>Ga0307505_10001028_pt1 | contig 25220 bp, 23 predicted proteins | sample 23_S_MG_FD_202183 | JGI IMG/M metagenome (GOLD analysis project Ga0307505, IMG submission 202183) | Soil microbial communities from Populus trichocarpa stands in riparian zone in the Pacific Northwest, United States - 23_S | ecosystem: Environmental > Terrestrial > Soil > Riparian zone > Trees... | reverse complement strand
CGTCTGGAGCGCCGGGTCGGAGATGATGAGCGACGGCATCATGAAGTCGTTCCACGCGTACAGGAACGCGAAGATGCCGACCGTGGCGCTCATCGGCGCGAGCAGCGGGAAGATCAAGTGCCAGAAGGTCTGCCAGGTCGTGGCGCCGTCGATCCGCGCACTCTCCTCGAGCTCCATCGGGATGGAGCGCAGGAACGCGGTGAACAGCAGCACGCTGAAACTGAGCTGGAACATCGTGGCGAGGATGACCACCCCCAGCGGGTTGTCGAGCCCGACGCGACCGGTGAGCTGGATCTGCGGCAGCGCCACGACGGGGAACGGGATGAACATCGCCGCGAGCAGGTAGAAGAACGAATAGCGGAAGAGCCGCCTGTCCCAGTTGCGCACGATGGCGTACGAGGCGAATGCCGCGAGGACGATCGTGGCGATCACGGTGCCGGCGGTCACGAGCAGCGAGATCGCGGCGCCGACGGGGAAGGTCGTCAGGTTCCACGCCTCGACGAACCCGGTCACGCTGAACGGAGCCGGCAGCGAGAAGGCGTTGCCGTCCACGGCCTGCTCGGTGGTCTTGAAGGCCATCGAGATGGTGACGTAGAGGGGCAGCAGAACGGTCACCGCGCAGAGGATGAGGATGATCGTGCCCGACCAGTTCACCCGCTCCATGATGCTGCGGCTCTTGACAGGCTTGACCTTCTGCAGCCCGACGGAGACGTCGGCCTGCTCGAAGGCGAGCGCCGGCTGGCTGGAGGTCATGAGAGCTGGTTCCTTCCGCGCGTGAGCGAGAGCTGGAGGAGCGAGATGAGGATGGCGACGATGAAGAAGATGGTCGCGTTGGCCATCTGGTAGGCGTAGTCCCCGCCGTTGAACCCGGCGATGATCGTCATCGCGATGCTGCGCGTCGCAGTGCCGGGGCCGCCGCCCGTGAGGCCGACGATGATGTCGTACGCGTTGAGGAAGCCCTTGAAGCCCAGGATGACGTTGATGACGACGTACCCGGCGACGAGGGGCACCGTGATGCGCAACAGCTGCTGGGCCTTGGACGCCCCGTCGAGGTCGGCGGCCTCGTACACGTCGCCCGGCACCGACAGCAGGCCGGCGATGTAGATGAGCATCGTGCCGGGGATCGCCTGCCACGCGGTGACGATGACGATCGCCACCCACGCCAGGTCGGGATTGGCGAGAAGGCTCGTCTCCAGCCACGGGATGCCGAGCGCCGACCCGACCGCGGGCACCGAATTGGAGAAGAGGAAGTTGAAGACGTAGGCGATGATGATGCCCGAGATCACCATCGGGATCACGAAGATCGTGCGCAGGCCCGTCTTGAACCTCACGCGAGAGGTGAGACCGACGGCGAGCAGGAACGCCGCGACGTTGACGACGATGACCGTCGCCACCGAGAACCCGAAGGTGAACAGGTAGCTCTGCAGGATGGCAGGATCGCTGAAGACCGCGAGGTAGTTCGTCAGGCCGATGAAGCTCCATTCGCCGATGCCGATGGAATCGGTGAAGCTGAAGAAGATGCCGATGACGCCGGGCACGGTGATCGCCAGCGTGAACAGCACGATGCTGGGCAGCAGGAACAGGTAGTAGATCGGCTCGACTCTGCGGGTGCTGCGCCGCGCTCTGCTGTCGCCGCCCGTGACGAGGGTCGTGGTCGTGGTCACTTCGAGGACTCCTTCGTCTCGCTGGCCTGTGTTGACTCGCTGGCCTGTGTTGACTCGCTGGCTTGTGCCGCGGGCTGACGGTACGCGAGGCGCGCCCAGTCCTGGTCCATGGTCCGCAGGACGGATGCCGGATCGGCGCCGAACACCATCGCCTGGGCGTAGTTGAAGACCGGGATGGTCTTGGGCACGAGCACCGACGGACCCTGATAGATCTGCCCGGAGTCGTAGAACTCCTGCATCCCCGCGATCCGTGAATCATCCAGGGGTGCGGCATCCACGGTCGGGGTGAAGCCCAGCTGCGACGCGTTGTACGCCTCGATCAGCTCGGGCTGGTACAGGTACTCGAGGAAATCGCGAGCGGCATCCTGCTGCCGGGACCCCTCCGGGATCATCGCCGCGAGATCCATGTTGACGCGCACGGCCAGGTCGCCGGAGTCGTCGGTCATCGGCAGCGGGAACGTGCCGAGCTCGAGGTCGGGCGCGGTCTTCGCGATCTCGCCGAACGCCCACGGTCCCTGCAGGTACATCGCGGCTTCGCCCCTGCCGAAGGCGAGGTTGCCGTCGCCGTAGCCGCGACTCGCGGCATCCGCATTCACATACTGGTCGGTGAGCTGGAGCATCTTGTCCATCGGCTCGGCGAAGTCCTTCTCGAACGAGACGTCCGAGTCGGGGCCGACGTCCGCGCCCTCGGCCGCGAGCCGATCGAAGAAGTCGATCACGTCGAGGGAGCCGCCGACCGAGTAGTCGTACCAGCCCTGCCCGACCGTCCAGTCGTCCTTGAAGGTCGCGTAGAACGGCGTCACGCCCGCGGCCTGGAGCGTGTCGCAGACCTCGATCAGCTCGCTCCACGTCTCGGGGATCTCGAGGCCGTGCTCGGCGAAGATCTCGGTGTTGTAGATGACGGATGCCGCCATCACCGAGTACGGCAGCGCGCTGATGCGGCCCTCGCAGCTGCCGTACTGATCCATGAGGGGCTGCAGATCGTCGCGAACGCTCGCTGCGGCCTCGGTGCCCGAGAGGTCGGTGAGCGCGCAGCGCTGCACGAACCGGGCGACCTCGTAGTTGTAGTTGGCGAGCATGAGGTCGGGCGGGTTGCCGCGGACGAAGCTCGCCGACACCACGTCGACGCCCGATGTGTCCATCTCCACGCGCACGCGGTCCTGCGACGCGTTGTAGTCGGCGACGACCTCCTGCATGAACGCGAGGGCCTCGCGCTTGCTGAAGGTGAACCGCACCGTCTCGCGACCGTCCGCCGTACAGCCGGCGAGCAATGCACCGCCCAGCACGATCACCGCTCCCGCCGCGACCATGCGCCGCACGCGTCTGCCTGTTCCTGACACCCGTGTCCTCCATCCGCCTCGTTGCGATGCAGAATCGTCATCGACTAGATTTACTCGCCAAATCAATATCTGCAGGGCAGTATTGCAGGGCAGGACAGGAAAGGTCAATACCCCGTGTCGACAACTCTCCAGATCCCGGCGGCACGACCGCCGAGCCAGGACGCCGTGCTCGCATACGCATGGACGTCCGGGGAGTTCACCGCCACCGAGGCGATGGAAGCCACGGGGCTCACGCGATCGACGGCGATCGACGCGATGGACGCGCTCGCACGACTCGGCCTGCTGCGAGAGCTGCCCAACGCCCGCCTGTCGGGCGACTATCGCAAGGGCAGGCCGGCCCGGCGGTTCGCGCTGCGTGACGACGCGGCCGTCCTCGTCGGCGTCGACGCGGGCCATGAGCACGTCACGGTGACCGTCGCCGACCTTCGCTCCCATCCCGTCGCAACGCGTCGCGAGACGCTCGCCCTCGATCGGGACGACGCCGCGACACGGTCTGCACTCATCCAGGCGAGCATCGACGAGGCGATCCGCGAGGCCGGTCGGTCACGCGAGGACGTGCTCGCGATCTGCGTCGGGGTCCCCGCGCCCGTGAACTCCGCCGGACGGTCGCCGCGGCATCCGAACGGATTCTGGGAGCGGATGAACCCGAACCTGATCGATGCCCTCGCGTGGGCACCGATCGCGCGGATCGACAACGATGCCTCGCTCGCCGCGGTCGCGGAGGGGACCGTGGGGGCGGCAGTGGGATGCCGCGATTACATCGCTCTGCTCGCGGGCGGGCGGCTCGGCGCGGGCGTGGTCGTCGACGGGAACGTCCTGCGCGGAAGCCACGGCGGAGTCGGCGAGATGGTGGCATTCGATCACGTCGACGGCGTCGGCACCGCCGATGGCCTGGGTGCGCGCGCGGCGCGCTGGGCGGCGGAGGCCGTCGCCGGCGGGCAGGCGGCTGGGAGCGCTCTGGCGGAGGTTCCGCCGGAGCAGCTCGACGGACGCGTGGTGCTGGAGCTCGCCGCCCGCGGGGATCAGGCTGCGCGAGACATCGTCGAGCGCGTCGGCGGCGTCCTCGCCCGCATCGTGAGCGTGCTGGGAAGCATGTTCGACCCGCAGCGCGTCGTCATCTCGGGCGCGATCTCGGCGGGCGTCGATGACGTCGTCACCGCCGCGCGCCGCTCCCTGCCGACGGACCTCGACCTTCCCGCCCCCGAACTGGTGGTCTCTCGGCTCGGGGCGGACGTCGTCGTGACCGGCGCCGTCGCGGCGGCCGCCGCGGCCGCGCGCGCCCAGGCGCTCGACGTCTGGACGGCGGGCGCGCGGGCTGCGGGCTGAGACGCATCAGGTCTCGAAGCCGAGCCCGAGTGCCCTCATCGTCTTGAGCAGGAGGTTGCGTCGGCCTTCACGGTGGTCGGCGCGAGTGAGAGACCACTGCGTCAGATTGACGCTGAGCGTCGTGGCAGGCTCGGGTGGAAAGGGCCAGGGGCGGTCCCGCACCATCTTCAGCTCGGTGCGTTCGGTCTGCAGACCCGCGAGCTGGTCGAGCATGACGTCCGCCGCGAACCGCGATGCCCCGACTCCCAGGCCGGTGAACCCGGCGGCATAGGCGACCTTTCCGCCTCTGGCGACCCCGAAGAACGCGCAGAACCGGCTGTCCGTGTCGATCGCACCGCCCCAATGGTGGCTGAACCGGATGTCCTCGAGCTGGGGAAACGTGACCAGGAAGTCGCTCGCGACGGTGCGATACGCCTCCGGGTGGTCCTCGTACTCGGGCTTCACCTTACGTCCGAGACGATAGGTCGGAGCGCCGCCCCCGAACACGATGCGGTCATCGGCCGTCATCCGGTAGTAGTGGAACCGATTGCCGATGTCGGCGACGCCTTGCCGGTTCAGCCAGCCGACCGTATCGAGCTGGCTCTGCGACAGGGGTTCGGTCGCGAGCACGAAGTCGTACACCGGAACGGTCATCAGCCGGTTCCGCTTCAACAGCGACGGAAACGCGTTTGTCGCGAGCGCAACCCGCGGCGCGCTTATCGTCCCGCGGTCGGTGACGACCTCGACGTGCGCGCTGCCGTCGTCGAGGCGGCGAACCGCGGTGTGCTCGTGGATGGTTCCGCCGAGCGCAGTGACGGCCCGCGCCAGTCCGAGCGCGAGCTTGGCCGGATGCAACGTCGCGCACCTGCCGCGTTCCCACCAGCCCGCGAGGTAGGTCGGAGAGTCGATCTCCTGCCGAACCGCGTCGAGGGAGAGGAATTCCTCCGGTTCTTCGGAGCTCGCGTCACCCTGGAGCCACGCGACCTGATGCGGCTCTGTCGCGACGGCAAGGATGCCGCTCAGCGTGAAATCGCACTCGATGTCGTAGCGGGCGATGGTCTCCTCGATGGCACGCAGGTTCTCGACGCCCAACCGCTCGAGCAGATCCATCTCGTCAGGCCAGCGCAGCGCCCCGTTCGGTTCACCGTGCGTGAGACTGGCCTCGCAGAACCCGCCATTGCGACCGGATGCCGCCCATCCGACCGTCTCGGCCTCCAGCAGGATCACCCTTGCCCCGGGATCCCGCTCGAGCGCACGCAGCGCGGTCCACAGTCCTGCGTAGCCCCCGCCGACCACGACGAGATCGGCCGTCGCATCGTGCTGCAGCGGCGCGTAGCCGACCCGCTCGGACCGGGTGTCCTCTAGCCAGAAGGCGCCGGCGGCGCTGCCCGCGAGCGCCCGGTCGACGACCGCGCGATCGGGTGCGTTGCGTTCGAAGACGGTGCTGTGCGCCCTCATTGGATGCTGCCCTGCTCCGGCTGCGCGGCGACGAAGTAGGTCTTTCGCGTCGGGGTGACGGTGTGCCAGATCCCCTGCCACCCCTGCGGCAGGAAGCACGTCTGTCCAGGCTGGACTTCGATGGATGTCCCGTCGGCGGACTCGAGACGGACCGAGCCCTCCAGGACGACGAACACCTCGTCGTAAGGGTATGCATCGCTCCGCATCGATCCGGGCTGACCCACCCAGACCCCGTAGCTGACGTCGCGAGGGCCATCGAATGGAACAGCCGGCCAGATCTCGGCGGTCGGCCGCCCTCCGACCACGATGTCGGCGGGAGGCTGTTCGCGTTCGCGCACTGAAGGATCCGTCCAGTCCAAGAGAGAGGGGATGGGGGGTATCTGATTCATCGTGCTGCCTCCAATGAGCCACGTTCGATAGTCATTATTGACTATTTATCGTCCAGACTCTACCGTAAGACCGAACTCCACCGACATGAGAGGTCGCAGCATGACCGACTGGCCCACCGTGACAGAGGCGGCACCTATTCCGCAGAGTGCCCGGCAGTACTTCGTCCGCATGCGCGACGGGGTGCGCCTGGCGACGGACGTCTACCTACCATCCGGCGAGGGCATGTTCCCCGCGATCCTCGTACGCCTGCCCTATGACAAGAACAGCGAGTATGTGTTCATGGATGCCGTGGCTCGCCGCGCGACGCAGGCGGGGTATGCCCTTGTCGTCCAGGATGTGCGCGGCAAGTTTCGCTCTGAGGGTGAGGCGCTCGGCCCGGTGAACGAGGCGCATGACGGGTTCGACTCGATCTCGTGGATCGCCGCGGCCGAGTGGAGCGACGGGCGAGTCGGAATGTTCGGCGACTCGTACTACGGGTTCACTCAATACGCAGCGGTCAGTTCAGGGCATCCGGCGCTGCGGGCGATCGTTCCTCGCGTCACCAGCACGCGGCTCGGCGACTTCGGGCTTGTGGAGGGCGACGGCGTCAAGGACATCCCGTGGGTGACCGGGGCGATGTACCAGCGGCAGTGCTGGAGCGGGCGATATCTCTATGGAAAGGTTCCCGACTTCACAGTGCGGCCGCTCACCTCGGCATTCGAGGAGACCTTCGGGCAGACCGAGCCGCGCTCGCCATGGTTCGACTCGCTCGTCCCCTACACCCACCCCGGCCGGATCTTCCCCGACGGGGATCCGCTGGGGGCACGCCCCGTGCCGACTCTGCATTGCGTCGGATGGTGGGACAACCTCGCAATCCCCCACATGCGCGATGTCGAGGCGTTCGAAGCGGTTCCCGGATGGGCGGCCGTCCAGCATCTGTGGCTGGACTCGACGGATCACCAGGGCAACCATATCGACCACGCCGGCGCCGTCGACCAGGACGGCCACGAAGTCGAAGACGAGTCATTCGAGTCCATGCTGGACGAGTACATCGAACCCGCTCTGCGATTCCTCGACGTGTACCTGAAGGGCGTCGGCTCACCCCAAGACATTCCCCGCGTCCACTGGCACCTGGCGCACGCGGGGTACCGGAACGACGAGTCCTGGCCCCCACCCGCAGCGAAGACCGCGACGCTCTATCTCGGGGGACTCGAGGAGATGAACTCCGACGCCGGCGTGCTCGGCGAAGACCGACCGACCGAGATCGAGCAGGGAGTGCTGCGGTTCGACCCAGAGCACCCGCTGAGCTCCGTGACGTCGAACTCGTTCACGTACATGGTCGACTACCCCGACGAACACGCTGCGGCTTCACGTCCGGATGTCGCGATCTTCGAGACGGAGGCGCTGAGCGAGGATCTCGACCTGGCCGGACCGGTCTACCTGTGGGCTCGCGTGGCGTCGACAGCCGTGACCGCCGACGTGTTCGCCCGTCTGCTCGATGTGGGCCCGGACGGTTCTGCCCACCTGATCGTCCGAGGTCAGGCCGAGTTCACCTCCCCCGACGAACAGACGCTGCGCCGTATCGAGCTCGGACACACCGGATACCGAGTCCGCGCCGGCCACAAGCTCCGGCTCCAGCTCGCGAGCAGCGACTTCCCCGAGTACGCGCTGAACCCCGGCAACGGCGAGAACCGCTGGACGGCGACGGACTTCCGGCCCGCAACGCACACACTGACAACGGATGCCGCAAGCCCGGCGCGCCTGGACCTCACCGTGCTGCCCTGACACACCACGACCCCACCCATCGCCGCCTTACGCGACTGCACGCGTGTCCCGTAGGGCGGCGATGAGGTCTTCGGCTGATGAGCGCGCGTCAGCGATGCGCTGCTCCGACATGCCGAGATCGAGGATGTAAGTGTTTCCAATCGCGATCGTCAGCAGGCCGTACGCGACGGCACGAAGCCTCGCCTCGGTCGCCTGCGGATACTCGCGCCGGAGAATCTCGGTCAACGACGATTGGATGCCCGAGTAGGCGCGGAGGACGATCTCGTGGACCGCAGGCATGGAGCGGCTCGCGTCGGCGAAGGAGAATGCTGCGGCGGTGTCCGAATCCGGCTCGGCGAACTCGCCGAAGAGATAGTCCAGCGCCTGCTCCGCGTTCCAGCCCGGATCGACGATCGGCGCCGTCGTGGCGACACGCTCGAGATCCTTGTCGTCGATCGCGTCGTCCCCGAAGTAGAAGGCGCGCGCGGCATCCGTGATCAACTCGTCGCGATTGCCGACGAAATGGCGCACGTGTCCACGCGCCATCTCGGCCATATCGGCGACCCGCTCGAGGGTCGTTCCCCGCACTCCATATGTTGCGATCGCCTGAATTGTGATCGCGATGATTTGCCGACGTCGCTCCGTGGCGAGTGATCGACGTCCCATGAAGCTCCCGGTTATTAGTCAGTATTGACTATAAACGTACCAGATGAGGCGCGCAGACCGCCAACCTACTCGAGCGGCGCCGTGTTCACCAGCACCTCGCCGCCGGGAGTGATTGGCCTACAGGCGAGGATCGATCGGGTCGGATTCGAGCGCGAGCACACCGAACACGGCCTCGTGCACGCGCCATAGCGGCTCACCCGCGGCGAAGCGGTGCAGCGCTTCCAGGCCGAGTGCGTACTCTCGGGCGGCGAGGGAGCGCTTATGGCCGGTGTCGCGTTCTCGGAGTCGCGAGAGGTTCATTTCGTCTGTGTAGTCGGGTCCGTAGATGATCCGCAGATACTCGCGACCGCGCACCTTGATGCCCGGCTGCACCAGGCCCTTGCCGGTGCGGGTGAGGTTGGCGAAGGGCTTGACTACCATCCCTTCGCCGCCGTCGCCGGTGAGGCTCTCCCACCACGCCACGGCCGACTCGACGGATGCCGCATCCCTCAGGTCAACGCGCAGTCGCCCAGTCGACGCGATCAGGGCTGGCGCGGCATCCGTCAATCGGTCGGAGACCGCGAGGTGCCAGCCGTGGTCGTGTGTCTCGAAGGTGGCGTCGCCCGCGGCAAGCACCTGGAACGGCGCGAACCGCACGTCCTCCGGCGCGCCGACGTAGCGACGGTACGCGTCGCGGAACCGGCTGACGTTCTCGGCGCGTGCGTGGACTCGATGGGTGAGATCGGATACGTCGATGCCGGATGCCGCGGCCCGGGCGAGCACCGATGAAGCCGCGGTCGTGGCTGCGATGCCTGCGGCGCCGACCGAGGCGTAGAGGTCGCGGATGAGCTCACCGGTCTTGAGCGACCACGGCAGCATCTCGCCGTCGAGGAGGATCCAGTCCGAGCCCAGGTCAGCCCAGACGCCGGTCGCCTCGAGCGCATCGTCGAGTCGCTGCAGGAAGTCCGCCTCGGCAGCGGGTTCGAAGAACGGCCGACCGGTGCGGGTGTGCACGACTCCGCGCCATCCGTCGGTCGCGTTGAACCGCTGCGGGTCGCTTGCGACGAGGGCGACGGCGCGGGATCCCATGTGCTTCTCTTCGCAGATCACGTCGGTGGTGCCGTGGTCGCGGAAGTAGGAGAAGGCCTCGTCCGGGTGCTCCAGGTAGTCCGAGCGCGCCGAGGTGTTCGGTGGGGACATCGTGGGCGGCAGGTAGATGAGCCAGCGCGGGTCGGTCGCCCAGCGGCTCATCGTCTCGAGCCCACCGGCGGACTGTTCCTCCTTGATGCCCACGCGTCCGTGCAGGCCGGTTTCAATGATCAGCTTGCCCTGAACATCACTCAGGTTCAGCACGCCCGGCTCACGCTGCGATGCTTCATCCGCCAGCGGGCGGATCGGCTCGTACCAGACACGTTCGGCCGGCACCGCGACAACCTCCCGCTCCGGGTAGCGCATGGCTGACAGCGCCCCGCCGAACACGCAGCCGGTGTCGAGGCATGCGGTGTTATTGACCCACTCCACGGTGGGCACCGGGGTGTGTCCATAGAGCACCGCGGCCTTGCCGCGGTAGTCCTGGGCCCACGGGTAGCGCACGGGAAGCCCGAATTCATCGGTCTCGCCCGTGGTCTCGCCGTAGAGCGCGAACGCGCGCACGCGCCCTGAAGCCCGCCCGTGGTACTGCTCCTTGAGCCCCGCGTGGGCGACGATGAGCTTCCCGTCATCGAGCACGAGGTGCGAGACGAGGTCATAGCAGAAGGCCGCGACCCGATCGCGGAACTCCGCGGTCTCCCCTGCGAGCTGCGCGAGGGTCTCCTCGAGTCCGTGCGACACGGTCACCTGCGCGCCGCGCAGCGCCCGGACGAGCTTGGCCTCGTGATTGCCGGGGACAGCAAGCGCGTTCCCCGATGCGACCATGCCCATCGCCAGACGGAGCACGCCGACGACGTCGGGGCCGCGGTCGACCAGGTCGCCGAGGAAGACGACCCGCCGACCTTCGGGGTGGCGGGCGTCGACGGCGCGTCCCTCGTCGTCGCGGCCGATGTCGTAGCCGAGGCGGGTGAGGAGGGACTCGAGCTCGCCGCGGCATCCGTGCACGTCGCCGATCACGTCGAAGGGGCCGTGCTCGTCGCTGCGGTCGTTGAGGAGGCGAGTGCGCTCGATCGAGGCGGCCGCCACCTCATCGGGGGTGCGGAGGATGTGGACCTTCCGGAATCCCTCCTTCGTGAGGTGGCGCAGTCCGCGACGCAGCTGGTCGCTCTGCCGTTTGACGACGCCTGCCGGAATCGCGCGATCGGTGCGCTCCGCGTTGCGGGCGATGCTCACAGACTCAGGCACATCGAACACGATCGCGACCGGGAGGACGTCGTGCGCCTTCGCGAGCTCCACGAGCTTGCGGCGCGCGTCCGGCTGCACGCTCGTCGCGTCGATCACCGTCAGCACTCCGGCATCGAGGCGCTTGCCGGCGACGTATTGGAGCGCGTCGAACGCGGCCGCTGTCGCGGATTGGTCGGCTTCGTCGTTCGCGACGAGGCCCCGAAAGGCGTCGCTCGAGAGCGTTTCGTGCGGCCCGAAGTGCTCCCGGGCGAAGGTGGACTTGCCGGAGCCCGAAGCCCCGACCAGCACGACCAGCGACAGGGCCGGGATGTCGAGCACGCTCATGCTGCCGCCTCCCGCCGGAACAGGGCGAGCTGCGTCGGGGCGCCCAACGCGGCATCCTCCACGCCTACGGGACGGATCTCGACAGCGTATCCATACCGGGAGGCGACGCCGTCCGCCCATACATGGAACTGCTCGCGAGTCCATTCGAACCGGTGGTCGCCATGCCGGAAGTCACCGCTCGCGAGCGTCGGATACAGCGCGTTGTAGTCGGCGTTCGGCGTGGTCACGATCACGGAGGCGGGACTGGCGCCCGCGAAGACGGCATCCTCCACAGCGACCAGCCGAGACGGGTCGACGTGCTCGATGACTTCCATGAGGATCATCGCGTCGTACCCTCGCAGGCGATCGTCGCGGTAGACGACCGACCCGTGGAAGAGGTCGATCCGGTCACGTTCGACGTCGGATGCCGCGTCCAGGCGCAGCATCCGTGCCGCCTGCTCCAGCGACCGCGCGGACACGTCGACGCCGACGATCTTCGTGAAGGTCCGGTCCTTGGCGAGCCGTGAGAGCAACGCGCCCGATCCGCATCCCATGTCGATGACGCGGTGCGCTCCGGCATCCCGCAGCGCTGTGAGCACGGCATCCGCACGCAGCACGCGTAGCGGCGTCTCTCCCGTTGGAGCGACGCCCTCGTCCGCCTGAGCGAGGAGCGATCGCTGGTGGACCAGGTAGCGACGGGCGATCAGGTCGCGCTCGGGATGCTGCGCCAGCCAGCCTTCGCCTGCACGTTCGAGCTTCGCGATCTCGTCGTCGCCGACCCAGTAGTGCTTGGCGTCGTCGAGGACCGGCAGCAGGACGTACAGCTGCCGCAGCGCCTCCGCGAGCCGGACGGTACCCGTCAACGTGACGGCGCTGTAGCGCGACTCCCCCCAATCGGGGAATGCCGGGTCGAGCGGAATGCGCTCTTCGCGGACGGTCCACCCGCACGGCTCGAACACCCGCCGGACGAGGTCGTCGTGGCCGCCCCGCGTGGAGACCGCCGGGAGCTCGATGCGGAGCGGGAGCGCTTGCGCGGCCAGTTCCGGGTGGGTGTCGCTGCGGCCGGTCATCGCCGTGCGGAACACGGTTCCGAGCGCGACGGCGAGCATGCTCGACGGCACATACGGGCGGTCGTTCACATAGTGGCCAAGCGAACCCGTATCGCCCCGGAATCTCTTGCTGCGGACGAGTCCCACCGGATCGACTTCGAGCAGCACAGCGATCGTGCACCGCTCTTCCGTCGCCTCGGGGTAGAAGACATGGATGTCCCCGACGGGCGCTGAGAACGTCTGCACTTTCGCCGGATGCTTGTGCAGCAAGAATCCGAGTGCCGTCGAGTCCACGCCGGAGCCATGCTCCGGCTCATACGTGACCGTGACCAGCATCGTCACCTCCCGCGTGATCGCATCGGACAACTCTATGCGGGTCGCGTGCGCGAGAGCGCAGGCATGGGTGCCGGCACCACAACTGCGTCCGGACGCAAGCGGGAGAGGATTTTGGGCATTCGTGGGTACGGCGCTAGAGGTCCGCTACATCGGCTGGATCGAAGGCATGATCTTCATGATCCGGCGGTACCCGTCGTCGCCCGGCTCGTTCGGCTCAGGACGCGACGATGTCCTGCTGCACCCCGTCGTCGCGCGCGGCCACCCGGGCCCGGTTCTCCTCGCGGCGGTCGACGAACTTGGTCGCCTGGGCGTCGAGCCCCTGGAGGAATGCCGCCAGCTGCTCGCGGGCCTGCTCGCCCTCCGGTCCGAAGTCGGTGCGGTCCAGGACGTGCCAGTGTCGCAGCACCGGCATGATCACGTCGTCGTGGTGGAGGCGCAGGTCGTAGATCCCGGCCTTCGCGATGATCGTCGAGCTGCGCCGGAAGCCCGCCATCGTGGCTCCCGGCATCTCGAAGCCGATGACCTCCTTGGCGATCGCCTGCATCGTCGCGTCGGGCGCGATCTCCAGCGCCGCGGAGACGATGTTGCGGTAGAAGATCATGTGGAGGTTCTCGTCCTTGGAGATCCGGGCGAGCATCCGGTCCGCGATCGGGTCTCCGGTGACCTTGCCGGTGTTGCGGTGCGAGACCCGGGTCGCGAGCTCCTGGAAGGACACGTAGGTCACCGCCTCGAGCACGGTCTTGTCGCCGGAGTCGTAGCCCGAGGTCATGTAGTCCATCCGGGCCCGCTCGAGCTCGACCGGGTCGACGCCGCGGGTGACGACGAGGTAGTCGCGCATCGCGATGCCGTGCCGGTTCTCCTCCGCGGTCCAGCGGCCCACCCAGGTGCCCCACGCGCCGTCGCGGCCGAAGCGGGTCGCGATCTCGCGGTGGTAGGACGGCAGGTTGTCCTCGGTGAGCAGGTTGGTGAACATCGCGGCCTTGGCCGTCTCGGAGAGCTGCGACTGCTCGGGCGCCCAGTCCTCGCCGCCGAGAAACGCGAAGTCACGGCCCTGGCTCCACGGGACGTAGTCGTGGGGATGCCACTCCTGCGCCATCGAGAGGTGGCGGTCGAGGTTCTCGGCCACCACCGGCTCGAGCTCCTCGAGGAGGTTGGTCGGCGTGCTAGTCATGGTGGCTCCCTTCGGTCGCACTGGCCCCGTGACCGAGGCTACCGGCACCTGGGCCTGGTGTGCCCGGGGGCGGCGCGGCCGCCTACTTCTTGACCCAGAAGGTCGTGCTCGCGGCCGGACCGGTGCCCTTGCTGTTGACCGCCCAGACGGACCCCTTGTCGACCCCGTCGGCCAGCTGCTTCTTCTTGACCACCAGCTCGAGCTTCGAGCCCAGGACCGTCTTGGTGAGCAGGGTCTTGCTGCCCTTCTGCACGACGACCCGGTAGCTGGCCATTGAGCGGTCAGCCAGCGGGGCAACCATGACGAAGCTGACCCGCGGTCCGCTCGACGCACGGTCGGATGCGTATGACCCGCCCGACTGTCGACCCGCTGCGGGTGCGCCTTGCGCGCTCCGCCCGCCGACTCCTAACAGCGAATCGGTGGTGAGCCCGGCGCCCACCCCGGCTTGGGTTACGCCCGTGAGGACAATGCCCACGGCAGGGGCGAGCCCAAACGGTCCTCGACAGTGCATGCCGGCGACGGCATGATCCGATGCCTGCGGAATTCCGGCGGTGTAGGCGGAAGATCTGTTCGATCGGTGCAGCGCCCGCGGCACCGCAAGGACTTCGCGAACGGCCGGTTCCGTGGTCAACTGTTGCCACTGGTGTTGCCGTAGACGCCTTCTCCAATGGAAACACCCATGATAATCAGGGGTTTTGCCGGTCGAGTTTGCGTGCCGCCTTGTCGAATTGAGCGGAGGTCTCAAGTCGCCAGCGCGTCACACGCCCAACTGATCCCACAGCTCACCCGCCGGCCGCGACTTCTTCCCCGCGGCCTCCCAGTCGCGGACGACCTCGTCGGCCCAGTACCGTTCCTCGAGCTCGTCGAGGTGGGTCTCGATCGCCTCACGCACACAGAACGTCTTCGACCTGCCGGTCCGCGCGGCGAGCGCGTCGAGACGGGCTTCCTCGTCCGGCGTCAACCTCACAGAGAGTGGCATCCGGTCACCTCCTATTGCGATACACGTATCCTGCGCGCTCGGCAAAGGTGACTCGCATCGGCAGCGGGCGGCACGCGCGTAGACCGGATGGATCGTGCCGCAAACGAGTCTGATGCGCGCACGCCCCATGCGATCTGCAGCATCACCGCTGGCGTGAGTCCGCCCTTGGTGCCCCCGTCCCAGCGCACTATCGACAACATCGACCGTGATAACCCTCCACCTGGGCTTGACCTGCCCCGAGGCACGGACTTGGCTCAACCCGCGATCCTTCCGCGTCCTCGAGATCGACGTGATAGTGATCCCTCTTCCACCCGGCCGCATACCAGGTGATCCGGACGACATCGTGAAAGGTTGCTCCAGCTGCGTCGAGAGCCTTGCCGATGTTGCGATACACCTGCAGGACCTGCCCGGCTAGATCGCCCGGGGCCACGAGGTTGCCGTGTTCGTCCCACGCCACCTGTCCCGCGATGTAGACGTGTCTGCTGCCCGTCGCCACGGCAATGTGGTGATACAGCGGGACGACCACGTGACCGTCAGGGTTCATGAGTGATACAGGCATGTCGATTCCTCCAGAGGGTTGGGCACGGTACTTCTTGAGCGGACAACGTGAGTGCGCGATTGGTCAACGACCGGGATGGCCCGCTCTCGGGGCGCTGACCAGGACGCGGAGTCCGATGAGCGCAGCTCCTCCCAGGGCCAGTAGAAGTCCGGTCACTACCAGCGCTCCCGCGCCGATGTTCGCATCTGGTGCCGGCAGCAGCAGGTTCCACAGTGATCCGACGAGCCCGCTTCCGCTCCCGACAAGTCCCGCCATCGTGCCGATTCTTCGAAGCATCGTGTGCTCTCCTCCCGTTGCCACGGAACGCCGCTCCGCGAGTTGATGTGAGAGCGCCGCGACGCGATCTGACGTGACGTGATGTGAGACAGCTGACGCTATGTGCTTGCCACACGGTCAAGAGATGCGGGTTCCGCGTCGTGGGTCTTGACGGCTACTAGGCAAGAACTCTCCTAGGTCTTGACCTGGTTCCCACAACACGGTGTGAACTGCGGACACAGCAGCGACCGATCGGTCGAGTGTCGTCCGCAATGAGTGATCGTGCTGCGTTCGCCGGCCGAATACGAAGGGACCCTTGTGTACGAACCTCGCCCTGAACATCTCGCACCGGCGCGTGAAGACCGAGACCGCCAAGCGAGCACACGTCCGGCAACTCGAAGCCCTCGGCTACACCGCCACCCTGCAATCCGCAGCCTGACCCTCAACGACCTCCGATTCCCGGCGCCGCTACGCTCCGCCGGGAGCCGTCGGCACGCCCGGTCACCACCCATTTTCGAACTAGTCTGGCGACGCTGGCGTTCGCTTCATGCATACTGGTGGGCACATTGGTGTATGACCAAGGGGGAGTGAGTGTGTCGAAGCCGAAGACCTCAGCGCCGAGCAGCCGGGCGCGAGGCGCCGTCCAGCCCTACGAGATGCTCAAGTCGGCCATCATCAGCGGCGAGTTCCAGCCGGGCCAGCAACTCGTGGAGAGCAGCCTCGCGGAGTGGTGCGGCGTCAGCCGGACCCCCATCCGCGAAGCGCTGCGCCGGCTCCAGCAGGACGGGCTCATCGAGCGTACTGAGCGCGGCGTGGTGGTCAAGGAGCGCAGCCCCGAGGACATCCTCGACATCTACGACACCCGACTGGTCCTCGAGGGCTTCGCAGGGCGGGTCGCCGCGGACCGGCGGACCGCCTACGACCTGCGGGTGATGCGCAAGTGGCTTGAGCACGGCGACGCGCTGACCTCCGACTCGAGCGGACTGGTCGAGGCGAACCTGGGGTTCCACTCCTCCATCTGGCGCGCCACCCACAACGAGTCCCTGATCGATGTGCTCGAGCGCCTCAACCTCCACCTCGCGCGCTATCCCGAGACGACGCTCGCCATCGCAGGACGCTGGGCGGAGGCCCGCGTCGAGCACCAGGCACTCGTGGACGCCATCGAGGCCCGGGACGCCGACCTGGCCCAGGAGATCGCCACCAAGCACTTCGCCAGGGCGCGCGACATCCGCCTGGCGATCTTCGACGAGATCACGGTCGGGAGCTTCTCCCTCCCCTCCTGAGCGCCTCTCCCAAGCGCCGGGCGAGCCGGCGCTTCCCCTCCTGCCCTTCGCTCGACACCGGGCGCCCACGTCCGCCGTACGGCGGCTGGTATCCGCCTCTCGAATGCCCGACGAGCTCTCGACGCGCGCCATGAATGTCCGTATACTGCTGTGCACAAGTGGATAAGGCCCGCTGGGCTCGACAAGGAAGTTGAACATGAGCGGAAATCGCGGCGTGGTCTACCTGGGGCCGCACCAGGTGGAGGTCCAGTCGATCGACTACCCGGCGCTGGAGCTTCGGGACGGACCAGGCGTCAACCCGGCCAATGTCGGGCGAAAGTGCCAGCACGGCGCCATCTTGAAGGTGCTCTCCTCGAACATCTGCGGCAGCGACCAGCACATGGTCCGCGGTCGCACGACCGCGCCCTCCGGGCTCGTCCTCGGGCACGAGATCACCGGAGAGGTGGTCGAGACGGGTTCCGACGTGGAGTTCGTCAAGGCCGGCGACATAGTCTCGGTCCCCTTCAACATCGCGTGCGGACGGTGCCGCAACTGCAAGTCGGGCCTGACCGGGGTGTGCCTCAACGTCAACCCGGCGCGGCCCGGCGCGGCCTACGGCTACGTGGACATGGGCGGCTGGGTCGGTGGGCAGGCCGAGTACGTGATGGTGCCCTATGCGGACTGGAACCTGCTGCGCTTCCCCGACCGAGACCAGGCGCTCGAGAAGCTCCTGGACCTCACGATGCTCTCCGACATCTTCCCGACCGGATTCCACGGCGCGGTCACGGCCGGGGTGACGGTCGGGAGCACGGTCTACGTCGCAGGCGCCGGTCCCGTGGGCTTGGCCTCCGCCGCCTCTGCCCAGCTGCTGGGCGCCGCTGTGGTGGTGGTCGGCGACATGGTTCCCGAGCGGATCGAGCAGGCGCGCAGCTTCGGCTGCGAGACCGTCGATCTGCGCAACGAGGACCTCGCCGGCAAGCTCGAGGACCTGCTCGGCGTACCCGAGGTCGATGCCGCTGTGGACTGTGTGGGCTTCGAGGCTCGTGGCCACGGAAGCGCCGCGGGGACCGAGGCGCCGGCGACCGTGCTCAACTCGCTGATGGCGATCACCCGAGCAGGAGGCGGCCTCGGCATTCCCGGCCTCTACGTCACCGACGACCCCGGAGGCATCGATCCCGACGCCCAGATCGGCGCGCTCAAGCTCCGGCTCGGTCTCGGGTGGGCGAAGAGCCTCAGCTTCACGACGGGTCAATGCCCCGTGATGAAGTACAACCGCCAGCTCGCCTCGGCGATCCTCCACGACCGCGTCCAGATCGCGAAGGCGGTCAACGCCACGCCCATCAGCCTCGACGACGCACCCGAGGGCTACCGGAACTTCGACCAGGGGGCGTCCCGGAAGTACGTCCTCGACCCGCACGGCGAGCTCGCCAGGTGCGCCGCATGATGGTGTCGCTGGATAGCGTGGAGCTGAGTATCGAGAACGGTCCAACCTACGTCTGGTCCGAGCCGTGGAACCACTGGCTGGAGTCGCGCTCACCGGACGAGGCAGCCGCCTGGATCCACTCGGGCATCACCGTGACGAAGTCGGGAGACGTCGTCGTCGTCAGCCATGACCGCGCCGAGGCCCATGTGCTGGGCCAGGACGGCTCGGTGCTGAGGGCTTTCGACACCGGAGTGACCCAGGCACACGGACTCCTCACGGCCACCAGCGACGGCGAGGAGGTCCTCTGGATCGCCGACAACGGCGCCCGGCGCGAGCGAGACGAGGACGGCGAGTATGCCAACCACGACGGCCCCGCGCCGGCTGCGGCGGTGAAGATGTCGCTGTCGGGCGAGCGGCTCTCGAGCCTCCCGGCACCAGACATCGAGGCCTACCGCACCGGCCGATACCGGCCCACGGGCGTCGCCGTCGATGACGCGGCCGATGGATCGGGCGACGTCTGGGTCGCCGACGGGTACGGCGAGAGCTACGTGCACCGGTTCCGAAGCGACGGCACCTACCTCATGTCGCTCTCCGGGACCGAGGGCGCGGGCCGCTTCGACTGCCCTCACGCGGTCTGGATCGACCGGCGCAGCGCAGAGCCGGAGCTTTACGTGTCGGACCGGAAGAACCAGCGGCTCCAGGTCTTCGACCTCAAGGGCGGCTTCAAGCGGGCGGTAGGCGACGAGTCGGTCTTCCGCCGCCCCAGCGCCTTCGCCGTCGTGGACCAGTATCTGGTGGTCGCGGATCTCGAGTCGCAACTTTCCGTGCTCGACTCCCAGGATCGGCTGGTCGGTCATCTGGGCACTGACGAGGCAGCCGCCGCTCGCACCGGCTTCCCGAACGAGCTGGACCATCACCAGCACCCCAGAAGGCCGGCCGGCCTGCGCCCGGGACTCTTCAACAGTCCCCACGGCCTGGCGGCCGATACTGACGGCAATCTCTACGTCAGCGAGTTCCTGATCGGCGGGCGGATGGTCAAGCTCGAACGGCACGATTGACGCCTCCGGGGCCGGTGCGGTAGATGCATCCGTGAGAGAGGTCGTCATGCCGTCAGCCAGGTATACAGTTGGATTCATCAGTACCCGCGACCTCCGTGCAGGCCCCGGGGGGCGATGGGCTCGCTCGAAGTCGGGCCACGTCAAACTCGAAGCTCTGAATCAGTGGGAAAGGGATCTCGATGGATCTTGGCATTGAGGACAAGGTTGCTCTGGTAACTGGCGGGAGCCAGGGGATCGGCCGTGCTATCGCTTACGGACTCGCGAAGGAGGGCGTCCGCGTCGCCATCTGCGGCCGGACCAAGGAGATCGTCCAGGCGACCGCCGAGGCCATCGAGCGCGAGACGGGAACCTCCGTGCTCCCGGTCGTCGCCGACGTCTTGGTCCCCGAGGACATCGAGCGGTTCGTCTCGGAGACGGTCGAGGCCTTCGGGACCATCGACATCGCGATCAACAACGCAGACCTCATCACCCACGACGTGGGATTCTTCGAGCTCCAGGACGAGGACTGGCAGGAGAAGATGAACATGAAGCTCTTCGCGCCGATCAGACTCACCCGACTCGTCGCGCCGATCATGCAGAAGAACGGCTGGGGCCGGATCATCAACATCGGCGGAAGCTCCGCCCGGAAGGTTCACTCGGTCGGGTGGGCGAAGGGCGCCACACAGCCCGGCCTCATCAACCTCACCAAGAGGCTCTCCTGGCTGCTCGGCGGAGAGGGCATCACGGTGAACCTCGTCGAGCCGGGGATCGTGTGGACCGAGGGCCACACGCGCACGGGCGGCAAGAGCAGGGCCGAGAGCCGCTCCGAGGACCTCGTCAAGAGGGCCGAGCAGGAGGGCGTCTCCTACGAGGAGATGGACCGTCGGGCCCAGGCGGAGCTCGTCATCGGCCGACGCATCGAGTCCGACGACGTCGCGAACGTGGTGGTCTTCTTGAGCTCCAAGCTCACCGGGGCGGTCACCGGGGAGACGATCCTCGTCGACGGCGGCGAGATGCCCACCGTCCGCTTCTGACTCCCTGCTCGCTCGACGCTCTCGCCAGCCACCGCCCCTACTCGGCGGTCTCGCTGAGTCCGGCAGGCGTCGAGCTCGCCCTGCGCGTCGTACGCCGCCGGCGACTCATCAAGGCGTTCCTGGTGGAAGCGCTCGACTATGTCTGGGACGAGGTCGAGCACGAGGCCGAGGTGTTGAGCCGCGCCGCCTCCGACGATCTGATCGAGCGCATCTCCGAGAGGCTGGGGCACCCGGTCGTCGATCCGCACGGCGACCCGATCCCCGATCTCGACGGGCGGATCCACGCCTGGCGCACCGAGCTGCTGGCCGCGCTCGAGATCGGGGCAGTGGGTCGGCTGGCGTGGGTGTGGAACGGAGATCCCGAGGTACTGCGCTATCTCGACGGCTGCGGCATCGAGCTCGGCTACCGTGCTGGTGTGGGTCATCGTGATGTCCACCCCTCATGGCGATGGTGGTCCAGTACCTGTCCTCGAAGCTGGGCATCGCCACGAGCCGCGACCTGCCAGAGATGTGCCGAGCGAGGTTCAGCATCCACCTGCATTCGTCGCTGCCGATCAACCGGGTGCGGGCGGTCGACGCCGACGAGCGCCATCCTCCTGCGCTACAACAAGTGGGAGTGCGTCGTCGGCCTGGGTGGCCGGACTGATCAACCTGTCCATGCTCTGCGTGGCCGCTGCGGTTCTGCACGGCGGCACCGCCGCGGAGACCGGCGACCTGGTCGAGGCCCACCGGAACCTGGGAACCATGATCGGGGGCGGCGCCGCGCTACGCCGGTCAGGTCGTGATGAACGGGTTCACCGGCTGGCGGATCCCGTTGCTCCTCAGGCGGGCGATCACGATGCTGCCGGCGCTGGTGGTGCTGGGTCTCGACGTCAGTGCGAGCCAGGCACCGGTGTACTCCCAGATCGTTCTCTCCTTCGGGATCACCTTCGCTCTGGTCCCGCTGGTGCTCTTGACGCGCGACTCGGGGATCATGGCCGACCTCGTCAACACCCGGCTGGCGACCGTGGTCGCCGTCGTGATCACGGCGATCATCTCGAGCCTGAACTTGTTCCTGATCGTGGCTGCTGTCGCGCGGTGGGGATAGCGAGCCAGTACCGCCGCCGGTGTAGTATGCAAGCGCACTCAGCTGCATTCGTCGCGTCCGTCATCGCGGAGCGCAGGAGGGAGACCGAGGTTGACATCATCGAGCCTGGCCCGACCATACGAGCTCGTCGGTGGGTGGGAGCAACTCCCTGACGGCATCGTGCACCTCGATGTCGCCGATGTGGCGGTCGACGGCGACGACAACGTCTACGTGCTGGCGCGCAAGGAGCCGGCCGTGATCGTGTACGACGCCGAGGGCCGGTTCCTGTGCACGTGGGGTAGCGACGTGCTCAGCCACCGCCCGCACGCGATCACCCTGGCTCCCGATGGCGCGGTCTACGTCGTCGACGAGGGGAGTCACGTCGTGCGCCGGTTCACCAGCGAGGGTGAGCAGGTGGGCGTGATCGGCACGCCCGGCGTCTCCTCGGACACCGGTGTCGACAGCTCCAACCCGAGCCTGTACCACCGCATCCAGAGCATCGAGCACGGCGCCGGCCCCTTCAACAGGCCGACGAAGATCGCCATCGCTCCCTCGGGCGACCTCTATGTCTCCGATGGCTACGGCAACGCCCGCATCCACCAGTTCACGCCCGAGGGCGAGCTGATCCGCTCGTGGGGGGAGCCCGGACGAGGCCCGGGTGAGTTCAACCTGCCGCACAGCGTGAGCGTGCTCGATGACGGTCGCGTGCTCGTCTCCGATCGCGAGAACGACCGCCTCCAGCTCTTCACGCCGGAGGGCGAGTTCATCGAGGAGTGGGCTGACCTGCAGCGGCCCGCGGCTACGACGATCGCGCGGGGCGGACTGATCTACGTCCTGGAGAGCGGGCTCTGGAAGGGCGATGTGTCGATCGCGCGGGGCACGATGGAGGTCGACCTGACTCCCCGGGTGAGCATCCTGGACGACAAGGGCAAGCTGCTTGAGCGATGGGGGAACGTGGGCGACAACCCGTGCGCCGCGGGCAACCTGGTCGCGCCGCACGGCCTCTGCATCGACTCCCGCGACAACCTCTACATCGCCGAGGTCAGCCACACGTCGCGGAGTCGGCGTGGGCGCGACGGGGAGGACTGCCACACCTTCCAGAAGTTCGCACCCGTCCGATGAGCGAACGCCTGCCACCGCCGCGGACGCTTGGCCCCGAGGCCGAGCTGCCGCTGCAGTACCCGCTGTCGGCCTATGAGGCCGACAGCGCCTGGTATGTCGTCGTCGCGGGTCGTGCCGAGGACTGGCTCGCCCGCTTCGAGAAGGGCCCCGGATTCGACGCGCGGGAGTGGGCCACGAGCATGGCTCACGTCTTCAACACCCGGCTTCGGGCGCAGATCGACTCGGATGCCGATCTGGCCGAGTTGGATCTGCTGGACATCGACCTCGACCTCTTCGACTGAGGCAGACCGGCGAGATACCCGTGATCGGTATACAACGGCATGCCGGGCGAGATAGAATCGGCGGCATGCGTTAACGAGGACGCACGCACAGAAGCTCGGCCACACCGAGCGACCAGGAGGCGCAGGACAGATGTCGGTGCAAACCCGTGAGAGAACCGAGACGCGGCGAGTCAAGCTGGACGACGTGCTCGTCGTCGACACCGATGTGCACGTGTACGAGCTGCCCAAGGACCTGATCGACTACATCGACATGCCCTGGCAGGTGGCGCTCGAGCAGATCAAGGACCGATCCGGCAACTTCATCCCGGCCTTCGCCCCGGGTGCCAGCGGATTCAGCTTCGGGCCGATCTGGCCCACGAGCCACGAGTCCGACCGGATCGTGCGAACGCCCGAGGCGATGCGCGATGAGCTCACCAACATCAACGTCGACATCGGGATCCTCTTTCCCAACAACCTGTTGAAGCTCCCCACCCTGACCGACGACGAGTACGCCGCCGCGCTCACCCGCGCCTACAACGCGTGGCTGGTGGACAAGTGGTGCTTCCCCGACCAGGGCCTGCTCGGCGTTCTGTGCGCCTGCCCCCAAGCCCCCGAGGACACCGCCGCCGAGATCAGGAAGTATGCCAAGCATCCCGGCATGGTGGGGGTCTACCTGCCCAGTGCGGCGGTGGACCCGCTGTGGGGAAGCCGCAAGTACGACCCGATCTACGAGGCGTGCGAAGAGGCGAACTTCGCGGTGCTGCTGCACAGCGTCGGGATCGTGCATCCGGCGTACCCGTTCAACACCCAGGGGTTCACCAGCGGCTTCGCGCGGCACGCCACGTCGCACACCTTCTCGATGATGGCGAACCTCGTCGACATGATCGCCACCGGCGTGCCCGAGCGCTTCCCCAAGCTGCGGATCGCGTTCACGGAGGCCGGCGTGGCCTGGGTGCCGTTCCTGATGATGCGGATGGACCGGATGTACCAGGAGAACCCGCACGAGGTGCCGTTCCTGACCAAGCCGCCCAGCGAGTACATGACGAGCTTCTACTACGCGACGCAGCCGATCGAGGAGCCTCAGAACATGCGCGACCTGGTCACCCTGTTCGATCTCTACCATGGCGACACGCAGACGATCTTCGCCTCCGACTGGCCGCACCACGACTTCGACCACCCCAACAAGATCTTCCAGGCACCGTTCTCCGACGACGCCAAGCGCAAGATCTTCGGCGATAACGCGCTGCGTCTGCTGAACCTCGATGCACAAGGCCACCGGATCGGGCTCTAACCCGTACCAGCTGACCCAAGACCGTCGCCCGCCGCACCGCGCGTGCCGGCGCGGGGCCGATACAACCCCCTATCCACCGCGAAACCTTAGGAGTAGGAATGGCTGCCACTCAAGCACGCCTCGATGAGCATCTGATCGTGGACGCTAGCGTGCACGTCCAAGAGGGTCCGCTGGACCTTCTGCCGTACTGCGCCGAGGCCTGGCGACCGGCGCTCCAGAGGATCGCCGACAGCCCCAAAACGGCTGGCGTGGGCGCGGAGCTGTGGCCCCCGGGCTTCGCCGACGAGGCGACCGCCGAGACCCCCGAGGCGCTGCTCGAGCAGTTGTCGAAGCTGGGCGTCGACGTCGCGGTGCTGTGCCCGAGCAGTCTGCAGAAGCTCTCGATGGTGCCCCACGCCGAGTTCGCCTCGGCAGTGGCCGTGGCCTACAACGCCTGGCTGGTCGAGACCTGGCTGCGGCCGGAGCAGGGCCTGATCGGGTGCCTGCTCGCCTCGCCGCAGGCGCCGGAGGACACCGCGGCCGAGATCGAGAAGTACGCCGGGAACCCCGGCGTCGTGGGGGTATACCTGCCGGGCGCGGCCGTCAGCCCGCTGTGGGGCCACCGCCAGTACGACCCGATCTTCCGGGCCGCCGAGGCGGCCGGGCTGCCGGTGCTGCTCAACAGTGTCGAGGTCGTGCACCCGGTGTTTCCGTTCAACACCCACGGGTTCGACACCGCGCTGGCCAGGTTCACCACCTCGGATCCGTTCTCGATGATGGTCAACCTCATCGACATGATCACCACCGGCGTCCCCGCGCGCTTCCCGGACCTCCGCGTCGGAGTCCTCGGCGCGGGCGTCAGCTGGATGCCGTTCCTGAGCCTGCGGCTGGACAAGGTCTACCTCGAGAAGCGCCGCGAGGTGCCGTTCCTGGCCGAGCGGCCGAGCCACTACCTCAAGAACTACTTCTACGGCTCCTTCCCGCTGGAGGTCGCCAGCGACCCCCAGGACTTCGTCACCCTGGTGGACCTCTTCGAGGGCGAGAACGCGACGGTCTTCGCGTCGGGCTGGCCCAACGGGAGCTTCGACCACCCCGACAAGATCCTGGCGCTGCCGTTCTCGGACGAGGCCAAGGCCAAGATCTTCGGCCAGAACGCCCTGCGGCTGTTCAACATCGACGCGCAGGGTCGGCGGTTGTCGCTATCGCAGGAGGCTG
>Ga0307505_10001027_pt1 | contig 25237 bp, 26 predicted proteins | sample 23_S_MG_FD_202183 | JGI IMG/M metagenome (GOLD analysis project Ga0307505, IMG submission 202183) | Soil microbial communities from Populus trichocarpa stands in riparian zone in the Pacific Northwest, United States - 23_S | ecosystem: Environmental > Terrestrial > Soil > Riparian zone > Trees... | reverse complement strand
CGCCAGCGCCACGCGATCCCCAGGCGCGAGGCCGCGCCGGCGCAGGCCTGCCGCCAGCCGGGCCACGCGCGCGGACAATTCGCCATAGGTGGCCACCGTGCGCTCGCCGAGCGCGAGCGCCGGGGCCTCGGGCAGGCGGCGCGCGCTGGCGTGCAGGAGCCCGGCGAGGTTCATGCGATGCCGAAGAACGCCTTGGCGTTGCGCGTGGTCGCCGCGGCCAGCGCCTCGGGCGATTCGCCGCGCGCGCGCGCCACGGCGCGCAGGATGTGCGGCAGGTGCGCCGGCTCGTTGCGCCGCGCCCTGGGCTGCGGGTGCAGGTCGCGCGGCGTGAGGTAGGGCGAGTCGGTCTCCAGCAGCAGCCGGTCGGCCGGGATCTCCTTCACCAGCGGCACGAGGTGCGCGCCGCGGCGCTCGTCGCAGATCCAGCCGGTGATGCCGATGTACAGGCCGAGGTCGAGGTAGGTGCGCAGCTCCTCCGCCTCGCCGGTGAAGCAGTGCGCCACCGCCTTGCCGACGCGCAGGTTGCGGAGGATTTCGGCGAAGCGCGGGTGCGCGTCGCGCGAATGCAGGAACAAGGGCTTGCCGAGCTCCGCGGCGAGCTCGAGCTGCGCCACGAACCACTTTTCCTGGTCCGGGTGCGGCGAGTAGTTGCGGTTGAAGTCCAGGCCGCATTCCCCGATCGCCACCACCTTCGGGTCCCGCGCCAGCTCGCGCAGCTCGGCGATGATGCCGGGGCCGCAGTCCTTGGCGTTGTGCGGATGCACGCCGGCCGTCGTCCAGAAGTCGAGCGCCAGCGCCTTGCGCGTCTCCTCGGGCGAGGTGCCGGTGACGACGATCGTCTCGACGCCCGCGGCGCGCGCCCGCGCGAGCACCGCGTCGAGGTCCTCGCGGAACGATGCGTGCGTGAGGTTCGCCCCGATGTCCGCCAACTGCATGGCGGCCGAGTATAGCTAGGCCTGGACGGCCGCGCCTTCCCCGATCTGCAGGCGCGCGAGGCGCCCCACTTCCGCCAGCGCCTTCTCCGTGCGTTCGGTCCACAGGTGGCCGACGCTGATGCGCAGGCAGTTGCGGTAGCGCTGCGTCGCGGAGAACATCGGCCCGGGCGCGATGGAGATGCCGCGCTCCAGCAGCTTCTCGAACAGCGCGATCGAGTCGCCGCCCCTGGGCAGCTCGATCCACAGGATGAAACCGCCCGTGGGGCGCGTGACCTTGGTGCCGCGCGGGAAATTCTCCGCGATCACGCCGCGCGCCGCGTCCACCTGCTGCTCGCAGCGCCGGCGCAGCTGCCGCAGCGAGCGCTCGTAGCCGCCGGATTCGAGCAGCTCGGCCAGCGTCAGCTCGACGATCTCGGCGTTGCCGCCGCTGGAGACGAACTTCAGCGTGCGGATGCGCTCGCGCCAGCGCCCCGGCTCGATGAAGCCGGCCTTCAGGCCCGGGGCCAGCGTCTTGGAGAACGAGCTGCACAGCATCACGTTGCCCGTGCGGTCGAAGCACTTGGCGGCGCGCCGCGCCGCCGTGTCGTAGCTCAGCTCGGAATAGATGTGGTCCTCGATCAGCGGCACGCCCCTGGCGGCGAGCATTTCCACCAGGCGCTTCTTGGCCTGCTCCGTCATGGTGGCGCCCACCGGGTTGGAGACGTTCGGCATCACCAGCACGGCCTTCACGTCGTGCGCCTGCAGGGCGAGCTCCAGCGCCTCCAGCGAAATGCCGGTGCGCGGGTGGGTGGGGATCTCCAGCGCCTTCAGCCCGAGCGCCTGCAGGATCTGCAGGAAGCCGTAGTAGGTGGGGGATTCCAGCGCGACGGTGTCGCCGGGGGCGGTGACCGCGCGCAGGCACAGGTTCAGCGCCTCCATGCAGCCGTTGGTGATCACCAGGTTGCGGTGGTCGATGCGGCAACCCCATTCGAGGGCGCGGCGGGCGATGGCGCGGCGCAGCGCCTCGGTGCCCGGCGGCAGCCCGTAGCGGCCGAGCGCATGGCGGTCGCGGCGCGCGCGCGACGAGAGCACGCGGCGGATGCGCTCCAGCGGGAACATGTCGCCCGCCGGGCAGGCCGAGCCGAAGGACACCATCTTCGGGTCCTGGCCCGCCGACAACATCACGTCGGCGATGGCGTTGACCTCCACCGCCAGCGCCCGCCGCGGCGGCTTGGAGGAGGCGGGCTCCTCCACCGGCCGCGCGCTGCGCTTCACGTAGTAGCCCGATTGCGGGCGCGCCTCGATCACCCCGGCGTCTTCCAGCCGCTGGTAGGCCTGCAGCACGGTGGCCACGCTCACGCCTTGCTGGCGGGACAGGCGCCGCACCGAGGGCACGCGCTCCCCGGGGCGCAGGGTGCCGGCGCGGATCAGGCCGTGCAGCTGGTCGGCGACCTGGTGGTAGAGCGGTGTGGTGCCGGTATCGAGCATCGCAGCATCCTCGCAAAGCCGGGCCGGCCTGCACAGGCACAGTTGCCCCGCACCGCTTCCGGTACAGTCATCGAATTCCGAAACTGTGCAGGGCACAGTGTACGGCACGTGCATCTGTACCTGAAAGTGGCGCGCCGCTAGTCTGCGGGCCATGATCCTCAACCTGGCGCCCAACGGCACCTTGCGCATGGCCGGCGCGCGCGGCACCACGGTGCGCGTGCTCGACGGGCGCGTGTGGATCACCGAGGCGGGCCGCCGGGCGGACGCTTTCCTCGCGCGCGGCGCGCGCTACAGCGTCGCCGGCGACGGCGTGGTGGTGATCGGCGCGGAAGCCCGCGCGCGCCTCGACCTGCGGCGCGCCGGCGGCTGGCTGCGCCGCTGGTGGGACGAGCGGCGCACGCGGGCCGAGCTCGAGGCGCTCTCCGACCACGCGCTGCGCGACATCGGCCTCTCGCGCGACGAGATCTACAGCCTCTTCAGGCGGTAGAGCAGCTCCAGCGCCTCGCGCGGCGAGAGCTCGTCCGGGTTCACCTGGGCGAGCGCGTCGCGCAGCGCATCAGCCGCGGGCTCCGGCTCGGCGGGGGCGGGGCGGGCGAAGAGATCCGCCTGGCTGCCGCCGGCGCGGCTCGCCTCCTCCAGCTGCTGCAGGATGCGCCGCGCGCGCTGGATCACCGCCTTCGGCACGCCGGCGAGCTGCGCCACCTGCAGGCCGTAGCTCTGCGAGGCGGGGCCTTCCTCCACCGCGTGCAGGAACACGATGCTGTCCTTGTGCTCCACCGCGTCGAGGTGCACGTTGGCCGCCTCCTTGTACTCCAGCGCGATGCGCGTCATCTCGAAGTAGTGGGTGGCGAAGAGGGTGAGCGCCTTGTTCCGCTCCAGCAGCTGCCGGGCGATGGCCCAGGCGAGCGCGAGGCCGTCGAAGGTGGAGGTGCCGCGGCCCACCTCGTCCATCAGCACCAGGCTCTGGGCGGTGGCGTTGTGCAGGATCGCCGCGCTCTCGGTCATCTCCACCATGAAGGTCGAGCGCCCGCCGGCGAGGTCGTCGTCGGCGCCGATGCGCGTGAACACCTGGTCGATCGGACCCAGCCGCGCGGCCTTCGCCGGCACGAAGCTGCCGGTGTGGGCGAGCAGGGCGATCAGCGCCACCTGGCGCATGTAGGTGGACTTGCCGCCCATGTTGGGGCCGGTAATGAGGAGCAACTGGCGCGCGGGGGCGAGGCGCGCGTCGTTGGCAATGAAGCGCTCGACCTGGCCTTCCACCACCGGGTGGCGCCCGGCCTCGATCTCCACGCGGATGTCCTCCACGAACTCGGGCCTGCAGTAGCCGCGCTCGGCAGCGACGGCGGCGAAGGCTGCCAGCACGTCGAGCTGCGCCAGCGCGCGGGCGATGCGCTGCAGGTCGGGCAGGTGGGCGGCGAGCTTGCCGAGCAGCTCGTCGTACAGCGTCTTTTCCAGCGCCAGCGCGCGGTCGCGCGCCGACAGCGCCTTGTCCTCGAACACCTTCAATTCCGGGGTGATGTAGCGCTCGGCGTTCTTCAGCGTCTGCCGGCGGCGGTAGTCGTCGGGGACTTTCCCGGCGTGCGAGTTGGTGACCTCGATGTAGTAGCCGTGCACGTGGTTGTAGGCCACGCGCAGGTTGGGGATGCCGGTGCGGCCGCGCTCGCGCGCTTCCAGCTCGACCAGGAACTGTCCCGCCCCGGATTGCAGGCCGCGCAGCTCGTCCAGGTCCGCAGAATACTGGTCCGCGATCACGCCGCCGTCGCGCAGCATCGCGGAGGGTTCCGGCGCCACCGCGCGGCGCAGCAGGTCGAGGCAAGGTTCCGGCGTCGCCAGGTCCGTTTGCAGCGATTGCAGCAGTTCGCCTTGCGCGGGAATCGCCTTTCGCAGGTCGGGCAGCAGCCCCAGGCTATCGCGCAATCCCGAGAGGTCGCGCGGCCGCGCGTTCTTCAGCGCGATGCGCGCCGTGATCCGTTCCACGTCGGAAAAACGGCGCAGCACCCCATGCACGGGGGCCGAGCCCTCCAGCAGGGCTTCCACGGCCAGATGGCGTTTTGCCACCGCGGTGCGGTCGCGCAAGGGGTGGTGCAGCCAGTGGCGCAGCAGCCGGCTGCCCATGCCGCTCGCGCAGCGGTCCAGTTGCGAGTAGAGGGTGGGCGCGGGTTCGCCGCGCAGCGTCTCCGTGAGTTCGAGGTTGCGCCGCGTGGCGGCGTCCATACGTACGAACTCCGACGAGCGCTCGGCTGAAATTGCCGTGACATGGGCGAGCGCCTGCCCCTGGGTTTTCTTCGCATAGTCGAGCAGGGCGCCGCAGGCGCCGATGGCGAGGCTCATGTCCTCCACGCCGTAGCCCGTGAGGCTGGCGGCGCCGAGCTGCTCGAGCAGGCGCTTGCGGCCGGAGTCGGCGTCGAACTGCCAGGCGGCGAGGCGGGTGACGAAATAGCCCGGCAACTCCACGCCTTCGGAGGCCAGCACTTCGGCAGGGCCGATGCGCCGCAGCTCGTTGGCGAGCGCCTGCGGCGCGACCTCCGCGACGCGCAGCGCACCGCTGGCAAGCGACAGCCAGGCGAGGCCGACGGTGGACTTGTCGGCGGCTAGGGCCAGGAGGACGTTGTCCGCTTTGTCGTCCAGCAACTCCGAATCGGTCAGCGTGCCCGGCGTGACGATGCGCGTCACCTGGCGCTCCACCGGACCCTTCGCGGTGGCGACGTCGCCGACCTGCTCGCAGATCGCCACCGACTCGCCGAGCTTGACCAGCTTGCCGAGGTACTGCTCGACCGAATGCGCCGGGACGCCCGCCATCTTCACCGGCGCGCCCGCGGACTGGCCGCGGGTGGTGAGGGTGAGGTCGATGAGGCGCGAAGCGCGCTCCGCGTCCTCGTAGAACAGCTCGTAGAAGTCGCCCATCCGGTAGAACAGCAGGATCTCCGGATGCTCCGCCTTGATGCGCAGGTACTGCTGCATCATCGGCGTGTGATTGGTAAAGTCCTGTCGGTCCACGCGACGCCATTATCGCCGACCGATCCGGTACACCCCGGCGTGGTCCTCGCAGAGGACGGATGGAAATCAGCCAGTACCGACTCGCGAAGGCCGCCATCGCCGGCAAGCTCGGCCGCGAGGTCGGGGTGCCTAGTTGGAGTATTCTAAAAATACGGATTGTCGTAGTGTGGCTACGATATCTTTATTCATCCCAATAGTCTGAAAGGGTATAATTTTGAAATATATGTATAATCGTAGCGTGGCTACGACTAATCCTTCTAAGCTAAACGCCCTCTATACGAGGCTACCTCCGGGGTCCCCGGTCACGTCGGCGCAACTTGCGGACATGGGAATCTCGGCCGACCTCGCGGTCCACTACGCACGCGCAGGCTGGCTGAACCGGCTCGCCCGCGGCGTCTATTCCCGGACGGGCGAAACCCTCGAGCTTCACCCGAGCCTGCTCGTTCTGGAGCAGCAGGTTTCCGGCTTGCATGTGGGGGGGAAGACCGCGCTGGAGTGGTACGGGGTGCGCCAGTACGTCTCGCAGCAAGCCGCGCTGCACCTCTACGGCTGGGTCGCGGCACGGCTTCCGGACTGGTTCACGAAACAGTTCCCGGGCGAATACCACCGCAAGCGCCTCTTCAAGGAAAAGCCCGGGCAGATGACGGGCGTGGCGCGCTTCGAGAACCGTGCGCGCGCGCCGCTCGTGTCGTCGCCGGAGCGCGCGCTGCTCGAACTGCTCGACGAGGTCGGCGTGCGCCAGCCCCTGCAGGAGGCGAGGGAGATCGCCGAAGGCGCGTACAACCTGCGCGCCGACGTGCTGACGGGCCTTCTCAAGCGCTGCACGAGCGTGAAAACCGTGCGCCTGTGCCTGACCCTGGCCCGCGAGCTTTCGCTGCCGTGGGCCGCGAAGCTCGACGCGGCCGCGCTGCCCAGGGGAAGCGCGCGTCCCTGGATATCCAAGGGGAAGGATGGCCGGCTCCTGGTGCTGAAGCCTTGAACCGGGTCTATCTCGACACGGCGCGGCTTCTCACCCAGGTCGCGCCGCTCGTGTTCGCCGACGACATGTTCGCGCTCAAGGGCGGAACCGCGATCAACCTGTTCGTGCGCGACATACCGCGCCTGTCCGTGGATCTTGATCTCGTTTTCACCGACCATCGCATGGTGCGCGAGGAGGCGCTTGCCAGGATCAACGAAGCCGTGAAAGCCGCCGCCGGGCGGTTGAAGAAGCGCGGATTCGAGACCCACGTCGCGGCGGTCGAGGATGCCGGCGAGACGAAGCTCTTCGTGCGGCGCGGCAAGCTCCAGGTGAAGGCCGAGGTCAACTTCGTGATGCGCGGCACGGTGCTCCCGGTCCGCCGGGCATCGCTGAGCGCCAAGGCCCGGGAAGTCCTGCAGGCGGACCTCGAGCTGCCGCTCGTCTCGCTGGAGGATCTCTACGGCGGCAAGCTCGTCGCCGCGCTCGACCGCCAGCATCCGCGCGACCTCTTCGACGTGAGGGAGCTCTTCGCCCATGAGGGCATCACGCCGCAGATCCGGCGCAGCTTCGTGATCTACCTCGCGAGCCACGATCGGCCGATCCACGAAGTCCTCGCGCCGGCTTTGCGCGACATCTCGGCCGACTACGAGGGCACGTTCAAGGGGATGACCTCGGAGGATGTCGAACTCGAGGCGCTGCTGGATACGCGCGAGCGCATGATCGGGGAACTGCAGGAGGGCCTGGATGCCGATGAGCGGGCGTTCCTCGTTTCGCTCGCGCGGAGCAGGCCGGAATGGGAGCGTCTCGGCGTCGAGCATGCCGCCGAGCTGCCCGGCGTGCGTTGGAAGCTCGCCAACCTCGAGCGGCTCGCGCGGGACAATCCGAAGAAACTCGAAGCGCAAGCGCAGGCGCTGGAGAAGGTTCTCGGGAGATGAGGGGAGGGGGACTTTGCCGAGGGGGGCGATGCGGGCAATGGAATTGACAGGGGAAAACCGTGCTGTGCGGCACTTGGAATCCGGGGTCCGAGCCCTTATAATCGCTCGCTACTTCCCCCCCGCCCGATCTGCCGAAAGGCCCGGGCGGGGTTATTGTTTCTAGGGGCTCAAAAATGCCTGCCGAACCCCCGGTCAAGCGCACCGTTGCCTTTATTGACGGCCAGAATCTCTTCCATGCCGTCAAATCCGCGTTCGGCTACACGCACCCGAACTACGATGTAAGAGCCCTCGCGCAGTCGATCTGCGCGGCCAAAGGCTGGCAGCTCGACCAGGTGCGGTTCTACACCGGCGTGCCCGATTCGTCCGACAACGCGATGTGGAACGGCTTCTGGGCGGCCAAGCTGCTTGCCATGAGCCGCCAGGGCGTCTGGACGTTTTCGCGTCCGCTGCGCTATCGAAACCAGACAGTCAAGCTTCCCGACGGCACCTCGCACGCGTTCCTCGCGGCCGAGGAGAAGGGCGTGGATGTTCGCATTGCCCTCGACGTCATCCGCCTGGCGCACAGGCGGGATTACGACGTGGCGCTCGTGTTCAGCCAGGACCAGGACCTCTCCGAAGTCGCCGCTGAAGTGCGGGTGATCTCGATGGAGCAGGCGCGGTGGATCAAGATGGCATCCGCTTTCCCCGTCAGTCCCGCCGCCCGCAACAAGCGTGGCATCAACAGCACCGACTGGGTTCAGATCGATCGCGCCGCGTATGACGCGTGCATCGATCCGCGCGACTACCGTCCGAAGCCGTAGCAAGGGAGCAAGCACGTATGCGCTGGAAAGCTCGACCGCGAGGTCGAAGTGCTGAAAGCCGCCTAGCCGGCGCGCTCTAGGTAGCTCTGGAACACGCCGACGTGCACCAGCGCCGGGTCGGCGTCGTGCGGCCACAGGTCTTCCGCGCGGAACTGCACGTCGTAGGTCGGCTCGTCGGCCGCTTCGATACCGTGGGCGTGCGCGTCGGGGAAGGGGTAGGCCGGGGATTCGCTCACCACGACGCCGGTCTTCCCACGGATGTACGCCGGCATGCGGATGTGGCCGGGGACGAAGTCTTCCTTCACGCGCACGCGGTCGCCCGCCTTGAAGCGCGCGCGGCCGGGCGCATTGGGGCGGCCCGGCGCGCTCGGCAGCGAGAGCGGGATCGCTCCGCCTGCAATGCGCTCGAGTTCCTCGCGCGGAACGACGCCCTTCTCGACGAGCAGCGTGACGAGGCCGGTGAACTGGCGCTCGTAGTAGCCGGCGGCGAGGTAGTGGCGCGGCTCCATGCGCTCGATCGCGTGCCGGTACTCGTCCATGTTGAGCCAGCCCTGCTTGACCGCGAACGCGACCAGGGCGTTGGAGCGCTTCTCCCATTCGTCATGGAATACCTGGGCCTTGCGCGAGTGCCGCACGCGGCCGAAGCCCTGCTTGCCGCCCAGGTCGTGCATGCCGTCCATGGCTAGAGCCTCGCGACGCCGATCATGGCGTCTTTGGTGACGATCGAGGCGAGCTTTTCCTCGCTCCAGCCTTCGGTGCCCGCCGGCCGCAGCGGCAGCACCATGTAGCGGGTGTCGGCCGAGGTGTCCCAGACGCGGATCTCCATGTCCGGCGGCAGGTCGAGCCCCATCTCGCGCAGCACGCTGCGCGACTGGCGGACCATCCGCGCGCGGTACTCGAAGTCCTTGTACCAGTCCGGCGGCAGCCCGATGACGGTGTAGGCGGTGCAGGAGCACTGCGTGCAGACGATCACGTTGTGCAGCGTCGGCGTGTTCTCCAGCGCCACCAGGTGCCGGTGGTGGGGCGGCATGGCGAGGCCGAGCTCGGCGACCGCGTCGCGGCCGTTGGCAAGAAGGCGCTGCCGGAAGGCGGGATCGGTCCAGGCCTTTGCCACGACGCGCGCGCCGTTCCGCGGCACCCAATCGTCCTCGGCGGTGCGCACGTGCGCGTCGACGAAATCCCCGGGCTTCAGGCCGCGCGCTTCGAGCGCGGTTTCGAGCGCGGCCACGCGCCGCTCGACGGGGGCGGGCGCCGCGCCCTGCTGCTGTGGATCGGCCATGTGGGCGATTTTGCACCCGGCTTCCCGGTTCGCGCAACGCGGGGCGGCGGGAGGTAGAATTTCTCCATGCACAGCGACTCCCCGCGGACACCGCTGCCCCTGCCGAACGGGCGGAAGAAGGTCCTGCTGCACTCCTGCTGCGCGCCCTGCTCGGGCGAGGTGATGGAGGCGATGCTCGCCTCGGGCATCGAGTACACCATCTACTTCTACAACCCGAACATCCACCCGCTGAAGGAATACGAGCTGCGCAAGCAGGAGAACATCCGCTTCGCGCAGAAGTTCGGCGTGCCGTTCGTCGACGCCGACTACGACCGCGACGACTGGTTCGCGCGCGCGAAGGGGATGGAGCACGAGCCCGAGCGCGGCGCGCGCTGCACCATGTGTTTCGACATGCGCTTCGAGCGCACCGCGCTGTACGCCCACGAGCACGGTTTCCCGGTGATGACGAGCTCCCTGGGCATCTCGCGCTGGAAGAACATGGAGCAGATCAACGCCTGCGGCATCCGCGCCGCCGGCCGGTACCCGGGCCTCGTCTACTGGGACTACAACTGGCGCAAGCAGGGCGGCGCGGCGCGCATGATCGAGATCAGCAAGCGCGAGGCGTTCTACCAGCAGGAATACTGCGGCTGCGCCTATTCGCTGCGCGATGCCAACCGGCACCGCCGGGAACAGGGGCGCGAGCCGATCCGTATCGGCGTGAAGTACTACGGCCGCGGCGGATAGCGCGCACCCCGCCGGGGTATAGTCGGCCCGGGGGGATCGGGTGGCATGAGCCTGCGGGCCCGCGTGTTGTTGCTCGTCCTGGCGGCGGCCCTGCTGCCGCTGCTGGCGCTCGCGTGGCTGTTCGCGGAGCTGCGCTCGGCCAAGATCGACGAGGCGCGCGAGCAGGTGGTGGTGCGCGCAACGGGCATCGCCGAGGATCTCGAGTCGAAGATCTCGGGCACCGCGCAGCTGCTGTTCGGCCTCGGCCGCGTGCCGCTGCTCGCCGCCCCGGACAGGGACGCCTGTTCCCGCTTCCTCGGCGACGTGCTCAGGGAGCACCCACAATACACCGGCATTCTGACCATCCTCCCGGACGGCCGGCTGTTCTGCGATTCGCTGCGCACCGGCCGCGAGCTCAATCTCACCGACCGCGACTACTTCCAGCGCGCGCAGAAGACGCTGGGGCACGTGGTGGAGCCGGTCTTCGGCCGGCTCACCGGGATCGCGGTGCTGCAGATCGCCTACGCGGTGCGCGACGCGGAAGGGGCCTTGCGCTACGTGCTCCTCGCCTCGCTCAACCTGGACCAGTACGGGCGCGCCGTGTCGCGCACGCTGCCCTACCGCGGCATGACCTTCCGGGTCTGGGACCGGCAGGGAAGCGTCATCGTGCGCCGCGCGGAACGGGAGGAGCGCCGTGTCGCCATGGACGTGGTGGACGATGCCGCGCGCGGGCGGGTGATGGCGAGCGGGCCCGGCGACAGCTGGTTGCAGGCGGGCGGGGATGGCGAGCGCATCTGGATCTCCTCCGTCCTGCCTCGCACGCCCGACACCGGCCTGCACCTGACGCTCGACGTGCCGGCAACGGAACTGCGCTCCTACGCCGACACGCAGCTGCGCAACGTGTTCCTGCTGCTGGTGATCGCCTCCATCGCGGTGATCGTCGGCGCTCTCCTGCTCGCGGAGTTCGCCATCCGGCGCCAGGCGGCGCGGCTCACCGCGGCCATCTCGCGGCTGGACGCGGGGAACTTCAAGCACCCCATCGGCGCGCCCTATCCGGGCGGCGAGCTGGGCGACGTCATGGCGGCGCTGGACCGCCTGGCGGTGTCCCTCGACACCCAGCGCACGGAGATCGGCCGCTTTCACCAGGAACTGGAGCGGCAGGCGAATTACGACGCGCTGACCGGGCTCGCGAACCGCAACCTGCTCATGGACCGCCTGGCCCAGGCGCTGATCTACGCGCGGCGGGCCGAGCGCATGGCCGCCGTGCTGGTGATGGACGTCGATCGCTTCAAGACAGTCAACGACAGCCTGGGCCACAGCGAGGGCGACGTGCTGCTGCGCGAGATCGCGCGCCGGTTGCGCGATTGCGTGCGCGAGGGCGACACGGTCGCGCGGCTCGGCGGGGACGAATTCGTGGTGGTGTTCGCCGACATGGCCGCCATCGCGGACGTCGCGCCCCTCGCGCACAAGATCCTGGCGGCGGTCGCGACGCCCGTGCGCATCGGCGGGCAGGAACACATCGCCAGCGTCAGCATCGGGATCAGCGGCTACCCGCAGGACGGGGAGAACGCCGACGCGCTGCTGCGCAACGCCGACACCGCGATGTACCGGGCGAAGGAGCAGGGCGGCAACAGCGTCGAATTCTTCACCGCCGAGATGCAGCAGAGCGCCGAGCAGCGGCTGCAGATCGAGGCGGGGCTGCGGCACGCCCTCGACCACGGGGAACTGCTGCTCGAATTCCAGCCGATCGTGGACATCCGCTCGGGCAGGATCGCTTCGGCGGAGGCGCTGGTGCGCTGGCGCCATCCCGAGCGGGGCCTGGTGCCGCCGGCGCAGTTCATCCCGGTGGCCGAGGAAACCGGGCTGATCGTGCCGCTCGGCGAGTGGGTGCTGCGCGAGACCTGCGCGCAGGTACGCCGGTGGCGGGCCCTCGGACTGGATCCGGTGCCGGTGGCCGTGAACCTCTCGGCGCGCCAGTTCCGCGACGCGCGGCTCGCCGCGACGGTGGCGGAGATCCTGCGCGAAACGGACTGCCCGCCCTCGGCGCTGCAGCTGGAGATCACCGAGAGCGCCATCATGCAGCACGCGGACCGGGCGCTCGCCACCATGCGGCAGATCAACGATCTCGGCGTGCGCCTGTCGATCGACGATTTCGGCACCGGCTACTCCTCGCTCAGCTACCTCAAGCGCTTCCCGGTGCACAAGCTGAAGATCGACCGCTCCTTCGTGCGCGACATCGACGCCGACGCCAACGACGAAGCCATCGCCGGCGCCATCGTGGCGCTGGCGAAGCAGCTCGGCCTGCGCACCGTCGCCGAGGGCGTGGAGACGCAGGAGCAGTTGCGGCGGCTGACCTCGCTCGGCTGCGACGAGTACCAGGGCTATCTCTTCGGGCCGCCCGGCGGCGCGGAAGAGTTCGCGCGCCGGCTGCGCGCCGCGGGTCGGAGCCCGGGTTAATATCGCGCTCTCTCCATCCGCCACGACCCGAGGACCGCCATGGGATACATCGACACTCAGCTATTCATCGACGGCAAGTGGGGGCAGCCCGCCGAAGGGCGCACGCTGCCGGTCGTCAACCCCGCCACCGGCAAGGAAATCGGGCGCGTCGCGCACGCCGGGCGCCCCGACCTCGACCGCGCGCTCGAGGCGGCGCGCAAGGGCTTCGAGGTCTGGCGCGACATGGTGCCCGCGGAACGCAGCAAGATCATGCGCAAGGCCGCCGCCCTGATGCGCGAGCGCGCGGGCGAGATCGCGCCGCTCCTTACGCAGGAGCAGGGCAAGCCGCTCGCGGAGGCCAAGGCCGAGACGCTGGCGGCCGGCGACATCATCGAGTGGTTCGCCGAGGAGGGCTTCCGCGTCTATGGGCGCATGGTGCCCTCGCGCGTGAACGTGTCGATCCGCCAGATGGTGATCAAGGATCCCGTCGGCCCGGTGGCGGCGTTCACGCCGTGGAACTTCCCGATCAACCAGATCGTGCGCAAGATCGGCGCCGGGCTGGCGGCGGGATGCTCGATGCTCGTGAAGGCGCCGGAGGAGACGCCCGCGGCCCCCGCAGCGCTGATCAAGGCCTTTGCCGATGCCGGCATCCCGCCCGGCGTGCTGCAGCTCGTGTACGGCAGCCCGGCGGAGATCTCGAACTACCTCATCCCGCACCCGGTGATCCGCAAGGTCACCTTCACCGGCTCCATCCCGGTGGGCAAGCAGCTCGCGGCGCTTGCGGGCCAGCACATGAAGCGCGTCACCATGGAGCTGGGCGGCCATGCGCCGGTGATCGTGTGCGAGGACGCGGATATCGCGCTCGCCGTCAAGGCGGCGGGGGCGGCGAAGTTCCGCAACGCCGGGCAGGTCTGCATCTCGCCCACGCGCTTCCTCGTGCACGGGTCCGTCGCGAAGGATTTCGCGCAGGCACTGGCCGACTACGCCAAGGCCCTGAAAGTCGGCGACGGCCTCGCCGAAGGCACGCAGATGGGCCCGCTCGCCAATGCGCGCCGCATCGAGGCGATGACCGCGTTCACCGAGGACGCCGTGAAGAAGGGCGCGACGCTGCTGACCGGCGGGCAGCGCATCGGCAGCGCCGGCAATTTCTGGCAACCGACCATCCTCTCCGACGTGCCGAAGGAGGCGAAGGTTTTCAACGACGAGCCTTTCGGCCCGATGGCCGCGATCCGGCCGTTCGACACGCTGGAGGAGGCGATCGCCGAGGCGAACCGCCTGCCCTACGGACTCGCCGGCTACGCGTTCACCAGGTCGCTCAAGAACGCCGACCTGCTCGCGCGCCGGCTGGAAGTGGGCATGCTGTGGATGAACATGCCCGCGCTGCCTTCGGCCGAGATGCCTTTCGGCGGCGTCAAGGATTCGGGCTACGGGTCGGAAGGCGGCCCCGAGGCGCTCGAGGCGTACCTCAACTCGCGCGCGGTGGTGATCCAGAACGCCTAGGGCAGCGGGATGAACTCCCGGTCGTCGAGGTCGGGCAGCTTGAAGCGGCCCGCGCGCCAGTCCGCCTTCGCCTGCTCGAGCCGGTCCTTCGATGACGACACGAAGTTCCATTCGATGTAGCGCTCGCCCACCGGCTCGCCGCCGAGCAGCATCAGGCGAGCGGGTGTGCGCGCTTCCAGCTGCGCCGGGCCGGTGCCGAAGACGAGCAGCTGGCCCGCAGTGAACCGCCGGCCCTCGGCTTCGATTTCGCCCGCAATGACGTAGGCGGCGCGTTCGGGGTAGCCCTCCGGCAGCGCTTCGCGCGCGCCGGCGGAGAGCTCGCAGTAGGCGTAGAACAGGGGCGAGTGGGTGTGCACGGGGGACCGGGCGCCGAAGGCCTCGCCGGCGATGAGCCGGCGGCGGATGCCCGCATCTTCCGATCCGGGCAACTCGGCGGCGCCGTGGTGAAAGAACGCCGGGTCGGTTTCCTCGTGCACCTTCGGCAGCGCCACCCAGGCCTGCAGCCCGTCCATGCGGCCGCCTTCGCGCCGCGCGCGCTCGAAGCGCTCCGAATGGGTGATGCCGCGGCCGGCGACCATCCAGTTGACTTCGCCCGGGACGATCGCCTGTTCCGAACCCACGCTGTCGCGGTGCATGATCTCGCCCTCGAACAGGTAGGTGAGGGTCGAGAGCCCGATATGCGGGTGGGGCCGCACGTCCACCGAGCGAGGAATGCCCGCGGGAAATTGGGCGGGCCCCATGCGGTCCAGGAAGATGAACGGGCCCACCATGCGCCGCTGCGCGTGGGGCAGGACGCGCCCGACTTCGAAGCCGCCGAGGTCGCGGCGGCGCTGCTCGATGACGAACTCGATCACCCGCTCAGCTTACCGCAGCGCTTCGAGCAGTTCCGGCAGGACTTTCGGCGTACCGGCGGCGATTTCGCCCTTGTCCAGGTAGCCGGGCCCGCCCTGCAGGTCGCCGACCAGGCCGCCGGCCTCGAGGATCAGGAGCGCGCCCGCCGCCATGTCCCAGCGCGACAGGCCCGCTTCCCAGAACGCGTCGAACCGGCCGGCGGCGACGTAGGCGAGGTCGAGCGCCGCCGCGCCCGCGCGCCGCACGCCCGCCGCCGCGGTCATGACGGACTTCATCTGGCGCAGGTAGCCGTCGATGCGGGCGACCTCCTTGTACGGGAAGCCGGTGCCGACCAGCGCGTCCTGCAGGCGCAGGCACTTGGAGACGCGGATGCGCCGGTCGTCCAGGAAGGCGCCGCGGCCGCGGCTGGCGGTAAAGAGCTCGTTCTTGCCCGGGTCGTACACCACGCCGTGCGTGAGCACGCCCTTGTGCTCGAGGGCGATCGACACGCAGTACTGCGGAAAGCCGTGGATGTAGTTGGTGGTGCCGTCCAGGGGATCGATCACCCACAGATACTCGGGCCGGGCGCCGGGCGTGTCGCCGGATTCCTCGGCGAGGACGCTGTGCTCGGGATAGGCGGCGCGGATCACGCCGAGGATCGCCTGCTCGGCCGCCTTGTCCACCTGGGTGACGAAATCGTTCTTGTTCTTCGCCTTGACTTCGAGCGCGCCGCCCTCGAGCGCGGCGCGGTTGATGATCGAGCCGGCGCGGCGGGCGGCTTTCACCGCGATATTGAGCATCGGATGCATCCCGTATTCTAGACTGCGCGCATGTCCGCCCTTCGCATCGTGCTGTGCAGGCCGAGCCATCCCGGCAACATCGGCGCCGCCGCGCGCGCCATGAAGACCATGGGCCTTGCCGACCTGCGGCTGGTGGCGCCGGAGCGCCCGAACGCGCCGCAGGACGAATGGATGGCCACGCACGCCGCGGACGTGCTCGCCGCCGCGCGCACCCATGCCACGCTCGCCGAGGCGATCGCCGATTGCGCGGCCGCGTTCGCGCTGTCGGCGCGCCCGCGCGAGTGGTCGCCCCAGGTGCTCGACCTGCGCGCCGCCGCGGCGCGCGCCGCGGCGGTCGACGCGCCGGTCGCCTTCGTCTTCGGCAGCGAAAGCGCCGGCCTGACCAACGAGGAGCTGTTCGCCTGCCAGTTCCTGGTCCACATTCCGGCCGCGCCGGGCGCCACGTCGCTCAACCTCGCCCAGGCGGTGCAGGTGGTCTGCTACGAGCTGTACCTCGCCACGGGGGCGACGGTGCCGGAGATGCGCACGGAGAAACTGGCGACGGTGCAGGACCTCGAAGGCCTCTACGGGCACCTGGAGCAGGCCGCGACCTCGACCGATTTCATGGCGCCGGGCTCCCGGCTGCGCGAGCGCTGGCGGCGCCTGTTTTCGCGCGTCCCGGCGCTGGAGCGCGAGGAGGTCAACATCCTGCGCGGCCTCCTGAAATCCCTGCTCAAGAAATAGTTGATAGAATTACTCGGACAATCTAGAGTTCCTGCATGTTCAAGCACCTGCGCGAAGACATTGCCAGCATTATCGAGCGCGACCCGGCGGCGCGGACCGGCTTCGAGGTCCTGACCTGCTATCCGGGCCTGCACGCGGTCTACATCCACAAGCTCGCGCGCTGGTTCTGGACCCATGGCCTGCGCTGGCTGGGCCGCGCCACGTCGAATTTCGGCCGCTGGGCCACCGGCATCGAGATCCACCCCGGGGCGATCATCGGCCGGCGCGTGTTCATCGACCACGGCATGGGCGTGGTGATCGGCGAGACCGCGGAAGTGGGCGACGATTGCACCATCTACCAGGGCGTGACGCTCGGCGGCACGTCGCTGTACCGCGGCGCGAAGCGCCACCCGACGCTCGGCGCGCGCGTGGTGGTGGGGGCGGGCGCCAAGGTGCTGGGCGGTTTCACGGTCGGCGAGGACGCGAACGTCGGCTCGAACGCCGTGGTGGTGAAGGAGGTTCCCGCCGGCGCGACGGTGGTGGGCATTCCCGGGCGGATCGTCGAGAAGGGCACTGCGCAGCAGGCGGCCCGGTTCTCGGCCTATGCCGTGGTGCAGGAGCAGGACGACCCCTACGCCAAGGCGATCCAGAAGCTGGTGGAGCATTCCGCCGAGCTGGAGCAGGCCCTGGCGACCTTGACTCAGAAGCTTGCGGACCTGGAGAAAGACAAGCAAAGAGAACAACTTAGGGTTGTCAAGTAATTGTTGACTGATTCTGTCGGAATTGGCTATACTTGACCGCGTTAATCAGGTATTCGAGGCATCCATGAGACTCACGACCAAAGGGCGTTTCGCCGTCACCGCGATGGTGGATCTCGCCATGCGCCAGACGCGCGGCCCGGTGACGCTCGCCGCGATCAGCGAACGGCAGCACATTTCGCTTTCCTACCTCGAGCAGTTGTTCGGCAAGCTGCGCCGCCGCAAGCTCGTCTCCAGCGTGCGCGGCCCGGGCGGCGGCTATCGGCTCGCGCAACCGGTTCACAGCCTGACGGTGGCCGAGATCGTCACCGCGGTGGATGAGCCGCTGGATGCGACGCAATGCGGCGGCAAGGAGAACTGCAAGGACGACAAGCGCTGCATGACCCACGACCTGTGGGCCAACCTGAACAAGAAGATGCACGAGTACCTGTCCTCGGTGAGCCTGGCCGACCTGGTGGCGCAGCAGGCCGAGCGGCCGGTCGCGGTGCTGCACGACAAGCGCCCGGCGGAGAAGGTGGCCGCGTGAAGCTGCCGATCTACCTCGATTACTCGGCGACCACGCCGGTGGACCCGCGCGTGGCGCAGAAGATGATCCCCTTTCTCACCGAGTTCTTCGGCAACCCGGCGAGCCGCTCGCACGCCTTCGGCTGGAAGGCCGAGGAAGCGGTGGAGGAGGCGCGCGGGCACGTCGCCGCCCTGATCGGCGCCGACCCCAAGGAGATCGTCTGGACCTCGGGCGCCACCGAGGGCAACAACCTCGCCATCAAGGGCGCGGCGCTGTTCAACCGGTCGCGGGGCAGGCACCTGGTCACGCAGAAGACCGAGCACAAGGCGACGCTCGACACGATGCGCGAGCTGGAGCGCCAGGGCTTCGAGTGCACCACCCTCGAAGTCGAGGAAAACGGCCTGGTGAGCCTGCAGAAGTTCGAGGCCGCGCTGCGGCCCGACACCATCGTGGCGTCGATCATGATGGTGAACAACGAGATCGGCGTGATCCAGCCCATCGCCGAGATCGGCGAGCTGTGCCGCGCGCGCGGCATCGTGTTCCATTGCGACGCGGTGCAGGCGGCGGGCAAGATCCCGATCGACCTCGCCGCGCTCAAGGTGGACCTGCTGACCCTCACCGCGCACAAGATGTACGGGCCGAAGGGCATCGGCGCGCTCTACGTGCGCAGGAAGCCGCGCGTGCGGATCGAAGCGCAGATCCACGGCGGCGGGCACGAGCGGGGCTTCCGCTCCGGCACCCTCGCCACGCACCAGATCGTCGGCTTCGGCGAGGCGGCGCGCATCGCCGGGCTGGAGATGGGCAGCGACAACGAGCGCATCCGGGGCCTGCGCGACCGCCTCTGGCGCGGCCTGTCCTCGATGGAGGCGGTGGTGCTGAACGGCGACCTGGAGCGGCGCATCCCCGGCAACCTCAACGTCAGCTTCAACTACGTCGAGGGCGAGTCGCTGATCATGGCGGTGAAGGACATCGCGGTGTCCTCGGGCTCGGCCTGCACTTCGGCGTCGCTCGAGCCGTCCTACGTGCTGCGCGCGCTGGGGCGCTCGGACGAGCTGGCGCATTCGTCGATCCGCTTCACGCTCGGCAAGTTCACCACCGCGGAGGAAATCGACTACGCGGTGAACCTGATGAAGGCCAAGGTGGCGAAGCTGCGGGAGCTCTCGCCGCTGTGGGAGATGTACAAGGACGGGGTCGACTTGAACACGGTCCAGTGGGCCGCACATTGAGGTAAGCACCATGGCATACAGCGAAAAAGTCATCGATCACTACGAAAACCCGCGCAACGTCGGCTCCTTCGACAAGGACGACGAGACGGTCGGCACCGGCATGGTCGGCGCGCCGGCCTGCGGCGACGTGATGAAGCTGCAGATCCGCGTCAACCGGGACGGCGTCATCGAGGACGCGCGCTTCAAGACCTACGGCTGCGGCTCGGCCATCGCCTCCTCGTCGCTGGTCACCGAGTGGGTGAAGGGCAAGCGCCTGGACGAGGCGGCGCAGATCAAGAACACGCAGATCGCCGAGGAACTGTCGCTGCCGCCGGTGAAGATCCACTGCTCGATCCTCGCCGAGGACGCGATCAAGGCGGCGGTCGAGGACTACAGGAAGAAACACCAGTAACCATGGCCATCACCCTCACCGAGAAGGCCGCCACGCACGTGCAGACCTTCGTCGCCAAGCGCGGCAAGGGCGTCGGCCTGCGCATCGGCGTGCGCACCACCGGCTGCTCGGGCTTCGCGTACAAGCTCGAGTTCGCCGACGCGGTGAACCCGGACGACCACCAGTTCGAGAGCCATGGCGTCAAGGTGCTGGTGGACCCGAAGAGCCTGCCGTTCCTCGAAGGCACCGAGCTCGACTACACCCGCGAGGGGCTGAACGAGGGCTTCAAGTTCAGCAACCCGAACGTCAAGGACGAATGCGGCTGCGGCGAGTCGTTTAACGTCTGAAGAACCACTTCGAATTGTTCGGCCTCGCGCCGGCCTGCTCGCTCGAGCCCGACGCGCTGGAGCGCTCCTACCGCGAGATCCAGTCGCAGATCCACCCGGACCGCTTCGCGCGCGCGGGCGACGCCGAGCGGCGCGCTTCGCTGCAATGGAGCGCGCAGGTCAACGAGGCCTACCGCGTGCTGAAGAGCCCGGTGCGGCGCGCGCAGTACCTGCTGGAGATGAACGGCGTGGACGTGCGATTCGAGACCAACACCCAGATGCCGACCGATTTCCTGCTGCGCCAGCTCGAGCTGCGCGAGGCGCTCGAGGCGGCGAAGCACCCGGCGGCGCTGGATGGCCTGCAGGCGCAGGTGCGCAGGGAAAAGGGCCTGCTCGAAGCCGCCATCGCGCGCCTGGCGGATGAACGCAAGGACTACGCGGCGGCGGCGGGCGAGGTGAGGAAGCTGATGTTCCTCGAGAAGCTGGGCGAGGAAATCGACCAGGCCTACGAGGGAGTGCAGTAGTGGCTCTCCTGCAGATCGCTGAACCGGGCCAGTCCACCGCGCCGCACCAGCACCGCCTCGCGGTGGGCATCGACCTCGGCACCACCAACTCGCTGGTCGCCACGGTGCGCAGCGGCGCCGCCGCGGTGCTGCCCGACGCGCAGGGTCGGCCGCTGCTGCCCTCGATCGTGCGCTACCTCGCCGACGGCCGCGTCGAGGTGGGCTATGCCGCCGAGGCGCGCCAGTCCGAGGACCCGGGGAACACCATCGTCTCCGCCAAGCGCTACATGGGGCGCGGGCTGAAGGACGTGGCGCACGCGGAGAACGTCCCCTACGATTTCGTGGACGCGCCCGGCATGGTGCAGATCCGCACCGCCGCCGGCGTGAAGAGCCCGGTGGAAGTGTCGGCGGAAATCCTGAAGGTGCTGCGCACGCGCGCCGAGCAGTCGCTCGGCGACACGCTGGCGGGCGCGGTGATCACGGTGCCGGCCTATTTCGACGATGCGCAGCGCCAGGCCACCAAGGACGCCGGGCGCCTCGCCGGGCTGAACGTGCTGCGCCTGCTGAACGAGCCCACCGCCGCGGCCATCGCCTACGGCCTGGACAATGCCGCGGAGGGGATCTACGCGGTGGTCGACCTCGGCGGCGGCACTTTCGACCTGTCGATCCTGCGCTTGTCGCGGGGCGTGTTCGAAGTCATCGCCACCAGCGGCGACGCGGCGCTCGGCGGCGACGATTTCGACCAGCGCGTGTTCTGCTGGGCGGTGGAGCAGGCCAGGCTGGCGCCGCTCGGCGCCAGGGACATGCGCCTGCTGCTGGTGAAGTCGCGCGAGGCGAAGGAATTCCTGACCACCCACGGCGAGGCGCGTCTCACCGCGAAATTGTCGTCGGGCGAACTGGTGGATCTCACGCTGGACACCGGGACCTTCTGCCGCATCACGCAGACGCTGGTGCAGAAGACGCTCGGCCCGATGCGCAAGGCGCTGCGCGACGCGCAGCTGGGGGCGGACGAGGTGAAAGGCGTGGTGATGGTGGGCGGCGCCACGCGCATGCCGCAGATCCAGCGCGCGGTGGGCGAGTTCTTCCGCCGCGACCCGCTCAACAACCTCGACCCCGACAAGGTGGTGGCGCTCGGCGCGGCGATGCAGGCCGACGTGCTCGCCGGCAACAGGCCCGCGGGCGAGGACTGGCTGCTGCTCGACGTGATCCCGCTGTCGCTGGGCGTGGAGACCATGGGCGGCCTCGCCGAGAAGATCGTGCCGCGCAATTCGACGATCCCGGTGGCGCGCGCGCAGGAGTTCACCACCTTCAAGGACGGCCAGACCGGCATGAGCTTCCACGTGGTGCAGGGCGAGCGCGAACTGGTCGCCGACTGCCGGTCGCTGGCGCGCTTCGAGCTGAAGGGCATCCCGCCGATGGCCGCCGGCGCGGCGCGCATCCGCGTCACCTGCCAGGTGGATGCCGACGGCCTGCTGTCGGTCTCGGCGAAGGAGGCGAGCACCGGGGTCGAGGCCTCGGTGGTGGTGAAGCCCTCCTACGGCCTCGCGGACGCCGACATCGAGCGCATGCTGCGCGACTCGTTCGAGCACGCGCGCGGCGACATGCAGGCGCGCGCGCTGCACGAGGCGCGCGTGGACGCGGCGCGGCTGCTGGAAGCGGTGCGCGCGGCGCTCGCCGCCGACGGCGCGCTGCTCCAGCCGGCCGAGCGCGAGGCGATCGAGCGGCAGGCGGCGGCGCTTGCCGCGGTGGCCGCGGGCAGCGAGCACCGCGCCATCCGGCAGGCCTGCGACGCGCTCAACCGCGCCACCGAGGAATTCGCCGGGCGGCGCATGGACGCCGGCGTGCGGCAGGCGCTCGCCGGCCGCAGGATCGCCAACCTGGAGCTCTGATGACGCGGGTGAAGGTGCTGCCGCACGCCGAGCTGTGCCCGCAGGGCGCCGAGTTCGAGGCCGCGCCCGGGGTCTCGATCTGCGACGCGCTGCTCGCGCACGGCATCGACATCGAGCATGCCTGCGAGAAGTCCTGCGCCTGCACCACCTGCCACGTGATCCTGCGCCAGGGCTTCGGCTCGCTGGCCCCGGCCGAGGAGAAGGAGGAGGACCTGCTCGACAAGGCCTGGGGGCTGGAGGCGACCTCGCGCCTGTCCTGCCAGGCGCGGGTGGCGCTCGCCGGCCTGGAGGTCGAGCTGCCGAAATACACCATCAACTACGAGCGCGAGGGCGGGGGGAAGAAATGAAGTGGACCGACACGCTGGAGATCGCCATCGCCCTCGCCGAGGCGCGGCCGGACACCGATCCGAAGACCGTGCGCTTCACCGACCTGATGCAGTGGGTGCTGGCGCTGCCGGGCTTCGACGACGACCCGGGGCGGTGCGGCGAGAAGATCCTGGAGGCGATCCAGATGGCCTGGATCGACGAAGCCGAATAGACTAGCCCCCTGCCCACAAGGGGGAGTCCATGCGCCTACGTGTACTGCTCGCCGGCCTAGCGCTCGCGCTGCCGCTGCATGCCCAGGAACTGATCGTCGGCCTGTCCACGCCGGTCACCACGCTCGATCCGCACTTCCACAACCTCACGCCCAACAACTCCATCGCCAAGCACCTGTTCGAGACCCTGGTGCACCAGGACGATCAGCAGGCGCTGCGCCCGGGGCTGGCCGAGAGCTGGCGCGCCACCGACAGCCTCACCTGGGAACTGAAGCTGAGGAAGGACGTGCGCTGGCACGACGGCGCGGCGTTCACCGCCGAGGACGTGCTCGCCACGCTGCGGCGCATCCCCAAGGTGCCCAACAGCCCGGCCTCCTTCGCCATCTATTCGCGCCCCATCGTCGAGGCGCAGGCCGCCGACGCGCATACCGTGGTGCTGAAGACCAAGGAGCCGCACCCGCTGCTGCCGAACGACCTCGCCACGCTGCACATCATCCCGAAATCGGTGGAGGCCGCGGCGACGCCGGACTTCAACTCGGGCAAGGCGGTGATCGGCACCGGGCCCTACAGGTTCGCCGAGTACGTCTCGGGCGACCGCGTGGTGCTGGTGGCCAACGACAGGTACTGGGGGCGCAAGCCGGCCTTCGCCAAAGTGCGCTTCCGCATGATCACCAACTCGGCGGCGCGCGTGGCGGCGCTGCTGGCGGGCGACGTGCACATGATCGAGGCGGTGCCCACCGCCGACATCGAGAAGCTGAAGAAGGACGCGCGCGTGTCGCTCGCCTCCACCGTGTCCAACCGCATCATCTACCTGCACATGGATTCCGGCCGCGAGGCGAACTCGCCCTTCGTCACCGACACCGCCGGCAAGCCGCTGCAGGCCAACCCGCTGCGCGACCCGCGGGTGCGCAAGGCGCTGTCCAGGATGATCGACCGCAACGCCATCGCCGCGCGCATCATGGAGGGCGAGGCGCGGCCCGCCGGGCAGTTCCTGCCGGAGACCTTCCACGGCACCAGCAAGAAGCTGGGGCCCGAGCGCTACGACCCGGAGGGCGCGAAGAAGCTGCTCGCCGAAGCCGGCTACCCGAACGGCTTCGGCCTGACGCTGCACACGCCCAACAACCGCTACATCAACGACGAGAAGATCTCCCAGGCGGTGGCGCAGTTCCTCACGCGCGGCGGCGTCCCCACCAAGGTCGAGGCGATGCCCTCGGCGGTGTTCTTCTCGCGCGGCTCGAAGCTGGAGTTCTCGTTCCTGCTCGCCGGCTGGGGCGCCGGCACCGGCGAGAACAGCTCGCCGCTGCGCTCGCTGGTGGCGACCTACGACCGCGCCCTGGGCAACGGCGCCGCCAACCGCGGCCGCTTCTCGGACGCCGGCGTGGACGCGCTGATCCAGACCGCGCTCGCCACCATCGACGACACCAAGCGCGGCATCATGCTGGCGGCCGCCACGGAGAAGGCGCTGGGTGAATTGACGGGCGTGATCCCGCTGCACTACGAGGTGAGCACCTGGGGCCTGAAGAAGGGCCTCGCCTACAAGGCGCGCGTTGACCAGTACACGCTCGCGCACGAAGTGCGGATGACGAAGTAAGCCGTGCCGGTCTACGTCCTGCGCCGCCTGGCGCAGACGCTGCTGGTGCTGTTCGTCACCTCGGCGCTGGTGTTCGGCGGGCTGTACCTCGTCGGCGACCCGGTCGAGATCCTGGTCAACCCGCAGGCCGACCAGGAAGAACGCGAGCGCACCGCGGCCGCGCTCGGGCTGGACCGCCCGGCGCTGGAGCAGTACTGGCTGTTCCTCAAGGGCGCTTTCACCGGCGACCTGGGCAAGTCCTTCGTCTTCGGGCGCCCGGCGCTCGAGGTGATCCTCGAACGCATGCCGGCGACGCTGGAGATCGCCTTCCTCGCCATGCTGATGTCGGTGGGCCTGGGCATCCCGCTCGGCCTGTACGCCGGCCTGCGCCCGCACGGCTTCGGCGCCAAGGCGATCATGGCGGGCTCGATCCTCGGCTTCTCGCTGCCCACCTTCTGGGTCGGGCTGCTGCTGATCATGGTGTTCGCGGTGCAGCTGGGCTGGCTGCCCTCGACCGGGCGCGGCCCGACGGTGGAGTTCCTCGGCCTGCAGCTGTCGATCCTCACCTGGGAGGGCCTGCGCTACGCGCTGCTGCCCTCGCTCAACCTGGCGCTGTTCAAGCTCTCGCTCATCATCCGCCTGACGCGCGCGCAGGTGCGCGAGCAGTCGCTGCTCGACTACATCCGCTTCGCGCGCGCCAAGGGCCTGCCGCGCTCGCGCGTCATCGGCGTGCACCTGATGAAGAACATCCTGATCCCGCTGGTCACGGTGATCGGCCTGGAGCTGGGCTCGGTGATCGCGTTCGCCGTGGTCACCGAGACGGTGTTCGCCTGGCCGGGGATGGGCAAGCTGGTGATCGACTCGATCTTCCAGCTCGACCGCCCGGTGGTGGTGGCCTACCTGCTGGTGACGGTGTTCATGTTCATCCTCATCAACCTGGCGGTGGACCTGCTGTACTCGGGGCTCGACCCGCGGGTGCGGTTGCAGGAGGCGAAGTGACGGAGCAGACGCCGTTTCGCCGCTTCGCGGAGGAGTTCGCCGCCTCGCGCGTGGCGCTCGGCGGCCTCGGGCTCCTCGCGCTGATCGTGCTGATCGCGCTCGCGGCGCCCTGGCTGGCGCCGCAGGATCCTTACGACCTCGCCGGGCTCGACCTGATGGATTCGCGCCAGCCGCCGGGCGGCAAGTACCTGCTCGGCACGGACGGGCAGGGGC
>Ga0307505_10001026_pt1 | contig 25257 bp, 26 predicted proteins | sample 23_S_MG_FD_202183 | JGI IMG/M metagenome (GOLD analysis project Ga0307505, IMG submission 202183) | Soil microbial communities from Populus trichocarpa stands in riparian zone in the Pacific Northwest, United States - 23_S | ecosystem: Environmental > Terrestrial > Soil > Riparian zone > Trees... | reverse complement strand
CGTCGAGGTTGCGACCGCGCGCGTTGAGGACTGGCGTGCGCCGCCTTTCGACGTCGTGGTCGCGCGCGCCTACGCGTCGCTCGCTGAACTGGTGCGCGGCACGCACGCGCTACTCGCACCTGGCGGCCACTGGTGCGCGATGAAGGGCGCAGTGCCGCTGCACGAGATAGCCGAACTGGAACGCGCGCCGGCGCGCGTCGTGCGCACCATTAGACTGCAGGTCCCGCGGCTGGATGCCGAGCGCCACCTGATCGTGTTGGCGCCGCGCTGAATCACCGTACACCGCAGATACGCCACCACCGCCGCCACCCACCCGCTGATTCGCCGCATCGATGCTGGGTATTACCGATTACTGGGCCTTCGCGCTGGCCGTGCTGGTGTTCCTCGCTCTGCCGGGCCCCGGCACCTTCGGCCTGCTGACCGCGACCGGCAAGGGCGGCGCGCGCGCCGGCGTGGCCGGCACGCTGGGCCTGATCGTCGGCGACCAGGTGCTGATGTGGATGGCCGCGCTGGGCGTCGCGGCGATCCTGCAGGCGCATCCGCTGTGGTTCCGCGCGCTGCAGTACGCGGGCGCTGCGTACCTGGTGTACGTCGGCGCGCGACTGATCCTGCGACGCGCGGCGCACAGCGCCGCGCCGCTGCAACTGCAGTCGGGCCACTACTTCCGCCAGCTGCTGCTGATCACGCTGCTCAATCCCAAGGCCATCGTGTTCTACATGGCGTTCTTCCCGCTGTTCATCGATCCGGCCACGCAGCGCGGCTTCATCACCTTCGGCGCGATGGCGCTGACCATCGCAGTCATCACGCTCGTCTACTGTCTGCTGCTGGTGTTCTTCGCGCAGGCGCTGCGCGAACGTGTGCTCGCGCACCGTCGCGTCGCGCGCGCACTGGAGCGCATCGCCGGCCTGATGCTGGTGGCCTTCGGCATCCGGCTGGCGCAGGCGGGTCAATGAGAGCGAACGACTGAATGGCGCGCATCTTCTGCATCGCCAACCAGAAGGGCGGCGTCGGCAAGACCACCACTGCGGTGAACCTCGCGGCCGGCATCGCCGCGCATGGCCCGCGCGTGCTGCTGGTCGATCTCGATCCGCAGGGCAACGCGACGATGGGCAGCGGCATCGACAAGCGGCAGCTGCGGAACTCGGTGTACCAGGTGCTGGTCGGCCTTGCGGATGTCGCAGGAGCGTCCGTGCGCGCCGAGCAGGGCGGCTACGACGTGCTGGGCGCCAACCGCGAACTGGCCGGTGCAGAAGTCGAGCTGGTGGACCTCGAGCAGCGCGAAACGCGGCTGAAGGAGGCCCTGGCCGCGGTCGAAGACCGGTATGACTTCATCCTCATCGACTGCCCGCCGTCGCTGTCGCTGCTGACGCTGAACGGTCTGTGCGCCGCGCACGGCGTCATCATCCCGATGCAGTGCGAATACTTCGCGCTGGAAGGGCTGGCGGATCTCGTCAACACCATCAAGCGCGTGGCCGGGAACCTGAATCCGGACCTGACGATCATCGGCCTGCTGCGCGTGATGTACGACCCGCGCATGACGCTGCAGCAGCAGGTGTCCGAGCAGCTCGAGCAGAAGTTCGGCGACAAGGTGTTCGCGACCATCATCCCGCGCAACGTGCGGCTGGCCGAAGCGCCCAGCTACGGGCTGCCGGGCGTGGCCTACGACCGCGGCTCCAAGGGCGCGCAGGCCTACATCGCGTTCGGCGCGGAGATGATCGAGCGCATCCGCACGCTGCAGCCGGTCGTTGAGAACGCGGAGGGCGCCAATGCCTGATGTGGCCGCGGCGCGGGCCTTCGATCCGGCGGCCGTTCCCGCAGCGCTGATCGCCGGCGGCGCACTGGTCGAGCGCATCGAGGACGCGGCCCTGTCGTCGACGCAGCCTGCGCAGCAGGTGTTCTACGACGGCTGGCTGCTGCGCCATTCGCCCGGCAGGGCGCGCCGCGCGCGTTCGGTGAACACGCTGGCCCCGGGCCGACTGCCGCTGGCGCAGAAGCTTGACCACTGCGAAACGTTCTACGCGCGACACGCATTGCCGTGCATCCATCGCGTCACGCCGTTTCGCGCGCCCGAGGGCTTCGACGCCGCGCTGGCCGCGCGCGGCTACGCGGCGGGTGGCGACACGCGCGTGATGGCGCTGGACCTGGCGCGCATCGCACCAGTGTCGCTGCCGGCGGTGCACGTGCAGCGGCTGGACGTCGCGGACTACGGCGCGGCCTACGCGCAGTTGCACGGCCTGTCGACGGCCAAGGCGGCAGCCGAGAGCGAGCGCTTCGCACGCAACGCCGCGTCGACGCTGTATGTGGCCATCCGCGATGGCGGCGATACGGTGGCCTGCGGCAGCGCGTCGCTGGACGGCGCGTTGGCCGGCGTCTTCGGCATGGTCACGGCCGAGGCGCAGCGCGGGCGCGGACTGGCGCGCGCTCTGGTCGCGGCATTGCTGGCCGACGCGCGCGCAGCCGGTGCCGCCACCGCGTACCTGCAGGTGGAAGCCGACAACGACCCGGCGCGCAGCGTGTATCGGAAGTTCGGTTTCAGCGACTGCTATGCGTACTGGTATCGCGGGCAGTCGGGCGTTGCGGAGACGGCTACATGAGCGCAGCGCAGGGCCGTCCCAAGCAAGCTCGCGCCGCAGGGCGGAGCCCGGAGGCACATATATGATCAAGCGGCCCAAGGGGCTGGGACGCGGGCTGGACGCGCTGCTGGGCGGCGACGAGCCGCCGGCGCTACCGCCCGGCACCCTGCCTTCCAGCGTGCCGCTGGCGCGCCTGCGGCCCGGCCGCTACCAGCCGCGCACCAGGATGGATCCGACGGCGCTGGCCGAGCTCGCCGAGTCGATCAAGTCGCAGGGCATCGTGCAGCCCATCGTCGTACGTCCTGTCGACGGCGGTGACTACGAAATCATCGCCGGCGAACGGCGTTACCGCGCCGCCCAGCTCGCCGGCCTCGACGAAGTACCGGTGGTGGTCAAGAACGTGCCGGACACCGCGGCGCTGGCGATGGCGCTGATCGAGAACATCCAGCGCGAAGACCTGAACCCGCTGGAGGAAGCGCAGGGCGTGCATCGGCTGATCCGCGAGTTCGACTTCACCCACGAGCAGGCCGCGCAGGCGATCGGCCGCTCGCGCAGCGCCACCTCCAACCTGCTGCGGCTGCTGAACCTGGCTGCCCCGGTGCAGCAGATGCTGCTGGACGGCCACCTCGACATGGGCCACGCGCGCGCGTTGCTGGCGCTGGCGGCCGCCGATCAGATCCAGCTTGCGCAGCGCATTCACGCGAAGGGCCTGTCGGTGCGCGAGGCCGAAACGCTGGTCGCGCGCCACGGCACCGACGGCGGCGATGCGAGCGGGGCGGTCGCCAAAGCGCGCAGTGCCGCGCGTTCGCGCGACGTGGTGCGCTTCGAGGAAGAACTGGCCGATGCGCTGGGCGCACCGGTGCGGCTGACCACCAACGCCAAGGGCGGCGGCCGGGTGGTCATCGAATTTTCGAGCTTCGAACAGCTCGACGGCATCGCGGCACGGCTGCGGCAGGGCCGGGGTTGAGCCTGAGCTGACGCCGGGCTGGTTTTGGCGCGCCGCAGCGGCGGTTTGACCGGGACTCCACCGCCCCCGTAAAATCTCGCGGTTTTGGCGACGACGCACCCGAATCGCGGACTCGGAATGTCGCGGCGCGGTAACGGCTCGGAAACATGCGAGTTCTGGCTCTCAGGGTCACGCGGGGGGTCACGCGGTGTTCCGGATCGTCCTGCTGCAGGTTCTGATGACCGCGATCGTGTCGCTGGCGAGCGGCCTTATTGGAGGGGCGCACGCCGCGATATCCGCGCTGCTGGGGGGCGCTGCCTGTTTCATCCCGAATGGTCTGTTTGCCCTGAAGCTGGCGGCCGCTGCGCGCCGACCGCAGGGAACCGACGCGGCGGTGTTTCTGGTGGGCGAGTTCGTCAAGGTGGTTGCGACCATCGCGCTGCTGGCGCTGATCGTCGCGAGCTACCGCAACCTGGTGTGGCTGGCGCTGCTGGTATCCATCATCGCCGTGCTGAAGAGCTACGTGCTGGCGCTGCTGATCAAACGCTGATCAAGAAAATCCGGACGAGATTCCATTCATGGCTGCAACGTCACAGGCTCCGACCGCCACCGAATACATCGTCCATCACCTGACGCACAACGCGTCGGGCAAGCAGGTGTCGATCATCGATTTCTCGGTGATCAACCTCGACACCGTGTTCTTCTCGGTCGCGACGCTGTGCCTGACATTGCTGCTGCTGTGGCTGGCGGCGCGCAAGGTCACGTCGGGTGTGCCGGGCCGTTTCCAGGCGGCGGTGGAGTCGCTGGTCGAACTGGTGGACGAGCAGAGCAAGTCCATCGTGCACGGCGACCGCAGCTTCATCGCGCCGCTGGCGCTGACGGTGTTCGTGTGGATCGTGCTGATGAACGCGATCGACCTGATCCCGGTGGAGCTTTTCCCGTGGATCGCCAACAACGTGTTCGGCATCCACTATCTGCGGCCGCTGCCGACGGCGGACCTGAACGGCACGCTGGGCATGTCGGTGGGCGTGCTGATTCTGATGGTCTATTACGGCATCAAGATCAAGGGCGCCGGCGGCTGGGTGCACGAGCTGTTCACCGCGCCGTTCGGTGCCAATCCGCTGCTGTGGCCGTTCAACTTCTTGCTGAACCTCATCGAGTACGCGGCCAAGACCGTGTCGCTGGGCATGCGGCTGTTCGGCAACATGTACGCGGGCGAGCTGCTGTTCTTCCTGATCGCGCTGCTGGGCGGCACCTGGGGCGCATCCAGGGGGATTGGCAGCGTCTTCCTGTGGGGACTGGTCGTCGGAGCGTACCTGCTGGGCATCCTGTGGCTGCTGACCTCGGGCCGCGCTAAGCAGTCGCTGATCCTCCTGATCGTCGGCGCGCTGGCCTTCTGGTTCGTCGACGGCGGCCACTTCCTCGCCATCGGGCACGGCATCGCCGGCTTCCTGTGGCTGATGTTCCACATCCTGATCGTGCTGCTGCAGGCCTTCATCTTCATGATGCTGACGCTGGTCTACATTGGGCAGGCGCACGAGGGTCACTGAGTTTTCCCATTGTTTTTTCGTCTACAGACATCACTTTCGCACTGAGGAGCACACCAAAATGACGAACGTCGCATTCGTTGCCCTGGCCACCGGCCTGATCATCGGCCTGGGAGCCATCGGCGCCTGCATCGGCATCGGCATCATGGGCGGCAAGTACATCGAGGCGGCCGCGCGCCAGCCCGAGCTGATGAACACGCTGCAGACGAAGATGTTCCTGCTGGCCGGCCTGATCGACGCGGCGTTCCTGATCGGCGTCGGTATCGCGATGATGTTCGCGTTCGCCAACCCGTTCGCGGGCTGAGCGTTCGCTTCCGGACAACCTGTAGCAAGCCGCTGCCGCGCCTCGCGGCGCGCGGCATTTTCCGGGTGAGATTTCAATGAACATCAACGCCACGCTGTTCGTCCAGCTGATGGTGTTCTTCATCGGCGGTTGGGTCACGATGAAGTTCATCTGGCCGCCGCTGATCAAGGCACTCGACGAGCGCCGCAAGAAGATCGCGGACGGACTGGCCGCCGCCGACCGCGGCAACCGCAGCCTCGACGACGCGCAGAAGAAGATCGCGCAGTTCGACGCCGATGCGCGCAGCCGCGCGCAGGCGCTGATCGCCGACACCGAGAAGCGCGCGCAGGAAATGATCGAGGCCGCCAAGGGTCAGGCCAAGGTCGAGGGCGATCGCATGATCGCCGCCGCGAAGGCCGAGGCCGAGCAGGAGATGCAGCGCGCCAAGGAATCACTGCGCGACCAGGTCGCGGTGCTGGCGGTGGCCGGCGCCGAGCAGATCCTGAAGCGCGAGGTGAACCCGCAGGTGCACGCCGAGCTGCTCGCGCAGCTGAAGGCGAAGCTGTAGCCATGGCCGAACTGTCGACCATTGCACGGCCCTACGCCGAGGCGCTGTTCGCCGCCGCGAAGAGCGGCAAGGGCGACCTCGACGCGTGGCAGGCTGCGCTCGCTGATCTGGGCGCGCTGATGAGCAATGCGGACGTGGCCGAGGTGGTCGGCGATCCCAAGCTCGACGAGGCGCAGGTGCAGACGCTGTTGACCGGCATGCTGAAATCGCCGCTGCCGGCCGACGGCGTGAATTTCCTGAAGCTGCTGATCGAGAACCAGCGCCTCGCGGTGCTGCCCGAGGTCGCCGTTCAGTTCCGGCAGTTGAAGAACACGGCCGAAGGCGTTGCCGACTGCCTGATCGAATCGGCGTTCCCGCTCAGCGACGCGCAGGTCGCCGAACTGGTTACCGGCCTGTCGGCGAAGTTCGGCCGCAAGCTCAAGCCCGAGGTGCGCGTGAATCCCGAGCTGATCGGCGGCGTGCGCGCTACCGTTGGCGACCAGGTGCTGGATTCTTCCGTGCGTTCCCGGCTCAACGACATGCAGGCCGCGCTCACTGCCTGACCGGCACCTGAAGCCACGCCTGAAACCGAATACTTCGGAGTTGAAAGATGCAACTCAATCCCAGTGAAATCAGCGAACTGCTGAAGAGCCGCATCCAGGGCCTCGGCGTGTCCACCGACCTGCGCACGCAGGGCACGGTCGTGTCGGTGACCGACGGTATCTGCCGCGTTCACGGCCTGTCGGACGTGATGCAGGGCGAGATGCTGGAGTTCCCCGACAGCACCTTCGGCCTGGCACTGAACCTCGAGCGCGACTCGGTGGGCTCGGTGGTGCTGGGTGCCTACGAGCACATCCGCGAGGGCGACACCGTCAAGGCCACCGGGCGCATCCTGGAAGTGCCGGTAGGCTCCGAACTCATCGGCCGCGTCGTCAACTCGCTGGGCCTGCCTATCGACGGCAAGGGCCCGATCGGCGCGAAGATGACCGACGTCATCGAGAAGGTTGCGCCGGGCGTCATCGCGCGCAAGTCGGTTGGGCAGCCGGTGCAGACGGGCCTGAAGGCCATCGACGCGATGGTGCCGATCGGCCGCGGCCAGCGGGAACTGATCATCGGCGACCGCCAGACCGGCAAGACCGCGGTGGCGGTGGACACGATCATCAACCAGAAGGGCAAGGAGCTGATGTGCGTGTACGTCGCGATCGGCCAGAAGGCCTCGACCATCGCCAACGTCGTGCGCAGGCTCGAGGAATCCGGCGCGATGGCCTACACCATCGTCGTCGCGGCGTCCGCGTCGGACTCGGCCGCGATGCAGTACATCGCGCCGTATTCCGGGTGCACGATGGGCGAGTACTTCCGCGACCGCGGCCAGGACGCGCTGATCATCTATGACGACCTGACCAAGCAGGCATGGGCGTACCGCCAGGTGTCGCTGCTGCTGCGCCGCCCGCCGGGCCGCGAAGCGTATCCGGGCGACGTGTTCTACCTGCACTCGCGGCTGCTGGAGCGCGCCGCGCGCGTCAACGAGGACTACGTCGAGAAGTTCACCAAGGGCGCGGTCAAGGGCAGGACCGGTTCGCTGACCGCGCTGCCGATCATCGAGACGCAGGCCGGCGACGTGACCGCGTTCGTGCCGACCAACGTCATCTCGATCACCGACGGCCAGATCTTCCTGGAAACGGATCTGTTCAACGCCGGTATCCGTCCTGCCATCAACGCCGGCATCTCGGTGTCGCGCGTCGGCGGCGCCGCGCAGACCAAGGTGATAAAGAAGCTCGGGGGCGGCGTGCGCCTCGCGCTGGCGCAATACCGTGAACTCGCGGCCTTCGCGCAGTTCGCCTCCGACCTGGACGACGCCACGCGCAAGCAGCTCGACCGCGGCCGCCTGGTCACCGAGCTGATGAAGCAGCCGCAGTACCAGCCGCTGCAGGTGTGGGAGCAGGCGGTGACGCTGTTCGCGGTGAACAACGGCCACTTCGACGACATCGAGGTCAAGAGTGCGCTGGCTGCCGAGAAGGGGCTGCGCGACTTCCTGAAGAACAAGCACGCCGCGCTGGTGGACCGCATCGAGTCCACCAAGGATCTTTCCAAGGACGACGAGGCCGCGCTCACCGCCGCGATCGTCGAGTTCAAGAAGACCGCGGCGTACTGAGTCGAGGAGCCCTGGGCTGTGATTTCCGCGAGCGGGAATCCATTGAAGACGGCGCAGCGAGGAGCGAATGCCTAGCACTAAAGAGATCCGCGTCAAGATCAAGAGCGTGCAGAACACGCGCAAGATCACCAAAGCGATGGAAATGGTCGCGGCCTCCAAGATGCGCAAGGCGCAGGAACGCATGCGGCAGATCCGCCCGTACGGCGACAAGATCCGCAACATCGTCGCGCATCTGGCGCAGGCCAACCCCGAGTACAAGCCGCCCTTCCTGGTGCGACGCGAGCACGTCAAGGCGGTGGGCATCATCCTGGTGACCACCGACAAGGGCTTGTGCGGCGGACTCAACACCAACGTGCAGCGCGCCCTGCTGGGGCGCTTCCGCGAGCTGGCTGCCAAGGGCGTGAAGTTCCACGCCGCGGCCATCGGCAACAAGGGGCTGGGCTTCCTGCAGCGGCTCAACGTCGCCGTCGTCTCGCAATACGTGCACCTGGGCGACCGTCCACAGCTGGAGAAGCTGATCGGGCCTTTCAAGGTGCTGATCGACATGTACGCCGACGGACGCATCGACGAGATGCACATCGTCTACTCGCGCTTCATCAACACGATGAAGCAGGAGCCGGTGATCGAGCAGCTGCTGCCGCTGTCGGCCGCGCACCTCGAGCAGTCGGAAGAGGAGCGGCGCGCCTACGCGTGGGACTATCTGTACGAGCCCGACGCCCAGTCGGTCATCGACGCGCTGCTGGTGCGTTTCGCCGAGGCGCTGATCTACCAGGCGGTGGCCGAGAACATGGCGAGCGAGCAGAGCGCGCGCATGGTGGCGATGAAGGCCGCGTCGGACAACGCGAAGAAACTGATCGACGAGCTGCAGCTCGTCTACAACAAGACACGTCAGGCCGGCATCACCAAGGAGATCTCGGAGATCGTCGGCGGTGCCGCCGCGCTGGCCTGATCATCGGATTCATGGAACGGACATTGGAATAGGACATCGACATGAGCACCGGAACCATCGTTCAGTGCATCGGCGCCGTGGTGGACATCGAGTTCCCGCGCGACGCGATGCCGCACGTGTACGACGCGCTGATCCTCGAGGCCGACGCCGGCAACAAGCTGGTCGAGCAGGGGCTGACCTTCGAGGTCGAGCAGGAGCTGGGCGACGGCATCGTGCGCACCATCGCGATGGGCTCGTCCGACGGCCTGAAGCGCGGCATGAAGGTGAGAAACACCGGCGACAACATCAAGGTGCCGGTGGGCCCCGGTGTACTGGGACGCGTGATGGACGTGCTGGGCCGGCCGATCGACGAGCGCGGCCCGATCCAGTCGGACGAGCGCCGCGCGATCCACCAGCCCGCGCCGAAGTTCGACGAGCTGGCGCCGTCGGTGGAACTGCTGGAAACCGGCATCAAGGTCATCGACCTGGTATGCCCGTTCGCCAAGGGCGGCAAGGTGGGCCTGTTCGGCGGCGCCGGCGTCGGCAAGACCGTCAACATGCTGGAGCTGATCAACAACATCGCCAAGGAGCACTCGGGCCTGTCGGTGTTCGCCGGCGTGGGCGAGCGCACGCGCGAGGGCAACGACTTCTATCACGAGATGTCGGACGCCAAGGTCATCGTGCAGGAGAATCTCGGCGAGTCCAAGGTGGCGATGGTGTTCGGCCAGATGAACGAGCCGCCGGGCAACCGCCTGCGCGTGGCGCTGACGGGTCTGACGATGGCTGAGCGCTTCCGCGACGAAGGCCGCGACATCCTGTTCTTCGTCGACAACATCTACCGTTTCACGCTGGCCGGCACGGAAGTGTCTGCCCTGCTGGGCCGCATGCCGTCGGCCGTCGGCTACCAGCCGACGCTGGCCGAAGAGATGGGGAGGCTCCAGGAGCGCATCACGTCGACCAAGGTGGGATCGATCACGTCGATCCAGGCGGTGTATGTGCCGGCCGATGACCTGACCGACCCCTCTCCAGCGACGACCTTCCTGCACCTGGACTCCACCGTCGTGCTGAGCCGCGACATCGCGGCGCTGGGCATCTACCCCGCGGTCGATCCGCTGGACTCCACCAGCCGCCAGCTCGACCCGCAGGTGGTGGGCGAAGAGCACTACACGGTGGCGCGCGGCGTGCAGGCCACGTTGCAGCGCTACAAGGAGCTGCGCGACATCATCGCGATCCTGGGCATGGATGAGCTGTCGCCCGAAGACAAGCTGGCGGTGTCGCGCGCGCGCAAGATCCAGCGCTTCCTGTCGCAGCCGTTCCACGTGGCCGAGGTGTTCACCGGCTCGCCGGGGAAGTATGTGTCGCTGAAGGAAACGATCCGCGGTTTCCGCATGATCGTCGACGGCGAGTGCGACGCGTGGCCCGAGCAGGCGTTCTACATGGTCGGCACCATCGACGAGGCACGCGAGAAGTTCGACAAGATGCGCAAGGAAGACGAGGCGCGGAAGGTCGCGGCCTAGGCGTCGCCTGAGGAGTCATCATGGCCACAACGATCCAGGTGGACGTCGTCAGCGCCGAGGAGTCGATCTTCGCCGGCGAGGCGGAGTTCGTGGTGCTGCCGGGCGAAGCCGGCGAGCTCGGCATCTTTCCGCGCCACGCACCGCTGATCACGCGCATCAAGCCCGGCGTCGTGCGCATCAAGGTGGTGGGCAAGGCCGACGAGGAGCAGATCTTCGTCGCCGGCGGCATTCTCGAAGTGCAGCCGCACGTGGTCACGGTGCTGGCCGATACCGCCATCCGCGGCAAGGATCTGGACGAGGCCAAGGCGCGCGAGGCGCTGAAGATGGCCGAGGACGCGCGTCGCAGCGCGAACGAGGAGCTGGACATCGCGAAGGCGGAGGCCGAGCTGTCGTCTCTGGCCGCGCAGCTCGCGGCGATCCGCAAGATCCGCGGCAAGTAGCCGCGCGCGGGCGCAGAACAAGGGCGGCTGCGGCCGCCCTTTTTGTTGCCGGTTTTGCGGCACTGCAGCCGGACGAGCGACGTATGCTTGCACCTCAGGAGGCCGCCATGTTCCGCAGCATCATCGTCGCCACCGACGGCACCGAAGCGTCCGAACACGCGATCACCATGGCCGCGCAGCTCGCCGTGAAGCACGCGGCCACGCTGACGGCCGTCACCGTCGTCGAACCCTATCCGTACAGCGCCGTCGGCGAATCCAGCGCCATCGCCGGCGCCGATCACCAGGCCAGCGTCGGAGCGCAGGCGAGCGCGCGGCTGGCGCGCGCTCGCGAGCTGGCCGAAGCTGCCGGCAGCGAGTGCCGCACGTCGATGCAGGAGGCCGGCGAGGTCTATCGCGGCGTGCTGCTCGCCGCCGAACAGCATCAGGCCGACCTGATCGTCATGGGCTCGCGTGGCCGCAGCAGCATGGCGGCGCGGCTGCTGGGCTCCGAGACGCAGCGACTGCTGGCGCACAGCGCATTGCCGGTGCTGGTGGTGCAGTGATGCAGCGCTGGGCGCGTGCCGCGCGGCTGCTGACGGCGGCGGTCGGTGGCGTGCTGGCCGCCTGCGGCGCGCCGCCGCCCGTGCCTGCGCCTGCTCCGCCGCCGGCACCCGTCGTCGACACGCCGCCGGAGGTGGTCGAGCCGGCACCGGCGCCGCCGCCGCGTGCCGTCGGTCCGGTCGCGAAACTCGCACCGGCCGATCCGGCGCTGGAAGCCTGGAAGCGCAGCGCCGCCGAACGCATCCACGCGGCCAACAAGGCGCAGCTGTTCGAAGGCAAGCCGCACCACCTGCTGCGCGCCGTCATCGTGCTGGAGGTCACGGTGGACAGCGACGGCAGGGTCGTGCGCAGCCGCGTGCTGCGTTCGCCCAAGAGCAAGCCGCTGGACGACATGGCGCTGGCGTCGCTGCGCAAGGCGGCACCGTTGCCGCCACCGCCGAAGGGGCTGCTGCGGCGCGGCAACCTCGTCTACTCGGAAACCTGGCTGGTGCAGAACGACGGCCGCTTCCAGCTGCGCACGCTGGCGCTGCCGCAGGACTAGCGGCGGGCCGCACTGTCAACCGGCATCCTGACCGCGCGTTACTGACGGCGGAGCAAGGGACCCCTCCGGGGACGACCCGCCCGCTCTGACTAGTCAACCCGTTCCAGGAAAACCTACAAAATGAACAAGCTGCTTGCTGCCCTGATCACCGCGGCCTTCGCCGCCGGTGCCGCCGTCGCTGCCGACGCGAAGAAGGAAGAGAAGAAGGCCGCCGAGGCGAAGCCTGCCGCGGCTGCCGCTCCGGCCGCGAAGAAGGAAGCCGCTCCGGCGGCTGCCCCGGCCGCCGCCCCGGCTGCCACACCGGCTGCCACACCGGCGAAGAAGGAAGAGAAGAAGGAAGCTGCTCCGGCTGCCGCTCCGGCGAAGAAGTAAGACGTACGCAGAAGCCGCGGCCGCGATGGCCGGGGCCTTCGGCAAAGGGCAGGCTTCGGTCTGCCCTTTTTCATGCGCGTGCGACCTCCAGCCGCTCGACGATCTGCGTGGCGCTGAGCGCACAGCCGACGACGGTGATGCGCTTGTCGCGGCTGTGCTCGCCTGCTGCCACGCACAGCGCGGACCTGGGCAGGCCGAGCCGCTCGGCCAGCAGCGCCAGCACCGCGGCATTGGCGCGGCCGTCCAGCGGCGGCGCGGCCACCGCGACCTTCAGCCGGTCGCCGTGCTCGCCGGCGAGCCGCGTGCGCTTCGCGCCGGGCTGCACATGCACCAGAAGGTTGATCTGATCCGTATCGACGCGCAGCCAGGCCGGCCGGTCGGACGGCTGCGGCGTGAGAAAATCGCGGTTTGCCTTCATGGCACTCACAAACTCCCAGGCCTGCTACGTGCGACCCGCCAACGACACCCTGCTGCGCGCGTTGATGCGCGAACCCACCGACTACACGCCGGTGTGGCTGATGCGCCAGGCCGGCCGCTACATGGCCGAATACAACGCGACGCGCAAGCGCGCCGGCAGTTTTCTCGCGCTCGCCAAGTCGCCCGCGCTCGCCACCGAGGTTACGCTGCAGCCGGTGGACCGCTATCCGCTGGATGCGGCGATCCTGTTCTCCGACATCCTGACGGTGCCGGATGCGATGGGGCTGGGACTGTACTTCGCCGAGGGCGAAGGCCCGAAGTTCGAGCGCCCACTGCGCAACGAGGCGGACATCGCGAAGCTCGCGGTCCCCGATCCGGAGCTGACGCTGGGCTACGTGATGGACGCGGTGCGCGAGATCCGCAAGGCGCTCGCCAACCGCATCCCGCTGATCGGCTTCTCCGGCAGCCCCTACACGCTGGCCTGCTACATGATCGAGGGCGGTGGCTCCGACGACTTCCGGCAGGTGAAGACGATGCTGTATGCGCGTCCGGACCTGCTGCATCGCGTGCTGGCGGTGAACGCCGAGGCGGTCGCGCAATACCTGAACGCGCAGATCGCGGCGGGCGCGCAGGCGGTGATGATCTTCGATACGTGGGGCGGCTCTCTGGCCGATGGCGCGTACCAGAGCTTCTCGCTCGCCTATCTGCGCACGGTGGTGGGGCAGCTCAGGCGCGAGCACGACGGCGAGCGCGTGCCGGTCATCGTGTTCACCAAGGGCGGCGGACTGTGGCTGGAGGACATCGCCGCGATCGGCTGCGATGCGATTGGACTGGACTGGACCGTGAACCTGCGCCGCGCGCGCGAACGCACCGGCGACCGCTGCGCACTGCAGGGCAACCTCGATCCGATGGCGTTGTTCGCGCCGGCCGACGCGCTGCGTGCGCAAGCGCGCCACGTGCTGGACGACTTCGGCCGGCCGCAGCGTGACGACGGGCGCTGGGGCGGCCACGTATTCAACCTGGGCCACGGAATCTCACAGTTCACGCCGCCCGAAGCGGTGGCCGAACTGGTGGACGAGGTGCATCAGTACAGCCGACGATTGCGCGCCTGATGTGCTGGTGAGCGGTCACTCCGATCAGGCCCGAAATTGCGCTCTGCGCTTGACTTATTCACAAAAGCGCGCTCAGCCAGATTTCATGCGGCTTGGCGGGGCATGGTCGCCGCACAGCCGCGAAATTGTCTCGCAACTTGTTGATTTTGCTGTATTTTGACAATTGCGTGACCGGCGGCCCGCCGACAAGATTGCAATAGTCACAGGCAGTTGCAGCGGCTTCCCACCGTTTTTCCACAAAGTTATCCACAGGCTTTTACAGCCTGTTTTCACTATCTAATCAAATCAGCGAGTTAGCGGATCAACTTGAAGTCATGGCTGAGAACAGGGCCGCGCCGCTGACCGAACCCGACCCCGCGGGCTGCTACGGCCAGGTGCTGCTGGACCGGCCGCTGCCGCCGCTGGACTACGACCTGCGCGCCGCGCTGCAGGCGCTGCCGGAGCCGCAGCGTGAAACGCCGGTGGGATTGCGTGTGGTCGTACCGCTGGGCCGGCGCAAGGCGGTGGGGATCATCGTCGGCACATCGGCGCGCAGCGCGGTGGACGCGGCGCGCATCCGCGCGGCCGAATCCGTGCTGGACGACGTCGCGCCGCTGGATGCGCACTGGCTGGCTCTCACGCGCTTCGCCGCCGACTACTACCAGCACGCGTGGGGCGAAGTCGCGCTGCCTGCGCTGCCGCCGGGGCTGCGCAGCGTTCCCGGTCCGCGGCATGCGCGCAGCATGGCAAGACTGCGCGCGGCGCCGATCGACATCGGCCTTGTGAGCGCAGCAGTGACGTCGCCGCCATTGACCGCCGAGCAGGCCGCGGTCGTGGCGGCGTTCACGACAGGCGACGGCGCAGGCTTCAGGCCCGGCCTGCTGTTCGGCGTGACCGGCAGCGGCAAGACCGAGGTGTATCTGGCGCTGATCGATCGCGTGCTGGCCGCATCGTCCGACGCGCAGGCGCTGCTGCTGGTGCCGGAGATCAACCTGACGCCGCAGCTCGAAGCCCAGGTGCGCGCGCGTTTCCCCGCGCACGGCGTGGTCGCACTGCACAGCGGGCTGGCCGCGGGCGAGCGCAATGCGGCGTGGCTGGCCGCGCACGAGGGCCGCGCGCGCGTGGTCGTCGGCACGCGGCTCGCGGTCTTCGCATCGCTGCCGAAGCTCGCGCTGATCGTCGTCGATGAGGAGCACGATCCGTCGTACAAGGCCGGCGAAGGCGTGCGCTACTCAGCGCGCGATCTCGCGGTGAAGCGCGCGCAGATGCTGGACATCCCGGTGCTGCTGGGTTCGGCCACGCCGTCGCTGGAGAGCTGGGCGCACGCGCGCTCCGGACGCTACCGGCTGCTGACGCTGACGCGGCGTGTCGTGACCGAGGTCGAGGACGATGCGGGCTGGACCCCGCCGCGCATCGAACTGATCGATCCCGGCCGCGATCTGCCGCCGTCGGGACTGGCGCCGGCCGTGCAGTCGGCGCTGGCCGATGCACTGGCACGCGGCGAGCAGTCGCTGGTGTTCATCAACCGCCGCGGCTATGCGCCGGTGGTCGCCTGCGACGCCTGCGGCTGGCTGTCGAGCTGCCCGCACTGCGCGGCTTACGCGGTGTTCCACAAACCCCGCATCGGCCAATCGGGCACGCTGCGCTGCCATCACTGCGGATGGAGCGTGGCCGTGCCGAAGAGTTGCCCCACCTGCGGCAACAGCGCGCTGCATGGCGTGGGCCGCGGCACACAGCGCATCGAGGAAGTGCTGCAGCAGGTGCTGCCGGCGGCGCGCGTGCTGCGCATCGATCGCGATTCCACGCGCCGCAAGGACGCGGCGGCGACCGCGTTCGCGGCCGTGCATCGCGGCGACGTCGACGTGCTGGTGGGCACGCAGATGGTCGCGAAGGGCCACGACTTCCGCAACGTCGCGCTGGCCGTCGTGCTGAACGCCGACAGCCAGCTCGTGTCGCACGACTTCCGCGCATCCGAGCGGCTGTTCGCGACGCTGGTGCAGGTGATCGGCCGCGCGGGGCGCAGCGGCGGCGCGAGCCGCGCGCTGCTGCAAACGCGCTATCCGCAGCATCCGCTGTTCGCCGCGCTGGCGCGGCAGGACTACGCGGCCTTCGCCGACGCGCTGCTCGCCGAGCGCGCGCGCGCCGGCATGCCGCCGGCCAGCCACCAGGCGCTGCTAACCGCCGAAGCGAAGCAGCTCGACGCCGCGCTTGCCTTCCTGCGCGGTGCTCGAGAACAGGCGGACGCGCCCGCCGGCGTCACGATCTACGATCCGGTGCCGATGGCGCTGGCGCGCCGCGCCGGCGTCGAGCGCGCGCAACTGCTGGTGGAAGCTGCGCAACGCGGCCCGCTGCAGGCCTTCCTGCGCGACTGGCTGCGCGGGCTGCGCGAGCAGAAGTCGTCCGTGCGCTGGCAGATCGAGGTGGATCCGGCGGAAATCTGAGACAAACGGGAATAATTCCTGCACGGAGGGTGTTCACTGCAGGTCATCCACCCGAGGAGTCCGCCATGCGCAAGTCGATCGTTGCCCTGCTGTCCGCCTTGGCTGTTGCGGCCGTCACCAGCGTTGCCGCGCAGAGCGCACCCGTCAAGATCGTTGACGGCGTGCTCACCAACGCCGCCGGCATGACGCTGTACACCTTCGACAAGGACACGGCTGCCAGCGGCAAGAGCGTGTGCAACGGACCGTGCGCCGCCAACTGGCCGCCGCTGATGGCGGCCGCCGACGCCAAGCCAGGCGGCGATTTCAGTGTCGTCACGCGCGACGATGGCGCGAAGCAATGGGCGTATAAAGGCATGCCGCTGTATCTGTGGGTCAAGGACACGAAGCCCGGCGACCGCACCGGCGACGGCGTCGGCAACGTTTGGCGGGTCGCGAAGAACTGAGCCGCGCGCGGCCGCTCCGGAGGCTTTTCCAACGATGCGCGGCGCGGGCTTCGCGGCTGCCGATGCGCAGCGCCTGATCCCGCGCCTGCGACGCTACGCGCTGGCGCTGACCGGCAACCGCGACGCGGCCGACGACCTGACGCAGGACACGCTGGAGCGCGCGTGGCGCAAGCGCGCGCTGTGGCAACCCGGCACCGACCTGCGCGCCTGGCTGTTCAGCGTTATGCACAACGTATGGGTCAACGGCGTGCGCGCCGCGCGGCCCGCCGTATCGCTGGACGACGATGCGGCCGCAGCGTCTGCGGCGCTGGCGGCCGCGGCGCCGCAATCGGCCGAAGGCGGCATCGTGCTGGCGGAACTGCAGCAGGCGCTGCTGCGGCTTCCCGAAGAGCAGCGCGCGGTGCTGCTGCTGATCGGACTGGAGCAGCTGAGCTACGCTGAAGCGGCCGCTGTGCTGGCCGTGCCTATCGGCACGGTGATGTCGCGGCTGGCGCGTGGCCGCGAACAGCTGCGGCGGCTGCTGGCGCAGGAACCGCACGCCCCCGGACCGCTGCGACGGGTGAAGTAACGCCATGAACGAAGACCGCCTGCACGCCTACGTCGACGACCGCGCCAGCGAGTCGGAGCGCCGCGACATCGAGGCGCTGCTGGCGCGCGACGCCGATGCCGCAGCGCGCGCGGCTGCGTACGCCGCGCAGAACCGTGCGCTGCACGAACTTTTCGATCCCCTGCTAGATGAGCCGCATGCGCTGCACGTACCGGCGGACGCCGGCTCGCGCTGGCGGCACTGGGGCGGCGTTGCGGCGCTGCTGCTGGTGGGCGCGGCCATCGGCTACATCGCACGCGGCTGGCTGGGCGCGCCGCACCCCCCGACGACACTGGCGCGGCAGGCAGCGCTGGCGCACGCCGCCTACGTGCCCGAGGTGCGGCATCCGGTCGAGGTCGCGGGCGCCGAGGAGCAGCACCTGGTCGCGTGGCTGTCGAAGCGGCTGGCGACGCCGATACGCGCGCCGTCGCTGGCCACCGCCGGTTACCAGCTGCTGGGCGGCCGCCTGCTGCCGCCAACGCACGCCGCGGACCCTGCACCGCTGGCGCTGCTGATGTACGAGAACGCCCAGGGACGGCGGCTGTCGCTGCTGGTCAAGCGCGAGTCGACGAACACCGTGACGGCGTTCCGCTACGCCGAGGACGGCCCGGTGCGGACCTTCTACTGGATCGACGGTCCGCTGGGCTACGCGCTGTCCGGCGATCTGCCGAAGGAGGAACTGCAGGCGGTCGCGCGGCTGGTGTACCGGCAGCTCAATCCGTGATCGTGCGGACGCCGCGCAAAGCAAAGGGCGCCGCAGCGCCCTTTGCATGGAGTGCCGCGCAGCCTACTTCGCCGCCGCGACCATGTGTTCCACCGCGGCGCGCAGCTCTGCGTCGCTGGCGGCTGCCACCGCGCCGCGCGGCGGCATCGCACCCTTGCCCTTGATGACCACGGCGGTCAGCGCATCCACGCCGAGCGCCAGGCGCGGTGCCCACGCGGCCTCGTCACCGAACTTCGGCGCGCCTGCCACGCCGGTCGCATGGCAGGCGTTGCAGCCCATCGCATAGATCTTTGCGCCGTCGATTTTGGCGGTCGGTGCGGCGGCCGCGGCTGCGGGAGCCGCCGCTGCAGGCGCCGTAGCGACGGGTGCGGTCGCCGCGGCGGGTGCGGCGGCATCGGCCTTCGCGGCAGCCATCGCCGGGGCTGCAGGCTCCTTGAACTTCCCGCCCGAGGCGTTGCCCATGAACGCGACCGCGCGGGCTACCTCGATGGGATCCAGGTCCGCATTGCCGCCCTTTGCCGGCATGCCCTTGAAGCCTTCGACCGCGTGCTTGACCAGCGTATCGAAGCCCTGCTTGAGGCGTGGCGCCCACACGGCCGCATCGCCGGTCTTCGGTGCGCCGGCCACGCCCGTGCCGTGGCATGCGGTGCACGCGAGCTTGTAGACCGCTTCGCCGTCCTGCAGCTGGCGCGGCCCGCTGGGCGCGCCGGCGAAGGCGATCGTTCCCACCGGACGCAGCCGCTCGGCAATGGCTTCCGGCGTCATCGAGTCCGATCCGGCGCCCGCCACCTTCTGGCCGGACACGAAGGACGCGAGCAGGATGATGACGATGACCGGCACGACGAAGGCCAGGATCACGACGGTGATCAACTGGCGCGGCGTCCTGATCGGCGAGGAATGCGGTTCGGGCGACTGCTTTTCGGGCGACATTCAGGCTCCGGATGGCGTGGGCCGCGGCGGCAGACGTCGATCGCGACGGCCGCGCTCTGCAAAACACACAATTATAGCGGCCGCTCCGCGACCGAATCGCCCCGTCCAACAGTGTGCAGGCATCGGGGCGGCTGCCTGCGAAACCGGCTACCATGCGCTTCGCGCCGCGCGTCGAGCGCCCTGCCGCCGCGCTGCGGCCGAGGAGCCGAATCGGTACGCGCCTGTAGCTCAGTGGATAGAGTACTGGCCTCCGAAGCCAGGGGTCGTGGGTTCGAATCCCGCCAGGCGCGCCAGTCTTTAGTCGGGAGGAGGCAGGCAGCGTGGCGCACGCCCTACATCCCGCTCACGCGCGCCGGCGCCAGTGCTCTCCAGCTCAGTTGAGCTGGCTCGTCGAGGTCATCGCGCAGGCAAGTATGCTCGACAACTCGCGGCGCGAAACCCGCCCGCGATATTGCCTGCACATGACGGGAGAAGCTGCCCTCCCCATATCCGAACGGAATTCCGCACTCGATTGGAAGTCGCATGAAGTTCGTTCCTTTGCGTGCTCGGTCCGGAACGATGATGGGTTCCTCGGGCGTGCATGTCTGAAGCAGCGCACGAAGCACCGCCGCGCTTACGCAAGGCAGATCGACTGGCAGCACACTGATGCATCGAGGAATGCTCGCCAGAATGTGGCGGCGTGCCTGTTCCAAGGCACTATTCAGTCCGGCTGGCGCCCGTTCGGGTAAGAACATGACGCCGACCGACGACGCAATGCCTGCCACGCGCAGGCAAGGAGAAACAACGTGGACACAGTCGGGCCCGTAGGCTCCGATCGCAGCGCATAGCGTTTGATGCAACTGCGAGATATTGAGCGCCTGCCGCTGCGCGCGCGAAAGCACGTGCCTCAAACGCGATTTGCCAGTGGCTAGCCCCTTGGCTGGAATCAAGACAACGTCACGCTGCACGTTCACTTCCACACTCGATCAAGAGATCGAGGCAGGACCGTGCCAGGCGCCGGCTTGCATGCCGGTCACTCATCAGCGTATCGCACACCTCCACGCGCAAACCCATCGCGCGGAGTTCAGGCTCGAAGTGTTCATCGCGGACATCGAGTACGAAGCCATCAAGAAAGTCCGCGTAGTGCTTCGCTATAGTCACTGGAGTGGCTGGCAGTCCCAATTCGCGCAGCATCTTCGCCAGCGGTCCCTTGACTGAATTGCCTCCCACGAGCGGCGAAACCGCGACTACTGTGCTCCCCTCCTGTTTGAATGCGGCTCGAACCCCAGGCAGCCCGAGAATCGGATCAATGCTGACGAACGGATTCGACGGGCAAAGTATGACGCCACGGATCCGGTTTTCCGCAACTGCGGGAAACCACGTCGGCGACGGGCTGGCTGTCTCTGCTCCGGAGAATCTGAAGCCCGATACCATGGGTTCACAACGACGACGAACAAAGTAGTCTTGAAAGCTTAGCTCGCCTACATTCGTAATGACCCTGGTCTCTACTCGACATTCAGTCATCGGAACGATGGCACAGCCGATTCCGAGACTACGCGCGACCTGCGCCATCGCTTCCCCCGCGGTTGCGCCCGAAGCGAGCAGCGATCTCCGCAACAAATGAATCGCGAGATCCTTGTCACCCAGATGAAACCAGGGATCCACTCCGAACTCAACAAGCGCTTGTTCGCAATGCCACGATTCGTCGCGACGCCCCCACCCCCTGTCTTCATCATTCAGCCCCGCGATCCCGTACGCAACGCTATCGAGATCCGGGCAGATGCGAAGGCCCAGAAAGTCAAAGTCGTCCCCGGTATTAACGACGATCGTGAGTTCCGAGCCCTCCACCACGTCTGCAAGGCCGCGACCGAGCTTCGCACCGCCCACCCCACCTGACAAAGCAAGGATCACTGAAAGAGGTCCTCTTCGGTTGGTCGAATCAAGTCGGCGGCGGCACCACGAGACACCCTCGGCTCAACCCCGCGAACCAGCACGGCAGCGATGCTCTCCGCCGCTTGTCCCATGACGAGCGACGCCGCTGCCGCGACTTCGTCCGCGGCTCCAACCTGGGCTGAAACCAACCGGTAGCCATGTCGGTCGACTCGGCCGCGCAAGTCAACTAAGCAGGCCATGCCTGCTGCACCGATGGCAACCCCTACTGTGCCTCGGCGCCATGCGCGTCCCAGGCTGTCATTGATCACGACAGGTATCTCAACTCCAAATCTTTGCGAAGCATCGGTGTGCAAGCGCTGCGCCGAAGCGTCCGGATTCCTTGGCCACAACAACACGGATTGCTGCGAGCCCGTTTGCTGAACGTTCGACCGATCGATGCCCGCGTTGGCAAGCACTACCCCAGTCAAATGCCGCACGATGAGTGCCTTGGGCGTCGCTCGCACCACGCGAGAAGACTCACCAAGTATCAACTCCACTACGCGAGCATCCTTACCTGTCTGCTCCGATATCTCCAGCGCGCGGGCCGACGGCCTCACCCTTGTCAAGTCGACGATTCGTCCTTCGGACTTCGAGATAACCTTCTGCGCAAACACCAGAATGTCACCAGCTTGCGGGCAAATACGCTGGACGTCGCATATCTGCGCCACCCAGTCAACGAGATCGTCACCGGGACAGATTTCCCTTTCGCTACTGAGGCCGAACAGTTGAACGTGCCGCATGAGCTGAGTCTTCTGCGTTTCCTGCCAGCTCACTGCACGGAGTTGATCTAACGTTGAAGACTGCAAGCAGCAATCGCCGGCCCATTTTCCACGACGATCGGAAGCTGATCGATCCGCGATCGAGCCATCTTGACTGGTTCATAAAGCGTTGTGCGCTGTTCGGAAGAGCGTCCGATTTCGGCCAACAAGCGCTCGATCTGCGTTACGGATATCCCTTGACCCCATTCGGCGCCCGCTGCCCGGGAAATGCTCTCATTCATCAACATGCCGCCAAAGTCATTTGCTCCCGCAAGAAGCGTTTGCTGCGCTCCGCGCGGCCCCAGCTTTACCCATGAAGTCTGGATGTTTGGAATCAGTTGACCAAGCACCAAGCGGGAGACCGCATACATTAATAACGTTTCCCGCCAAGTCGGCCCACGCCGAGACTGGCCACGTTTGTACAGCGGGCTGTTGTTGTGCACGAAGGGAAGCGGCACAAACTCAGTGATTCCCCCAGTTTCGTCCTGCAGATTGCGGATGGCCAGAAGGTGCTTCGCCCAGTGGCCGTAACTTTCTACATGACCGAACATTATGGTGGACGTAGTCGCGAGGCCGGCAAGGTGCGCCTCCCTCACAATGCGCAGCCACTCCGACGTCGTTAGCTTGTCTGGGCAAATGATCGCGCGCACATCGTCGGCGAGGATCTCGGCGGCTGTACCTGGCAGAGAGCCGAGTCCTTGACGTTTAAGCTCGTGCAGGAACTCCGCCGTGCTTATACCAAGCGTTGTCGCGCCGTGGAGTACCTCAAGCGGCGAGAATGCATGGACATGAACCTCCGGCAGCGCCGCCTTTACCGCGGACAACAGGGTGAGGTATGTGTGGCCGTCGTACTCCGGATGGATGCCCCCCTGCATGCACACCTCGGTTCCGCCGCGCGCGACCGCCTCGCGGGCGCGTTGTACTACTTCCCGGATGTCCAGATCGTATGGTCCTTCCGTCAGCTTGCTTCCGCCGGTGCGCTTCGAGAACGCACAGAAACCGCATCGATACGAACAGATATTGGTGTAGTTGATGTTTCTATTGTTGACGTGACGCACAACGTCCCCGACTTGCTGGCGACGCAAAGAATCCGCGGCGCAAATCATCGATTCAAGATCTGCGCCTCTCGCGTTGAAGAGTTTCTCCACTTGGTTTTCACCTAAGCGGGCGCCGCCTTCAGCGGCTTTGATGATTCCGGTGATCTCTGTCGGTGCTTGAACTAAGAACATCCGTTGGACAACAGCCGGAGCGCGGTACTTTGCATCACCCGCAAACCAACGGTTCTCTCGTGCCAGCCCGAATCCGTCGGAGGCAACCAGCACCTTTCGATGAAGCTTCGGATGAATCCACTTTGAACGCTCCCGGACGTACGTCGGATAAACGGGGAGGCGGGCCGCGAGCGTGTAGCCGTGCGCACGCAGATCAACGCGCAAGGCTTCGATCTGGGGCCACGCAGCTTCGGGGTTCACATGGTCACTTGTCACGGGCGAAATGCCCCCTAGGTCATCAATGCCCGCGGCAATCAGCGCCAGGACGTCCTTCGGCCTAAGGTTGGGTGGGGACTGTATCGAGATGTCCGCAGGCAGGATGCGACGCGCCGCGGCGATCGTCCACAAGTGATCATCCAGCGGCGCGGCGGCGGACGCTTGCATAGGCGTACCGGCCTTTGGACAAAAGTTCTGCACGATGACTTCCTGCACGTGCCCGAACTCCTGGTGAAGCGTCTGAATCTCGCGAAGCGAATCCAAACGCTCCTCGCGCGTTTCCCCGATTCCGATGAGCAGTCCCGTCGTGACTGGTATTCTGAGGTCCCCCGCGTCCCGCAGGACTTGCATGCGGACATGAGGATCCTTGTCAGGACTGCGGTAGTGCGGCAGGCCTTTTTGCATGAGCCTGCCAGAGTGCACCTCAAGCATTAGCCCGACGGATACGCAGACTTCGTGCAACTCAGCCAGTTCGCTTCGCGTCAAGATTCCTGCATTCACGTGGGGTAGCAAGGATGTCTTGCCGGCAACCTCGGCGCACGCCCTAACGAGATACTCGATCGTTGTTCGGTATCCTCGCGCGCGAAGCCACTCAGCTGCTCGTGGGTACCTTAGCTCCGGCTTGTCGCCGAGCGTGAACAGTGCCTCATGGCAGCCGGCAGCCTCGCCTGACATCGCTATGGCGAGGACCGCGTCGAGGTCCATGAACGGAGAGGTTCGCGCGACAGAGGGGTCTCGCGAGAACGTGCAGTATCCACACAGATTGCGACAAAGCTTTGTAAGAGGGATGAAGACTTTTGGCGAGTAGGTTACGGTATAGCCCGCGTCTCGCGCCGGAATTCCGGAGTGCGGCGCTTGCTGGTTTGCTGCTGAGTGCTGCACGTCTGGTTCAAAGTTTGCGGAAGTCACAGCAAGCTCCAAGATGCATGCAGGCCGGATGTCAGCGCGCGACACTCGCTACTCGCGGATCGCGTGACCTCACTAAAGCGCCTACCGGCTACGCCAAGGAAGCAGTAGAGATCTGATACTTGAGGAGTGTGCATCGAAGTGACTTCCGGTCGCGAGCCAGCTCGTGCACAAGAGGAAGGGTCCTGACTGGCACGCGAGCGGCTCTCGCGAAGCAAAAGCCCCGGTTCTGCCAGGGGCTCTTTGCTTTTCGAGCTAAGTTCCATCACGACTGAACAGCCTATTGCGGGCTGATCTTTGCCGCCTTCACTACCTTTTCGTTGGCAAGAAGCTCGGCGCGAATATATTCATCCATCTCTTTCGGACTCATTGTCATTCTCGCCCCTTGAAACGTGTCAAATCGAGCGCCGACTTCTGGTTGCGCCATGATCTTGACGATCTCCTGGTGCAGTCGATCAACGATCTCCGTTGGTGTCTTGCTCGGAGCCACCAGACCAACCCAGAACACGTACTCCGACGCCCCAACTTCGCCGAAGGTTGGAACATTGGACAGTTGGGGAATTCTCTCTGGAGCCCCCACCGCGAGCGCTTTTAGCTGCCCGCTTCGCACGAGCGGCAACGCCGGGGCCAAGGGCGAGAACAAATAGTCGATGCGGCCGGCCACGATTTCACGTAGCGCCTCGGGAGTTCCTTTGAACGGAATATGAACTGCCTTGAATCCGGATTCAATCCCGAACTTCTCCGCGTGCATGTGTGTCGAGCTTCCGATCCCCGCTGAACCAAACGACAAGGCGTCCGGCTTGGCCTTGGCGTAAGCAACCAGGTCAGAGACCGAGTCAAACCCTCTGGTAGGCGAAACTACAAGCACGACTGGCATGAAGGTCAGCATGGTGACGCCCTTCAAATCTCTGAGGGTGTCGTATGGAAGCCTCTGCATCGTGAACGGGCTGATGGTGTGCCCGGAAGATGCGACCAGCAACGTGTACCCATCGGGCGGTGACGCAGCGACCATGCCCGTCGCCAGGGTTCCGCCCGCGCCGGCGCGGTTCTCGACTATGACCGGCTGGCCAAGTGCCGCTTGCAACTTATCGGTGATCGCTCTCGCAACAATATCGTTCGTGCTTCCGGCGACAAACGGAACGACTAACTTGATCGGACGATTAGGGAAGTCTGTCGCGCT
>Ga0307505_10001025_pt1 | contig 25272 bp, 21 predicted proteins | sample 23_S_MG_FD_202183 | JGI IMG/M metagenome (GOLD analysis project Ga0307505, IMG submission 202183) | Soil microbial communities from Populus trichocarpa stands in riparian zone in the Pacific Northwest, United States - 23_S | ecosystem: Environmental > Terrestrial > Soil > Riparian zone > Trees... | reverse complement strand
GCGGAGGTGGGCGACGCCGATCAGTGCGCCGCGGTGGTGCGCTTCGCGACCGAACGCGTGGGCCGCGGGGTTTCTGTGACACACACCGCCGGCGGCGCGCCGCCGGCCGACGCGGCGACCGCGTCGCCGCGCTTCTCGGAAAAGATCATCGCCCTCAACCTGTTGGCACCTCTCAATTTCGCGCAGCAGGCGAACGCCGTGATGCAACAGCAGGAGACCGGCGGCACGATCGTCAACATCGCCAGCGTCAGCGCCCTGCGCCCGTCGCCAGGCACGGCCGCCTACGGCGCGGCGAAGGCCGGAGTCATCAGCCTGACCCAGAGCCTCGCCGTCGAGTGGGCGCCGCGGGTGCGCGTCAACGCCATCGCCGCCGGAATGATCCGCACCGAGCAGTCGCACCTCTACTACGGCGACGAGAGCGGCATCGCCGCGGTCGGCCAGACGGTACCCCTCGGACGACTCGGCGAACCGGACGACATCGCCGACGCCTGCCTCTACCTCGCCTCGCCGATGTCGCGCTACGTCAGCGGCGCCACACTCCTCGTCCACGGCGGCGGCGAGCGCCCCGCCTTTCTCGCCGCATCTACCGCGGATACCCCCTCGTCGACGAAATAACCTCGCAGCGATCGCATCGTTCTTCACCACGGATGGCACGGATGAACACGGATGGCGGCCAGTCTCTATCCGTGTTCATCCGTGCCATCCGTGGTGAGAAGCCCTGGTCAGCTCAGACCCGAAAGGCCGAGACATGCCAACCATCTTCGACACACCGTCCGACCTGAAAGACGCAGTGGGCCGCAAGCTGGGCGAGAGCGAATGGTTGGCGATCGAGCAGGACCGCATCAACCTGTTCGCCGACGCCACCGGTGACCACCAGTGGATCCACGTCGATCCAGCGCGAGCGGCGGACGGGCCCTTCGGCGCGTGCATCGCGCACGGTTACCTGACGCTGTCCCTGGTGAACCTCTTCCTGCCGCAGATCATCGAGGTGCGCGGCGTGCGCATGGGCGTCAACTACGGTGCGGACCGGGTGCGCTTCCCCTCCCCGGTCGTCGTCGGCTCGCGCGTGCGCGGCAGCGGCGAGCTGGTTGCCGCCGAGGACACGAAGGACGGTGCCGTCCAGGCCACCGTGCGAGTCACCGTCGAGATCGAAGGCGTCGAGCGCCCCGCCTGCGTGGTCGACACCATCAGCCGGTTCTATCCGGAGTAACCGCCGCCGGCCGAGCACGAGCACAACAGCATCGCGGCGCGGCCGAGTCATTCTTCACCACGAATCGCCTTTGCCCGCCAAATCAATCGCCATCCCCACTTGGTCACCCCGGCGAAAGCCGGGGTCCAGGAGGAATGCCACCGCCGCCCCACCTGGATCCCGGCTTTCGCCGGGATGACGTGCATTTCGGCTTCGCGCTTGGCGGGCGAAGCCCCACGGATCACACGGATCACGGCGATCCGTGCCCAGCCGTCAGATCCGTGGTCAGAACGACTACCGGTCGGTCGACACGCCGCCTTCGTCGACGCTCAGAACTCGACCATGGTCTTGAATCCGCCGTAGATCATGCGCTTGCCGTCGAACGGCATCGCCTGCGGACCCATCGCGGTGATGCGCGGATCCTTCATCACCTTGGCGTTGATGCTGTCGCGCTGGCGGCGCGATTTGTAGACGATCCACGAGAACCACACGACCTCGTCCGGCTTGAGCTTGACGCTCTGCGGGAACGACGTCTGCTTACCGGGCTTCACATCGTCCCCGATGCACTCGAAGTACGCGAGGGCGCCATACTCCATCCAGATCTTGCCGGCCTTGCGCGCGATGCGGCGATAGGCGGCGGTGTTCTTCTTGGGGATCGGCAGAACGAACCCGTCGACGTAGTGAGCCATGATGTTTCCTCCTCTGAACGTTGGGAGCGATGCCCGTCGGCGGCCGCACCGCGCGGCCGCCGACGGTAATCGCGTCGTCGCCCACCGGTCTGATCCGCGGGCGTTTGTCACCATGACGATCGAGATCGTCGCCGATCGACCGACGCTCCAAAGAATCTTGATCTCGGGGCCGCCTCAGAAAAACGAGAAGGCCCCCCCGTGCTTCTTCCGCCGAACGATCGCTAGTGCGGCGATCGCAACGAGGGCGGCAATCGTCGCAACGAGAGCGCCGCTCGAGGCCGCGGGCGCCGGTGCCGCCACAGCGGTGCAGAATCCTTCGACGCAGAAGAGCCCGTCCTCACACTGCAGCGAGTCCGCACAGGAACCGCCCACCGGCACTCGGGTACTCGTCGCCGTCGCGGTCGCGGTGGCCGTCGGAGTGGCGCAGCCGTTCTCCGTGCATACGCCACCTTCCGTGCGGACCGAAGCCTCGGAGCAAAGCTCATCTTGCGGGTCCACGAACTCGGGAGGGCAGAAGAATCCGACCGTGGGGCCGCTCAAGAAACACGCCGCGAGGCAGCCGATGTCGGAGTCCGCCGTCGCACAGACCGGAGGTGGTTCTTCGCTGTCGAAAGCAATGCAGTTGCAGCAATCGCTCCCGACGCACTGTCCCTGCTCACAGCGCCCGCCGCACGTTTCGCCGGCGCAACAGTCGAACGGGACGTTGTACGAGTACGTCGAGAAAGCGGTCGAACCGTTCGTGCAACACGCGACGTTGTCTTCGGTGAACTCGGCCTCGCCATCCACGCCACAACACACACCGCCGCTCGCCAGATCGACGGTCCCTTCGCCACAGTCGCACATCGGCGACATCGAGATCGCGCCATTGCAGCAGTATTCCGCACCGATTTCGTACGCTTGACCATTGCAGCAACCCTGGCCGTCTTCGAGGAGTTCTCCCCCGCAACGCACTTCGAGACAGCCGCAGTCCTCCAGCAAACCCTGCGGGGATGCTGAGGCTGGATCCATCGATTCCGCGAAACGTGCCAAGGTGAGCAACTGCTCCGTGAGATCGGTGCAACGGGTCCCCGCCGGACACTCACCGTTGCACTGCGGAGCCGTCACTTCGCCGCACGGCGGGATCGGGAATCCGGCGTGCGCCGTACTCGCCGCGAAGCTCACCACCACCAACACCAACAACAAACAGACGACCTTCTTCATTCGTTCGCCTCCTCCGCGATCCGTTGTTTCGGATCCCCACCCGTCCTAGTCCGCCAGGGACCCAGATTGCAAAACGGCGGCAGCGCGAAGCTGCCCCCTCGGCACCAGGGGGCTTTCTCCGCCAATCGCACTTGGTCACCCCGGCGAAAGCCGGGGTCCAGGCCGCATGCCACCGCCGCCCCACCTGGATCCCGGCTTTCGCCGGGATGACATACTTTTGGGCTTCGCGTGTCCCCACCGACTCTAATTCCGCTCCAGGGTGTGGAAGAACACCCGTCTCGAATTTCAGCGCGGTTCGGTGACTACGACGGTGGCGAATCCGCCCGCCGGTACCTGTACCGCGAAGCGGCGCAGCGAACTCGGGTCGCCGGAGAAACCCACCTCGACGTCGTGGTCACCGGCGGGCACCGGGACGCGCGCGACCAGCACCTGATCCGGCAAGGTCATCCACGACCGGGTGTCCGGACGATCGAGGGCGACGAGGACAGCCTCGGTCGCGATGCTGAGGACGTCGCCGAGCAGCGTGCTTTCCTGTTTGCCCGCCTGGCGAACCCCCTCCGCGGCGGCGGCGCGAACGGCCATGCGCGTCAACGCGGCGGCAAGGATGCGCGGCTTCGCGTCCTCGTACTCGCGCTCGATCGCCGCGCCCAGGTCGACGAGCCGCTCGATCGCGACCGGCGAGCCATTGATCGCGACGGACGCGGAGCCGAGCGAGCTCGGCGTCGAGACCATGGCGGGATAGACGACGACCTTGCCCGCGCCATAGCGCAGCGGATCGATGTCGCCGGTGAGGATGCTGCCGGCGATGCCGACCGCGGCGCCGACGGGAATCCGTTCGGGCACCTTGTGCGGAACACGGCCGGCGTTGATCACGACGAGGATCTCACCGTCGGCGTCCGCGGGTTCGTCGTGCGCGGCGCCGGCGAGAAACGCATCGAGGTTGCGGCCGCGGTATTCGTTGGTCCGCGCCAGCCGGTGAACAGGCGCGCGAAGCGACTCCAGTGCTCCTGTACCCAGCGCTTCGTCGTAGTAGCGCAGAGCGCGGTCGCCCTCGCCGCGCTTTTCGAAGACGAAGCCGGCGAGGTAGGTGCCGATGGTGGCCGGACCGTCCGCCTCGATCTCGAGCGACGCGAGATACTCGCGCATTACCTGAAAGCGCCGCGCCTCGACCGCGGCGCCATCGAGATCGCCGCGCGCGAGGTAGTTGAGCAGGTTGATCGCGTTGATCGCCAGGCGTTCGCTCGGCGGCGTCTTATAGGTTCGCGAGCTGTCGCTGTAGATGTAGCTGCCGATCTCGCCGATCGGGTCGCTCTTGAGGTCGAGCAGCTCGAGCTCCTGCTCCGCCGCGGAAAGTCCGGCCGACGAATCCGCGTAGTTCTCGGCCGCCTGGAGGAAGATCGAACGCTCGAGGACCGCGAGCGCGCTGTCGCCCTTCCAGTCGGTCGGCAGGGCGTCCGGCGACGGCACGTCGAGGGCGCTGTCGATCGAGGCGACCGCGCTCGCATAGTCTCCGACCGCGCCCGATTGCATCGCCGCCGCGAGGCGGTCCGAATACGTGGCGCAACCGGCTGGCGCACAACACGCCAGAACAGCTGCCGCGACGGCGAAGCGCCACCGCGGCGGCCGTCCGAACACAGCCGGGTTCACCGCCTGTCGATGTGACGCCACTCGTTGCCGGAGAATCTGACGCCGTCGTTCAGCGCTGCAACGCCTTCGAACGCGCCACCTCGTTCTGGAAGCGGATCAGTCCCGTCTCGATCTCGATCACCTGTAGGAACAGCGTGTACTGGACGCGGCGCTGTTTGTTGAGCCGTTCGTCGACCGCTGTGATCTTGCCGGTGAAGAAATACTGGGCGCCGAGCTGGCGGCCCAACCGCTGCGCACTGCTTGGGTCGAAGTTGGAGCCGTGCTGGATGCCGATCTCGCGCGCCAGGGACTCCTGCAGAGTGCGGTCGACGACACGAACTTCGTTGGTGTTCACGAGCGCGGTCTCGATCGATGAGAGCAGCATGAGCATCTGATCGTCGAGATGCTGTGTGGTCGCATTCTGGATCGGCCAGATCGCGACGACCGGTCCAGGCTCGGCGGGCTTGACCGTCCCCTGCCAGAAGGGCGAGGCCTCGAGCCGCGCGAGGTAGTCTTCGACCAGGTAGGTGATGTCGTCGCGGTCGAGGGTGGTGCTCATCGCCGCGCGGTCGAGATCAGGATTGGCCGTTCCCTCGCCGCCGCGAACCGCACGGGCGGCGCATCCGGAGACGAAGGCGATCGCGGCCGCCGCTGCGATCGCGATCGCGGCGCGGCTGAAGCCCGCTGGAAAAGTGCGGCGCATCAAACGGGTGGTACTCATCCGAACAAACCTCCGATCGCCGCGAAGGGGAGCAGGACCAGGTCGAGCGGCACGGTGAGAAGGAACAGCGGCGCCTTGCCGGCCGGCGAGATCGTCGACTGGGCGACGCTGCGGGTCATGCCGAAGATGTAACTCCCGTTGTACCAACCCACCTCTTCCACCGGAGCGGATCGATAGCGCGGCTCGAGGTCGCGATGCTCGGTGCCCTCGGCCTGAGCCAGCAATACGGACTCGGGCGCGTCACGGTCCCCCGTATCGGCGGCGAAGGCCGTGGCGGCAGCGCAACCGGCGAGGGCCGTCGCCAACAGCAGCGTGCGAAAGATCGATGATCGTGCTCGTCTCATGGACGGCACGCTACCCTACGTTCGGGCGCGGTCAAGATACGCGCCGCGCCCTCCACTCGCCGCTGCACATTGTGGTACACACCGCCGATGAGGGAGATCGACGGGGGACAAGTCGCGGCTCGGCAACTCAAACACGCGGGGATCGATACGGTCTTCGGCATAGTCGCCGGGCCGATGATCGAAGTGTTGGCCGGCGCGCAGCGGGAGGGATTGCGCGTCATCAGCTGCCGGCACGAGATGAACGGTGGCTTCATGGCCTCGGCTTGGGGCTATCAGAAGAAGCAGCCCGGGGTGCTGGTCGTCGGTTCCGGTCCCGGGATGACGAACGCCATCACGCCGCTGTACGTCGCCACCGAGAGCGCTATGCCGCTGGTCGTCCTCGGCGGCTCGGCGTTCGGCAACACGCGCGGCATCGGCGCCTTCCAGGAGGCGGACCAGACGGCGCTGGCGAGACCGGCCTGCAAGTGGACCGGTCAGGTCGACAGCACTGAGCGCATCGGCGAGTGGATCCACCTCGCCCTCGGCAAGGCCGTGAGCGGACGTCCGGGCGGCGTCTATCTGGACTTTCCGGGCGAGGTCGTCGCCCGCAGGATTGCCGAGGATACGGCGATCCTGCGCGACGCGCCGGAGATCGCGCCGCCGGCGCCGCAGCGGCGGGTGATCGAACGCGTCGCAGACCTGCTCGCCGAGGCGGAACGACCGCTCCTCATCGTCGGCAAGGGCGCGGCCTGGGCGGACGCCCGCGAGGCGCTGACCGAACTCGCCGATCTCGGCATCCCCTACGTGTGCTCGCCGATGGCGCGCGGCACGATCGCCGACGACCACGCGAGCTTCGCCAACGCGGCGCGCTCGCAGGCGCTCAACAACGCCGACGTGATCGTCATGTTCGGCGGCCGCTTCAACTGGCTGTTCGGCCTCGGCCGGCGCCTCGATCCTTCGTGCCGCGTGATCCAGATCGACGTCGAGCCAGAGGAGGCGTTCTCCGGCGCCCCGCTCGAGTTGATGATCACCGCCGACGCGCGCCTGGCGGCCGAGGCCTTGGTCCAGGCGCTCGCCGGGCGCAAACTCGCCTGCGCCAACTCGGATTGGATGCGCCTGTTGGTCGAGAAGCGCGTCGCCAACGAAGCGGCGATGAGCGTCGCGCTCGACGACGATCGGACGCCGATCAACCCGTACCGTCTGGTGAAGGAGGTGCGCGACGCGCTGCCCCGCAACGCGATCGTCAGCGCCGAGGGCGAGACGATCATGGGTATCTGCCGCGCGGTACTGCCGAGCTACGAGAACCGCTCGCGGATGAACGCCGGCACGACCGGCTGCATGGGGGTCAGCGCGCCGTACGCCGTCGGCGCCAAACTCGCGTGCCCGGACCGGCCGTCGGTGGCGGTACTCGGCGACTATGCGTTCGGCGCCGCGGCGATGGTCGTCGAGACCGCGGCCCGGGTCGGCGCGGCGCCCGTCTTCGTCGTCGCCAACAACGAAGGCATCGCCGGCCACATGATCCAGGACTTCATGTTGCCGAAGGGCTCGCCGCCGATCGCCAGCCTGTTGCCGGCGCGCTATGAAAAACTGGCCGAGATGGTCGACGGCCACGCCGAGTACGTCGTCGAACCGCGCGAGATCCGCCCCGCCCTCGACCGCGCGCTGGCGGCGGGAAAGGTCGCCGTCGTGCACGTGCGCATCGACCCGAAGGCGCGGCGGTTGTCTGGGTCGAATTACCTGCAGTGAGGTTGAAGGGTGGGGTGGGGTTCTAGGATTCAGGATCTGGGATCCAGGATCTGGGATCTGGGATCTGGGATTCAGGATCTGGGGTTGGGGTCGGGATCGAGACAGGGCTTAGGAGTACGGAGGGTTGTGTATGGCGGGACCGCTGGATGGAATTCGGGTGCTCGATTGGACGATCTGGCAGCAGGGGCCGGTGTGTTCGGTGATGCTTGGCGACATGGGTGCCGAGGTCATCAAGATCGAGGAGCGCGAGTCGGGTGATCCGGGACGGCACATGTTCGCCATCGGCGGCACCGACCTGTCGAAGCGGCCGAATTTCTACTTCGAGGCGAACAACCGCAACAAGAAGAGCATCACGCTCGATCTGAAACAGCCGGACGGCGTGCGGATCGTCCACGACCTCGTGGCGAAGTCCGACGTGTTCGTACAGAACTTCCGCAAGGGCGTCGCCGACCGACTCGGTCTCGGCTACGAGACGCTGCGTGAAATCAACCCGAAGCTGATCTACGCCAGCGCGACCGGCTACGGACCGAACGGCCCGGACAGCGGCGAGCCGTCGTTCGACTACCTCGGCATCGCCCGCTCGGGAATCATGATGGCCGCCGGTGAGCCGGGCATGCCGCCGATGGCGATCGGCGGCGGCATCGCCGACCAGATGGGCGCGATCATGCTCGCCTACGGGGTCATGGCCGCGCTGGTCGCGCGCGAGCGCCAGGGCGTCGGCCAGCAGGTCAACGCGTCGCACCTCGGCTCGATGGCGTGGCTGCAGGGACTGTCGCTGTCGTGTCTGCTGATGGCGGGGTTTTCGTTTGGCCGCGTCGAGCGCGCCGCCGCGGGCAACGCACTGTGGAACCACTACCGCTGCGCCGACGGCAAGTGGCTCGCCCTGGCGATGCTCCAGTCAGATCGCTACTGGCCCGACGTCGCCCGCGTCATCGGCAAGCCCGAGCTGGCGGCGGACGAGCGCTTCGCCACCGCGCGCGCGCGCGGCGGCAACGCGGCGGCGTGCGTCGCAGAGCTCGACGCGGCGTTTGCGAGCAAGCCGCGCGACGAGTGGCTGCGCATCCTGCGCGAGGATCGGGGCGACTTCATCTTCACGGTCGTAAACGGTGTGGACGACCTCCCCGCCGACCCACAGATGGCGGCCAACGACTACATCGTCGAAGTCGACCACCCCACCTGCGGCGCGACCAAGATGGTCGGCGTCCCCATCGGACTCAGCAAAACCCCCGGCTCGATCCGCGATGTCGCGCCGCAGTTCGGCCAGCACACCGAGGAGATCCTGACCGAAACGCTCGGCTACAGCTGGGAACGCGTCGGCGAGCTGCGCGAGCGCGGCGTTCTGTAGGAATCGGGCGAGATCCGCGACCCATTCCGCGCCGGCGATTCCTGATTCTCGCCCTCCGTCACGGGTGCTGGCTCCTGACGAAGACGACGTCGCCACCCGCGCAAGCCGTCGTGGGCGGCTTCGCCTGCGCAGGTAACGGTCGTCTCTTCGGATTCGTCCGACAATGGCGGCGCGATGGTCGTTGGCGCGGCCCGTCAGAACCGCGCGAGGGCGCGGATGGCATCGGCATCGTCCGCGGCGACAGCGACATAGTTCGGTCCAGAGCGAAAGTCGTTCATCTCGTAGTTCCAAGGGGCAAACGCGACACCGCGCGGGCCGAGGCGGCCGACGGCATAGCCGAATCCGGCAAAGAAATCGTAAAAGTCCCGCATCAGGAACTTGGCGTCGCCGTTGGCATACCCGTACTCGAACTGGACCACCCGAATCGCATTGGCGGCAAAACGCTCCGCAAACCCGGCCAGCACGAGGTGATCGGCCCCTTCCACGTCGATCTTGAGGAGATCGATCGCCGCCACATCGTGCCGCCGGCAGTAGTCGTCACCGGTCGTGATCCGCGCCTTCGAGATCACCGCCGTCAGCCACTCGTCGTGATAGGTGGCGTTCTGCAGCAACGTGTTCACCTCCACATTGGCACCGTAATCCTTGAACTCGACGTCACCCGTGTGGTCGCCCATGCCGCATTCGTTGACGATGAACGGCGGCCCGACGAGGCGTGTCACGAGCGTCTGGCAAGTCGACGGCGACAACTCGAAGCAGTGAACAGCGGCATCCGGATGAAGCACCGCCGCGCGCAAGGCCCAGTCACCTACGTGGGCACCGACGTCGAAAATGACTTTCGGCCCCAACAACTCCATCTTCTCCAACAAACGGCGTTCACCGTTTTTGTCGACGTCGTACGAGTACCCGACCAGGTGATCGATCGTGTCCTGGAGGACCTTCACCACCAGGCCACGCGGGTTGCTGCAGTCCTCGATCAGTCGCCGAGCAAGTGTCCTGCGCCGTTTCATCGTCGATTCGCAGCCACCAACGTCATGAGCGCACGTCTCTCGGCAGGGCTGCGCCCCTCGCCTCTGCCTCTCGAATCAAGGATGTTGGCTGCTGACGGCGACGACCTCGCCGGTCATGTAGCTCGAGTAGTCGCTGGCGAGGAACACCATGACGTTGGCGACCTCCCACGGTTCGGCGGCGCGGCCGAACGCTTCCTTGGCCACCAGCTCTTCGAGCAAGCCGTCGGGCGTCACCTTCTCGAGGAACCGGTGCATCGCCAGGCTCGGCGCGACGGCGTTGACGCGCACGCCCGACTCCGCGGCTTCCATGGCGGCGCAACGGGTGAGCGCCATGACGCCGGCCTTCGCGGCGGCGTAGTGCGCCTGGCCCGCCTGCGCGCGCCAGCCGAGGACCGAGGCGTTGTTGACGATCACGCCCGCTTGGCGCGGCACCATGTGGCGCAAAGCGGCGCGCGTCATGCGGAAGGTGCCGTTGAGCGTGACATCGAGGACGACGCTCCACTGCTCGTCGGTCATCTCGATGAGCGGCGCGAAGCCGCCGAGTCCGGCGTTGTTGATCAAGACGTCGACGTAGCCTAGTTCGGATTCGGCGTGTCGCCACAGCGCCTGCACATCGTCTTCGACCGTGACGTTGCACAGACAACTGCCGACCGGGAAGCGTGACGCGTCCTTGAGGCCTTCCACCGCCTCGGCGAGGCGGCGTTCATGGATGTCGCTGATCACCAGGCGCGCACCCTCCTCCGCGCAGCGCTTGGCGACGGCGAAACCGATGCCGGTGCCGGCCGCCGCGGTGACCACGACGTTCTTTCCTTCGAGCAGGTTGCGGCCGGTCGGGTACGCGGGCGGTTGTGGCATCGTTCCTCACTTCGCGGCGCGCGGCTCGCGCGGCAATCCCAGCGCGCGCTCGCCGATGATGTTGCGCTGGATCTGGTTGGTTCCCGCGTAGATCGTGTCGGAGCGGGCGAAGAGAAACAGCCGCTGCAACTTCGACAGCGCGTACGGCGCGCCGTCGGCGATCTCGGCTGCCGGACCGAGGACGTCCATCGCCAGCTTGCCGAGGTTGCGGTGCCAGGTGGCCCAGTACAGCTTTGTGATCATCCCCTCGCGGCTGAGTTCGTTGCCGTCGATGGCGTTGCTGAGCATGCGCAGGGTGTTGAAACGCATGATGCGCAGGCCGACCCAGGCGTCCGCCAAGCGCTGCCGCATCACCGGGTCCCGCGCGGCGCCGTTCTCCTCGGCGATGCGCAACACTTCCTCGAGTTCGTTCTGGAAGTGCAGTTGCTGGCCGAGAGTCGAGGCACCGCGTTCGAACGCCAGCGTGCCCATCGCCACCTTCCAGCCGCCGTTCACCGCGCCGACGACATTGGCGGCGTCGGTGTGGGCGTCCTCGAAGAAGACCTCGCTGAACTCGGAATCGCCGGTCATCTGGACGATCGGGCGGATCTCGACGCCCGGCTGTTTCATCGGCACCAGGATGTACGACAGCGCCTGGTGGCTCGGAGCCACGAGGTCGGTGCGACAGATGACGAAGCTCCAGTCCGACCACTGTGCCAGCGAGGTCCACACCTTCTGGCCGTTGATCACCCACTGGTCGCCTTCGCGCACCGCGCGGGTCTGCACGTTGGCGAGGTCCGAGCCCGCATTCGGTTCCGAGTACCCCTGGCACCAGAGTTCGTCGCCGCTGACGATCGGCGGCAGAAAGCGCTGCTTCTGCGCCTCGGTGCCGAAGGCGATCAGCGTCGGCCCGAGCAGCGTCTCACCGATGTGGCCGACCCGTCCGGGGCCGCCGGCGCGCGCGTACTCCTCGAAGAAGATCACCTGTTGCATCAGCGAAAGATCGCGGCCGCCGTACTGCTTCGGCCAGGCGACGCACGTCCAGCCTCCCTCGGCGAGGCGCTTCTCCCAGGCGCGGCGCTCGTCGAACATCGAGTGCTCGTCACCCGGCCCGCCCCGGCCTTTCACACAGGCGAACTCCCCCGCCAGGTTGTCGCCCATCCAAGCGGCGACCTCGGCGCGAAAACGTTCGTCCTCTTCAGTGAATTTCAGGTCCATGGGGAATCGCGGTCGGCCCGCGTTCAGCGGACCAACGTTCCCATGTCGGTATAGGACCGGCGCCCTGAGATCCAGCACGCCCGCGGGCTCAGCGAATGACCGTGACCTCGACGATAGGCGAGCCGGGTATGGCGCACCCGCACTCTTCGCAAGGGTCGGCGGAGCGGGTCACCAGGACGTCGATGACTGTCCACCCCTCGGCGCGCAACTGATCGACGATCGGCGTCGGGTCGAAGTCTCCGTCGGGCATCGGCACACCGCACTGCCGATAGGGCACGTACGTCAGAACCGTCGGCTCCTCTTCGAACGTCGGAGTCGGCGTCGGCAACTCGACCGGCCGCGGACACCCGGTCAGGGCATTGTTCACGCCTTGGATCAACTTGTTGATCCCGACCGGCGGCGTGTAGCACCCCTCACAGTTCGGGCCCGGTTCCGGGATGGGACTGGCATAGCACTGCACGCCGCGAATCAGTTCGGCCACGCTGACCCGACCGTCGCCGTTGCAGTCGCCCGGACACCTGTCGGACGACGCGACGGCCGGTGCGCCCGCCATGATTGCGACCACGGCTAGCAGCACCGAACGCCACGATTTGATATCCACTCGCGTTCCCCGCACGGACATCCACAAGGCAGAACTCATGCCACGCGCCGAACTCCGCTCATCCAGTGTCACACAGCCCGTATACTCCCCGTCCGGGGCCGCCGCTACCAAATACTCCGCGATCCCGTCCGCGTGAGGCGACCTACGGACCGTCAACGGCGGCGGGAGACGCGGCGGGAGATCGCGAACGCGAGCCCACCCAGCGTCGCGACCACGAGCGCCAGAACCCACCAATAGTACCCAAACTGTTTGGCGATCGTGTTGCGGGCGACCTGCCAATGGACGTCGTAGCCCTCGGGTAGATCCAGCACGCCGACGCTCTTCGCGTACGAGTCGTAGTCGCGTAGCATCGCCTGCATCAACTCGGGCTGCGCCGCGGCGAGATCGCTCGTTTCGCCGGGATCGACGGCGATGTCGAAGAGCCGCCAGTTCCCGTCCCCGTACGGCGGCATATTGCGCGTGATCTTGAGGTCGCCGCGGAAGAGCGCCGCGTGGCCCGACACTTCGACTCCAACCGGCGCATCGTCCGAGTGTACCGGGCCCGAGTCGCCGCCCAGGACGGCGCGCAAACTGCGGCCGGAAATCGGCGCCTCGCCCTCGGCGCTTCGGACCGGCAGGCCGGCGTACTCCAAGATGGTCGGCGCCAGATCGGTGACGTATGTGAACGACGACACGCGGTGGCCGGCCGCGACACCGGGCCCGGCGGCGATCAGCGGAACCCGAAGGCCGCCCTCCGACGCGTAGAACTTGAACAAGCTGCCGGGCGACGCGGTCGCGCTCGCCCACTCGGGACCGATGTACACGAGGCTGCGCCGCTCGCCGAGGTCCGCGAGGCGCCGCGTGTACCCGTGCAGCGCCATCCACTGCGCGAAGCCGGCCTGCGCAAGCGGATCGCTCGGCTCCGGTCCGTTGTCCGAGGTGACGAGGAAGATGGTGTTCTCCGCCAGACCGCGCGCTTCGAGGTGGGCGACGAGCCGGCCGATGTGGCGGTCCATCGCCTCCAACATGCCGGCGTGCACCTGCATGCTGCGCGCGTAGAGCCGCTGCTCGTCGGGGCTGATCGACTCCCACGGCCGCATTCGCTCGTGCATCGCCGGCATGGGCGCGCCCTCGCGAACGAGACCGAGCGCCTGCGCCCGGCGCCATCGTTGCTCCTGCAGCGCGTTCCATCCCGCGTCGTACACGCCGTCGTAGTTGTCGGTGAACTCGCGCGGCGCTTGCACCGGGATATGCACGGCCTGGAACGCGAGATAGGCGAAGAATGGCTCGGTGCGCTCCGCGTCCGCCTCGATGTACTCGATCAGGCGGTCGACGAGCAGCTCGGAGGAGTAGAAGTCGCTCGGCAGGGTGGTGCGCTCGCCGTCCTCGAACCAGTCGGCGGTGCGGTAGTACGGCATGTACGGCTTCTGTTCCCAGTTGTCGGCGCCCGACGCGTCGAGCGCCAGGGAGCGATCGAAGCCGTGCGAATTCGGCAGATCGCCCTCGCCCTGGCCGAGATGCCACTTGCCCGACATGTACGTGCGGTACCCGGCCGCGCGGAGTCGCTCCGCCACGGTCACGACGCCCGGCTCGAGGTGCATCGTGTACCCAGGCCGGCCCTCGTGCTCGGCCGGCAACACCTCCGGGATCGTCGCGACGCCGGTGCGATGGTTGTCGACGCCGGTGAGCAACATCGCTCGCGACGGCGAGCACAGCGGCGAGGTGTGGTAGCTGGAGAATCGCGCACCGCGCTCGGCGAGGCGGTCGATATGCGGCGTCCGCGCCTCGCCCCCGTAGGCGCCGAGGTCAGTGAAGCCGACGTCGTCGGCGACGATCACCACGACGTTCGGACGCGCGGCATGCGCCTGCGCCGCGGCAAGGGCCAACCATACAAGGATACAAGCAACGGCGCTGGCGAGGCGCCGACCGCCAGCCAGGTACTCGATCGCACGCATCGCCCTCCCCTTTCGCATCCCAGTGAATCGGCTCCTCGTGCCGCACGAAGCCGCCGTGGTCAAGCGCGCCGGCGCGTTGCGTACTGTCCTGATTTGCGCAATCGGGCGACCATCACCGTTCGCCTCGAGTGCCGGCCCGCAGGGCCGGTGTATCGAGAGGCCACGCCCTACATGCAGCGTGTCTCGATACGCTCGCTCCGCTCGCACTCGACATGATCGGTAGGTCAGGGCCCGCGCGCTGCTCGTCGGGTTCAGCGGCTCGGTTCGATCGCACCGGCCGCGGAGCATCGCGCAAGCTCCTCGCGACTCAGTCCCAGCAATCCAATGAACACCGCCTCGTTGTCCGCGCCGATCGCCCGGCCGGCGAACCGCGTACGCCCCGGAGTTCCCGTCAACCCGGTCGGGATGCCATCGGCGACGACCTCGCCCCGCACTTCGTGCGCGATGGTCTCCTGGAATCCACGCGCGCGCAGATGCGCGTCGCGCTCGACCTTGTCCTGCGCCGTCTGCACGACACCGGCCGCGACGCCGGCGGCCTGCAGCAGCGCCATCACCTCGTACGCATCGCGGCCAAGCGTCCACGCCTCGACGCGGGCGTCGAGTTCGGCGCGCGCATCAATACGACCCGCGGTGGTGGCGAACCGCCGCTCCGCTCCCAGTGCCGGATCTCCTATCACCCGGCAGAGCGCGCGCCATTCCCTCTCGTCGAACACCGCTATCGCAACCCAGCGATCGTCCCCGGCACAGCGATAGCAGCCGTGTGGCGCGGCGACATGCGAGGCGTTGCCGAGCTTCGGCGGTTCGCCGCCGTTCGCGGTCGCCTCCATCACCACCTCGCCGATCACCGCGATCGTAGCTTCGAGTTGCGCCACGTTGATGAGTTGACCGACTCCCGTGCGCCGCTTGTGATCGAGCGCGGCGAGCACGGCGAACAGCCCGTGCAGGGCGCTCAGCGAGTCGGGGTACGCGTACTGGGTCATCGTGCACGGACGGTCGGAAAAGCCCGAGAGAGCACTCATGCCCGAGGTCGCTTCGATGTTCGGGCCCCACGTGATGTACCGGCTGCAGGGCCCGCTGTCGCCGAAGCCCGTCGTCGACAGCATGACGAGGCCGGGATTGGCGCCCTGCAACACTTCGTAAGACAGGCCGAGTTTCTCCATGACACCGGTGGCGTAGTTCTCGATGACGACGTCTGCCTTCTCGACCAGGCGGAGCGCCAACGCCACCGCGTCCGGTTTGGTCAGGTCGAGCGCGACGCAGCGCTTGCCGGCGTTCCAATCGGTCAGCCACGGAGATAGCTGCGACTGGACGCCGAGCTCGGGGCGGCGCGGTTCGACGTACTGTCGGGTTACATCGGGCCGCGCCACTGATTCGACCTTGATGACGTCGGCCCCGTGATAGGCCATGAAGCGACCGATCCACGGCCCGGCCATACCGGCGGTGAACTCGACAACGCGGAGATGCGCGAGCGGCTCACCGGCGGCGATTCGCGCGGGCGACGCGACTCGCTTCGCCGCACCCGCCAGCACCGCCGCCGTGTCCACGCCCGCGTCCGGCACCGCGTGCCGGACGCGCGCCGGCGTCCGGCTGAAGCGATACGGCGGTCCGGGATAGCGCAGCGCCTTCGCGCCGTGCTCGACATCGACGAAGAATCCGCGCGCGGCGAGGTGCGGATCGGCGACGACGTCGGCGACGCGATTGACGGGACTGAACGACAGGTGTCGCGCCTGCCCTTCGCGGTACAGGTCCGCGACGGTGTGGCATCGGGTCAGCTCGCTGACGAAGTGATCGACGAGATCGCGGTGCGGAATCCGATTGGCCGAAGGGCCGTCGAACATCGGATCCAGGACGGCCTCTTCACCCGTCTCCTCGCGAATCCACCGCGCCAGCGCCTGCCAATGAGCCGGCCGGTTGACCATGACGTAGATCAGGCCGTCCCGACACGGGTAGGCGCCGGAGGGGATCGAGGCGAACAGCCCGCTGCCCATGCGGCGCGGGACGATGCCGTCGTCGAGCCACTTGCCGGTGCCGGCGATGTGACACACCGCGGCGACGACCTCCTGCATCGAGATGTCGACGTGTTGACCGCGCCCGGTGCGGTCCGCGTGCAGCAGGGCGATCATGGAACTCGCGGCGGCGCAGGTCGACGCCATCATGTAGGCCTGAGCACCGGCGAGGTTCACCGGCGAGTCCTCGGCTTCCCCCGTCACGTACAGCGCGCCACCCATCGCGCTGGCGATCAAGTCGGACGACTTGAAGTCGCGGTGCGGCCCACTCTGGCCGAAGCCGGTGATCGAGGTCAGGACGATGCGCGGATTCACGTCGCGCAGCGCCGCGTAGCCGAGGCTGCGCGCGTCGAGTTCGCCCGGGGCGAGTGTCTCCAGCACGATGTCCGCGGCCGAAGCCAGTGCGAGGAAATGCTCGCGACCGCAGGCATCCTCGAGGTCGAGGGTGATGCTGCGCTTGCTCGTGTTGCGGTAGAGAAACGGCAGACCGGCAGATTCACCCGGTGGCGCGTCCGCCCACAGCGGCACCGTCGACCGATTCGGATCGCCGCCCGGCGGCTCGACTTTGATGACGTCGGCGCCGATGTCGGCGAACAACTTCCCGCAATACGCTCCGCTCGCGTCAGCGAGGTCGAGAACCCGCCGTCCCGCCAGCGCTCCATGCGCGGAATCATCAGACACCACGGTGCGCATGATGCGCGCCTCCGCCGATCAAGCAAACGGGTCAGGTGCCGTGATCATGAGACAACCCCCATTCTTGACGAACGGTCGTTTGGCGTGGGATCAATTCCGGCTCGGTCCGGTCGTTTCGACCGCCGGTCCATCCGCACCGACACCATTAGAAGGGAACCACAGATCATGGCCAATTCCGCCGATTGGGATCACAGCGTGGACGTACTCATCGTCGGGACGGGAGCCGGCGCGATGACCGCGGCGATCCATGCCCACGACCTGGGGATGAGCACGCTGCTCATCGAGAAGACCGACATGTACGGCGGATCGTCGGCCATGTCCGGCGGCTCGCTGTGGGTGCCGAACAACCATCTGATGGCCGGCAGCGGGGTCTCCGACTCGCGGCAGGACGCGCTGCAGTACTTGAAGCACATCACCCGTGGCGACGTTGCCGACGACAAGCTCGAGGCGTACGTCGACGTCGCGCCGGAGATGTTGCGCTACATGACCGACCGCACCCGGTTGCAGTTGATCTGCATGCCCAAGTACGCCGACTACTACCCGGAGTCGCCGGGCGGCAAGCCTGGCGCGCGGTCGTGCGAGGCGGACCACTTCGACGCCAAGCTCCTCGACAATGAATTCGAGAAGCTGCGGCCGCCGGCGCCGCAGGAGTTGGTGCTCAACCGCATGTCGATGACCGCCACCGAGGCGCGCACGATTCTGACCGGCGCCCCCGGCTGGATCGGCATGACCGTCAAGATGATGCTGCGGTACTGGCTCGACATCGGCTGGCGCATGCGCACGACACGCGACCGCACGCTGTCGCTCGGCAACGCGTTGATGGGGATGCTGCACCGCTCGACGATGGATCGCAAAATCCCACTGTGGCTCGAGACCGCGGCGCGCGAGTTCGTCGTCGAGAACGGCACCGTTACCGGCATCGTCGCCGAGCGCGGCGGCAAACGGCTTCGCCTGCGCGGTGAGCGCGGCGTCATCCTCGCCGCCGGTGGCTTCGAGAGCAGCCCGGTGATGCGCAAGAAATACCTGCCCAATCCGACCGAGGCCGACTGGACCGTCGCCAACCCAGGCAATACCGGCGACGTAATCAACATGGGAATCGAACTCGGCGCGGCCGTCGATCTGATGGACGATGCCTGGTGGGGGCCGACGACGGTCGTCCCCGGCGAGGACCGCGCTCGCATGCTCGTCGTCGAGAAGGGCCTGCCCGGTTCCGTCTTCGTCAACAAGCGCGGCGAGCGCTTCATGAACGAAGCGATGCCGTACAACGACATCTGCAAGGCGATGTACGCCAACCACTCCGAGGCCTCGCCGAGCGTGCCGTGCTACATGGTGTTCGACGCCACATACCGCAAGAAGTACCCGTGCGGCCCGATGCTGCCCGGCGCCCAGCAGCCCGACTCGTTCCTGCCGAAGAAGCTGCTCGAGACCCGCTACCTGAAGCGCGCGACGACGCTGCGCGAACTCGCCGGCCAGCTCGGCGTCGACGCCGACAATCTCGAGAAGACCGTCGCCACCATGAACGAGTACGCGCGCACCGGTGTCGATAGCGACTTTCACCGCGGCGAGAGCGTCTTCGACCAGTACTACGGCGACGCCAACGTGAAACCCAATTCGTGTCTGGCTCCGATCGTGACTCCGCCCTACTACGGCATCGTCGTCTACGCCGGCGACCTCGGTACCAAGGGCGGCCTGCGCACCGACGCCTCGGCGCGCGTGCTCAAGGAATCCGGCGAGCCGATTCCGGGACTGTACGCCATCGGCAACTGCTCGGCGTCGGTGATGGGCCGCACCTATCCCGGCGCCGGTGGAACCATCGCGCCGGCGATGACGTTCGGGTGGATCGTCGCGCGCGATCTGGCGAACGCGGCCCCGGCGCGCCAGCGCGCGAGCGCGTAGTTGCAGGGGCCGGGTGGACCCCGGCCCCTGCCCCCTGGGCTGGCGCGATCGGCAACAACCCCCATGCCAATACCCCCCGAAATTCAGGCCATCGACCTCATGCTGAGCATTCCCGGTGAGCGGGGAACCGCCGGCTGGTACGACTTCATGAAGCCGATGCTGCTCGACCGCCAGAGCCGCGAGATGTTCAAGATGCCGGCCGAGTACATGTTCAAGGACATCCCCAACACCGGCGAACGCGAGGACTACATCGCATACACCCTCGGCGAGATGGACCGCGCCGGCGTCGCGCGCGCGATGATCGGCGTCGACGACCATGTCGAGCTCGCCCGCATCGCGATCGAAACGCATTCCGATCGCTTCTTCGGCTCTTACGAGTGCAACCCCAACCTGGCGATGGACGAGGTGCGCAAGATCGAGCGCCTTCACAAGGAAATGGGGATCGTGGCCGTCACCGGATTCCCCTCGGGTCTGTGTCCGCAGGTGCCGATCAACGACAAGAAGTGGTACCCGATCTACGCCAAGTGCGTCGAGCTCGACATCCCCATCTGCCTGTGCGCCGGCGTACCGGGGCCGCGGCTGCCGATGGAGCCGCAGAAGGTCGAGCACTTCGACGAGGTGTGCTGGTTCTTCCCCGAATTGCGCATCGTCATGCGACACGGCGGGGAACCGTGGACCGATCTCGCCTGCAAACTGATGCTGAAGTACGAGAACCTGTACTACATGACCAGCGCCTTCGCGCCCAAGTACTACCCGGCCGACATCATCGACTTCGCCAACAAACGCGGCGCCGACAAAATCATGTACGCCGGCTACTTCCCGATGGGCCTGTCCCTACAGCGCATCTTCGAAGAGATGCCGCACGTCCCCTTCCGCGACCACGTCTGGCCAAAGTTTTTGCGAGAAAACGCCATCCGCGTCTTCAATCTCTGAACTGCAGGGGTCAGGGGTCGGGGGCCAGGGGTCAGGGGAGGTGCGACGCTTCGCGTCGTCCGATTAGAATTGAAACGTGAGCGAAGCGAACCACAATCCCTGGCCCCTGACCCCTGAATCCTGGCCCCTGGAACGTCAGTCCAGCACGTCGGCGGCGATCAACTCTTCCAGGTACCGCGAGTCCCACCACGACAGCTGCAGCTGCTTGGCGCGGCGGAAGTACAGCTGGATGTCGTACTCGATGGTGAAGCCCATTCCGCCGTGGATCTGCTCGGCCATCGCCGTGACGTCGCGGTAGGTCTGACAGGCGAACAACTTCGCCATCGGCGCGAGCCGGGCGATGGGCTTGTCGTTGGCTCGCGCCCAGGCCGCCTCGTACACCAGCGTCTTGCCGCCGTCGACGGTCGTCGACGCGTCGGCCATGTAGTGCGACAACGCCTGGAACGCACCCAGCGGTTTGCCGAACTGCTCGCGGTCGAGCGAGTACTTCACGGTCATCTCCAACGCGCGCTCAGCCCCACCCATGGCCTGCGCCGCGGCCAGGATGATGGCGTCGTGCATCACCGCGTCCCACGTCGCCCACCCCGTGTTCACCGCGCCGATCAGGTTCGCCGCCGGCACGCGCACCTTGGCGAAGTCGAGCCGGTACTGCGTGTCCGACGCAAGCGTCATCTGCTGGGTCAAGGTCAGGCCCGGCGACTCGCGATCGACGAGCAACAACGACACGTCGCGCTCACCGTCGCCGGTGCGAACGAGCACGACGAATTGGTGCGCCGAACTGGCGAACAGCACGTGCCGCTTCACGCCGTCGAGCACGTACACGTCGCCATCGGCGACGGCGCGCATCTGCACGCCCTTGGCGCCGTAACCGTTCTGCGGCTCCAACCACGCCGGCGTCAGGATCAACTCGCCGGAGGCGATCGTCGGCAGCAGGGAGTCTTTCTGCGCGGTACTCCCGGCGCGGAGAATCGCGCCAGCGCTGGCGATACAGCTGACGAAGTGCGGCGTCGGCGCCAGCGACCGGCCGAACTCCTCGTAGACCACGGCGGCGTCGAGCATCGACATTCCGCTGCCGCCGTATTGCTCCGGCAGCGTCAGCCCCAACAGTCCGAGCGCGCCCAGCTGGGTCCAGAGATCCGCCGGAAACCCGACCGGATCGTCCTCGTACTTCCGCACGACCTCGATCGGTGCGTACTTCTCGCAAACGTTGCGCACCGTCTCGCGCAACATCTCCTGCTCTTCCGTGAAATCCAGATCCATGTGTGCTCACTCCGTTCGCAGCGGTCAGCTATCAGCCGTCAGCTGTCAGCCCTTTTAAAATGTAAAGTACCTCAGCCCCTAGCCCCTGCCCCCTGGCCCCTGACCCCTGGCCCCTGCTTTTAAGGTTTCCACCGGTCGCCCTTGCGTGCCCAAGGATTGTCATCGACATCGTGCGGCAGCGCGATTCGCACCGCGCACGAGGTGCACATGCGGTCGCCGACCGACACGTCGACGTTGAGCACGGCCCACGCACAACCGACATCGTCGGTTTCGACCTTCTCGACGCTGCCGTTGAAGACCATGCGGTCGCCGGGGAAGATCGAGTCCTTCATGCGAAACTTCATACGACCCAGGCGGCCGCGCGGGCCGGACCAGTCGGTGATGTAGCGCTCGAACCACGCCGCCAGATTGGGTGTGTTCATGAAGATGTCGCGCACGCCGTTGCGGTTGATCGCGAAGTCGCGATCGTGGTGCATCGGCCGCCAGTCGCGGCTCGCCAGGGCGCCGAGGACGACCGTGGTCGCCGTCACGTCGTAGGTCAGAGGCTCGAGCTTCTGGCCGGCCTGTACCTGATCCGCCGTTCGATCGGTTGCCATCACGCCGCCCTCTTGTAGCCGTAGCCCGTGTACATTTCCTTGGCGACGAGTTCTTCCGCCTGGTTCCGGTACTGCACCTCGATCACCCAAAAGCGCCCGGTGCCGAGCTTGGTCGTCTTCGGCTCGCTCACGGAGTGCAAGATCTGCCGCGTCACCAATCGGTCGCCGGGCCGCACCGGCTCGTAAAAGATGATCTCGTTCTCGGTCATGATCGCCTCGGGCAGATCGAGCGTCTCCTTTAGGTCGAAGTGCACCTGCAGGGGCTGCGCCTGTTTGGTTCGCCCCGGCGCCCAGAGGTGCGGGCGAAACCAAACCGAGATCATCGTCGGCGACGCGATCGGCCCATTCGTCAGCTCGGAAGCCAGATCGTCGTCCCAGAACAGCGGATTGCCGTTCTCGACCGACGCGCAGGTCGTGTAGACGTAGCCGCGCTCGACGGGAAACTCGGTCGCTTCCTCGTAGCGCACCTGGCCGATCCAGGATTGAACTTCATCGGGTAGGGACAATGGGGGAACTCCTTGTCGAAAGACTTTTCACCACGGAGGCACGGAGAGGCTTTGCCCGCCAATTCGAGTCGGCGGGAAGCGCAAAGCTGAAAAGCACGTCATCCCGGCGAAAGCCGGGATCCAGGTGGGGCGGCGGTGGCACGCGGCCTGGACCCCGGCTTTCGCCGGGGTGACTAAGTGGGATGGCGATTGAATAGGCGGGCAAAGCCGTACGGAGATCATGGAGGACTCGGTGCCTCATTCGACCACTCCGGTCGAGATCAGGTGCTCGATCTCGTTTGCGGTCAGGCCGGCTGTTTTCAAGATCTCGTCGGTTTCAGTCTGGTCGGGGTCTGGAACGCGATGCGTCGGCTGGTTGCGCACGCCGCCGGCCAGAATTGGAGCGACCTGGCGGAACGGGCCGTGTTCGGGGTGCTCGGCCCGCATGAACGCGCCGCGGGCGGTCAGATGCTCGTCTTCGACGATTTCGGGGATCGTGTACACGGGGGCGACACAGGTGTCGTTCGGCGCGAGCTCGGCGACCCACTGGTCGCGGTCGCGTTCCTTGAATCGCGCGCGAAATGCGGCGCGGATCTCATCCTGCTTTTCGTCGTTCATCTGGTGCTCGATGTAACGATCGAGCCCCAGCCGCTTGCACAGCGATGCGTAGAAGTGCGGTTCGATGGCGCCGACCGACAGCCACTTGCCGTCTTTTGCTTCGTACACGTCGTAGAACGCGTACTTGCCTGTGAGTAGCGTCTGCCGCGGTCCGGCGACTTCGCCGGTGGCCAGGTACTGGTCGATGCTCAGTGACATCAGCGACAGCATCCCGTCGGTCGCGGCGACATCGAGGTACGCGCCCTTTCCCGAGACAGAGCGCTTCACCAACGCCGCGAGGATGGCGAGCACCGCGTGCATGCCGCCGCCGGCGCTGTCCGCGACCGTCGCGCCGGGGATCGGCGGGCCCCCGTCGGCGCGCGGCTCGCTGCAGGCCAGGAAGCCGCTCAGCGCCAGGTAGTTGATGTCGTGTCCCGCCCACTGCGCGTAGGGTCCGTCCTGGCCATAGCCGCTGGTCGAACAATAGACGATACGCGGATTGGCCACGCTCATGGCCGCGTATCCGATACCGAGCCGATCGGCGACGCCCGGTCGGTAACTCTCGATGACCACATCGGCGGACGCCGCGAGTTTGAGGAGCGCGTCGATTCCCGCCGGCGCCTTCAGATCGATGCGCATGCGACGCATGCCCCGGCCCGCTCCGTATGTGTGGAACGGCGGGCGAATCTGCGCCGCACCCTTCTTGCGCGTCGGCGCGACCTTGATCACGTCGGCGCCGTAGTCGGCGAGCACACGCGAAGCGCGCGAAGCGGGCCCGACACTCGAGAGATCGAGGACTTTGATCTCTCCTAGAAGGTCCGTCGCCGCCATCAACGTGCCTTCAAAAAGGGAACAACTCTCGCGCCAAGACGCCAAGACGCCAAGGTCGAAAAAGCCAATTGGGGAAGGGTCGTGCCAGAGAACGTCATCGCGAAAGTCACAGCCCCAACCTGTTCTATTCTTCTTGGCGTCTTGGCGTCTTGGCGCGAGAAGCTTTTCTTCTCTTGCTAGAAGTTCTTCGGCAAGCCGAGCTTGCGGCGGGCGATGATGTTCTTCTGGATCTCCGACGCGCCGCCGCCGATGGTGTCGATGACTGTGTAGCGGTACGTCGACTCGGCGCGGCCGTTCATCGGCGCGTCCTCGGTGCGAACGCGCAACTGTCCGCCGGCGCCGGCGATGTCGACCGAGGCGTTGGCGAGCCGCTTCGACAACTCCGTCGCATACAACTTGTACGCCGAAGCCTCGCACGTCGGCGGCTTGCCGCCGCGCATCGACTGCGCGACGAAGCGCAACCCGAGCACGCGGGCGACCTCGCCCTCGGTCGTCAGGTGGGCGATCTTCTGGCGGATCACCGGATCCTCGCGCAGCGGCGCGCCGTCGCAGGTCTCGTTCTTCACGTACTCGGTGAGAACCTCCATCCGCTGCGCGATCGGCGAGTACGTGAACATGGTGAAGCGCTCGAGGTCGAGCGCTTCCGAGATGTACTGAAATCCCTTGTTGAGCTCGCCGACGCGGTAATCGTCGCCGACGTACACGTTATCGAAGTACACCGAGTTGGTGCGCTCGTCACCGATCGTGTGGATCGCCTGGATCTCCAGTCCCGGGTGATCCATCGGAATCAGGAAGAGCGAGATGCCGTGGTGCTTGGGCGCGTCGGAATCCGTGCGTGCACCGACCCAGTACCACTCGGCGAAGTGCGCCGAGGTCGTCCAGATCTTCTGACCGTTCAGTCGCCAACCGTCGCCGTCGCGCGTCGCCTTGAGTTCCATCGCGGCGGCGTCGGAGCCGGCGGCCGGTTCGCTGTAGCCGACGGCGAACTCCACGTCGTTGCACAGGATCTTCGGCAGGAATTCCGCCTTCAACTTGTCGCTGCCGTGGCGGATCAGCGTCTTGCCGATGATGCCGACGCCCTTGCCGATCTGCGGTCCGCCGCGCCGGGCGAGCGCTTCGTTGAGAATGTACTCGTAGATCCCCTCGCCCTCCTGGCCGCCGTACTTCACCGGCCAGGTCATGCCGAGCCAGCCGCGCTCGCCGAGCTTGCGCATGAACGCCCGCCGCTTGGGCGTGTCGACGATCTGCGCCATGTTCTCCCGCGTCACGTCGAACACATCGGGATCGTCATTGGCGTTGAGAAACGCCTCCACCTCGCGAGCGTACCCCTGCTGCTCCTCCGTAAACTCGAAATCCACGCTCTTACGCCTCCTGGCCGACGGCCGCGCCGAACGGTTCTGCCGGTCGATGCGCTGGTGTGATTCGGGACCACATTCGTCCGAAAACCCTACCCCCGCATCTCCCCCGGACAATGCCCCGGCGGCGAGTCTGCTCACTTTTTGACTGGGAACTCGGGTTCTTATAGCATGCCGAATTTCTCAG
>Ga0307505_10001024_pt1 | contig 25292 bp, 20 predicted proteins | sample 23_S_MG_FD_202183 | JGI IMG/M metagenome (GOLD analysis project Ga0307505, IMG submission 202183) | Soil microbial communities from Populus trichocarpa stands in riparian zone in the Pacific Northwest, United States - 23_S | ecosystem: Environmental > Terrestrial > Soil > Riparian zone > Trees... | reverse complement strand
GAAGGCTGCGTGCCTGCCACGAGAGCGACCCCTCATCCGCCTTCGGCACCTTCTCCCCTCTGCGGAGGGGAGAAGGCTCTCGGTGTGTGCTCATCGCAAGTAGGAGTGGATCCTCGCGAGAGTGTTCCATCGGGAGTCTTCTCCCCCCGGCTTCTTGTTAACAAAGTCCACGACGTCCGCCAAAGCGGCGCGCCGCCCGCTACGCCAGCGCGCGCAACTTCTCCACGATCTCGCTCTCGGTGGGAAAGCGGCCTTCCTGTTTCTTGGAGAAGATGGGCTGGTTGTCCACGGTGACGACGAAGATGCCCCCGGAGCCGCGAACGAGCTCACTGTCCACGCCAACGGTTCTCTTGATCTCGGCTGCCAGACTGGCGGCCCTGGGCAGGTAGTTTCAAACGCCGCAGTAGTCGATTCGAATGTGCACGAGGTTTCCTCTCAGACTGCGCGGACGAGCACGGCGGTGACGTTGTCGAGGCCGCCCCGCTCGTTGGCTTCGTCGATCAACTGCTGGCAAGCCTTCTCGAGGTCGCCGCTGTTTCCGGAGACCAGGCGCAGGATCTCACTTTCAGGGACCATGCCCGTCAAACCGTCGGAGCACAGGAGAAAGACGTCTCCCGGTTTCGATTCCACCTCGGAGGCGTCCGGCGTGACCTGCAAGGCTCCCCCCAGCGCGCGGGTGATCACGTTCCGGAGCGGATGTTTTTCCGCTTCCAACTCGGTGAGCATTCCGGCCTGGACCTGCTCGAAGACCCAGGAGTGATCGTTGGTGATCCTCGAGATCTCGCCGTCCCGAATGAGATAGGCCCGGGAGTCTCCCACGTGGGCCACGGACATCGTTCCCTCGTCCGCCATGCAGGCCACCACGGTGGTGCCCATGCCGCGGAGACGGGCATCCTTGCGCATCGCTTCGAGCACCCGCGTGTTGGCCATGCGCAGAGCGGCCATGAGGCGGTTGGTCGAGCGGCGATAGTGCTCGTCGTAGGCGTGCGGCCAGGTCCCGTCGTCCTCTTTGGTGTGAACGATGAATTCGGTGATCGAGTCGACGGCGATGCGGGAGGCAATCTCGCCTGCCGCGTGTCCGCCCATGCCGTCGGCCACGAGGAAGAGCTTGGCCTCGTCCTCGACGAGGAACGCGTCCTCGTTGTGCTGCCTCTGGCGGCCGACGTGCGTCTGCCCGTATGCCTTCACTTCCATGACCATCAGCGTTTCCCGAAAATCGAGAAACCGCCCTTTCCCGCTTCCTTCGCCTCACGCAGCTCGACAAGCGCGTTCTGGATTTCGACGTTGGATGCGTCCCATTTGAGAGATTCTTCGAGATACCGCTCCGCTTTCGCGGCCAGCCCGGCACCCTTGCAGATCAGACCGGCATCCTTCAGAAACATCGGATTCATCGGTTCGCGCTGCAGTGCGCTCTCGACGGCCTGGACGGACTGCCGGGTAAACCCGGGGATCCGCGCCGCCGCCAGAGCCAGGTAGTGGAAGGCCTTGGCGTCCTGCGGATTGTGCTTGGCCGCGAGATCGAAGTTCTCGTACGCGGCCTTCATGTCCTTGTCCTTGAAAGCCTTCACGCCTTTGGCCAGGTAGGCCTTGGCGATCTGCACGAAGTCCACCGTGCCCTTGTCCAGGCCGCCGGCGATCTCCGAGTCGTGCTGCTTGCGCTTTTCGCTATTGGTCAAGACGTTGACCGCCTCGGTCAGTGTTTGAAACTTGCGCTCCGCGTCGGACTTGTCCGGACCCCGATACCGATCCGGATGGTTCTGGCGTGCGAGCTGCCGGAAGCGGTCGCGGATCTGCTCTTCGGTCGCTGACCGTTCCACCCCGAGAATGTCGTAGTAGTTGACCTTCATCCGCCGCTTTTCTTGACGCGCTGGAGATAGACCTTTTTGGCTGTTTCCCGAACGACTTGCTGGACGCCCTTGTCGTCCTTCAACCCTTTCAAATCACGCAAGGTTAATCGATTGATGAACGGCAGGACAACCCCCACGGGTGCCTTCGGATTGCGGCAGAGCGTCAACAGGATCTTGTACTTGCCCATCCAGTCGCGCCTCGCGGCGATCAGGCGCATCACTTCCCCGTCCACATTCCGCATCCCGGCGATGCTCTCCACTTCCTGCTCACCCATGCGTGGATTTCTCATCACCGCCGAGCAAATCAACCGGTTCCGATCCCGGACCAGCAGCAACCGCAGCATGCGGTCTCCCTTGAAGGCCAGTTGCACCCGCTCGGCCACGGTCATGAAGCTCAGGCGTGTCCACACCGCGGCCACGCGCTCGTCCTTCTTCTCTCCTTCGGTGAGCGTGACCGGCGGTCCCGGAGGCTCTTCCTGAGCCAGCGCGAGCTCCAGCAGGTCGGCAATCGGATCGAGAGGGATGTCGATCACTTCCGGCTCGCTCTCCTCCTCCTGCCGGGCCTTCTTGACGAAAAACTCCTCGCGCGCCTCGTGCACCCGGCGACGCGTGTCCGCCGTCAGTTCGGGATTCTCGAGCAACGAGTCCAGGATCTCCGGCGCCTGCAGGATGCGCGCGTGGTTGATGACGATCACTTCCTGGACTCGGGGATCGGCCCGCTTCGCGAGCTCGAGCACGCCTTCATTCGGGACCTGCCGGTTCCGGATCAAAGCTTCGAGCACGAACGCGTCCGAGGTCCCTTGCATGAGTCGCAGGAGATGCTCGGGAGGGACGTTCTCATTGGCCGCATACTCGCCGACCGCACGCGAAGGGACATCATGGAGCGAGGCTCGGGCCAGGACTGCAATCTCGTCGTCTTCGCTCCCACTGAGATAGCCGAGCACGGCGATCAGCTCTTCCTGAGGAAGAGGCAGGAAGCCGCGGGCAATGGTGTTCACCACTTCCCGGGGATAGGTTCCCGACTCGATCAACCCGATCACGGTTCCCGCAGTCAGCGCTTCGCCGGAACTGGTTGCGGTCATGACGGATCCTGGGGAGGGGCCGAGCGAAGGGTCGTCAGAACCTCGCGATCGTAAATGCGGTTTCGCACCACCTCGCCGTCACCACCCAGAGGCGGGATGGACGTGCCGTTGAGCCTCAGGCTCAGTCCGGACGCGTTGCCGATCTTGCGGAAGCGGAACTGCTCTCTCGCCTCGAAGTTCTGCTGCTGTCCCGCCCGGATCACGTCGCTCATCACGGTCTTGCCGTCCGCTTCGAGCTCCACCCAGGAATCCGCAGTCGCGGCCATGGTCATCCGCAGGACACTGTCGTCGGGGAGGAGCGCGGGCGGCTCGATCACTGGAGTCGCCAGGGCCTTCGCCGGCGGAGCGGCGATCGCGGTCGCCGCGGCTTCGGCCTCCCGCTCCTTGCGCTTGAACTGGACGGCCCAATACGCGACGCTCGCGAGCGCCAGCAGAATCAGAAGGGACGCGAGCACATTGCGGTCGACCCTGGCGTAGGTGGGAGGGATGCCTCGCTTCGGTGCGGGCTTCGGCGTGATGTCTCGGACCGGGGTCTCGGGATACTTGGCCACCGTCGGCGGCTTTTCGATTCGATCGTCGTTCGCCGCCGCAAAGTTGTAGCGGTTGACCATCTCTTCCGCACTCAGCCCCACATAGCGCGCGTACTCTCGAACGAACCCGCGGGTGAACACCGGCGCGGGAAGGGTGCGGTGATCGTTCCGCTCCAGGGCCTCGAGGAACCGCCGGCTGATCTTCGTCGCGTCCGAGATCTCCTTGAGGGAGATGCCTCGAATCTCGCGCTCGCGGCGAAGCTCCTCCCCAAAGGAGGCAAGCTCCGACGCCGCATCATGCGGCTGCGGCTCCTGATCAGCCATCCTCGTCATTCTAGTCGTTTTGGAGGTGTTGCTGGTTGCGAGTTGAGTTGCGAGCTGCCTGTTGCGGGTTGCGGGTTGCCGCTTCCAACGATGAACTGTCTTGGATGCGATGAATGGGCTGTCATCCCGAGCCGCCCGACGCCGCGCGCGGCGCGCCTGAGAGAAAGAAACAGAAGGCTGCGTGCCTGCCACGAGAGCGACCCCTCATCCGCCTTCGGCACCTTCTCCCCTCTGCGGAGGGGAGAAGGCTCTCGGTGTGTGCTCATCGCAAGTAGGAGTGGATCCTCGCGAGGGTGTGTAATCGAGAGTCTTCTCCCCCCGGCTTCTTGGGGGGAGAAGGTGGCTGAAGGCCGGATGAGGGGGGCGATGCAGCCTCCGATGAGTTTGCATTCTGACCCTGCAAACATTGGGAGTTTCTTGGAAGCGTCGAGCGAGGGATGACAGCCGCATAGCCCGCTTGGTGGACACTCGCAACCCGCAACTCGCAACTCGCACTCACGACTTTGCCCGGAGAGCTCGCGGAGGGAGACGCTCGATGCAGCGGCGGAGATACACCGAGGTCTGGGGGTTCGCGTGGATGCGGGCGAGATCAACGCGGGAGAGGTACCGGAGCTGCGACGCTGCGGCCGCGCGCGGCGTGACGGGATTGAGCACGAGAGCTTTGCGGACCGAGTAGCGATAGGACCACTTCGGGTCCGCGGCCACCATCTGCAGTTGCTCGGCGGTGGCCCGGTCGGACGAGACGAGCGCGAGGATGTCGTCCTCACGGACACGCTTGTTCGTGAGCAGCGATTCGAAGACCCGCGGGTGCGGGTCGAAGAGGAAGACTTTGATGAGGGCCGCACCGCAACGGCGCGCGGATGCGATGCGCTCGCCGAGGGAGAGACGCTCGGCGCGGGAGATGAGCTGGTTGTCGATGGCCCTCCGCACGGGGGCGGGAACCTGCACGTCGATCGAGAGCGCGAGCAGATCGAACCAGTACAGGTAGTGAACGAGCTTGACCGCGTGGGCCTGAGGCGTCTGCCGGTGTGCGACCAGCTTGAGACGGACCGAGTGGAACGAGGCCAGCCGGGTCGTCTGCGCGATTCTCGACACGATGCGAGGCGTCGCATACGGGTTGTCGAGAATGGCCAGCGCTTCGTCTTCGAGCAGGGCCGCCGCGTCGTCCAGAACCAGCTCCAGCTCTTCGATTCTGGCCCGCTTCAGCTCCTGTATACTCGCGTTGCTGCTCATCCTTTCATGAACCTACGCGCGGGCCCCGAGCCCGCACCCGTGGATGTCATCGGAACAGATCGTACCGCGCCGGCATGCCCGCGAAACGTGACCCAGCCTCCGCTGCGGCCGCCACCAGGCCGGATCTCGCAACCCGCGTGATGGTGATCCTCGCCTGGCTGGTGACCCTCGCGGTCCTCATCGTCCCGCTCGCCGTCACTCCCGACCTCCTGGACCGGTTCCGTGTGATCAAAGAGTCGATCACCCGGGCCGAGGGGATTCTGGGGCTCTTCCTGATCGTCGTCGCGGTTGCGTTCGGAAACGCCGACCGGATCAGGGAGATGCTCCGGGAGCGTGCCGTCGCCGGCATCGTCGCGGCTGGCGTGGTCTGGGGAGGAATCACCACGCTGACCTCGACGCACCGGCAGCTCAGCCTGGAGGCCTTTGCCACCCTGCTCACGAGCGCAATGGTATTTGTCCTCGCCTGGTACGCCGCACCGCGGATCTCCCTCCTCATCCTGGACGTGCTGGTTCCCGCGACGATGGTCAATGCGGTACTTGCGGCGCTTCAGGAATACGGCGTGTACAACCCCTTCGTCAGCAACTCGGTGTACCGGCACCTTTCCGCCACGGCGCTGATCGGAAATCCGAACATCGTCGGCTCGTACTTCGCCCTGGTCGCGGTGATACTGGCTGCCGCCGCGACGCGAATCGAAGGCACCCGGCGTTGGTTTTATGCGTTCGGCGCAACGATCGCGGCCGCGGGAGTGCTCGTGTCGCAAACGCGATCCGCCGCAATCGCAATGATCGCAGGGCTGGGCCTGCTGGCGATCGGCCGGTCCGTGAAGCGGGCCGGGCTCATCGCCCTGGCGTTGGTCGCGTTGTTCGGCGCAGGCATCGCCATGGATCTCCGCATCATGAAGCGTCTGGCAACCCTGCCCCGCAGCATTTCCACTCAGGGGCTGGAGGCCGCTACGTCCGGACGCGTCACGCCCGCCATCACGGCGCTGACCATGTTCCGGGACTTTCCCGTCACCGGAGTGGGACCGGGCGTGTTTGGATTCCAATACATGCCGTATCACATCCGCGTTCGCGACCGGCTACCAGCGGAGCGATCCGGGATCCGACCGACGAATTTCGGCGAGGCTCACAACGATCACTTGCAGTTGCTCGCCGAGACTGGGCTTCCTGGATACCTCCTCTTCCTGGCCGCAGTTTTCGCGGTTCTCCGGTCCGGCCGCCAATCGGTGGACACGATCCACGGCTCTCTCGCGCGAGGACTCGCAATTCCGGTCACGGGCGCTCTGCTGGTCCTTTGCCTGGCGCAGTTTCCGCTGCACGTCGCCGTGACGCGTCAATTGATCGTGACCGTGGCAGGGCTGATCGTCGGATGGAGCAGGCGATGACGAGAATTGCCAGCGTATTCGTCGTAGGAGCCGCGGCCTTTCTCTCCGCCTGGTCGATCGACGCTTGGGTGTTCGAGCCCGCGAAATGCAACGTCGCCATCACCGAGCTGACCCAGCGAACGGATGCCGTGCACCAATTGCGAAGCCCGTACGATCAGGTCAGGCGTGCGCGACGCAATCTCGAGGAGTTGCGCGCTCTCGGTTGTCACACGGACGTCCGTGTCGCCGTCCTCATCGCGGCAAACGAGGAGGCTCTCGGTCAGTACGACGATGCGATCGACGCCTATCGCAGCGCCTTGCTCGTCGACCGCCGGCCGGAGATCTATTTCATGATCGGCGACGCACTGGTGCAACTCGGACGCACGGATGAAGCCGTGGAGAGCTACGTGATCGCTGCACGCTTCACTCCGTTCATTCTCGACAACCTGACCTCACCCGAAATCAACCGGCGCGTCCGAGAGCGGCTCCGTCCCGAAGAAGCTCAACGTACACCTTGATCGTCTGGTCGATGACCTGCTGCTGGGAAAATTGCGAGATCACCCGCTCTCGCGCGCGACGCCCCATGGCGGCCCGGCGTTCGGGATCCCGGAGCAGAGCTGCGATCGCGCCGGCAAGAGCGGACTCATCACGCGGGGGAATCAGCACTCCGGTCTCGTCATCGACGACGATGTCCCGGCAACCGGGAGTATCCGTCGTCACGGCGGCAATTCCGGCCGCGCCGGCCTCGATCAGCGCCTTCGGCACTCCTTCGCGGTAATAGGTGGGCAACACGAACAAAGACGCCTGGCCCAATACTGCCGGCATGTCGTTGCGCCTTCCCCAGATCTCAACCGATCCTTCCGCGCGCCAGTGTTCCAACTGTGTCGCTGTGATGCTCTCGGGATTGTCAGGGTCGGGCTCCCCTACGATCGCGAATCGGGCGTCGACGCCATCCCGTTTCAGGATGCGCGCGGCCCCCACGAACTCTCCCACTCCCTTGCTGGCCAGCAACCGCGAAGCCAGCACCACCACTGGCGCGCCGGCCGGTTTTGGCGTCGCGGGGTCGAACGCTGACGGATCCACTCCGGAGCCTCGGATCAGAACCGCCGCTCCCGGTGTAATCCATCGGCGGCTGACGAATGTATTCTGGTCATCGACGTTCTGGAAGATCACGCGCATGTTCGGATGCCGGAAGAGCCGGCCGAACGCGGCTCCGAGCGTCCGCCCGAGAATCGTCTTCGAGCGCCGATCATCGAAAGCATATCCGAGCCCCGTAATGGCATTGACGACGGCGGGCACCTTGCTGAACGAAGCCGCAAACGTTCCGTACAGGGCCGCCTTCAGCGCCACGTGATGGACGAGATCAGGGCGGACACGTCGATAGAGGGCGACCAGATTCGGTATGGCCCACGCTTCTCTCAGCAAGTGCGTTCGGCGTCGAACGACGATGGGGTGCCAGGCCAATCCGTGCTGCTGGATCACCTCCAGGAGCCGCCCCTCCGGCGTCGCCACGTGCACGTCGTAGCCAAGCTCACGGGCTGCAAGCGCGAGGGGGAGGCGGTGGCTCACGAAGAACGCCGCCTCGGCGACCACGAAGAGAATCCGCTTCCCTCCCGAGCTCATGCCTGGGGTGGCGGCTGCGGGCCGGCCGCGATGTGCATTCGCGGACGGGCCGCTGCCAGTCCGATCAGTGCCAGCGTGGCGACCACCATCTGGCGATGCCTGAAGAGAGTTCCGTAGTTGCTCACGGTGTAGGCCAGCGCCGTGGTGATGCCCATTGTCGCGATGAGGAGATACCAAACGAGCGGATCCCGCCAGGCCCCCCGCCGCAGACCCGCCACGAGGAGAACGAACGTACAAATCGCCAACACGAGGAACAGGATCGTGTCGACGTCCACGAACCACCACATCCCCCGGCCTCCCCCGATCGATACCATGCCCAGAGCCTCTCCCACCTGACGAGGCAGCAGCAGCGCGGCCAGCCCGGAAGTCAGCCGTCCCATCCGGGTGGTCGGAACATCTGACGTCTCCGCGAGCTCAGGTTCGGGGATCGGCCCGGCTGGAGTGGCCGAACCCTCCACGGACGCTAGCGCCTTCGCCGCGGCCATGCCCTCACTCGTCGTCGCGCTCGAAGGATTGCTTTCCGGCTCACGTCTCGGTTCATGTGCGACCACCTTCTCCCCACTACGGATGCGCGTCCCGGCGTTGCGGTAGTGATCGAAGTTGTCCCGCGCGGCCTTGATCACTCCGCCGAGATGATTGATTCGAGTCGCGAGACTGGCTTCGCTTCTCCACGGCCTAAGGATGTCGCGCACGCCGTTGGGCAGATACGGACCTGCACCGGCCACGACCTGTTGCGAGAGCAGCAGAATGACGACGAAGACCACTCCTGTCCGCAGAAGCATCCGGCGTGGCTGAACCTGTCGGGCCATGGTGGACAAGAGCGGAATGGTCGCCGCCGACATGAGGATCAGCGCGTAATACCAGCGAATGCCGGCGATGGCGTAGAGACATACGCAAAGGAGGACGGTGATGAGCAGCAACCGGCTCGTGGGCTTCTGTCCGCGGTTGGACATGCGCTCATTCACGAAGCTGTCGAGCGCAACGACAAAGAGAACGGCCAGAAAGCAAACAAATCCGTCCTTGAGCGGCTGAAGAGACCAGAGGATGGTTGAGGGCAGAAAGCTAATGGCCGCGAGGGGAACGGCCATCACGCGCGAATCGACCCCTCGTCTCGCCCCCCATCGGACGATCAGCAAGGCCGTCCCCAGGTAGAGGATGAGATTCAGGAAGAGCGCGGTGGAGACCACCGCGCCGAAAAGCCACACGAAGACAGCCAATACTTTGACGTAGAACACCGACGGAACGGTGGGACTGAGAGAGAAGATCGCCCCCAGCCCGGCCTCCCCGGCATGCGCCGCCGCTCGAAAATACGTCCGTCCATCGACACCAAAAAACCAGAACCCGCCCCCCAGTTGAAGTGAACGGCCCAGTGGCAGCTCGAGATAGGAGAACCAGAACAGCAGTTGGGAGCCGAGAGATCGGGCGATCATGCCCAGAGCGATGATGGACGCAAGCAGCCGCGAGGCCGGAGCCGCAGCGCGCCAGAGAAGCCAGATCGCCGTACCGGCCAAGCAGAGGCAGACAAGTTGCACGATGGACGAAACGAACACTGGTTATTTAGGTGAAGCGGTGAATGATGGTACTTTCGCCCCCAGCTCGGAGTCAACGTGGCGGGCGGCGGAGGAGACTGGTCTGGCGGATCTGTATACTCCGCCGCCGAACTTGGAACATGCAGGAGATTTCGTTTGCGCGTACTCATCACCGGCGGAGCCGGGTTCATCGGATCGCACCTCGCGGATGCCTACATCGAACGCGGGGATGAGGTCTTCATCATCGACGACCTTTCCACGGGCAGTATCGACAATGTTCAGCATCTCAAAAAACACTCCCGCTTCCACTACACGATCGACACGGTGCAAAACGTTTCCGCCGTGGCCGAGCTCGTGGATACCTGCGATGTGATCTTCCACCTCGCGGCCGCGGTCGGTGTCAAGCTCATCGTCGAAAGCCCGGTGCGCACCATCGAGACCAACGTCCGCGGAACAGAGGTGGTCCTGGCCGCGGCAAACAAGAAGAAAAAGAGGGTTCTGATCGCCTCCACTTCCGAAGTCTATGGCCTCAGTGACCAGGTCCCGTTCCGCGAGGACGGCAACCTCGTCATGGGAGCAACCACCAAGGGGCGATGGAGCTACGCCTGCTCGAAGGCCATCGACGAGTTTCTGGCGCTCGCGTATTGGCACGAGAAGAAGCTGCCCACGATCGTCGTTCGCCTCTTCAACACGGTGGGACCACGCCAGACGGGTCAGTATGGAATGGTCATTCCGACGCTGGTCAAACAGGCCATCGCCGGCAGGCCCCTGACAGTTTACGGAGACGGCAATCAGACTCGTTGCTTCGGCTTCGTGGGAGACGTCGTGGGGGCCCTGGTCAAGCTCATGGATCACGACCAGTCCGTGGGAAACGTCTTCAACATCGGATCGAATCAGGAGGTCTCGATCACGCAGGTGGCCCAGAGGATCAAAGAGCTGACCAGCTCGAGCTCCGAGATCGTCTACATCCCCTACAGCGAGGCCTACGAGGCCGGGTTCGAAGACATGCCCCGGCGGGTGCCGGACATCTCCAAGATCGCCGCACTGGTCGGGTACGCCCCCAAGATGGACTTGGATGGGATCCTTCAAGAAGTCATTGCCTATCACTCCGAAAGGGTCTGACCCGGCAGGAGACGTGCTGCGGCCGCTTGCACTGAACGTCAGAATAAATATCATCGGATGTCAATAAGTCATCCTGATGGCCTTGTCACCGCTCGTTACCACCGGTCTCGCGTTTGCGTTGGCGATTGTCGCGACTCCCGTCGTGCGCGCTTTTGCGCGTCGAGTCGGAGCCGTCGCCGCACCAAAAAGCGACCGCTGGCACAAGAAGCCCACCGCCATGATGGGCGGCGTGGCCATCTACATCGCCACGGTGGGGACCTTGCTTCTCATGTTGCCGCAAACCCCCCAGACCTGGGTCGTGCTGGGCTCGAGCAGTGCGCTCTTCGCGGTCGGTCTGATCGACGACTTCCTCCACCTCAAGCCCTACCAGAAGCTCATCGGCCAGCTCCTCGGCGCCTCTGCAGTCGTCTATTTCGGGCTCGTGCTGCCCTGGACCGGGTCGTTCGTGCTGAACATGATCATCACGTTCTTCTGGCTCGTGGGAGTCACCAACGCGGTGAACATGCTGGACAACATGGACGGCTTGTCGGCGGGAGTCTCGGCCATCGCGGCGATGTCGCTGGCCGTGAACTTTTTCCTGAACGGGCAATTGACCGAGGCGCTGATGCTGGCGGCATTCTGCGGTGCCCTGGCTGGGTTCCTGGTCTTCAATCACAACCCGGCCTCGATCTTCATGGGCGACTGCGGATCGATGTTCGTCGGATTCTTTCTGGCCAGCGGCGCTCTGCTGAATGGTGAGGCCGGCGGCCGTTCCCGCAGCGTCGTGGCCGTGCTGGCCGTCCCCGTGCTCGTCCTCTGCATCCCCATCTTCGACACCACGTTCGTGACGCTGATGCGCAAGATGGCCGGCCGGGCCGCATCCCAGGGAGGCCGGGATCACACCTCTCACCGGCTCGTGGCGCTGGGTCTCACGGAACGGCGGGCGGTCTGGATGCTCTACGCCTTCGCTCTTCTGGGGGGAGCTCTGGCCGTGGCGGTCCGGCACGTCAGTCTCGACGTCAGCATCGCGGCCATCGCCTGCTTCGCCATCGTGCTGGGACTCCTTGGTGTGTACCTGGGCCGCGTGCGCGTCTACAGCGACGAGGAGCTCGCGGCCGCGCAGCAGAAACCCATGGTGTCTCTGCTCATCGACCTCTCTTACAAGCGGCGCGTCTTCGAGGTCGGGCTGGACGTCGCACTGATCGTGCTCGCTCAGTACGTCGCGCATGCCCTTCTTTTTGGTCCAGCCCGCGCCGCCTCTCCGGACTGGCACCTCTTTCTCAAGACCATTCCGGCCATCGTCTTCATCAAGCTCGGCGCGTTTCTCGTGACCGGAGTGTACCGGGGACTCTGGCGCTACGCCGGCTTGGCGGATGTGGTCGTATTCGCGAAGGCGGTGGCGCTGAGCTCCGTCTCGTCGGTCCTGCTCATCGTGTTCGCGTTCCGCTTCGAAGGATTCTCGCGAACGGTTTTTCTCCTCGACGGGCTGTTGCTCCTCGTCTACATGCTCGGCAGCCGGTTCGCTTTCCGCCTATTCCACAAGCTCTTTCCAGCACCGCACGCGCGGACCGCGAAGCGCGTCCTGATCTACGGCGCGGGCGACGCGGGCGAACTGCTATGGCGCGAGCTCACCAACAACGGCGACATGGGATACGTGCCTGTCGGCTTCATCGACGACGACTCTCGCAAGGCGGGCAAGTCGATGCACGGATTGCCGGTCTACTCAGGCAGCGAGTCCTTGGCGGACATCTGCCGGCGTGCCGGGGCTGACGAACTGTTTCTCTCCACCGGCCGTCTTCCTGGGCTGAAAGTCCAGGCCATCGTCGCGCAATGCGAGCCCAGCGGCGTACCCGTCAAGCGGATGGCCATGGAGATTCATCGCGTGGCGGATGCGGAGTTAGGATGGGTGCTCCCTTCCCGCGAGCCGCTGTCGCCGCCGGTCGGCCCCGTGCTGCAGAGCGACGAGAAGCTCACCATCGCGGTACCGCCCGGCCAGCGCCTCGCGCATTAGGTTCGGGAGCTGGTCAGCCCGCTGCCCGCTGCCGCACCTCGCTCCTACATCGGCCAGACCGGCCCGCAGGCAGCCTTTACCGCCGAAAAGGCTCGGGATACTAGCACAAACGAAGTGTGGGTGTGATTAGGACGCGCACACCGTCGTTGAAAAAGAAGCGTATAATTTCCGCCCATCACTAGAAGGAGGGATTCATGCGCATCATTCAATGGGTCAAGTATGCTCTGGCGCCAGCCGCGCTACTGCTCGTGGGAGCAGGAATGCAGGCCCAGGCCACCCGCACGTGGGTGTCGGGTGTTGGAGACGACGTCAATCCTTGCAGCAGAACGGCACCGTGCAAAACGTTTGCAGGAGCGATCTCGAAGACCGCCAGTGGCGGAGTGATTGATGCTCTCGATCCGGGCGGGTACGGCGCCCTGACGATCACCAAGCCGATCACGATCGAGGGTACCGGAACGTTGGCCAGCGCGCTGTCCAGCGGCGTCAACGCATTCGTCGTCAACATCACCACGGGCACCAACCGCGATGTCGTTCTGAGAAACCTCTCCGCCGACGGAAGCGGCACGACGCTCGGCCTGAACGGCGTGCGGTTCATCGCCGGAGACTCGCTGACCGTGGACAACTGCTCGTTCGAGCAGTTCAGCGGCAACGGCATCGAGTTCGCCCCGAACTCGCTGGCCCGCCTGATCGTGCGGAACACGACGATCTCGCAGGCCACGGGCTTCGGGATCAACGTCGTCCCCGCCGTCGGTGGCATCGCTCGAGTGTCGATTCACAATTCGACGATCTCGAGAAACGGCAACGGCATTCGCGTGCAGGACAACGCCAACGTGACCGTGTTCCAAAGCAGCATCACCAACAACACCACCGACGGCATCTTCGCCAATTCGCTGGTGGCCGCGGGCATGGTGGTGACGGTCGAGGCATCCGAGATCACGCACAACAGCGGCATCGGCCTCCGCACGGCCGGTGGCAATTCGGTCATGCGCGTCGCCAACTCGCTGATCAGCGGCAACGGCACTGGTGCCAGCGCCGCGGCCGGTCAGCTCTGCACGTTCACGAACAATCGCCTCACCGGCAATACCGCGAATGGCGCATTCACGGGAACCTGCGTACCCAGCAACTCCTAGTTCGAGCTCCATCGCTTGAGAAGAGAGCAACCGTCTTCACCGGCGGTTGCTTTTTTTTTGCTCGCGATTCGCGACCACACTCCGGAGCACCGTGGCCAGCGATGAAGCCGCCTGTCGAACCGAGAAGTGCTCCTCGGCATAGGCCCGCGCCCGCCGGCTCATGGCCGCGCGCAGATCCGCGTCGTCGAGCAGCCGGGCCAGCGATTCACGCCACTCGTCCTCGCAACGCGCTTCGAGGTGAGTGATGCCAGGGACACCCAGCTCTCCCACCACACCGACCGGCGAGGCTACATACGGAATGCCGCAGGAGAGGTACTGGATGGCTTTCAGACCCGATTTCCCCGCTCCCCATTCGTCCGCGATGATCGGATAGAGCCCGATGTCGAAAGATTGCAGATCGGCGACCTCGCTCTCCATCGTCCACGGCGCCACTTCTCCCTCGAGGCCGCTGATCGAAGACACCCCTGCCCCGGCGCCAATGACGCGCAACCGGAATCGATGCGTCTCGGCCAGCCGCCGCAGCGTCGGGAGCAAGGTCTGCAGATAGGGAAAGGTCGAGTGGGATCCCATCCACCCGATCACCAGCTCCCCCGGCGGCCTTTCTCCACGGGGGCGGAAGAGGCCCAGGTCGACAATACTCGGCTGCACGCTCGTCGGAGTTCCAAGGCCCGCGGCGTAAGCGGCGATCGTGGAATTGCCGCACACGGCGTGATCGGACCAGCGGATCAGGGAGTCGGTCTTCCCCCGCCACTTGAGCACGGAGGCTACGACGCCGAAGACTTCGCTTTTACGGTCGATGTACGTCGAGTCGTCGAGATCGAGAACCATCGGCAGCCGCGCATGCACCAGCCGCTCGAAGACAGGCGGGCCCACCAAAGCTGCCTCTCGTTGCACGAACACGGCTTGATATTCGTCCAAGCGAGCGGCATCGGAGGCTCGCCGTACCAGCCCTGCCAGGACTCCGAACGCGGTTCGGATCACCTTCCCTCGATCATAGAGTCCGGCGAACGTCCGGTCGGTCAGGAACGGCCGCACGTCCATCTCGATCCCGTCCTCCCGAAGAAAAGGCAAGTACTGGAGAATCCGGTACCTCGTTGCCGCTGCGAGCTCGGGATACGTCGCCACGGCCAACACTCGGAGGGGCTCAGGCATGCTCGTTTCGCGCCGGCCCTGCATCGGCCGTCAGCCTCAGCACGTAGCGAATCTCATAGCAGGGGAACACATAACAGAAATTCTCCTCCCACAGCTCTTTCATGTAGCGGCAGGAATTGAAGAGGGCGCCGATCAGCCGCTTCATGACGTAGCGACCATAGAAGGGACGAGGGGACTTGAATCGGAGGTCGACACGTTTGAGGGTGAGCTCCGTGCGCCTCACGTAACCGGGCACCTGCCGGCGGAAGATCGGGTCGGTTGCGTAGTACGACATCGAGTAGAGACCAAAACCCAACCGGTTCACATGAGTGGGATCGGAGTGAAAGTACGGGTGAGCGAAGTGAGGAACGATGATCTCGATCTCCCCTCCCGGTCCGAGGAGCCGGCTCATCTCGTCGAGCATCACCCCGGCGTCCGGGACGTGCTCGAGAAAGTGCGAGGAGGTGACCAGTCGCACGCTTCGCTTGGGCAACGCCTGCAGGACCTCCAGCACGTCTCCTACGATATCCACGGCGGGGCTGTCGATCATGTCGATGCCAAGGGAGTCTTCATAGCGTTTCTTCGGGCCACAACCAAGCTCGATGATCAGATCGCGCAATTCGGACGGGCGTTCGAGAATGCCTCGTTTGTCGATGCTGGTCATGGCCTATCCCCGCTCAAGCGCGCCTCGGCTGTCGCAACCCAATCGCAAAAATGGCCACCGTCGTGATCTCGGCTGCCGCCACAGCCACCACCAAACCCCATAGACCCCAGGCGCGCAGCGCGACAACCTGATAGACCAGCGCGAGCGCCAGAGTCACGACCGAGAGTCTGGCGGTCCTGGCTTCCATTCCTCGAGACTGCATCAGAAATCCGGCCATCATGCTGAAGATGCTGAACAACGACAGCGCCGAGAAGACCAGCACGAACGTGAGGTACCGGTCCGGCACCCGCAGGGCAGTCCCGATGGGTCCGGAGAAGAGCACCAGCACGGCGCACCCTCCCGCCACCCCTAAAGCGGAAACGATCGTATATCGAATCAGGATGGGACGCACTCCGTGGCCGGCCTGGGCCTTTCGCGTGAGGTTCGGAAAATAGACCAGGGCCAGTGACGCTGGAACGAGGAGCAAGGCGCCCTGGAACGCCGCGGCCACGGAGAACACTCCGAGCTCAACCCGCGTGGTCATCCGCTCGGCGGTGAAAACCGCCAGCCTCGAATAGAGGACTCCCAGGATCATTTGCGCGCTGAAAGGCCACAGTGCTCGAGCCGTCTTCATGGCGTTCTGTGAGCTCACCGAGGCAACCCATGTGCGCCCAGCCACCATCACCGCCGCCTCGGTCGCCTTCCCGAGAACATAGGCCCCGACGAACAGGCGTGGTCCGAGATCGAAATGGAGGACTGCGGCGCCGAAGCCGGCGAACACGAACAAGCCCGCGAGCACCGCCACTCCGATTCCGCGCGCCGCACCCGAGACGACCCGCTCACTTGCGGCATTCGTCGCGAAGACCGACACCAGGCAGAGCGGCAGGAGAATCGTGAAGTATGCAGCGACGTCCGCGCTCACACCGCCGAGGAGGATCGCCGCAGCCGCCACGACGAGCAGTCCAAGGATCAACATCAGGCGGAATGCGTTTGCAGCCGAGAGAAGCCGTCGCGCCCCTGTCGCATCGAGGACCGCGAGATCGCGAGGAAGCGCCCGTGTCGCACCGCCATCCGCCACGACCAGCGCAATCGAGATCGCAGCGTTCGCAACCGTGTAGACAGCCACCTCGGTGAGCCCCCAGCGACTGGCAATGAAGAGCCCCATCAAGACGGGGAGTCCCCCCGCAACACCGCGATACAGGATCACGGGCACGGCCGCAGCCAGTGTGCGCAGGTGCGACGGCGGCCTTTCGTCGAGGGCCGCCGTCATCGTGGAAACGCTCTTCGAGTCGCATTGAGACGCACGACCGCTCCTTGGCGAGAACGCGCGGAATCGCCCGCGCCCTTCGCTCAAGATACCCGATCGTCGCCCTCGCGGCGGTGTTGAATGCCTCGGCTGTGATCGTTGGCGACGCGCCCGATCACGCGTCGCCTCGAGTGATTGCTACCCGTCGGCTACTGGAAGTAGCCGGTGACGTCCACGATGACGTGGACATTCCCGAAATTGTTGTAGACCGAGAGGTCCTGGGCGTTCGTCGAAAGGCCCACGATGATGCCGTTGGCCAGGGCGGGGTCGGACGACTCGAAGTTGATCATCGACACATTGGGGCGTACGAGCCCGGAAGGCCATACGGCGAGCCAGGACGACTGCGTCGCCTGCGTGACGGTGACGTTCAGCGAGGCGGCCTTTGCGCTCGTCGGCACACCGCAGAGCCCGCGCACCTGGAAGTTGCGAGTGGCATTCGAACCGAACACCGGGCCACCGTTCGTGGATACGGCACCGCGAGTGTCTACGAGCCGGCACGGCGACAGCGGGAAGTACTGGTACGGTCCACTCTGCGCGAAGGTGCTCAGAGTGGCAAAGGTGAGTGCAACGGTCAGAGTCAATCGGATCAGGGGTCTCATACAACACTCCTTAGTCGTAATAGCCGGTCACATCGATGATGACGTGCTGGGTGGCGCCGCTGTTCAGCACGGTCACCAGTCCAGCTTCGGACAGAGCGAGGATCGCGTTGTTCGCGCGCGTCTTGCCCGCCCGATAGTTCATGGTGCTATTTCCCGGCCAGACCGTCCCCGTGGGAAAGAAGGCCAGGAATCCCGTTGTGGCCGGAGACACGGCTGTGATGTTGGCGACCACAGCCGCAGCACCAGCGGGGATCCCGCACACTCCCGTGATCTGCACACTGCGCGAGGCACCGTTCGCCAGTGCCGGACCACCGAAGGGACCGACCGGGCCACGAGTATCGATGACTCTGCAGGGCGTCACGATATAGAGCGCCGTGTTCAATGCGGGAGGGATGACCACCCCGTAGTTGATCGTCGCGCTGTCCGTCGAGCCGCAGGAGCTCGTGGCTCGCACCCAGTAGGACGTGCTCGAGGAAGGGCTGACGTTGATCGGGTTGCCGGCCGGAGCGGGATTCGAAGTGTTGCCCGACGTCCCCACGTACCATTGATAGGAGATTGGTCCGGTCCCGCTCGCCGCGGCCAGGAGCTCTACCGTGGTCCCTTGAGTCAGCGTCGCCCCCACCGGCAGGCCGGTGAACACGGGTAGCACGCAAGTATCCATGGTCACGTTTCTGAAGTCAGACGCCGCACAGCCGAGACTGTTGGTCCCGCGGACCCGAAGCGTGACCGGATTGGCGGACGCCGTGAAGTTGATCGACGTGCCCGTCGTGGCGCCGTTGATCGTCCCGTTGACGATGCTCCAGTTGTAGGTCAGCCCGCCCACCGGTGAGGAAATGGACGCAACGCCGCTCCCGAACTGCGCAACGGAGGCCGGTGCATTGATCGCGGGCGACGCGGGGGTCTGTCCGTTGATGTAGGCACGAATCCGCGCCGACATCAACTCACTGGTCGTTCCCGCCTGGCCGAACAGAAAACGGCTCTGCGAGGCTCCCTGCAGGTGGCAGTAACTCATGATCGTCCCCTTCTCCGCGGGAACGCTGGTCGCCCCGGAGAAGCAGGAACCACCCTGGCTGTTGCACTCGTCGATCCAGTTGCGTGAGACACCGTATGTCGTTTTCTGTTGCGCGGTGAGTGCTACGCAGTGCGTGTGCGGTCCGTCGACGTTGTGTCCCAGCTCATGGCTGAAGCCGAGCAGAGCCCAGTAGTTCGAGGGCAACCCGAAGGGGATGCCGTTGTTGGTGTCGTTCGGATTCGGGACCGTGGCTGTCAATTGCGTGTTGCCCAGGCCCATGTACGCGTAGCCGCCGCCCGTGTGGCCGTCGAAGATCGCGCTGCCGCAGTTGCCGCCGCTGCACGCGAAGTCCGAGTCGCAAGAAGTGCCGATCCAGGCCACACCCGCGGTTTGACTCTTGCCACTGACCAGGAAGACCGTGGAGCGTGCGCCGTTGAACGGTCGGGTACCGGCGTTGGCCCAGAGGTCGCCCAGCTCAGCGAGAGCGTGCAAGGTCGAAAACACGGTTCCGGGCGTGCCGTTCCACGTCCCGCTCGCTCCGGGTGTGATGGTGAACGGATCGGCCGCGGCCGTCTGGATGCGGCTGAATGCTATGACCAGGTCGGTGCTCAGGTCGCGCTGATAGATCACCGAGGCCGCGCCGACCAGGTTGCCGATGAAGGTGGTCACGGTCGTGGAGTTCGACCCGAGATCCTGATAGAGCTCGAAGTCGGTCTCAATGGCCATATTGAGCGTCCAGGTCCCGGTGGGGCTGAGCGTCCCATTGGTGGCCACATCGCCGGCGGCATCACTACGCACCCGAGGCAACCCTCGAGGCGCCAGGATCGGAGACCGATCGAGATCGCACGTAAACCCGCCCTCTTCCGCATCCGCCTCGGAGAACGTCACGTCCTCGATCAGGACGTCCATCTCCGCCCCCGAGCGCAGGGTGAATCGGCGGTCGTTCTCGAAGACGAATCCGTCGAGCGCGCCGTCCGAGCGCACGGCCAAGAAGACCATCGACTCCGGAACGCCGGCCAGCGTCCCGCGAAAGTAGTGAACGGGAGGAGGCGCAATCCTCTCCCGCCGGCCCTGGCTGTGCTCCACCACGATTTCGGCGTCCGGAGCCCACACCTCGAAACGCTCCAGCTCGAGAGTCTGAACGGTGTCCCCCACCGGAAGCCGTTCGAGCCGGACCTTCGCGCCCGGGGAAACCGGTCCGCGAAGCTGCCGAAAAGACTCTTCGGCAACGAGACTCTGCACCCCCGCCGAAGCGGCCGCAGCAGCAGCAAGAAGAGAAAGGAGGACAAATGAGCGGATGAGTTTGGACATATCGGACCGCGCCCAGAGTACACGGGCGCTGGTTCCCCCAAAGTGACCCCGATCACCAAGTTATTCCGGGGCACAGTGACGTCCAGACGGAACGGGGCGGCGCGGATACCGTGCTATTCGTTGAAGCGCCTCTCCGAGATCGCTCCTTGATCAGGTCGCCAGGCTCCGCGCATTCTCACTGGAAATAGCCCGTCACGTCGATGAGGAAATGCAACGATGGACCGCCGTTGTAGACCGCGAGTCGCCCGTTTGACGCCAGCCGGATGACGGCGTTGTTCGCGCGGGTCCGATTGGCGCGGTAGCTGACCGTGCTCGTGCCGGGCCGTGCCGCGCCGGTGCCCGGGTACACGGTGAGGGAGCCGGCTCCCGAGGGTGTCACGGCGGTGATGTTCATCACGACCGCCTTTGCCCCCGAGGGAATGCCGCAACGTCCCGTGATCTGTACCAACTGGGTGCTGGCCGTAAAAAGGGGCTGCCCTCCGCGCGTGTCGAGGACTCGGCAGGGCGTGACCAGATAGAGTCTTGAAGCCGTGCCAGCCGCCAGAGAAGTGGTGGACACCGTCACCGTCGCGGTGCTGCTGCTCGGAGCGCCGCAGGCGTTACTGACGCGCACCCAATAGCTCGTCGTGGCACCGGGCGTGACCGTGAGAGACGAAGTCGTGACGGGGATGGGATTGGCCGTGTTCCCGCTCGTTCCGACATACCACTGATAGGTAAGGGGCGTAGTGCCGGACGCGGCCACGCTCAACGTCACCGTGGTCCCCGGCGCCACGGTCTGCGATTGCGGCTGCGTCGTGATCACGGGCACTACGCATACCGGAGGGATCGGCCCGCAGTTGCCACCGGGATAGACCGACTGCGCGGCATTGATGTCCCACGGCTGCAGCGTGTAGCCGTAGTTGGCACTGACCGACGAGTTCATGATGGCCGCGCTGGTGCACTCTTGCGTGGAGGAGTTGCACGCGCCGCCGGTGGCGTAGTCCTGATTGGAGTGCCGCCAGCCAACACCGTGTCCCAGCTCGTGGGTCATCGCCGAGGGAAAGGAGGAGTTGGTGGCTGGATAGCCATTCTGGAACACGACGTCGGCATCCGTGATGTTGAGCCAGGACTGACTCAGAAAGGTATGGGATCCGGAGAATGAGAGGAAGCAGACTCCCACGGTGCCCGACCCCGTCCAGGAGCCGGAGATCCGCGATTGAGGATCGTTGAACTCGACGATGTTCGTGGCGTCGTGATTGGCCGAGGCTCTCGCCATCTGGCCGCCGTAGTTGAGGAAGATCAAGGAGCCGCATTCATTGGTCCACGCGGCGAGGCCATTCTGAATCGCGCCCACCCCACCGTCCGCGGCGCCGGAGATGTTCTGATCGGATCGTTTGTAAAACGTCACGCCCGCGCCCATGTTCGGCCAGCGGATCGGCTGATTGTTCACGAAGTCCGTGTAGGTGGCGGCCGGAAATGGCGCGGCATTGGTCACCACTCCGGGCCCTGACTCGGGGGCCAGGGTCACATCCCTCACATCGACTGAATAGTCCGTGGCCGCCGAGCGGCCCATGGAACGCGCAACGATGAACTCGAGAAATCCGTCCTCTTTGCGCACTCGCTCGTTGTGTACGCGTCCGGCATGATCCCACCCCACGACATCCTCCATCTCCCGGACGAGCAGGCGCTCGCCTTTGGTCGATGTCACGAACTTGAACTTGCCAAGAGTCATGTCGGTGGTCCGCCAGCGGTTGCGCTCGTCTCGAGTGAGAAACGCCGTGACCCGCTCTCCCTGCCGGTAGTGGGCTTCTCCGGGAACGAGCACGCCGCGATCTCCCAGAACTCCGCCGAATGCAACCACGCGGATCAGCTCGCCCGCGTTGAACGCACCTTTCATTGCGCGTTCGACACGGATCTCGTAAACCGTTTCGATGAGACCGTCGGTCTCCTGCACGAAAGAGCCTTCACTGGTTCCAATGACGATGGCCGTCGATTTCGCGACGAGCTCGTCGTCCGTCGGAACGACGAACGAGGTCGCCCACGCTGGGAGCGTTCCGACGAGCAGCGTGGTGACAAAGATGAGTTTGAATCGCATGGGGCCTCCGCCAGACCCTAATGAAAATCCCGCGCCCAATCGACCGCGTCCTCCGAGACCCCGGGGCCCGCGCACAGAACGAGGACGCGCCACACTCGCTCGGGTTCGAGAACGGGAACCTCGTTTGACGCCTCTCCGGGTCGCGGCTACGATGCCCGCCGGACCGAACCATGACGAAACGGGCACTGATCACCGGGATCACCGGGCAGGACGGCAGCTATCTGGCCGAGCACCTGCTCGGGCTCGGCTATGAAGTGCACGGGCTCGTGCGCCGGGTGGCCCTGGAGGCGCAGGAACTCCGCTTTGGGCGGATTGCGCACCTGCTCGACCGGCTGGTCCTGCATCCGGCCAGTCTGGAGAGCTATCCCAGTCTCTTCCACGTGATCAGCCGTCACGAGTTCGACGAGTGCTATCACCTGGCCGCGCAGAGCTTCGTGGCCGAGAGCTTCACGGATGGCTTCTCGACCATGAACACGAACATCAACGGCACGCACTACATGCTCGCAGCATTGCGTGAGCTGAGGCCGCAGTGCCGGTTCTATTTCGCGGGATCGAGCGAGATGTTCGGGAAGGTGCGCGAGGTCCCGCAGAGCGAGAACACGCCCTTTCATCCCCGCAGCCCGTACGGCATCAGCAAGGTGGCCGGCTTCGACCTGACCCGCAACTACCGGGAGTCGTACGGGATGTTCGCGTGCAGCGGCATTCTCTTCAACCATGAGGGGCCTCGCAGGGGATTCGAGTTCGTCACGCGCAAGATCACCAGCACCGCGGCGCGAATCAAGCTCGGTCTGGCCAGCGAGCTCCGCCTCGGGAACCTGGACGCCAAACGCGACTGGGGCCACGCCGCCGATTACGTCAAGGCCATGCACCTCATCCTCCAGCATTCCGAGCCGGACGACTTCGTCGTGGCCACGGGCGAGACCCACTCCGTGCGCGAGTTCTGCGAAGCAGCCTTTGCCCACCTCGGGCTGGACTACACCGATCACGTGAAAGTCGACGAACGCTTCTTCCGCGCAGCCGAGGTCGACCTTCTCGTAGGAGACGCCACGAAGGCCCGTGAGGTCCTGGGCTGGACCCCCACGAAATCCTTCCACGACCTGGTCCGCGACATGGTCGACGCCGACCTGGCCTGGGCCGGCTCCGGCCGCATCCCCATGCTCGCGCCGTAGGTTTGCCCGTTCGGTGCGAGCGGAGACGGCGCCAGCCGGCGAGCACGCACGGCCCGCGGCCCCGGCAGGAGCGCTGTTTTCGCGGGGGAGGTCGGTGGACCGTACGAGCGCAACGGAACGAGTCGGCCTAATGCTCGCTTCGGCGGCGCGCTGCAAGCGTGCGATTAGGCCGCGCCAGAGGCGACGAGCGAACGATCAGAAGGTTGGGCGGGTGGAACGTGCAACGACGAAGACACGAGCCACAGGCCGGGGGGAAGCCGCCGGCGCGGCGTTCGCCCGCGCGCACGGTCACATTCCGCTAACGCACGGGGCCGGCTGACCTCGGCAACGGGCTTCGCCAGCGGAATCACCTATCGCGCGCCCGCTCGCGGGGTCGGAAGGTGGAACAAGCGAGCTCCAGAGGCGGAGCACGTCGCTCCGTCTGCGTCGACGGAGTGTCGTGCGGCCATATCGAAGAGATCCCGCGGCGCGGTGCCGTGGGCGGGCGGGCATGCAGCAGCGGGCGGGCCGGCTCTGGGGGGGGAAGCGCCGGCCAGAGCGGAGCGCGGCGAGGAGAGAGCGAGGGGGCGCGGGAGGGTGTGAAGCAAACGCTCGCCGCGTTCCGCGGTGCGAGCGGAGACGGCGCCGGCCGGCGAGCACGCACGGCCCGCGGCCCCGGCAGGAGCGAAGTTCACGACGGGACGGAGCGGGGGAACGTGAGGCCGCGACGGAACGAGTCGGCCTAATGCCCGCGTCATCGGCGCGGCACCGCACGCCTTGCTCTTGCAAGGTACGACAACCTCGGCGCGGTGCCGTGTCCGATGCACGCGTGCATTAGGCCGCGCCACAGGGACGAACGAACGTCCAGCAGGTTGGTCGGGTGGAGCGTGCAACCACGACGAAACGTGCCACAGGCCGGGTGGGAAGCCGCCGGCGCGGCCGTTGCCCGCACGCACGGTCGCATTCCGCTTCGCGTGCGTTGCAACGGCCGTGACGGCGGCGGGGGTGGAGGAGGGGGTGGAGGTTCCTGTCGAACGAAACTCCGGCGCCTTCCGCTACGTCGTGAGGATCCGTTGAAGTTGCGCCTCGTCGGGGTATCTGAGGAGTGGAGTGAAGTCTACTTTCCAGATATCAAGCTCATACAGATTGCCGTTTGCGTCGAGATTCAGAACAGCGGTGACCGGCACGCGGTCCGCGTCCTCCCACTCCGCCTCACCGGCTGCAGCGCCAAGGATCCGATTCTCGTCGCTTCCCAGAACGAATCGGATACTCCCCATTCCGCCATCCGACATATCTGAAACGGGAACGAGGTCGAGCTGCTGCAGCAGCTCGGCTTGGCGAGGGTGACCCTCAAGAAGAAACCTGACGAGGCGCTTCTCCGTGTCGGAAGCCGCGCGCAGATTCCTAGCGCGGGGGTGTAATTCTTCCGACATTGATGCTCCCATCAAAGAGTCTGTGCGCGGCATATCGGATCTCAACGCCGTCCACCACGACTAGTCCCCGGTACCCACCGTGCCGACCGCCGGCCATCGGCATACCAGCCACATCTGCGCGAATCGCATCCTTCACCTTCTCGACACTCATCCCCTTCTCCTGCAGCCAGCGGACTGAATGATTGATCTGATTCGGATTATTTCCAAATCGAACCACTGATCCGATCGTCCCGCTCAGTTGCGAGCTGAAACCACTTTGCGCTCCAAGCCCTGCGCCCAACAGAACGGTAGGAATGGCGCCGCTCGCAAACTGGCCAAGATTGTCGTTCTTCATGCCCTGCAGCATGTTCATCATTGGCGTGGCCACGAAAAGCGCGCCGCGATCAGCCAGCCAAGACAGGCTGTGACCCCACACTTCCGGGCTGACCATCGTTTCCACGACTTCGGCTTTCGATGGCTCATCAGCCGTTACGGTCGTGCAGTCCGACTCAAACGGTTTGCCGCCATTGACGCTCGAGTCGGTAACTGTACAAGGCTCCATGCCGCTTGGATCAATCAACGTCAGAGGGTTATTGAGGGCGTAGGCATACCGATTCCAGGATTGCGGCAGACTCGGTTCACCCAGCACCGGATCGACCGATAAGAAGCGGCCCAGATTGGGGTCGTAGTACCTCGCGTGCATGTAGTCGAGGTAGTCGTCGTTGTCGACGTTGAGCCAGCCGTGCCAGTCCCGTTCGTGGCTGGTGAACTTCATCGGCTCGGAGCGGAAGTCGCCGCTGGCGACCCCTGCCGGGGCCAGACGGTGGTACTCCTGGGTGGCGTCGGTCTGTTCCACCCCGAAGGGGTAGAAATCGTGGACCG
>Ga0307505_10001023_pt1 | contig 25297 bp, 21 predicted proteins | sample 23_S_MG_FD_202183 | JGI IMG/M metagenome (GOLD analysis project Ga0307505, IMG submission 202183) | Soil microbial communities from Populus trichocarpa stands in riparian zone in the Pacific Northwest, United States - 23_S | ecosystem: Environmental > Terrestrial > Soil > Riparian zone > Trees... | reverse complement strand
CCGCGGCCGCACATCCCAGAGCAACGGCCAAAAGCATACGAGCGGAAAACAGTGCATGTCGGATGATCTCCATGGGTCTTGCTCCTTCCTAGGGTATGCGCAGTTGATAGCCACTCACCGCCCTTACGGGTCGACCGCTAACTGACCCGTCACCGCGGATTGGTCCTTTGCGTTCGCCACCTCACCGATTGCCGTTCGAGGCGGAATGTCTGGCGGTCCTCACCGCACTCCGTCCTTGCCTGCGATCTCGGAAACCCGCAGGCCACCGATGCGCGGCAACGGACGCCCGCTGTCCGTTACTGCAACGACCACCACGATCTCGTTCGGTCGAGGCGCGTCGCTGACGCGGGCTTCCACGGCGTCAAAGTGGCTGCGCACAGCGGCCGCATCCTTGTGACCAAGCGGCACATCTATGGCTGTTCCCAGCGTGCCCCGTTTCTTCGCGGAAGGAATGAGCGCGGCTCCCTTCTCGACAGCCTTGCGCAATGACGCTCCCAACTTGGGATGCAAGATGGCGGCGGCATGTTCGAGCTCGCCGCTCTCCCCGACGATCGCTGCCTTGCCGTAGCTCTGGACATGGCTGGGTTCGATCCCCAGCGCGGCGACGGCTTTCTGACCGAGCAAGGCGCCAAGTTCTTCGCCAATTGCGACCAACTCATCCAAGTTGTCGCTATAACGAGCCGCATACGGATTTGCGATCACGGCGATTGCCACGGCACGCCGAGTTGGCGGTTCAACCACCCTGCCCATTTCTTTTCGGGTCTCGTCGCATTGGATGATCAGTTTCCGAATGTCTGCAGCCATGATGGGCTCCGTTATCTGGAGGACACACTGTCAGCGCAGGCCGTCCCATTTGGCGATGTCTTCGGCGCGCAGACCACCGACTCGCTCGTGCACGCGGTAACCTGTGCTCATGGCGAGGACGAAAATGATCTCGTCCGCTGCAGGCGCGCCGGGCACTCGCACCTCAAAGGCGTCGAACTGTCCGCGTACGTAGGCAGCATTGATATTGCTGAGCGGGACGTCGAGCGCAGCACCCGGAGGCCCGACTTTCTTGGTCGAAGGCACGATTGCCAGCGCATTGCCATGACCTGTCGCCCCGTCAGCGCTGCCGAGCCTGTATGCGGCGCGATCTCCTTGCCAACCCAGCAGTTCGCGCATCGCGTATCCGCCGGGAACGTGCCACAGCGCGCCATGCTCCAGCTCGCCAGCCGCCCCCACTATCGCGCCTTTGCCATAGCTGGCTATGTTCTCCAGTGGAACATCCATAGCAGCATGCAGGCCTCGTGCCATGTCCAGGCCCACGGGATCCAGGACTTTCATCATGGGCAGGATGTCGGGCTCATAGCGACCCGCAAAGGGATTGGTAAGGACCGCCGCGATCGCGCCTCGCACGAGAGGCCGGACCGGGCGCGGTCCGAACTCGTGGTAGATGTGCTCGACTTGCGTGGAGATTCGCCTGATGTCGATCATGCCTGCCCCGCTATCCGCCGTTCGATCCGCAGCGGGTGGAGTCTCAATCGAGATGTCGATGCTTAGTGCACGCACAGGCTTGGTGCGCACCAGCGGGGAGCAGTGGGGTAGTGGCTCATCTAGTCACCTTCGCTCCGTTGTCCTGCGCCCAGGCGGTTGCGCAAATACAGATAGCTTGACGCCCGCCCGATTCCGTGGAGCACTTGCTCCACGTTTATGTTGCAAACATTACATGAAGTCGGAATCGGGCGCTAGTAGTACGCCGGTGTGGTTGCTTTGAGGGGGTTACGCTGAAAGTGCCACGTCGTTCGTTGAGGTGAACGGGCTGCTGGCGAGGTGCGGACAGGCACGAAAGAGATTTGGAACCTCCTCTAAGGTACATTCAACAAATGCCCCATGACTGTTCCGTTGCCTCGGTCGCCTGCCCAACGAACTACTGGCTCAACCACTGAGATCCATGCCCAGACAAAAGCCCCTTGCAAAGCCCCAGCGCAAGACCGGCGTGCGAGAAGCTGCAGCGCAAGCGACACGCGATGCGATTCTGCGTGCCGCTACAAAGGTGTTCGCCCGATATGGATATGACGGCGGAAGCGTGGAGAAGATCAGCCAAGCCGCAAAATCGTATGAGCGGATGATTTATTACTACTTCGGCAGCAAAGAAGGTCTCTTTGTGGCGGTGCTTGAAGGGATCTACAAACGCATGCATGACGCCGAGGCCGCCATCGCCTTCGACATGTCGCATCCTGTAGACGCGCTGGCCAAAGTGATTCGATTCATGCTTCGCTACTACCGTGCCAACCCGGACTTCGTGACTTTGCTGAGCATTGAGAACCTACACAAAGGCCGTCACGTCGCGAAGTCGGTGCACGCACGCGAATATTCATCGCGCGCGGTAGCAATCATTGACGACATTCTCGCCAGTGGCGCCGCTCGCGGCCTGTTCAGAAGCAACCTGATCGCACGCGATGTCTACCTGTTGATAGCGGCAACTGGCTACTTCTACATGTCCAACCGCTACTCACTCTCCGGCTTCCTGGGAGAACAACTCGACACGCCCGAGGCCGCAGCACATTGGGAAGAATTCATCGTCGAGACGGTACTTCGCGTTGTCCGGAGCCACATCGACAGCTGACTTCCGGCGAGGCGCTTAAGGGCAACTGGTTTCCGGCCGTAGGATTGCGGGGTCTCACGAGTCTGCGGCACGGAAAACCATTGTGGCCCCGCTCAAAGTCGCCGCCGCCCGGGCGGAAGACGCTCTCCTCTCTTGTGAACCCCAGTCAACGTGTCGACGATCTTCTTCGGCCTTTCGCCCATCTGAAGTCCCTAGACATACAGATCTCGCGCCGACGCACTAGCAAGTGCCCGTGCCTGACGCCGCCGCGCGTGATTGTTCATAGGGAGCACATGTGCGGAGCGGTTTCGCGCTCGCGGCGCTCCCTACGAAAACACCCGACTCTTGTTCGTCTCGCGTCATCAATGTAGGATATGCTCCATGTTGGTGTTGCAGACGCTCCATGAACGTCGCCTTGATCTGAGCTTGTGAAGGGACACGTCCGATCGCCGCGCACTGGAAGCGCGAGCCGTGCACTGGCCATTTCAATCAATCACCGCTACGTACTCCCAGAACGGATCAACATGACAACGGAAGTCGCGTCCCTAAAGTCGGGCAAGGTTGTCATCAGAAACATCGGTCTAGTCCTATCGGGCGACATTGATCGTCCCGTCCTCGAGGCCGACACCATCGTCGTGATCGACGGCCTGATCGGAGCCGTAGGCGCGTACAAAGACTGCGACGTCCAAGGTGCCAACACCGTCATCGACGCGCGTTCTACTTGCGTTGCTCCGGGCTTGATTGACAGCCATGTTCATCCTGTTGCGGGCGATTGGGCGCCGCGCCAAAGCCAACTGAACTGGATCGAATCCAGCATGCATGGCGGTGTCACAACAATGATCTCCGCCGGCGAAGTGCACTATCCAGGACGCCCAAAGGACATCGTCGGGCTGAAGGCACTAGCCATCACGGCGCAGCGCGCATTTGATGCATTCCGGCCGGGGGGGGTAAAAGTGCTGGCGGGCGCGCCGGTCCTCGAAAGAGGAATGGTCGAAGAGGATTTCAAGGATCTCGCCGAAGCAGGCGTCCAACTGCTGGGCGAGGTAGGGCTCGGCTCCGTGAAGGCAGGGTACGAAGCCCGTGAAATGGTTGCTTGGGCACGGAAGCATGGCATTCAGAGCACGATCCACACTGGCGGGCCATCCGTGCCTGGCTCAGGCTACATCGACAAGGATACCGTTCTCGAAGCGGATGCAGACATCATTGGCCACATCAACGGCGGGCACACTTCCCTTCCGATGAAGCATGTTTGTGACCTTTGCGAAACCAGCTCACGCGGGATCGAGATTGTCCATAACGGGAACGCCAAGGTTGCGATAGGAGCGGCCCGCGCCGCCCTCGAGCTGAAATGCCCCCATCGAGTAATTCTGGGGACCGACAGTCCTGCCGGGTCGGGCGTGCAACCGTTGGGCATCTTGCGGCTGATTTCGCTGTTGTCCTCGATGGCGGACATCCCAGCCGAACAAGTCTTTTGCTTCGCAACCGGCAACACCGCGCGCATGAGGAAACTGAATTGCGGCTTGGTCGAAAAGGGGCGCGCAGCAGACTTCGTCTTCATGGATCGCGCGCAGCACACCGCTGGCCGCACGCTAATGGAGAGCGTACAGCTTGGCGACCTTCCAGGCATTGGGATGGTTATGATCGACGGCACTGTGCGATGCGGACGAAGCCGCAATTCGCCGCCGGCAGCCGAAGCACCGATGGTCGTCCCACAACCTGCCGAGCGGATGCTGCGGCTGCACTAGACCACCGGCGCGCTCACATCTCCGCGCCCTGAACTGTTTACGGAGCCAACTGTGATTCATGAGCTACGGATCTATCACTGCCTGCCAGGGCGCGTCTCCGACGTAAGTCACAGATTCGAGAATTTGGCTATGCGGTACTGGAAGAAGTACGGCATCCGACCGCTCGGATTCTGGACAGTGCAGATCGGATCTAGCAACCACGACATCTACTACCTGCTCGAGTGGCAGGACTTGGCAGAACGCGAGCGCGTCTGGAACGCGTTCGCAGCAGATCCCGATTGGACGCGCGAACGACTGGAATCGGAGAGAGATGGCCCCATGATCTCCAGCATCGAGAATTTGATCCTAGCGCCAACCCGCTATTCGGGAATCGGTGGTGAGCCAACGCGATGAAAGAAGGCTCGACTCGGCATGACGTTTAAACGTTTCGATCTGCTGCTTCGCGGATCGACGCGAGCAGCGATCGGACGCGGCGCTTTTCCGCTTCGGACTTGCGCATTGAATCATTCCAGCTCCTGCGGCACAGTCCTTGGGCGCTTTTTTTGGTGAGGTTTCCATGCAGTATGGTTTAAGACTACCTAGCTTCGCACTGGGAGATCAGACGGCCACCCTGGATACCATGGGCGCATACCTGCGTCATGCGGAGGACTTGGGCTTCACTACGGCGATGTGTATTGATCACCTTCTCATCGTGCGGCCAGCCGTGATCCGGACATGGCTCGAACCGATGACCTTGCTAGCCGCGCTCGCAGGTGTAACCCGGAGCATTCGACTCGGTCCCATGGCGCTCACACTTCCCCTGCGCAACCCGGTGTACTTCGCCAAAGAGTGGGCGACATTCGACTATTTGTCGGGGGGTAGGTCGATATTCGGTGTGGGAGTTGGATGGCACGAGAAGGAATTCGAGGTCATGAACGTCCAACGAAATCAGCGCGGAAAGCGGATGGACGAGATGCTCGAAGCCATATTCGCATTGTGGGAGGGCGATTCCGTCAGCTACCAAGGAAAACACATCCAGTTCATGGACGTAACCGTTGAACCGAAGCCTCTTCGGAAGCCCGAGGTATGGATTGGCGGCGGGACGCAGCCGTTCGAGAAAATCTACGGCCAGGCCACTCCTCCCGACATGACACCGGTGCTCCGGCGTATCGCAAAGTATGCGACGACGTGGGTACCGCACTCATCTTCGACCCCCGAGATGGTCAGAGAGGACTGGGCGCGACTGGAGGGATACTTGGCAGAAATGGGCCGCAAGACGTCGGACCTTACAAAGGCGTACTCCAATTTCGTGTACATCCTCAAGAAAGGGGAGAAGCCGGAGTCTGCGGTACCGAAATTCTCGGCAGTATCCGGGATGAACTTGGACTATTGGAAAACCTACTACCTTCTCGGCGAAGCGGAAGAAGTCGCGGACAAGATCCGAGCGAAACTTGAGGTGATGGGCGGGCAAGTCGAGCACGTAGTGCTGAATCCGATTAACTGGGGACGCGAGCAACTCGAGCTTCTTGCAAACGAAGTTCTTCCGCGCGTTGGCTCAGCTTAGCGCGCACGCCACGCACTTGTTCTTCCATTTCGTCAGCCGCCAGTATGAGCGCGACTCCATGCTGTTCACGAGCAACGGCTCCGTAGCCTAGCGAGGGCGTTTCCGGCGACCCCGCGGTCGCCTCAGCGTTCCTCGATGGGCTGCAGCACCACAGCCACGGCGATATTCGTGGACGGGTGTTCTTGGCGCACGGACACTCTGGTCGGCGAGGTTGCTTGCCGAACACGAACGCTGCATTCTGGAAGGCGAAGCTTCGCGTGACCAGAAGGGTTGTCGCGCCCTGCGAAAGCTTCGATGCCTGGAGCAGCGGAAGGCGGTATTCTGATATTGGTTCCAGCATTCGCGTCCCTACCCACACAATGAGGGAAATGTGGTGCAGATGCCGCAGCATGTCGTGGCCAAGGCTGAGAGCAACCCACTTAGTCCTCGGGAACGCGAGCAAAGGTTCGCGGATCAAGCCAGGAAGCTGAGACGAAGGCTTCCTTCGCTGGGTGCGCTGCGGGCATTCGAAGCGGCCGCGCGCCACGGAAGCATCTCCCGTGCGGCTGACGAACTATGCGTCACGCATGCCGCCATCAGCCGGCACGTCGCGCGCCTTGAAGGCTTCCTGAATGCGAAGCTGTTCGAACGCCGCAACCAACTCATCGTGCTCACCAAGCGCGGCGCGGCCTACGCATCGGAGCTGCAGCGCATCTTCGACGACCTGCACGAGGTCACGCGGACCCACTTCGAGCAGGTCGCCGACGGATCGGCGCTGCGCATTGGCGTGCAGTCGACCTTTGCGCTGCGCCTGCTGATCCCGCGGCTGGCGCGTTTCAAGGAGCAGTTCCCCGACATCTCGCTGGAGGTCGAAAGCTCGCACAAGGCCATCGATCCGCGGGTGTCGGACGTCGACGTCGCGATCTGGCTCGGCGATGGGCGCTGGCCCGACCTGCATTGCGTGCAGCTGTTCGAGGAGGAGCTGGTTCCTGTCGGCAGTCCCTCGCTGCTGGCGCAGCACGCGATCGACTCGGTCGAAGACCTGCGTCACTTCCTGCTGCTGCACGTCGAGGCGCGCATGGACGACTGGCAGCGCTGGCTGGCGGCGATGGGCGCGCGCAGCATCGATGCGTCCAGCGGACTGCGGCTCGAGAGTTCGGCCCTCGCCTACGAGGGCGCGGTGAACGCGCTGGGCCTCGCCATGGCGCAGACGATGCTGGTGCGCGAGGACATCGCGCAGCATCGGCTAAAGCCCGTGTTCGACAGGCCGATCAAGACGGGCCGCAGCTACTACGCTGTGCACTTGCCGTCCAATCCGCACGGCGCGGCGATCGAGAAGTTCACGCGCTGGCTCTCGGCCGACGCACTGGACGGCGCAGTGGCAGCGCCGCGCCGTCGGACGCGGAGCGCGGTCGGCCGCTGACGATCGCCCCTCGAGTCCCGACGCGGGCGCGACGCGTCGGTACGCCACAGGTCACGCTGGCCGTGACATTAAGTAACTTGCCGCTGCCGCGTGACCGGACCTAGCATGCCCTGGCCGCTGCGACGAGCACGCTCGCAGACGGACAGCCAACCATAAAGGGGGCCCAGCCGCGTGATTCCCGGGCGGGCTCCTTCACAGGAGACACCATGTGGCGCGCGATCGTCGTAGCAGCGCTTTGCCTGTCGCTTCCTGCATCCGGACTTGCCGCCGATCCGTACCCGACGAAGCCGGTGCGCATCATCGTGCCCTACTCGCCGGGCGGCAGCACTGATCTGACGGCGCGCATCGTCGCTCAGCACCTGACGGAGGCGCTGGGCCAGCCCTTCATCGTCGAGAACCGGACGGGCGCCGGCAGCGTGATCGGCAGCAGCGCCGTCGCCAAGGCAGCACCCGACGGCTACACGCTGCTGATGGCCGACCAGAGTCTGGTGCTGGCGCCCAGCCTCTACAAGTCCGTGCCGTTCGACGTGCAGAAGGACTTCACGCCGATCACCGAGATCATCCGCATACCTGTGGTGCTGGTCGTCAACCCGGCGCTGGGCATCAACACGCTCGAGGAACTGGTGAAGTACGCGCGCGCCAATCCTGGCAAGCTGAACTACGGATCGGCAGGCATCGGCGGCGCGATCCACCTGGCCTCGGAGCTGTTCAACAAGGCGGCGAACGTCGACATCACCCACGTGCCCTACAGCGGCGGCGGGGGCGCGATGATGAACGGCGTCGTCGGCAATCACGTGCAGGTCGTCATCACTGCGGTGCCGACGGTGCTGCCCTTCGTGCAGAGCGGCAAGCTCAAGGCGCTCGCCATCGCCACCGCCGACGGCAAGCGCTCCCCGGTCCTTCCGGACGTTCCCTCGATGAGCGAAGCCGGCGTGAAAGGCATGGAGGTGTACTTCTGGTATGGCCTCGCTGGTCCGGCCCGCCTGCCGCGGGAGGTCGTCGACATCCTGCACGCAGCGGTGAAGAAGTCGCTGTCGAGTCCGAAGGCGCGCGAGCAGTTCCTGGTTCAGGGTGCGGAGATCATCGGCAGCAGTCCCGAGGAGTTCGAGAAGCATTTCTCCAGCGAGTACCGGCGCTGGAACGCCGTCATCAAGGCGGCGGGCATCAAACCCGAATAACCCACTTCAGGAAAGTCGATGCAAGCGAAAGCCCAAGCGAGGAAGGCGAAGCGCGACCCGATGGACGAGTGCGCGTTCCCGTACCTGCGTATCAACGAGCGCGACACGAAGCCGCGGCGGCAGGGTCTGACCGAGATCCGCGGTCCGTTCTACAAGCCGATCGGCCTGAACCAACTGGCGGACATCCTCGAGTTCCAAGGCGACTACATCGACAGTTTCAAGTACGCGTGCTGCACGCAGCGGCTGATGCCGCGCCGCAAGGTGGTCGAGCTCAACGAGCTGTGCCACAAGTACGACGTCATGGTCTCCGGCGGCGGCGGCCTCGAGTTCGTCGTGACCCGCGGCCCCGAGGCCGTCGAGCAGTATCTGGGCGAGTGCAAGGACCTGGGCTTCGACATGGTCGAGATCTCCACCGGCCTGATCAAGCTGTCGACGGACGACTGCATCCGGCTGTCGAAGAAAGTGCAGTCCATGGGTCTGAAGGCCAAGCCGGAAGTCAATCTCGGCGGCGCCGGCTTCGTCGATGCCAACGCCATCAAGGCGGCCGGCGTGCTGAGCATCGATCCGGCGCGCGCCATCGACGAGGCGAAGCGCCAGCTCGATGCCGGCGCCTACCTGGTGATGGTGGAATCCGAGGGTATCACCGAGAACATGCCGAGCGCCGACCACTGGCGCACCGACGTCATCGCGCGCTTTGCGAGCGAGATCGGGCTCGAGCACCTGATGTTCGAGGCGGCCGATCCGGAAGTGTTCGGCTGGTATCTGAAGAACTTCGGGCCGGAGGTCAACCTGTTCGTCGACCACTCGCAGATCCTGATGCTGGAGACCTTCCGAAGCGGCATCTGGGGCTTCAAGGACTTCTGGGGCCGCATACTCACGTACAAGGAATAGCGGGGAAACCTTCCGGCCGCGAGCTCGGTCCCCGCTGCGGCCCGGTGGTCCGCATGGAAGAGGCGCTCGACTCCGCGCTGCCGATCTGCGATGCGCATCACCACCTGTGGTCGCATCGCGGAACGTACCTGCTGCCGGAGTTGCTGAACGACATCGGCTCGGGCCACGATGTCCGCTCCACGGTGTTCGTCGAGGCCGGCGCGGCGTATCGCACGGCCGGACCTGCGCAGTTGCGCTGCGTCGGCGAAACCGAGTTCGCCAACCGGATCGCCGAGCAGTGCGCGCGCACCGGCCGTCTGCCCCAGGTCGCCCGGGGGATCGTCGGCTACGCCGACCTGACGCTGGGCGCGCAGGTGTCGGAAGTGCTGGCCGCACACATCGAGGCGAGCCCGGCGCGCTTCCGCGGCGTGCGTCACTCGGTCACGTGGGACGCCGATCCGCTGGCGCGCGGTTCCGCGCCGGCGCCCGGCCTGCTGCGCGAGGCCAGCTTCCGGGCTGGCGCGCGCGAACTGCAGAAGCTCGGCCTGAGCTTCGATGCCTGGCTGTTCCACCACCAGCTGGGTGACCTGCTCGCCTTCGCGAGAGCGCTGCCGGACCTGCGCATCATCGTCGACCACGCCGCCATGCCCCTGGGCGTCGGCCGCTATGCAGCGCAGCACGAAGAGCTGTTCCGGGCTTGGCAGCGCATGATGGGCGAACTGTCGACGTGCGGGAACGTGGTGGTGAAGCTCGGTGGATTTGGCATGCCGCGGCTGAATCTGCCCTGGCAGGCCGCGTCGCCCGACGTTCCGTCATCGTCGGAAGTGGCCAGAGTGATCGAGCCCTACTGCCTGACCTGCATGGAGCTGTTCGGCGTCGATCGTTGCATGTTCGAGAGCAACTTCCCGCCGGACAGGGAGACGCTGTCGTACGGAGTCGTCTGGAATGCCTACAAGAAGGTGACGCGAGGCTTCCCGGTTGCCGATAGGACCAAGCTGTTCCACGACAATGCGGTCCGCCACTATCGCCTGAACGATCGCGGCCTCTACTAGAAGAAGGGTATGCTGCAACGCACGGGCTCTTATCGCCGACTCCGATGCGGCGGGCATCCGTTTTGAACGACAATGGCCCGTACGCGACCGCGCGTCCGCGGCGCCGCAGATTTCCATGCCCCACCCCACCGACATCACGCTGCACAGTGCTTCGCGCGTCCTCGAGATCGCCTTCGACGACGGCGCGACGTTCCGCCTGCCCTTCGAGTTCCTGCGCGTGCACTCGCCGTCGGCCGAGGTGAAGGGTCACGGTCGCGGGCAGGAGACGCTGCAGGTCGGCAAGCGCGACGTGACCATCGATTCGCTGCAGCCGGTGGGCCACTACGCGCTGCAGCTCGCGTTCTCCGACGGCCATGACTCGGGCATCTACTCGTGGGACTACCTGTACGAGCTGGGCGCGAACCAGGAGCCGATGTGGGCCGAGTACCTCGAGCAGCTCGACGAAGCCGGCGCGAGCCGCGACGCCGCGCCAGGCGACGGCGCGCCGGCCGTGCGTGGCTGCGGCCACCACTGAGCACCACGATCACAGACGCACGATGAACGAATCCTCGAGCAAGCCCACGCACTTCGGCTACGAGCAGGTGGCCGAGGAGGAAAAGGCCACGCGCGTGGCCGGCGTGTTCGACTCGGTGGCCACGCGCTACGACCTGATGAACGACGTGATGTCGGCGGGCCTGCATCGCGTGTGGAAGGCCTTCACCGTGCGCCAGGCCAACGTGCGGCCCGGCATGAAGGTGCTGGACATCGCCGGCGGCACCGGCGACCTGGCGCGCGCCTTCGCGCGGCGCGCAGGCGCCTCCGGCGAGGTATGGCTCACCGACATCAACGGCGCGATGCTGAAGGAAGGCCGCGACCGCCTGCTCGATCACGGCCTCGTGCTGCCGCTCGCGCAGTGCGATGCGGAGCAGCTGCCGTTTGCATCCGGCTACTTCGATCGCGTCAGTGTGGCCTTCGGGCTGCGCAACATGACGCACAAGGACGGCGCGCTCGCCGAGATGGCGCGCGTGCTGCGTCCCGGTGGCCAACTGCTGGTGCTGGAGTTTTCCCGCATTTGGCGGCCGCTGGCCCCGCTATACGATGCCTATTCCTTCAACGTGCTGCCCTGGCTCGGCAAGAAACTTGCCGGTGACAGCGACAGCTACCGCTACCTGGCGGAGTCGATCCGCATGCATCCGCCGCAGCAGGACCTGGCGCAGATGCTGGAACGGGCGGGCTTCGAGCAGGTCCAATGGTTCAACCTGACGGCAGGCGTCTGCGCACTGCACGTCGGCACACGATACTGATTCGGGAGACGACATGACGAAGTGGATTGCAGGTGCGCTGATCGCGCTGCTGGGTTTCGGCACCGTGCTGGATGCCGAAGCACAGCGCCGCTTCGGCGGTGCCAAGAACCTGGGACGCCAGTCGCCGGCAGTGCAGCAGCGGCAGGCCACACCCCCACCCGCGCAGCAGCAGGCGCCGCAGGCGGCACCTGCGCAAAGTGGCGCACAGCAATCCGCGGCCGCCAAGGCGCCGGGTGCCGCCGGTGCGGCCACCGCGGCGCGCAGCCCGTGGCGCGGCGCGCTGATGGGCCTGGCAGCAGGCCTGGGCATCGTCGCGCTGGCGTCATGGCTGGGCCTGAGCGAAGCGCTGACGATGTTCCTGACCGTGCTGCTGGTCGGCATGGTGGTGATGCTGCTGCTGGGCTTCGTGCTGCGCCGCATGCGCGGCCCGCAACCTGCGCCCGCCGGCATGCAGCGCGGCCCCGGCACGTACGCCAACGTCGGCTACGAGACGACGCCGGCGCCGCGGCCCGCGCCGGTGCAGCGTTCGGCGGTCGTGGACGGCGGCGCGGTGCGCCGCGGTTCGGCGATGGACGAGTTCATGCACCATGCCGCGCCGGCCGCATCGGCGCTGCGCATCCCGGCCGGGTTCGACACTGCGGGCTTCGTCGCGCAGGCGAAGCAGAACTTCATCCGCCTGCAACAGGCGTGGGACGCGCATGACCTGGACCAGATCTCCGAGTTCACGACCAACGACATGTTCATCGCGCTGACGCACGAACTGCGCACGCGTGCGGGCGCGTCGAAGACCGAGGTCGCCGCGCTGGAAGCGGAGTTGCTGGGCATCGAGTCCGGGCCTGATGCGCACGTGGCCAGCGTGAAGTTCGAGGGCACGCTGCGCATCGACGGCACGCTGGAGCAGGTGGCCGAGGTGTGGAACCTCGAGAAGCCGGCCCAGGGCAAGGGCGGATGGTTGCTGGCGGGGATTCAGCAGCTCGCGTGAGCAGATTAGCGCAAGGTGGATCCCCGCTTTCGCGGGGATGACACCGCAGTCTGCTGTCATTCCCGCGGAAGCGGGAATCCATTTTTGCCGGCATACGCGAGCCGCAACGCTGATCCCCGCGCTCGCTACACTCCCCGCATGATCGACCAGCTTGTCACCGGCGTGTCACTCGCCGTGCTCAACCGCATGCTCGGGCGCGAAGCCTGGGCGCGCGAGCGGCTGGCGCCCTTCGCCGGCCGCGTCGCACGCTTCCATGCGGCGCCGTTCGCGCTGTCGCTGCAGATCGCCGCAGGCGGCACCTTCGCCGAGGCGCGCGCTATGGAACCCGACGTCACCGTCGGCCTCGACCTGGCCGCGCTGCCGCTGGCACTGGCCGATCCGTCCGCCGCCATGCGCAACGTCAGTCTGCAGGGCGACGCCGAGTTCGCGCAGGCGCTGGGCTACGTGCTGCAGAACCTGCGGCCGGAACCCGAAGAAGAGCTGTCGCGCTTCATCGGCGACGCGGCCGCGCAGCGCGTCGTCGGCTTCCTGCGCATGAGCGCCGGCCACTGGCGCGCGCTGGCCGAGCGCATGGCCGAGGCCGGTGCGCACTACGCGATCACCGAGAACCCGATGCTGGTCGCGCGCGCCGACGTCGCGCAGTTCAACGCCGACGTGGCGCGGCTGCGCGACGATGTCGCGCGGCTGGAAAAGCGCATCGACCTGCGCGTGCGCTCGGCGCGCGTTGCCTGAACTGCGCGCCGCGCGAGCGGCCGTGACGCGCTGAGCCGCCTCGTACAATCGCGCGCATGCGCCTGCTGCGTCTGTTCCGTATAGCCACGGTCGTCTGGCGCTACCGCCTCGACGAGATCGTCGTCGCCAGCCTGAAGAACCCGACGCTGGTGCGCGTCGTGCGCTGGACGACGTTCGGCCGGCAGCGCGAGCCGCAAGCGGTGCGGCTGCGGCGCGCGCTGGAAGACCTGGGCCCGATCTTCGTGAAGTTCGGCCAGGTGCTGTCGACGCGCCGCGACCTGCTGCCGCCGGACATCGCCGACGAACTGGCGCAGCTGCAGGACAACGTGCCGCCGTTCGACTCCGCGGTGGCGCGCCGCGAAATCGAGCGCGGCCTGCGCCGGCCCATCGAAGCCGTGTTCGCGGACTTCGAGGACGTGCCGGTCGCGTCCGCGTCGATCGCGCAGGTGCACTTCGCGAAACTGAAGGACGGCCCCAACGCCGGCCGCGCGGTGGCGATCAAGGTGCTGCGGCCGAACATGATGTCGGCCATCGAGAAGGACCTGTCGCTGATGGACACCGGCGCGATGCTGGTGGAGTCGCTGTGGCGCGACGGCAAGCGGCTGCGGCCGCGCGACGTGGTGCGCGAGTTCGACATGTACCTGCACGACGAGCTGGACCTGATGCGCGAGGCGGCCAACGCGGCGCAGCTGCGCCGCAACTTCGAGGGCTCGCCACTGCTGGTGGTGCCCGAGATGTACTTCGACTACTGCGCCACCAACGTGCTGGTCATGGAGCGTATGCACGGCATCCCGATCAGCCAGACCGGGCGGCTGCGCGAGGCCGGCATCGACATCAAGAAGCTGTCGCGCGACGGCGTCACGCTGTTCTTCACGCAGGTGTTCGACCACGCTTTTTTCCACGCCGACATGCACCCCGGCAACATCCTGGTCGGCACCATCGGCGATCAGTTCAACAAGTACATCGGGCTGGACTACGGCATCGTCGGCACGCTGACGGAAAGCGACAAGAACTACCTGGCGCAGAACTTCCTGGCGTTCTTCCGCCGCGACTACAAGCGCATCGCCGAGCTGCACGTGGAGTCCGGCTGGGCGCCCGAGGACACGCGCATCACCGACCTGGAAGGCGCGGTGCGCACCTGCTGCGAACCGATCTTCGACAAGCCGCTGAAGGACATCTCGCTGGGCGTGGTGCTGATGCAGCTGTTCAACGCGTCGCGGCGCTTCAACGTCGAGATACAGCCGCAGCTGGTGCTGCTGCAGAAGACGCTGCTGAATGTCGAAGGCCTGGGCCGTCAGCTCGATCCCGAGCTCGACCTATGGAAGACCGCGAAGCCCTTCCTCGAGCGCTGGATGGATCAGCAGATCGGCCTGCGCGGGCTGGAGGCGAAGCTCAGGCAGGAAGCGCCGCAGTGGAGCTTCCTGCTGCCGCAGCTGCCGCGGCTGATCCACGGCGCCCTGACGCGCCACGGCGAGGCCGCACAGCTGATCGACGAGGTGCGCGCGCTGCGCCGCGAGCAGCAGCAGACCAACCGCTGGTATGCGCTGGCCACGACGCTGCTGCTGGTGGTGGTCGCACTGGCCGCATGGGCGATGTGGCGCGCCTGACGCATGAAAAGCGCGGCTTCATTAGGCCATACGCGGCATTGACGGGCTGACGCGCGCCGCTATCTTGCAGCGTCGACCCGCACGGCAATCCTTCATGCCCAAGCTCCGCCTGTTGTTCGCCGCCGGCACCGCCGTGCTGCTCGCTGCTGCCTGCGGCGGCGATTCCTCGTCGCCGGCGCCCTCACCCGCGCCGGTGCCACCGCCGCCGACCAACCCTACACCGACTTGCACCGTCACCGGCCAGTCCTTCAGCGTGGCGGCCGACGTGTCGGTGCAGTTGGGCCGTGTAGCGGGCGCGGTCATCGCGGGCTGCAGCGGGCCGCTGCGCGACGTGGTGTGGCAGCAGACCGGCGGGCCGCCGGTGACGCTGCTGTCGGCGCGCACGCAGGCGATCAGCTTCGAGGCGGCGGCCGTGGGCACCTACAGCTTCAGCGTGTCCTTCGTCGATGCCGGCGGCGCGGCGCGCTCGGCCGCCGTGTCCATCAACACGCTGGCATCGTCGAGTCCGATGACGGTGGTCGCGCGCAGCGACCAGGCGGTGCGCATGGGTGGCTCGGCGTCGCTGCGCGCATGGCCGGCCGCGGCCGCCGGCGAAACGCTGACATGGACGCAGACGGCCGGCCCCGCGGTGACGCTGGACCGATCAGATCCCAACCGCGTCATCTTCACTGCACCCAGCGTGGCGCAGGACACCGCGCTCACCTTCCGCGTGACGCGCTCCGGCGGCGGCGCGACCGACAGCGACGACGTGTGGGTGCTGGTCGAAAACCACGCTCAGGCGCCGGCCGACCCCAGCGGCACCGGGCCGTACGTGTTCAGCGACATGCACGTGTCACGCGTGTACCCGTACAGGGCGGCGGGCCCGTTCGTCAGCGCGCTGGTGAGCTGCGCCTACAACGCGCAGCTGCAATACACGGGCGGCGGCGGCAACCTGTGCCCGCTGTCCACGCTGCCATTCCTGCATACGACCACCTTCGGCAACGTACCCACGGTGGCGCAGATCATGGACCGCGTGCTGATTTCGCACGACTGGATGGGTGCGGCCTTCGAAGAACTGCTGAACGCCAACCAGAACAACACGGATCTGCTGCGGCTGTTCAACGGCGTGACGGCCGTGGTCATCGGCACGCACGTGCGGCCCAGCTTCTACTACGCGCTGACGGGCGCCATCTATCTGGATGCCGACAACTTCTGGCGCACGGCCGAGGAGCGCGACCTGATCGACGAGTCGCCGGACTTCCGTTCGGCCTTCGATCGCGACCTGCAGTATTCGGGGTTGTGGCGCTACGCGGCCAACAATCAGAGCATCTTCGTGCCGTTTCCCGCAACATCGCGCATTTCGCGCGACATCAGCTACCTGCTGAACGAGTCCGCCTGGCTGATGTACCACGAGCTGGGCCACGCGGCGGACTTCGTGCCACCAGGGGTGCGGCCGGCGCTGAACCCGGCGCTGTCGGCGTGGGCCAACATCGCGCCGCGCTATTCGAACCGGCAGCTGCCGTCCGATCAGCTCGCGACGTCCTTCCCGCTGACCTCGACGACGATGGCGGCGCTGGCGCAGATCAAGTTCATCACGGGGCCGGTCAACGACACGACGCTGGTCAACGGCATTCCCTATGCCACGCTGCGCCAGCTGTCACCCATCGCAGTGGCCGGCCATTTCGCACCGGACCTCGCCACCGACGAGTACAACTACACCACCACCCGCGAGGATGCGGCCATCGTGCTGGAGGAAGTGCTGATGGCGCGCAACCACGGCTGGCGGCGCGACTTTGCGATCACCGACAAGGTCGGCGAAAACGCCACCGGCAGCACTGTGCTGGTGCGTTGGGGCCAGCGCGGCCGCGTGGGCAGCGACAGCATCAAGCCGCGCGCCCGCTTCGTCGTAGGCCAGCTTGCGCCGTGGATGGGAACGGCGGCGGTCGATGCGCTGCCACCGCCGTTGCAGATGCGCCCCGGCGAAAGCTGGACCGCCAACCTGGTGCTGCCGGCGCCGCCGCCGGCTGCGCAGGCGTTGCGGGCGCCGTTGCTGGCTTCGGAGCAGGAGCGGCTGCTGCTGCGGCGGGCGCTGACCCGGCAGGTGATCGGGGCGGCTGCCACCGGCGGACCGTCGCACCAGACGCCCAACGAGCGCTGGCTGCAGCGCCTGCGGTAGTTGAGCCTCCGGGCTTCGCCCTGCGGCGCAGCTTGCTTGGGACGGCCCTGCGCTGCGCTAGATCCGCCCCTCTGTTGCATTCGTGCCGCAGCGCATCATCCCGCGCACGTTTGCCGCATAATCGCGCGAATTTTTTCGGGGCCCTTCCATGCTCCTGATCTCTTTCGTTGCGCTGTACCTGCTCGCGTCGGTGGCGCTCGGCCTTTACGCCGCGCGGCGCGTGAAGAACACCGCGGACTACGCGCTGGCCGGCCGCTCACTGCCGCTGATCATGATCGTGACCACCACGTTCGCCACGTGGTTCGGTTCCGAGACCGTGCTGGGCATCCCGTCGAAGTTCGTCGAAGGCGGGCTGGGCAAGACCGTCGAGGACCCTTTCGGCGCGGCCTTCTGCCTGATCTTCGTCGGCATGTTCTTCGCGCGCAAGCTCTACAACATGAACCTGCTGACGATCGGCGACTTCTATCGCCAGCGCTACGGCAAGGGCGTGGAGATCTTCAGCGCGACGGTGATCCTGATCTCCTACCTCGGCTGGGTGGCCGCGCAGATCACCGCGCTGGGGCTGGTGTTCCACATGCTGTCGGGCGGCGCGATGTCGACGGTGCAGGGCATGGTGCTGGGCACCGCCATTGTGTTCGTCTACACGGTGTTCGGCGGCATGTGGTCGGTGGCCTTCACCGACTTCCTGCAGATGATCATCATCATCATCGGGCTGTCGCTGATCGCGTGGTTCGCGGCGGACCTGGCCGGCGGCGCCGACAAGGTCGTCAGCTATGCGGCCGACAAGGACATGTTCAACTTCTTCCCCGAGCCGACGCTGCACGCATGGCTGTTCTGGCTGGGCGCAGCCATCACCATCATGATCGGCTCGATCCCGCAGCAGGACGTGTTCCAGCGCGTGATGTCGGCCAAGGACGCCGACACGTCGGTGCGCGGCCCGATCATCGGCGGCATCGCCTACCTGCTGTTCGCCTTCGTGCCGATGTTCATCGGCCTGGCCGCCTTCGTCATCATGCCGGAGGTGGCCAACGCGCTGCTGGCGGAAGACTCGCAGAAGGTCCTGCCGACGCTGGTCATGGACCGCATGCCCCCGTGGCTGCAGGTGATGTTCTTCGGTGCGCTGCTGGCGGCGATCATGTCGACGGCGTCGGCCACGCTGCTCGCGCCGTCCACCACTTTCGTCGAGAACATCCTGCGCAACTTCCGCACGCTGAGCGATCGCAGTTCGCTGCGCGCGATGCGCGTGACGGTGACGGTGTTCACGCTGTGCGTGCTGGTCTATTCGATACGCATGGAAGGCACGCCGATCTACGAACTGGTGGCCATGGCCTATCAGTTTCCGGTGGTGGGCGCGTTCTGGCCGCTGGTGTGCGGCCTGTACTGGCAGCGTTCGACCACGGAGGGGGCGATCTGGTCCATCGTGCTGGGCATGAGCACGTGGGCGATCCTGGAGTTCACGCCACTGGGCGAAGTGTTCCCGTCGGTGCTGGGCGGCTTCATCCTGGCCGGCATCGGCATGGTGGTGGGCTCGCTGCTGCCCACCCGCGGCAACGTCGCGCACCGCGCGCGCACCGCCAGCCACGGGCCGCACTCGCACGCCGGGCATCACGCAGCGCAGGGCGCGCACCACGCGCATCGCTGAGTAAACGTCAAGGTGGATTCCCGCTTGCGCGGGAATGACATCTTCTGCGCCGAGTCCTTAGCCCGGCGCCAGCCCGCTCCGCCCCGCCGCCAGCGCGGTGAAATCTTCGGCGAAGGTTGCCAGCCGCTGCGACAGCGTCGCGCGCTGCTCGGGCGTCGCGCTGTTGACGAGTTGTGCGATCAGCTCGGCGTTGGCCGTGCGCAGGGCCGCCAGCGCGCGGCGCCGCTCGGGATCCGGCGGCTCGCGCAGCTGCGCGAAGTAGTGGCGCACCCAGACGGTGGCGGTCGCCTCGTCCGGGCGCTCGTCCTGGATCCGCCGCAGCACGCGCAGCAGTTCCTGCTGGCGCCGCTCGCGCTCGCCGCGCCAGCCGGCGTTGCCGTCGGGACGGCGCTGCAGCTCTTCGCGCAGCATCGCCCGCTGCGCCGGCGTCACGCTGCCGAACCAGTACTCGGTGCGCTCGATGTACTTGCGCGCGCGCTCGTCCGGCGACCCGTTGCCCGTCGCCGCTGTCTTCTCACGACTGGCCTCGCGCTGCGCCTTCGCTGCATCGTCCGCGAAGCGGCGCTGCAGCTTCTGGATCTGCTCCGGCGTCAGCGTCAGCGCGAGCTTCGCCACGTCAGGCGCAGCGCGCTCGCCGATCGCCGTCATGCGCGCGTTGATCGCCTCGTTGAAGGCCAGCACGTCCTGCGACTCGACAGGTCCAGCCAGCTTGCCGCGCGCCTGCTCGACCAGCGACGCGTAGTCGCGCAGCTGCGTCGAGCGGTGCCAGCCCACCAGCGCGCCGGCCCGCTCCTTGACCAGCAGTTCCTGTTCGGAGGTCAGGCTGACGTAATTGTTCAGCGAATACAGCAGCAGCGTGTCGGCGTTGTTGTAGCCCAGCCGCATGCCGGTGCTGCAGGCGGCTAGCGCAAAAGCCGCGACGCACAGCAGCGCCCGCTGCACCGCGTGCCGGGTCTGCAACAGTCGTGACTTAGAATCGCTGCGCATTCCAACCTCCTGCGCACCATGAACATCGTGATACTGGCGGCGGGCCAGGGAAAGCGCATGCGCTCTTCCCTGCCCAAGGTGTTACACGCGATCGCCGGTCGGCCGATGTTAGCGCACGTGATCGCCACCGCGCGCGTGGTGTCGGCGCGCCAGCCCAACGCGCGCATCGTCGTCGTTGTCGGGCATGGAGCAGATAGCGTGCGCACGGCCTTCGCCGATATGCGCGATGTCGGCTTCGTCGTGCAGGAGCCGCAGCGCGGCACGGGCCACGCGGTGATGCAGGCGCTGCCGCTGCTGGCCGATGACGCGCACACCCTGGTGCTGTACGGCGACGTGCCGCTGGTGACCGCAGCGACCCTGGAGCGGCTGGTGGTGGCCGCCGAGCGCGACGTGGCGCTGCTGACGGTGACACTCGACGACCCCGCGGGCTACGGCCGTATCGTGCGCGGCGACGGGCTGGTCAAGCGCATCGTCGAGCAGCGTGACGCGACGCCGGCCGAACGCACGCTGCGCGAGGTGAACACCGGCATGCTGGTAGCGCCCACGCACAAGCTGCGCCGCTGGCTGGCCGCGCTGACCGACGACAACGCACAGCGCGAGTACTACCTGACCGATATCGTCGCGCAGGCGGTGGCGGAAGGCGTAGCCGTGCACGCCGTCCATCCGGACGCCGTCGAGGAAACCCTGGGCGTGAACTCGCGCGCGCAGCTCGCGCAGCTCGAGCGGCTGTACCAGCGCCGCTGCGCGGACGCGCTGCTGGAACACGGCGTCACGCTGGCCGATCCGGCGCGCATCGATGTGCGCGGCGAGCTCAGTTGCGGCGTCGAGGTGTTCATCGACGTGGGCTGCGTGTTCGAGGGCCGCGTGATGCTGGGCGACGGCGCGCGCATCGGCCCGCACAACGTGCTGCGCAACTGCAGCGTCGGCGCGGGCACGGAGGTCTACGGCTTCTGCTACCTGGACGGCGCGACCATCGGCGCGCACGCCAACATCGGCCCCTTCGCGCGCATGCGGCCCAGCGTGACGCTGGCCGACGAGGTGCACATCGGCAACTTCGTCGAGGTGAAGAACTCGACGCTGGGCGACGGCTCGAAGGCCAACCACCTCGCGTACGTGGGCGACGCCACCGTCGGCGCGCGCGTGAACATCGGCGCCGGAACGATCATCGCCAACTACGACGGCGCCAACAAGCACCGCACGCTGATCGGCGACGACGTGCACACCGGCTCGAACTCCGTGCTGGTGGCGCCGGTGGAAGTGGGCGCCGGCGCGACCATCGCCGCCGGCTCCACAGTCAGCAAGGCGGCGCCCGCCGGCAAGCTCACCGTCGCGCGCGCGAAGCAGGTGACGATCGAAGGCTGGAAGCGGCCGCCGAAGAAGACGAAGTAGAGGCGTTCCGAAAATGGATTCCCGCTTTCGCGGGAATGACAGACCACCGCGTCTCTACAGACGTACACCTCGGTCATCCCCGCGAAAGCGGGGATCCATTTTGACCTTTCTCTAGCGGCGAACCACCAGCTCGGCCAGCAGCTCCGCAAAAGGCCGAATGTCCCGTCCCACGCTCGCTGCTTCAAGGGCGTCCATGTAGCGCGTCCGTTGAGCAAGCGGTATGACTGTCCATGGATAGCCGCCCGAGGCCAGCATCGCATTCATGAGGAAGCGGCCCATCCGTCCGTTGCCGTCGAAGTACGGATGGATGTTCACGAAGAAGAAGTGACCGAGGACGACACGGACGGAGGCTTCGCGCTCCTCACGAAGCAGATCGAAGAAGGCGGGCATCAGCTCCCGCACGGCTTCGCTGCGTGGCGGAACGTGCATGGACTGACGAATGAACACCGGGCCGTTCCGGTAGCCCGCGAGATCGGCAGGCTTCAGGATGCCCGCCGAGACGCTGGGGCCGAACATCTCCCGGTACCAGGTGCCGTGATCGGCTCGTGCCGCTTCGCCCGCGCTGGCCCCTTGCAGGATGCGGCTGACCGTGTTCTTCACCTCCTGGAAAGCTTGCCAGTAACCCCGCGCGGCGAGCGCATCCTGATGCTCGCGGTCTGCGCCGTCGCCAGGGTTCCAGTTGCCTGAGCGCACGCGCTCGATCAACTCGGCGTTGACCCTGTAGCCCTCGATGGAGAGGGAGTTGTAGGCATCGGTGGCGTAGGCGTCTTCAACCTGCTGCAAGTACACCCCCACATCGGCGGGCAGGCCGGGCGCGGGCGGAAAGCGCTCCAGCACGGCCCCTCGCATCTCGGCCCACGACAGTCGCAGCCGGTTGACGGCAGCCGATGTCTCCCGCGGCCCGATGGCGACGAGCGGACGGTTGGCGAAGGGATCGGTTTCGTTGACCGTGTAGCCCGCCGCCTTCATCGTCGCGATGATCGTCTCCGCGATCTGGTCGCGTCCGATGTTGCGGAAGGCTCCCGCCAATCGCCCGGCGATGCTGCTGTGGCCGCCTTCGAGCAGGCGGCTGAGTACGTCGGATGCATCGGCGATCATGGCGAGTGCAGCCCGCATTTCGACGGGATGCGCCGCGAAGTGTCCTGGCGCGCACGCGATCAGCGCGGCCGGCAAGCGCATGACCCGCAGGTCATCGATGACCTGGATGTCCTGAGCAGCCGGGATTTCGAGGCGGAGATCGAAAATCGACGTGCCGTGCAGGAGTCCGGTCGGCTTGTTGCCGCCACGTGTCGCGCGCACGAGAAGCTGGCGCGGCACGTTCCAGTTGCCGGTGTGCAGAGCGATGGAATGCTCCGCGCCCAGGGACCAGTCCTCGCCGAAGCGCGCCGTCAGGTACGCGGCGCAGAAAGGCCAGAAAGACGCGTACCAGTCCGTGCTTTCGCCCGCGGGGCCATCGGGCCGAACAGGGATGTACCAGCCCTTCATCACCTCGCGGATGAAGCCGTTCTTCAGCAGGCGCTCGCGGTGGACGCGCGTGAGGTCGGACGTCCTGATCGCGACAGCCTTCGCGTCCTGAAGAGCTTTCAGGGCGTCCAGCGACTGAGCGAGCTTGTCCGCGGGCGTTGCCATTCTCTAGGGAATTCTGTCTTGCAGTATCTAGGTTTTTGTGTTGTACTAATTCTAGGTTTTAATGTCAAGCAATCCTTAGGTTATTGCGCAAACGTGCGCTGACTTCCCCGCCTATACCGGTAGCGCCGGTGCGAACTTGCTCCTCTTCACTGAGAAAAAACTCCTCACGTTTCTCACATTGGCCGCTGCCGTCAGCGCGCGGTGCACGAACGCGTGGTACGCGGCCATGTCCGGCACGTAGACGATCAGCACGAAATCCGGCCCGCTGGCAACGCGGTAGCACTGCTGCACCGCGGACTCCGTCGCCAGCTCGGCCTCGAACGCGGCCAGCGCTTCCGCGCTCTGCACGTCCAGCGTGACCTCGAGGATTGCGGTCAGACCGCCGCCCAGCGCGTCCGGCGACACGATCGCCATCTGCCGTTCAATGACCCCCGCCTGCGTCAGCCGCCGTACGCGCCGCAGCGCCGTGGCCGGCGACACGTGCGCGCGCTCGGCGAGTTGCTGGTTGGTCATCGCGCTATCGACCTGTAGCAAGGCGAGCAGGCGGCGATCTGTGTCGTCTAACTCGATCATGGAAAGCATTTCACCGAAAGAATATTGCAATCAGACGGTGGTGTGAAGCTTTCTTGCACATTTAGCCGTAGATAGAAAGCTCACTTCACCGCCCGCGTCGTAGCATGCCGCCGGTTTCGAAGGAGGTTCTCCATGTGCGGCATCGTCGGTGCAGTTTCCCAGCGCAACATCGTCCCCGTCCTGATTGAAGGGCTGCGGCGCCTCGAGTACCGCGGCTATGACTCCTGCGGCGTGGCCGTGCACGCCGACGGCGGCCTGAAGCGCGCACGCAGCGTGGCGCGCGTGGCCGAGCTGGACAGCCAGGCCCATTCGCTGGCCGCCTACACCGGCATCGCCCACACGCGCTGGGCCACGCACGGCGCACCCAACACCGCGAACGCGCATCCGCACTTCTCCGGCGGGCCATCGCCTGCGCGCGGCGGCATGGACAAGAGCGCGCGCAGCGCGCGCGTTGCATTGGTGCACAACGGCATCATCGAAAACTACGAGGAACTGCGCACGCGGCTGAAGGCCGCCGGCTACGCCTTCGAAAGCCAGACCGATACCGAAGTCGTTGCGCACCTGATCGACAGTTTCTACGACGGCGATCTCTTCGAAGCGGTGCAGCGCGCGGTGCGCGAGCTGCGCGGCGCCTACGCCATCGCGGTGTTCTGCCGCGACGAGCCGCACCGCGTGGTGGGCGCGCGCGCCGGCTCGCCGCTGGTGGTGGGGCTGGGCCAAGGCGAGAACTTCCTCGCCTCCGACGCGATGGCGCTGGCCGGCACCACCGACCAGATCATCTACCTCGAGGACGGCGACGTCGTCGACCTGCAGCTCGCGCGCGTGTGGATCGTCGATTGCGAAGGCCGCCCGGTGACGCGCGCCGCCAAGACCGTGCAGGCCGGGCTGGGCGTGGTCGAGCTCGGCCCGTACCGGCACTACATGCAGAAGGAGATCTTCGAGCAGCCGCGTGCCATCGGCGACACGCTGGAGCAGGTCGCCGGCATCGACGCGGCGCTGTTCGGCGAAGCTGCCGCCGACGTGTTGCCGCGCACGAGCTCGGTGCTGATCCTGGCCTGTGGCACCAGCTACTACGCCGCGAGCGTGGCGCGTTACTGGATCGAGGCGATCGCGCAGATTCCCGTCAGCGTCGAGATCGCCAGCGAATACCGCTACCGCGTGTCAGTGCCCGATCGCAACGCGCTGGTCGTCGTCGTGTCGCAATCCGGCGAAACCGCCGACACGCTGGCCGCGCTCAAGCACGCAAAGAGTCTCGGCATGCAGCGCACGCTGGCGATCTGCAACGTACCCACCAGCGCGATGGTGCGCGAAACCGCGATGCAGTTCCTGACGCGCGCCGGCGCCGAGATCGGCGTCGCTTCCACCAAGGCCTTCACCACGCAACTGGTGGCGCTGTACCTGCTGGCCAACGCGCTCGCCAAGGCGCATGGCCGCCTCAGCCCCGAACGCGAACACGCCGCGATCCGCCGCCTGCGCCACCTGCCCGCCGCCATCCAGAGCGTGCTGGCGCTGGAGCCCGGCATCATCGCCTGGAGCGAGATCTTCGCTCGCGTCGAAGACGCGCTGTTCCTAGGACGCGGCCTGCACTACCCCATCGCGCTCGAAGGCGCGCTGAAGCTGAAAGAGATCAGCTACATCCACGCCGAGGCCTACCCCGCCGGCGAACTGAAGCACGGGCCGCTGGCGCTGGTCACCGAAGCGATGCCCGTGGTCACCGTCGCGCCCAACGACGAGCTGCTGGAAAAGCTGAAGAGCAACATGCAGGAAGTGCGGGCACGGGGCGGGCAGTTGTACGTGTTTGCCGACGCGGACACGCAGATCGAATCCAGCGAAGGGCTGCACGTGATACGGCTGCCGGAGCACTATGGGGATCTGTCGCCGATCCTGCACGTGGTGCCGCTGCAACTGCTGGCGTATCACACGGCGGTGGCGAGGGGGACGGAT
>Ga0307505_10001022_pt1 | contig 25325 bp, 22 predicted proteins | sample 23_S_MG_FD_202183 | JGI IMG/M metagenome (GOLD analysis project Ga0307505, IMG submission 202183) | Soil microbial communities from Populus trichocarpa stands in riparian zone in the Pacific Northwest, United States - 23_S | ecosystem: Environmental > Terrestrial > Soil > Riparian zone > Trees... | reverse complement strand
AGGGCAGACAGTCTGTGGACTCCAGCGCCGAACGATGACGTTCATTCCCTGGCGCTCTCGAGCGGAGGGTCACTGTTCGTGTCCGGATCGTTCAGCCAGGTCGGCGGTGCGGCGCGGGCAGGAATCGCGCGATTGGACACCCACGGAACAGGAACTGCTGCGGCGCACTGGCATCCGGTCGCCGACGGCGCGGTCGAGCACGTGCTCGGTTCCTCATCGGGTGCGCTGTACATGTCCGGCCTTTTCTCCACGGTGTCGGGACAGCCGCGCCACGCGCTCGCCGCCCTTCCACCCACTGCGGTCGGGCTGGAGGTGATCGCGGCAGAATCGGCGGCTGGTACCGGCCGGTTTGTTTATCGCGTGATCGTGTCCAATTCCGCTCCGGTGGCGGCCACTGGCGTGGACTTGGCCACCGTGCTTCCCGCGGCGCACGCTCCGGGCTCGGTCGCCTGGACCTGCGTTGCTTCGGCAGGAGGTTCGTGCGGTTCGTCCGGCGCATCGGGCAATGGCGCGCTTCCGCCGACCATCACGGTGCCCGCCAATGGCTTCGTGCGGTTCACGCTTGCCGGCAGCGTGTCGCCGCCTGCGACGGTTCCAGCCGCGCTCGCAGTGACCGCCACCTACGATGGCGAGTCGCTCACGCGCCGTGCGACCTCCGGAATCCGCGAACGTCCGATACGGATTCGCTGTCCCGGCGGAGCATGTCAGTAGTCGATCGGGCGGGCATCGCGATCGTTGGATGTTTCGACTTCGTGGCAGCCGGATATTACGCTCAGCGCTCGCCGAGGTAGGGGTCTGCAATCCCCAGGGCATCGAGGGCCTTGCGTTCCAGCATTTTCATCCGCTGCGCATTGACATCGCTTCGTGATAGAACCCGAGCAGGTGCAGAACGGCGTGTGCAGTCAACTAGCCCTTGCGCACGTCGAGCCCCACATGGACCGTGGTATCGTTTCGGATGCTGACCTCCGTGTTGAAAACTGAACGACGAGCGATACCGTCGCGCATTCTTGCGGCTCTGGCTACTCGCCAACCGGCGACCATGTCTTCGCGGAGGGCAGCGCTGATGCGAAAGTCGTACTGTGCCTACAAGCGTGGGGCTCGCCACGCCCGGCTGGTACTCTCATCCCTTGTTGCAGCACGAAAGGCACGAACAGGGAGCCGGTGATGAGGGGCAGGCGCACTTTCCGGGGGATCCTGACGGCATGGATGATCGCGGCCGCGTGCCTCCATGCATCGCCGTCGATGGCTCGCGGGGCTGATGCCACCTTGCTCGATGCGCCTCGAACCGATCTCCTCACTTACGGCCAAGTCTGTTGTCTCGCTTACCTGCCAGACGGTTCGCTGATCGTCGGCGGCGGTTTCCAGTGGTTGAATGGGCAGCCTCGCAGGCATCTGGCGAAGTTGCTTCCCAATGGGGAAGTCGACGCCGAGTGGAAGCCTGAGCCCAACAACGTCGTTACCTCCCTTGCAGTCGATCCGTCGGGAAACGTTTACGTGGGCGGCGCGTTCTACTTGATCGGCGGCAAGAGTCGCAATTACTTGGCCAAGATCGCAGCGGGCCCCGAAGCCCATGTGGATCCGCATTGGCCCGACAACTTTGGCAGCATGTACGCAGCTTCGCGCATCGTCGTGAGCAGCGACGGGTCGACGATCATCGCATCGCGTCGAAACCCCGGCGGAATTCGCATGTACTCCGCAACAGGTGCATTGAATTCCGTATGGCAGCCTGATGTGACAGGTGGTATTGACGACGTGGCCTTTGGGCCGGCGGGCATGCTCTATGTCGGTGGCGACCTCCGTCGCCCAGGTGTTGGCAACGGTCTCTTTCTGCTGCGCGTGAGCGTGGAGGGGACAGGCGAGGTGGATGCGTCCTGGAATCCGCAGCCATCCGGTAGAGTACTCAAGCTCGCTCTCGACGCGAATGGAGATTCGCTCATCGTCGGTGGGGAGTTCATGTCGGTGAGTGCGCAGGAACGCCCCTACCTCGCCCGGATCGGACTGACTTCCGGCGCGCTGGATCCCCAATGGACTCCCGCCATTGACTGGTCGGTCGATACTTTCCTGTTTGCGGATGGCCATCTCCATGTCTCCACGAATCCTCGGATTCCCGGTCTCTGGTTGCGCGAGGTGGTGCGAGTCGATGTAGCCAGCGGCGAGGTGGACGAGCCCTCGCGATTCGATGTTTCAGGAAACGTGGCGGCCATCGCGGGTGGCGGCGACACGCCCTTGGCGTTGGCGGGAACCTTCGCCCGCGTCGGCGAAATACCCTCCTTCAACTTGTTTACCATGAGAGCCGGTAACCCGGCCGAGACGAAATCGTTCGAAGTTGGAGACTTGGGCTCCGTCTACGATATGGCCGTGATGGATGACGGGAGCATCATCGTCGGTGGGATGTTCGAATGGGCGGGCGGCGTGCCTCGTTCCAACTTGTTTCGTCTGAAGTCCGATCGCACGATCGACCTCGAATGGGATCCTTCGCCTGACCGCTCGGTAAGTCTTGTCGAGAGGGGCGGTGCGGGGGCAGTAGTCGTTGCTGGCTCCTTCCAGCGGATAGGGGGAAGCAATGCCCACAGATTGGCGAAAATTTCTTCGAGCGGACGCGGGGCGGCGGATCCGCAATGGAATCCGGCACTGATCAGGCCGGGCTCGTCGGTGGCGCGTGTCTCGGCGCTTCGCTACGACGGACAGGGAAACCTCTATGCAGCAGGCATATTCGATGCACCGGCGGATGTGGCGCACCGCAACCTTGCCAAGATTCCAATGGTCGGGCCGGAGAGTGGCAGCGTCGTTCCGGATTGGAGGCCGGCCATCGACGGAGCAGCCAGCGCGCTCGCGGTCGACTCGGCACAGCGGTTGTATGCCGCCGTCGGTACACGAGTAAGCCGATTCGCGGCAAATAGCGAAATCGATACTGCTTGGGTGGTGGAGACCGAAGGCGATTTCGTGGCGGCTATCGCCATCGACAGTCTCCAGCGGCTGTATATCGGCGGTGCGTTCAGCAGGGTCGGTACGAAGATCCGTTCGGGCCTGGCGCGAGTCGGGACGGGACCGGCTGCTGTGGTCGATCCGCAGTGGACGCCAGCGGCGCAGGGAGTGGTCTGGAACATTGCCGCAGAAGCGAATGATCAGGTGTATGTCGGCGGCAGGATCGAATCAATCTCGGGAACTCCGGTCGGCTTGGTGGCACGCCTCCAAGGCCATTTGGGCACGCTCGATACCACATGGAACCCCGCCATACGGGAGCCGTGGTGGAGCGTCGTGCGGATCATTCATGTCGATTCGGCCAATCGCGTGCTGGTGGGAGGGAGTTTCGAGGAGGCGGGGTCGGCGCAGCGCTTCGGCTTCGCCGCTTTCGGCGATTCGATTTTCGTGGACGGAGTTGATCCGTCGCGGGGCAACTGAGCCGACTCAAGGGCGGTGCACGACTTGCGCGGCGGCTCCAGTTTTCCGTGCCGAAAAACATCCACCAGAATGCAGATTCTGCTGAGTTTACTGGCGCACATGGCGACTACGTCGAAGGAAGCAGTGTCGGGCGTGATGCGCCCGGTTCTCTGAATGCCGATTCCCGGTTGCTCATTCCTGGCAATCGAGATACGGGTCGAGGATGCCGAGCTTGGCCAGGATCCTGCGTTCGAGCGCTTCCATGTATTCCGCGTCGGCTTCGTCGAGGTGATCGAACCCGATCAGATGCAGCAGGCCGTGCACGGTCATGTGTGCGTAGTGGTCGCTCACGCGCTTGCGCTGCTCGCGGGCTTCGCGGGCGACGACCGGCGCGCAGATGACGAGGTCGCCGATCAGGTGCGTGCGTTCATGCGGCATCGGTTCGTAGGGGAAACTCAGCACGTTGGTCGCGTAGTCGCGCGCGCGGAATCGCGCATTGAATTCGCGGCCGCGATCGGTGCCGACGATCAGCACGTTGACTTCGGTGCGCGCGCGCCGTTTGGCAACGCGCAGCGCAGCGTCGATCCAGCGCTCGAACGACACGGTCAGCGGAACACCGGCGCGCGTGGTCTCGTTGCGCACCCAGACCTGCGTCCGCGCAGGTTTCGCCGCGGTCCCGGTCGTGCGTTTCGGGTGTCCAGGGCGCGGAGCCTTCTGCGATCGCATCGTCGGGTTCAGCGTTCGAAGTCGTTGCGGAACAACGCCGCCTCGCAGGTCGTATCGACGAGGGTCAGGCGATTGGCGCCCGTTTCGGGAACCGCGATCTGACCGGTAGCGACGTTGTAGTCGATGTCGGCCGGACTCGCGAGATTGTTGGCCAGAACCTGCGGCGTCGACGTCAGCGTGAACGGCGGGTCGAACCGCCGTAGGCAGCCGGTTGGCGAGCCAGAAGTTCCACATACGCTCCAGGCGCTGACCACGATCGCGCCGTTGCAGTCGAGTGCGATGCCGTCGAGGTTGGTCAGGGTCGTGTAGATGAGATCGGCTGGCACGGATCCGGGCACCGACAGATCCAGACTCTGCACCTTCGCATTGCTGCCCCAGGTCGCAATGAGCAGACGGTTGTTCGCGCGATCGAAGACGAGGCCGTTGGGCTGCGGGGTCACGTTCGTGGTCGGGCCAATCGCGGGAGCCGAGAGGTCGGCGACATTGACGCTGTAGATCTTGCGCGCGGTGTAATCGCTGATGTAGATCGTGTCGACGCCGTTGGACGTGATTCCATTGAGGAACGACGCGGCGGGAATCGGCAGGCTCAGCACCGGCAACGCGGAATCCACGTCGTAACCCTTGAGCTGGCCGCTGTCGAGCACGAACAGCGTGCCGGCAAGCAACTCCACGCCGTACGGGCTTGTCGGATCGGCGGTGAATACGCTGAGGCTGCCATCGGGCGCCCGCGCGAGAATGTTGCCGCCGCTGCGGTTGCCGATCAGGTGTCGATCCAGACGCGGATGAAATTCCGCGCTCTCGGGAGCGTTGTAGCTCTGTGCACCCAGGTTCGCTGTCGCCGCCAGCAGCAGCATCCCGAGTGATTGCGCGATCCGAGGTGTCATGGTTTCTGCATCGGTCGGTTTTCCGCATGTTGGTCGTCACGCGCCTCGTACGCACGCACGATGCGCTGCACGAGCGGATGGCGCACGACATCCTTCGCGGTGAAGAACGTGAAGCTGATGCCGTCGACGCCGCGCAACACCTCGATTGCATCGCGCAGACCCGAGGTGATATGGCGCGGCAGGTCGGTCTGGGTCACGTCGCCGGTGACCACGGCGATCGAACCGAAGCCGATGCGTGTGAGGAACATCTTCATCTGCTCGGTGGTCGTGTTCTGTGCTTCGTCGAGGATCACGAACGAATCGTTGAGCGTGCGTCCGCGCATGTAGGCGAGCGGCGCGATCTCGATGACGTTGCGTTCGATCAGCTTGGTCACACGTTCGATGCCGAGCATCTCGTAGAGCGCGTCGTAGAGCGGGCGAAGGTAGGGATCGACTTTCTGGGTCAGGTCGCCGGGCAGGAAGCCGAGTTTCTCGCCGGCCTCGACCGCAGGGCGCACGAGGATCAGGCGCTGGGCGCGGTTGTCGTTGAGCGCATCCACCGCCATGGCCACCGCAAGATAGGTCTTGCCGGTGCCGGCCGGACCGATGCCGAAGTTGATGTCGTGGGTGGCGATCGCGTGGAGGTAGCGCGCCTGGTTCGGGCCACGACCACGGATCGTACCGCGCTTGACCTTGACGCTGACTTCCTGAACACCCTCGGCCGCTTCAGCGGCCATCGTTTCGATGCCTGATTCCTGCAGATGCAGGTTGATCTGCTGCGCGCTCAGCGTCTCGGTTGCGGTCAATGCGTAGAGATCGTGCAACAGCCGGCTGGCCAGTTGCACGGGGCGCGCGTCGCCGCTCACGCGGAACACGCTGCCGCGGTTGGCGATCTCCACGCCCAGGCGCAGCTCGATCTGACGCAGGTGCTCGTCAAACGGGCCGATCAGGTTGGCAAGGCGCTCGCCGTCGTCGGGCGCGAGCGAGAATTCGAAATGGTTGGGGTCGGTCATAGGCGCGCGAGAGTAGCGCGCGCGCGGGGCGCGTGCCAGCGCGCAGGCCTTGTGTGACGCAGGATCGCGTGCCTAAACGCCACGGCGGAACTTGGACCTGAACGTTCCCGTTGCCCGTGCCGTTGATTGCGCTTGGGTGATCCCGGCCACCTGCGCTACCGTAGACGACGTTTCCGACCAGCCGCCGCCATGCCAACTTCCGCCTGGGTTCCCATTCGCGCATCACCGTTCATGCTGCGAATCGTCGCTGTCTGCGCGATCGTGGCGGGCTCCGGTCCGTTGCAAGCCCGCGCGCCTGACGTGCAGCCATGGATATTGCCGACGATCGGTGCACATGCCTCGCAGCCGGACCTGACAGTCGCCGGGAGCGGGCTGTTGCTCGGGTGGGTCGAGAAGCGCGAAGGCGGGCAGCATGCGTTGCGTGCGAGCCGGTTTGGTACCCACGGCACCTGGGATGCAGCGCGCACGATTGCCTCTGGCACCGGCTGGTTCGTCAACTGGGCCGATACGCCGCACCTGATCGCGCTCGAAGACGGCTCGCTGTGGGCGCACTGGTTGCGCCGCAATGGCACTGGAACCTACGACTATGGCATCGCCCTCGTACGTTCCGACGACGATGGCAAGACCTGGTCCGATCCGGTCCGGGTCGAGCCCGAGGGGCTCATGAGTGACTACGGTTTCGTCACGTTCTGGCGTCAATCGCGCGACACCCTCGGCATTGCCTGGCTCGACAGCCGCCAGAAATCTGCGGCAAAGCCCTCCGCCACGTCGGCGGCCGATCATTCCCATGCGCATGCATCGCATGGCGCTGGCGCGATGATGCTGCGCGCGGCCGTGTTCGATTCGGCCGGAAAGCGCACGCGGGAATGGCCGCTCGATATCTCGACCTGCGACTGCTGTCCGACCGCCTCCGCGTCCACGGCGCGTGGCACCGTGGTGGTCTACCGCGGTCGCACCGCGGACGAGATCCGCGATACGCGCATCGTGCGCTTCGATGGCACGAGCTGGAGCACACCGCAAACCGTGCATGCGGATGGCTGGCGATTTGCCGGCTGTCCGGTCAACGGTCCTGCGGTCGCCGCGCACGGCGACGATGTATGGGTCGCCTGGTACACCGAGGCGGATGGTCAGCCATCCGTCCGCATTGCCTACTCGGCGGATGCCGGGGAGAACTTTACCGAGCCCGTGCGCGTGGCCAGCGGACGCGATCTGCTGGGCCGTGTCGCGCTCGCGGCGGAGTCGGGTTCCGCATGGCTGACCTGGCTCGGCGAACGCGGCGGAAGCGTCAGCGGCCAGGAAGTCTGGCTCGCGCGCCTGGATGCGAAATCCGTGGCACCGGTCTACAACACGCGCATTGCTGAACTTTCCGCCCGCGGCCGCGCGAGCGGCCTTCCACGCATCGCCGCCCGCGACGGCGTGGCCTGGGTCGTGTGGACCGACATCATCGATACCAAGCCGCAACTGCGCGGCGTGAGCGTTCGCTGATCGGTTTGAGCGTCCCCTCGCAACACCAGCCGCGATGCATCAGCCATGCGCCTTTCGCTGCCGCCGGCACAGGCAGCAGCAAGGGTACGAAAAGCAACCACGCGTACTGATGGCCTGGCAGCCTGCGCGGCAGAAGCCGTCCGGGCTGCAACGGCGCCCTCGCCATCGAGTGTGCCTCTCGTCGAGCTTACATAGCCCCACTATGCGCGCTCTCCGACAGACGCACTCGAATGACGATGGCATCCGTTTCGCCTCGAACGTTTCTGCCGCGCAGGCTCCTGGCGTTTACGTTGCCGCAGTTTCCGCTCGGCGCCGCCGACGCGCTGCGAATTTCCCGTCCAGTACCTGCAGTTCGGTCGGACTTCGGGACCTACCTGCCGCGCGGGCAGGAAATGATTTCGCCGGCGGCATTCGTGCAAGTGCTGGTGTGGCTTACGCTGCCGTTGCTGTACGTGGTCGAGCCGTTGTACGAATTGCCATTGACACCGGTCGCGCTGGTCCCGCGGCTGCCGGAAAAGGTGCCGTCGGCGTTCCTCGTGAATCCGCCATGGGTGCTGGCGGTAGCACCTGCGGCGGTCCTCACGCTGCTGCTGCCTTGGCGGCGAGCGCTGCCGTCGGCGTTGCGGTAGTAACTGGCCTGCGACTGGACCGAACCGCCGTTGACGCCGGCGACCTTCGCATGGCGGCTGCGTTCAAGATTGCCCTGGCCGTCGCTGGTCAGGCTGCGGCTGCGTGCGCGCGACTGGGCGTCGGCGTCTGTCACGTTGAACGTGAAGGTGCCGGCCACCACCAGCAGGCTCAACAACAGGGCGGAATTGTGCATGTTCATCATTCGTCTCCGGATCCGGCGCGGGATGCGTCGCGGTGGAGACAACCTGCGCTGACCGGCGGGCACAGTTGTTTCGGTATTGCCAGCAGGTGTTTCGCAACCGGGGCGCGGAAACATTCACTTACAAATTGGCAACCGGCCGTGGCCCGGGCACCCGCCGTTGCGCGATAGTGTGGCGGCCATGAACGAAACCGCCGATCGAACACTGCCGCGACTGCTGCTGGTTGACGACGACCCGCGATTGCGCGAGCTGTTGCAGCGCTACCTCGAAGCGCAAGGCTTCTCGGTCAAGGGTGTCGGCGACGGCGCGCAACTGCGCCAGGCGCTGGACCGCGGCCACTTTGACCTGATCGTGCTGGACCTGATGCTGCCGGACGAAAGTGGTCTTGACATCTGTCGGCGCCTGCGCGGCCAAGGCGACAACACCCCGGTGCTGATGCTGACCGCGAAGGGCGACGAGATCGATCGCATTGTCGGCCTGGAGATCGGCGCCGACGACTACCTGCCCAAGCCGGTCAGCCCGCGCGAGTTGCTGGCGCGCATCCGCGCAGTGCTGCGTCGCGCGCCCGGCATCGCCCCCGGCGCGCCGCAGGCCGACGGCGGGGCGCTGGAATTCGGCGGGTTCCGCCTCGACGTGGGTACCCGCGAATTGTCGCGCGGTGGCGAAACCCTGCGGTTGACGTCTGGCGAATTCGCGGTGCTCTCCGTGCTGCTGCGGCACCCGCGCCAGGCGCTGAGCCGCGACCGCCTGATGAGCCTGGCGCGCGGGCGCGAGCACGACGCCTTTGAACGCAGCATCGACGTGACCGTCGCGCGACTGCGCAAGCTGGTCGAGAACGACCCTCGCCAACCGCGCCTGATCCAGACCGTGTGGGGCGTGGGCTACGTGTTCGTGCCGCCGGAGCCGCAAACATGAAACTTCCGCGCAGCGTATTCACGCAACTCGTTCTGGTGATCGCGCTGGTCCTGCTCGGTGCCGGCGTGCTGGCGGTGCTGCTGGGTCGCGAGTTCGCCGCGCGCCCGGCGACCGAACAGTTGTTGCGCACCCTGCACGCGTTTGCCGGCACGGTGGAGGAACTCGACCGCGGACAACATCCGGCGCGGACCTTGGCGCTGCTGCGCGAAAACGAACTGGAGGTGCGCAACACCGAACCGGACGCCGCGTCGGGCTGGTTGCCGATGCTGAGGCTGATCGAGCGCCGCGCCAACAACATTCTTGGGAACGAGCGCGATATCCGTCTTGGTCGCGGTGCGCGCGGCGATGTGCTGTGGCTCAGGCTGGATACGACGCAGCCGCTATGGGTCGCCTTTGCCCACGACCGGGCACGCGTTGGTGCGCGCCGCTTCAGCGTGCTGATGCTTGGCGGCTGCGTACTGCTGGTCTGGCTGGCGGCGGCCTATTTCGCACGCCGCCTGGTGCAGCCGCTGCGCGAGCTGGCGCGCAGCGCACCGCGCATTGTCCGCGGCGAAGCGCCGCCGCAACTGCTTGCCGAAGGTCCGCGCGAAGTCGCCGAACTCGCACATGCGCTGGCGCAGTCCAGCCAGGACGTGCGCGCCAGCGCCGAGGAGCGTGCGCTGATGCTGGCAGGCATCTCCCACGACCTGCGCACGCCGCTGACCCGCCTGCAGTTCGCCCTGGAACTGCTGCCGGGAACCGATCCTTTGCTTCGCACCGGGATGGTCCGCGACATCGACGAGATCGACGCGATCCTGTCGCAATTCATCGACTACGCTCGAGATGGCCGCGACGAGGTCAGCGAAGCGCTGGACCTGGCGGAAATCTGCCGCAACGCGGTCGCCTCGGGTTCGCCCGGCTGGATGATCGAACTGCCGGAAGCCGCGCCGGTGCGTGGCCACCCGATGGCACTGCTGCGCGCAGTCGAAAACCTCGTCGTCAACGCCCAGAAGCACGGCGAGGCACCGTTCTCGCTGCGCCTGTCGCATCAGGGCGACGCATGGCGGATCGAAGTGGCGGACTGCGGCCCTGGCCTCGGTATCGACACCGCGGAACGCGTGCGGCAACCGTTCGTGCGCGATGTCGCACGCAGTGGTGGCAATTCAGGCAGCGGACTCGGCTTGGCGATCGTCGATCGTGTCGCCCGCCAGCACCGCGGCAGTCTGGAGCTTCTTCCAAATTCGCCGCGCGGGCTGCGCGCGGTGTTGTGGGTGCGCAATGTCGGAGGAGATGCAAGATGAAGAGACCATTCGCGTTGTTCGTATTGCTGGTGCTGCTTCCTGCGCTCGCCCAGGCGCAGGGGTTCCGCGAACGCCTGGAGCGCATGCGCGAGGCGAGCAGGGAAGATCGCCCGGTCGCTGTGCCGGTCGGGGCGAGCGCGATTCGCAATGTCGCCTATGGCGCCAACCTGGCGCAGCGTTTCGACGTCTACCTGCCGGCCGACGCAAGGCGCGCGCCGGTCGTCTTCTACGTGCACGGTGGCGGCTGGGCCAACGGCGACAAGTCCAATCCGGGCCTGGAGAACAAGCTCGAGTACTGGATTCCGAAGGGCTATGCGGTGATCTCCAGCAACTACCGCATGCTGCCCGCGGCGATGCCGCTCGACCAGGCGCGCGACATCGCGCTCGCGGTTTCGACTGCCCAGAAGCATGCTGGCGAATGGAATATTGACGCCGAGCGCTTCGTGCTGATGGGTCACTCTGCCGGAGCGCATCTGGTCGCGCTGCTCGGCGCCGACCCTTCGACGCTCGACGTGGCTGGCGCATTGCGACCGCTCGGTGTGGTCTCGCTCGACAGCGGCGTGCTCGACGTTCCGGCGCTGATGTCGCAACAGCGCGTGCCGAAGCTCTACGGGAACGCCTTCGGCAGCGACAGGAGCTATTGGGTCGCCACCTCGCCTCTCCACCGGCTGACCCGCCATGCATTGCCGATGCTGGTCGTCTGCTCCAGCGAACGCCGGATACCCACCGCGCCGTGTGCGGAGGGCCGCAAGTTCGCACAGAAGTCGTCCACGCTTGGCGTGCGCATCCAGATGCAGCGGGAGGCGATGAACCACGCCGGGATCAACCAGGATCTTGGCGCGCCGTCGGCATACACCGTCTCGGTTGCGAACTACATCGACGCCCTGGTGCGCTGACGCGCATGAGAGCACTGTTGGTGAGCGCTCCCGGATCGGGTTCGAATCCGCGCACCATCCTGTCGGGTGGCGTTGGCGCAACGTCAGCAGCCTGCGGGTTCGGCAAAGACGAAACGCCCATCCTATAACTCGATCTGAGTACCGTCGCTTGCGCTGAGCGTGCCGGCAAAGCGCGCCTCGATGCGATCGGGGTCTTTCGAGAAGCTTCGAGGCTCGACCTTGAGGTCTAGCTGAACACGTTGCCGGCCAGCTGCCGCTCCTGATTCAGGTTGGAAAACTACGCGACACAGGCTTCGATCCAGGTTCGGGTCACCCGGTACGCCTGGCCTATTGATGCCGAACAGATTGAGATTGAACGCCTGCTCGTTCGCGTTCTTGTCCCAGCGCGAACCGGCGATCAGGATCGAGCGATCGTAACCGGTCGGATGGACAGCGCCGAACACGTCGTGAGCGGCGGTCCATTCGACACCGTCGATGCGCATGGACAGATATGCCCCGCTGGGCGACCGCGAGGGCACCACCTGGGTCGGCGCGCTTGCAATGCTCGATGCCGTGGATTGCGATGGACGTTAGCTTGCGTGCATGCTCCGAGCGCGAGCATGAGCAGCATGATCGGGGCGTGCCGGGGGATGGCACGAAGACTGGCCCGGACCATTGGCTCGGCTCCTGCGAAGCAGATGTGGAAACTCCGGCGTGCGGTCATTGCTGCGGATACGTGGTTTCGAAGCCATCGGAAAGGATGCGGTCTGCCGGATGCAGGAGCGCCGAAATGAAGGCGTTGCCGCCGCCCGCAACGTCGGTGATCTCGCCGGACACCATGTACTGGCGGTTGCCGTAGGCACTGATGCCCCAGAGTCGGGTACGACCGAAACGGGCGCCACCGCTGTGCGGATCGGTCGCTGGAAAGATCGACAGTCCGCGTAGCGCGCCGCTGCCCGCATCGACGCGCACGAGCAGGCCATCGGTGATGCTGTTGCCGCCCGCGTCGACGCCTTCGGCCACGCCGGCAAGCGCAAGCTCTCCGCCCTGCTTGACGATCTGCGTCGCGTAGTGGGCCGAGTCCTGCGCACAGATCGCGCCGGTTTCGATGGAGCCGCCGTGGACGACGCGTCCGTTGGTGCCGAAGCCGCCGCCATCCAACCCGCTGGAGGTCAGGGCGACGAAGCCGACACCGCTCCTGCAACTGCGCGGCACGTTGCCGGCGATGTACAGCATGTCGTCGGCGCCGATCAGTCCTGATTCGATCGTCGCGGACCAGGCAAAGTCGCCGCGATCGCTGCCGGGATCGTCGAACGGAACGTAGCGCACGCCACCTGCGCCGAAAGAGCCATCGAGCGTGCCGTTCACGAGTACCTTGGCGGCGAGGAAGTCCCAGTCGGTGCCGGCGCGCTGGACCGCGCCGACCACGTAAATCGGCATCGAATCACCGCCTGTGATGCGCGTCGGCCGCACGATGTCGCCAGCGGTCGTATTGCACTGGCCTGTGCCCTGGCAGCTCGTCGTGATCGGAAGCTGCAGCGGTGCGCCGCCATTGAAGCCCGGATCTGCCGCGAGGAAGCCATTGCTGCCCTGATTGTACTTGGCCACGACCATGCGTGGTCCCGGTACCTGCCTTTCTGCGAGCACGGTGACCACGACCGGTTTGGCGATCAGTTCGGTTTCCTTGACGTCGATGGCGCGGCCGTACTCGTTGACGTTGGCAGCGATCACATCGATCGCCTGGTGGAACGTGCCGTCTTCGTTGAAGACGACCAGTGCGACGTCGCGGTCCTCGGGTGCCGTGCTGAACAGGCGCGTGACGAGCACATAGATCTTTCCAGCGGCATAGGCGATGTCGTCGATGCTTTCGATCCGGTTGATGCCGGTCCCGCCGTTCTGCTGGTTCGGGTAGAGCACGTAATAGCTGTCCTGCCAGAAGTAGGCGCCGGTCGTACCGTTCCACAGAACCGGGCCGAGGAATCGCTGGTATCGCGCCAGCCCGATGTTCCAGTACGGAACCACCGGGTCGGCGTCGAGGCGAACGCGGCCGGCCACGACGATCTGCCCGTCAGGCAATTGCGCGTGCCGATTGCCGAAGCGGGCCGACGTCCCGTCGTACGTTGCGATCGCATCGTACAAGTAACCAGTCGACGAGTAGGAAGTATCGAAACCGTAGTCGGTTTGCGCGAGCGCGTGGGGAGCGCCCGCAACCGACAGGACAAGTGCGAAAGCAGCAAAGGCGGAGCGAGGGAGCGAACGTCGAATCGATGGCATCGGAAGATTCCTTCTGGCGGGGAAGTCGCAACAGCGGCGAGGGTGGTTGCAGGACAGAAACGGGAAACGCCGCGGGATCGGTCCATCGGTGGCGCGTCCCGATTGCTCAGTCATCGGCATCGGTGACTGGTTGTTCACGCGGGCAGGGAAATCGGGCGACGTCGCCAGCGCTCAATCGAATCCGGTCGCGAACAAGTGATCGCCGCCGAATTCGCTTGTGTTGCCCACTGCGTCGGTTGCGCTCAGCACGAGCGCGCCGCCGCCATCGAGCGCTGCTGCCGGAAATGTCGTCGAACGGGGAAGTCCGGCGTCGATCGCGAGGTAGGTATCGATCGCAACCGGGACTTCCGCTTGTCCCTGGCGACCGCGCGCGATATCGATGCGCAATGGATAGGTGGCATTGGCGACCTCGGTGTCGACCCGGTACGTCAGCGTGTACGTGCCGCCTGCGCGCACGAGACTGATGATCTCGGGATGGTTCTGGAAGCGGTTGCTCGATACGTGGAAGCCGCCGCCCGCTGGCGGATTTCCGTCGGCGTCGCCAGGGTCGTTCGCGGTTGCGCCGTCTGCATTGCTGGAAGCCGAGAGGTCGATGCCGATGCCGCGGTTCAGGGTGAATCGATTGCCGATCACGCGTGCAGCCGAACAGGTGTTGATCTGCACGCCCGCGGCACGGCCGTAGGCGATCAGATTGCCATCACCGGCATCGCTGCCACCGATCTCGGCGCCACAGGGCCCCGCGCCGCCGATGTTGATGGTCGGAAAGCCTTGCGCCGGAGAGCCGCCATTGGCGATCGGCTGCAGGCCGCTGACGTCGGTGCCGATGAAGTTGCCGCGAATGCGCAGCGGTTGCGGATTGGCACCCGCTACCTGAGCGATCAGGTAGATTGCACTGAAGTCGTTGCCCGAGATGACATTGCGTGCGGCCGGCGTCGGCCCGCCGACGTTGCCGCCGGTTCCCGATACGGTGACGTAGATGCCGAAGTCCTGTCCCGGGAGCGCGGCGGTGCCGGCCGCGTTCGTGCCGATGAGGTTCCCCTCGATCGAAAGCGCCGCGCCATTGTTGTTGCTGATGCCGATGTAGGGGTTTCCCGAAATGACATTGCGCGCAGCAGGCGTGGTTCCGCCGATGAACGCGGGACCGCCGCTGCGGATGCCGAAGCCGGTGCCTATGCTGGTCTCGGCGGCGATGGCGCCGGTGATGTCGGTGCCGATGAAGCAGCCTTCGACGCGATGTGCGCCTGGCGAATCGAGCGCGAGATTGACCTGGAAGCGGTTGACCGCGATCCCCCTCAGGGTCAACGCGGCGGTGCTGTTGGTCACGCGCAGGCCGGCGTTCCCGGCGATCGGGCCGGGCCCGCGAATTTCGATCTTGAGGATCGCGTTGCTGCCGCCCTCGTCGGGCGTGTTCGTGTTGGCGACAGCGCCGACTTGCGAATACCCATCGATGGTCAGGTCGCTCGTGACGAACGGGAATTCCGTAGCTGGGGCGAATCGCCAATGCGCGGTCGCGGCGACGAAACCCGGATCGCTGACCGGGATGGCGAACTCGATCGTGTTCGGCGCGGGGCTCGTCTGCGCCCTGATCAAAGCCCCGCGCAGCGAACAGTCGGCGTTGCCGGGAGCACTGTCGCAGCCCTGATGGGCAGCGTCGCCGCTGTCGTTGGTCGTATCGACGAGAAAGGTTGCAGCCTGCACCGGCGGGGCGGCGAGAAGGAACAAAAGGGCAAGGGTGCGCATGGTCCGGTCCGTGATCACATGCCGCATGCCGGGAAGGCAGTGCGGTCATGTGGGCAGGAAACGGAAAAGTGCGTCGCGGTGGTCCATGCGCTCGCAGTCCAAGCCGAACCGCGAGCGTCCCCCGATCCTTTCCAGTCAGGCCGCTGGCTCGATCCAGACCATCAAGAGTGCGCGCGCGGAGGCGAGATCGCGCTTGACGGTCTGTTCGGAAATCTCGAGAAAGCTGGCGATCTCGCCGTAGGTCGCGCCGCCCAGCGCATGCATCTCGATCGCATCGGCCTTGCGCTCATCCAGGGTCCGAAGACGATCGAGCGCCGCGACAATGCCGATCTCATCGAGTGCAGCGCTGGTCTCGCCGATCAGGTTCGCGGTCAGGGTAACCGGGGCAAGATCCCCGCCGCGCTTGCTTGCCTGGCGTGCGCGCGCATGGTCGATCAGCAGCTGGCGCATCGCCATGACCGTCGTACGGACGAGATGTTGGCGATCCTTGAAGCCGACCGTATCGTGGCGCAACTTGAGCCAGGCCTCGTGCACAAGCGCGGTCGTGTCGAGGGTTTCGCCGCGCTGTCCTCGCCGCAACGCGTGTGCGCGCCGTTTCAGTTCGGCGTAGATCTCGTTGAACAGTTCGGGATCCGACATGCGCTGCATGACGCCGATTCTAGCCCCCAATCCACAGTTGCTTGCGTGCGAGCGTGCGCGTTACGGGTTTCGAGGTCGCGTGGCTCGCTCAGCGCCGGACTCGTTCAGTGCTGCGCGTAAACCATGCGGGCGGCAAGACTGCGCATGTAGGTCGAAGCTGTCGCGCGCAACAGCGGTTCGACCTCCCGACGGACAGCGTCGGCTTCCGCGGAACGCTGAACTGCCTGGAGTGATGCGACGAGCTCGACTTTCAATTCAAGGACGCGGGGATCGTTGTCGGCCAGTGGGGGAGTGCTCAATGCCAGGGCTTCCCGCAGCGGCGCCTGCGCAGCCTCGGCGAATCCGTTGGCGCGAAGGGCGCGGGCCCAGGCGAACAGGGGCGCACGATGACCTGGTGAGCCTGGGGGAGCAGATTCCCTCGACATCGCCAATGCCTTCTCCGCGGTCCGCAGCGCTGGTTCGTGCATTCCGCTGTCGAGTTGGGCTTCGCTCAACGTGGCCTGCAGGAACACGGTGATGGGCGTGGGTTTTTCTGCTGCTGCACCAAGCGCAGCGAGTGTCGCCTGGATCTCGGCGAGCGCGTCGCCGGGTCGCTGCGCGTGGCGGAATACCGTGGCCAGATAGCCGCGGTACATCGCCAGCCATTGCGAGCTCGGCGCCTGGCGCGCCTGGGCAATGGCTATCGTTCGCTTGAAGGTTGCTTCGGCTTCTCCGTGGCGACCGAGCATCAAACGCGCGACGCCAAGGCTCCACAGGGGGTCGGCCAGTTCGATGCTCGTATCGGATTGCTTGAGCCTTTCCCAAAGGGCGATCGCCTCGAGCGCCGCAGCCTCGGATTCTTCGAATCGGCTAAGGCCACGATACTCGGTGGCCAGGGCGCCTTGCAGGTAGGCCAGCTGCTCGGGGCGCACGTCGGCCAGTCCGCGCCGCACGATCTCCACCAGTTCGAGATGTCCTTGCAATGCCTGCGCAGTCTGGCCATTGCGATTCATTGCCAGATACAGATTGGATTTCTGCACGATCGTCTCGCGATGTTCGGGCCCGAACACCTTGGCGGCGATATCGGCTGATTCGCGCAGGGTCCGGATCGCACCCTCGGCGTCACCCTTGTGCGCCAGTGCAGAGGAGAGTACGCCCAGCGAGTTCATCACACTGCTGTGCTCGCGCCCGTTCAGCGCCGTCATGGCCACGATCGCATGGTTCGCCGATTCGATCGCCTCTTCGTAGCGCGACAGTTCCTTGTAGGCCAGACCGAACAGTTCCCAGTTTGCGGCAACGGCATCGCTGGCTTGACCGAACGCTTCGCGATCGAGGGTCATTGCCTCATGCAATACCGGGAGCGCCTCATCCGCGCCGCCGTTCGCGATCATGGCCTCGGCAATGATCCGGCGAGACTGTGAGGCCTCTCGACGCGCAGCAGGCCCGGCGCTCATCGCGAAGCCGATCGCCTGGCGCGCGTGCCCGATCGCGGCGTCGTAGGCGTTGCTGGCAAGTTCCGTGCGCGCGAGGCGAACCAGGCTCAGCGCGCGGACCCGGTCGGGAACCCCCGCGCCGTCGCCCGCCGATACGGCACGCTGAAGAAGCTCCCTGGCCCGCGCATATTCACCGATGTTCCAGTAGAGATCACCGATCAGGCTGGTCAGATCGACTTGCAAGGCAGCGGGTCTGGCTTTGCCGTCACTGAGCCCGCGCTCGCCTTTCTCGAGCAGCAGCTGGGCCGTGAATGGTTGCCCCTTGTTCTCGTCGGGATTGGCTTGTTCGAAAACCCCGAGCAGGAATTCGCCCACGGCTTCGGCCCGCTCGCGCTCGGCGCGCTCGCGGCGTGCCGTGTCGAGGGCCATCACCGTAGTGGCCAACAGGCCGATCGCAAGTGTACCGACCAGCGCCGATGCGCTGGCATTGCGGCGCATGAACCGGGTTGCCGCCCGCATTCGCGAAGCACGTTGCGCGCGTACCGGATGGCCGGAGAGGTGGCGCTGCAGGTCGTCATGCATCGTCTGCGCGGTTGCGTAGCGCGATGCAGGAACCTTGTCCATCGCCATGCCGATGATGGCGTCAAGATCGCCGCGCATTGCGCGCCGCATCGCCGCATCGGTGCGCAGACCGAGGGCGGCACTGCGACCGTTTGCTGCCGCGCGCGACAAGGCAACGCGCTGGCCCTCCACGATCGCCTGTTCGAGCTGGGCCGGCGACTCGATGCTCAGCCGGTACGGGCGTGCACCAGCCAGAAGTTCATGAAGGACCACGCCGAGCGACCAGATGTCGGTGGCCGTGGTCAGCACCTCGCCGCGAATCTGCTCGGGGCTTGCGTAGTGCAAGGTGAGCATGCGCGAACCGGCCTGGGTCAGCTGGGTCTGTTCGGCGTCGCCGCTGGATGTGTCGAGCAGTCGCGCGATTCCGAAATCGAGCAGGCTGACCTGGCCATTGGCGTCGACGAGGATATTGCCGGGTTTGATGTCGCGATGGATGATCAGGTTGGCGTGGGCGAACTGCACCGCGTCCAGGACCTGACAGAACAGCTCGATGCGCTGTCGGAGCGACGCCTGACGCGAATCGCACCAGCGCGTGATCGGCTCGCCTTCGATGTACTCCAGCGCGAGGAAGGGTTGGCCATCGCTCGTGAGGCCCGCGTCATACAGGCGTGCAATGTGCGGGTGGCGCAGGCGCGCCAGGATGTCGCGTTCGCGGATGAACCGCTGTGTGAACGCATGCGTTCGCAACGCGAGGATCGGGAGCTTGAGCGCGACCGATCTTTGCAGGCTGCCGTCGGCACGCTCGGCGAGCCAGACCACCGCCATTCCGCCGCGGCCGATCTCGCGCAGCAGACGATACGGACCGATCGCCTGGCCCGGCGCGAACGCGGACTCTTCCTGATCGCCTTCGACCGCCTCATGCAACGCAGACTGCACGGGCGCGAAGCCCGCCTCGTCACCCGAACGTTCATGTGCGCGCAGCATCGCACGCAGTTGGCGACCCAGCTCGGGGTCCTTGCGGTCGTATTCCTGCAGCCGGGCATCGACGACGCCCGCAGGCAGTTCCATCACCTGCTCGAAGGCCTCCAGTGCACGCTTCCAGACCGTATCGGTGGACATGTGGCGCACTCACGCTGTGATTCGCGGCGCGCAGCGTAGCAGGGTGGATGGCAAAGCAGCTGCGGCCAGTCGATGGCCGCGCTCTGAGGCGAGAAAGCCGGCGCGAGGCCGGCTTCGTCCTAAGATCGATCCTGGCTGGTCGGGGGGACGGGATTCGCGTGCTGTTTCGGCAATTCCGATGCGCATTCGCGTGAAGTAGATTGCGTCGCACCATGAAATGCCCCGATTGCGGCGCGGCCATGTTGATCCACGACACCCGCGACGTTCCGTACACCTACAAAGGTGAATCCACCGCGATTCCGGCCGTGACGGGGGACTATTGCCCGGCGTGCGGCGAGCTTGTGCTGGACCAGGCGCAAGGCGACCGCTACAGCGAACAGATCGGTGCGCTCCAGCGCGAAGCGAACGCCTCATACGTCGATCCGGCTTTCATCGTCAAGGTACGCAAGAAGCTGGCGCTGGACCAGCGCGAAGCAGCCGAGATTTTCGGGGGCGGCATCAATGCATTCTCGCGCTACGAGAACGGCAAGACCAAGCCGCCACTCGCGCTGGTCAAATTGCACAAGGTGCTCGACCGGCACCCGGAACTACTCAACGAAATCCGGGCGGCATGACTGATCGCGCGACGACGACATCACGGGTAGAGCCACTACGGGCGCGTCTGTGACTGCTGTTTGCGTGCCGTTGCGGGGAATGTAGTCCGCATCTCGTGCACGCGAATTCACGAGGGCCAATTGGCTAAACAGTACACGAGCGGATCACCGCTGAGCCGTTTCGCCTGTATGAACTGCCGGGGGGAAAGGCCTGTCAGCGAGACAAACTCCTGATGGAAGTGCGCGTGGTCGAAGAACTCGGCCGCGACATCTTCCCGCCAGGCGTCACCCCAGGGTGTCGGGTGGATGGCCCGGATGACACGGTTGAGTCGCGCGACCCTCAGCAGCATCTTGGGCGACGCGGCGAGATAGTGGCGAAACTGATGGCGTAGCGTGCGCTCGTGCAGGTCGAGGCGAGCAGCGATCGCAGCCACCGACCCTCGCAGACGCCCTGCGACAATGGCATCGGCCACGTCATAAACGCATTGTCCGCGATCCGCACGCTGGTTCGCCAAGCGTTCTCTCATGAAGCTTTCCATGAGGCCGCACCGCTCCCGGAAGCTGCCGGCCATGTGGAGTTGCTGCATCAGGCGTTGTGCCTCGTCGCCAAGAACGCTCGACAGGTCGAGACGTATGCCGCGCGTCTCGGTCGGCGGCGCAAGTAGCGCCGCACCGCGATAGGTGAGTGCCGCTACGAAAGCGTGCAGGCGACCCGCTGGCCGCGTGACTCTGCAGCGTTCGACAAAGCCCCAGAGCGACAATGCGGGCATAGGAGCGAACGTGCTCTCCCGCGCGAAGGCATAGTCCGCACCCAGTACAGCATGAAGAAACGGCGTCCCGACTGGCAGCTCCAGAGACTGTCCGAACACGTCGCTGTCCACCCGTTCGACGAAACCGCTGACGTAGTGACTCAAGTCGTGCGAAGGACGCACCCATCGGACGGACATGCCCACATCATGGTTTGCCGATTTTTCCAATCCTCAGCTCCTTCGGTACTTTATCGTAACGGTTGGAGACCACGGGGGAAGAGCATGACGTTCAAAGAGATGCAGGCCGATTTCATACTGCGTCGCAGAGGGTCGCTCGCACTACCAATGACGGGGATGATCGTTTACTCGATGTCCGCCATCCTAAGTCTCCTGGTTGACTCTGCATATCACAACCTCGTCCTGACGCTGTGCTTCTGGTCCATCATGCCGGTCGGCTTTCTGATCGGATGGCTTCGTGGCGAGGATATGTCGCCATCGCCACAAAACAAACTTCTGCGGCTGGCATTGATGGGGCGTGTGATGGCTTTGTCCACTTGGTCCATTCACATACCGATCTGGATCCATGCGCCCGAACTTTTTCCGCTGACCGTGGGAATAGGCTTCGCCCTTCACTGGGTCATCTTCTCATGGACCATCGGCCATCCTGTCGGGCTCATCCATCTGGCGATGCGGATCGTCTTCGTGTTGCTGGCATGGCATCTGTTTCCTGCAAACCGGATGGGAGCGATCAGTGCAGGTGTGGCGCTCGCCTATGGCGTATCTACGTTTCACCTCGCGAGCATCGACTGGAAACGACGGCTGGGGATTGATCTGCATTGATCGCCAGATGTGCAGCAGACGCTGCGCATTCCCGTGCAGTCGCGGTTTCGATGACGGAAGAACAGGGTGCAACCTGGAAGGGCCGCACGATGTGCCTGCCTGAAGCCGGATCACGTGCATATGACGCTGCGGATTCCGCCGAAGTACGCGGTGTCGCAGGTAGTGGGCGCCATGAAAGGAAAGAGCGCGATTCGCCTGGCCCGGGTGTATGGCGAGCGCACTGATCGGCTAAAAAACCAGAACCCCGGCTTTGCCTGGGGGTAATTGCTGCCTGGCGAAGGCGGCAGCCTATGGGCTGGATACGGTCTGCATATGCCCGCTCTTCTGCAGGCTGCAGGAACATCTGGTCGGGGAGACAGGATTCGAACCTGCGACCTCTACGTCCCGAACGTAGCGCTCTACCAGACTGAGCTACACCCCGACTATGCCCGCAGCAAGCGGGGCGCGAATCATAGCGACGGGCGCGCCGGCGCGCAACGACTGCTGCGGGGGCGGGGCGGGGTTCTGCTAGGCTATGCGGCTGGCTTTCGCGGCGCCGGGCCGCACTGCCAAGGCGGATTTTCCGAGGATACCGATGGCTCTGACACCTGCCCGCACGCCGCCCGGCGTGCTCGAACTGCTGCCGCTGGACCAGATCGCGTTCCAGGGCATGCTCGACACGATCCGCAGCAATTTCGAACGATTCGGGTTCCTGCCGATCGAGACGCCGGTCATGGAGTTCGCCGACGTGCTGCTGACCAAGTCCGGCGGCGAGACCGAGCGCCAGGTCTATTTCGTCCAATCGACCGGTTCGCTGGAGCAGGGCGACAGGCCTGACCAGGCCCTGCGTTTCGATCTGACGGTGCCGCTCGCGCGCTACGTGGCCGAACACGAGCACGACCTGCATTTCCCGTTTCGTCGCTACCAGATCCAGCGCGTCTATCGCGGCGAGCGCGCGCAGCGCGGGCGTTTTCGCGAGTTCTACCAGTGCGATATCGACGTGATCGGCAAAGACGCGCTTTCGGTGCGTTACGACGCCGAACTTCCGGCGACGATCTACAGCGTGTTTCGCGAGCTGGCGATCGGTCCGTTCACGATCCAGCTCAACAACCGTCGCCTCATGCGTGGCTGGTTCGAAGGCCTCGGGATCGCCGATGGCGACACCCAGATGGCCGTGCTGCGCGAAGTCGACAAGCTCGACAAGCGCGGTGCCGAGCAGGTGTGCGCGACACTCGCGGGCCCGGGTTTCGGCATCGAGGCCGCGATGATCGAGCGGATTCTCGGCTTCGTGCAGGTGCGCTCGACGTCGTTGGCCGATGCCCATGCGCGGCTCGATGCACTGGGCAGTGGCAGCGAAACTTTTGAACAGGGCCGCGCAGAGCTGCGTGAAGTGCTTGACCTGGTCAAGGCCTTCGGCGTGCCGGAGACGCATTTCGCGCTGAATCTCTCGATCGCGCGCGGTCTGGACTACTACACGGGTACGGTTTACGAGACGACGCTCAACGAGCATGCGCAGATCGGCTCGATCTGCTCGGGAGGGCGCTACGAGAACCTGGCCGGCAACTACACGAAATCGAAACTTCCCGGCGTCGGCATCTCGATCGGCGCCACGCGCCTGTACTGGCAGTTGCGCGAGGCCAAGCTCATCGGCACGGCCACCAGCTCGGTGCAGGTGCTCGTCACCCAGATGGACGAGGGGCAGCTGCCGGCCTACCTCGCGCTGGCTGCAGAGTTGCGCGCCGCCGGGATCAACACGGAAGTGGTCATGGAACCCTCCAAACTCGCCCGCCAGTTCAAGTACGCGGACCGTGCCGGCATCCGCTTCGTGCTGGTTCTCGGCGACAACGAAATCACCAACGCCACGGTGACCGTCAAGGACATGCGACGCGAGGACCAGTTCGAGGTTGCGCGCGCGGAACTGGTCAAGACCTTGCGTGTGGAGCTTGAACAGGTGGTCGCGATGGGAGGACGCGCATGACGATCGTTCTCGACGGCGCGTCGCTGACGCGGTCGCAACTGGTCGCCATCGCTCGCGGCGTCGGCGTGGAACTGGCGCCCCAGGCGCTCGTGCGCGTTCAGCGCGCGGCCGATTTTCTCGCCGAAAAGGTGAGCTGCGGCGAGCCGGTGTACGGAGTCACCACGGGCTTCGGCAGCAATGCCGACAAACTGCTCGGGTCCCATCGCGCGCGTGACGAGTTGCCGGGCGGCAACCCCGAGGTGCGTGAGGGCACGTTGCTCGATGAACTGCAGTACAACCTCGTGGTCACCCACGCGGTCTGCGTCGGCAAGCCGCTGGCGAGCGATCTCGTGCGCGCGATGCTCGCGATTCGCATCAACACCTTGTTGCGCGGTCACTCCGGGATTCGGGTTGCCACCTTGCAGTCGTTGACCGAACTGCTCAATCGCAACGTGATTCCGGTGGTGCCCGAGAAGGGCTCGGTCGGTGCGAGCGGCGATCTTGCGCCGCTGTCGCATCTGGCGATCGTCCTGCTGGGTGGTGGCGAAGCCTTTTTCGCGGGTGAACGCCTGCCCGGCGCCGAGGCCATCCGCCGCGCCGGCATCGCGCCGGTCCGGCTGTCGTTCAAGGAAGGGCTCGCGCTCAACAACGGAACCGCGCAGATGCTGGCCACGGCGGTGCTCGCCCTGGATCGCATCGAAACGCTCATCGCCACCGCCGACCTTGCCGCAGCGATGACGCTGGATGCGTTTGCGGGCCGCAGCGGTGCGTTGCGACCCGAAGTGCACGCGCTGCGACCGCATCCGGGGCAGGTCGAGACCGCGCGCTCCATGCGCGAATTGCTCGAAGGCTCGACCCTGGTCGACATTCCCTACCATCTGGTTCCGCGCTTCCGTACCTGGACCGCGGAGGCGTGGAGCGATCCGCTGGATCAGGCCCAGCGTTTCGACATCATGTGGGACTACGTGCCTGCATCGCAGCGGCATGGTCGCGAAGCGTTCTATGCGCGTTTCCTGCCGTTCAAAGGCGGCAAGAAGCATCAGCCGCAGGATGCGTATTGCCTGCGCTGCATGCCGCAGGTGCATGGTGCCGTGCGCGATGCCTGGGCCCAGGCCTGCCGCATCATCGACATCGAACTGAACTCGGTCACCGACAATCCGCTGGTGTTCCCGGACGCGGAGAATCCACGCCATATCGAGGATCAGGTCATCTCTGCCGGACATTTCCACGGGATGCCGCTGGCCCTCGCGATGAGCTACGTCAAGGCCGCGATTCCGGTGCTGGCATCGATATCCGAGCGACGCCTCAACAAGCTGGTCGATCCGGCTACCAATGATGGCCTGCCCGCATTCCTGATCGGCAACGAGGATGCAACCGATTCGGGCTTCATGATCGTGCAATACACGGCCGCCGCACTGGTCAACGATCTGGCCACGCGTGCGCATCCGGCCTCGGTGTATTCGGTGCCGACCAGCGCGAATGCCGAGGATCATGTCTCGATGGGCACGAACGAAGCCCGGCATGTGCTGGAAATGACCGAGGATCTCGGACACGCGCTGGCACTGGAGTTGTATACCGCGGCGCAAGCGCTCGAGTACCGGCAGGACATGCTCAACGCCGCGCGCCGGCTTGCCGCGCGCGCAGACCGCGATGCTGTGGCGGCAAAGATCGCTGGTGCGCCGCAGCCGGATCATCCGGATCGCGCGGCATTCGAGGCCGAGGTCGGGTCGCTCATGCAGGCATTGACCGAAGCCGGCGATTTCCACGCGGGCAAGGCCGTGCGCATCGCCCACGAACGCATCCGCACTCGCATCGATTTCATGCAGCGCGACCGTGCGATGGACGACGATGTCCGGACGATCTGCGAGATGGTCGCCAATGGCGACTTCATGATCGCGGATTGAGTCGACGGGGTTACCTGCCGATCGAGTCGGCTGCTTCCATGCCCCTGTGGGAGGGCTTCCATGCCCCGTGCCTTTGGCCGGGGATGTGAACCGCCCCGTCTTTTCCGGAGGCTCCAATCTTTGAGAGGATGGAGCCATGAAGAAAAAGCCAGAGAGACACTCACCGGAAGTGCGGGAGCGCGCGGTTCGT
>Ga0307505_10001021_pt1 | contig 25386 bp, 29 predicted proteins | sample 23_S_MG_FD_202183 | JGI IMG/M metagenome (GOLD analysis project Ga0307505, IMG submission 202183) | Soil microbial communities from Populus trichocarpa stands in riparian zone in the Pacific Northwest, United States - 23_S | ecosystem: Environmental > Terrestrial > Soil > Riparian zone > Trees... | reverse complement strand
AGGTAGCCCAGCACGAGGAAGGAAACGATGAAGAGCGCGAACCAGGTGAGGTACTTGGGGCCGCGATAGCGGATCGACTTCACCTTGCCGCGGTCCAGCCACGGCAGCACGAAGAAGATCAGGGTCGCCGCGCCCATCACCGCCACGCCGGGGAACTGCGACCCCAGGACCGGCGGAATCGCGCGCAGCATCGCGTAGTACGGCGTGAAGTACCAGACAGGCGCGATGTGCTCCGGCGTCTTCAGGGGATCGGCGGGGATGAAGTTGTTGTACTCGAGGAAGTAGCCGCCCATCTCGGGCGAGAAGAACACGACCACCGTGAAGACGATCAGGAAGACCGCGACCCCCAGGATGTCTTTCACTGTGTAGTACGGGTGGAACGGAATGCCGTCGACCGGGGTGCCGGTCTTCGGGTCGAGGGTCTTCTTGATCTCGACGCCGTCGGGGTTGTTGGAGCCCACCTCGCGCAGCGCCATCAAGTGGGCGGCGACCAGGCCCAGAAGCACCAGCGGGAGCGCGATCACGTGGAGCGCGAAGAAGCGGTTCAGGGTGGCGTCGGACACGTTGTAGTCGCCGCGGATCCAGATCGCGAGCGGCTCGCCGATGAGCGGGATTGTCCCGAACAAGTTGATGATCACCTGCGCGCCCCAGTACGACATCTGGCCCCACGGCAGCAGGTAGCCGAAGAAGGCTTCGGCCATGAGCGCGAGGTAGATCATCACGCCGAAGATCCAGACCAGCTCCCGCGGCTTGCGGTAGGAGCCGTACATGAGCCCCCGGGCCATGTGCAGGTACACGCAGATGAAGAAGAACGACGCGCCCGTGGAGTGCACGTAGCGGATGAACCAGCCGCCCGGCACGTCGCGCATGATGTACTCCACCGAGGCGAAGGCTTCCTGCGCGCTCGGCTTGTAGTTCATCGTGAGGAAGATGCCCGAAACGATCTGGATCACCAACACCAGGAGCGCCAGCGAGCCGAAGTAGTACCAGAAGTTGAAGTTCTTCGGCGCGTAGTAGTCGGTGAGCTGGTCCTTGTACAGGTGCACCAGCGGGAAGCGCTGGTCGACCCAGGTGAGGATGCCGTTGAAGGGGCCTGCGCCCGTGACGGGGGTCTTCGGCGTGGCTCCCATGTCAGGCTCCCTGCGTGTCTTCGCCGATCACGACCGCGCTGCCGTCGGCCGTGAAGCGGTGCGGCGGGATGGTCATGTTCGACGGCGCCGGCGAGCCCTTGAAGACGCGCGCGGCCAGGTCGAAGCGCGAGTTGTGGCACGGGCAGTAGTAGCCGCCAGGCCAGTCGGCGCCCATGTCCGAGGCGGCCCCCACTTCCTTCTTGAGGGTGGGCGAGCAGCCGAGGTGGGTGCACACGCCCTCGACGATGAAGAACTCCGGCTTGATCGAGCGTCCCGGGCCCTTCACGTAGTCCGGCTGGCGCGACTCCTTCGAGTCGGGATCGGTCAGCAGCGCGGCGTTCTGCGCCAGCCGGCCAACCATCTCCTGGGTCCGGCGCAGCACCCAGACGGGCTTTCCGCGCCATTCCACGGTGATCTGCTGGCCGGGCTCGAGCTTCGACACGTCGGCCTCCACCGGGGCCCCGGCGGCAAGGGCCCGGGCGCTGGGGAACCAGCTGAGCAGCAGGGGCGCGGCGAAACCGCCCGCGAGGACGGCTCCGGCGCCCGACGTGGCGACGAGCAGCAACCGGCGTCGCTTTTCGTCGACGTTGTCTCGGACGATTGCGGTCATGGGGTCGGGAATGCGGGAAGAAAAGGTGGGAAAAGACGGCGGGCGCGAGTTTAGTCCGGCATTTTAGCGGATTTGCCCCACCGCCTTAAAGCCCCGGGGTCGGCCGACGCTGATTGACGCCCCGCCCGTGCCACCCCTAGATTGCATTCCCACCCCTACGAAAAGGTCGGAAAAACCATGAGCATGGCCTCGGAGTTCCGGGAATTCGCCCTGAAGGGCAGCGTCGTCGACCTCGCCGTGGGCGTGATCATCGGCGCGGCCTTCGGCAAGATCATCGAGTCGCTGGTGGGCGACATCATCATGCCGGTGGTGGGCCGGATCTTCGGCGGGCTCAGCTTCGTCGACTACTTCATCGCCCTCGCGCCCATCCCGGCCAACGTGCCAATGACCCTGGAAGCGGTGAAGAGGGCCGGGGTCCCGGTGCTCGCGTGGGGCAATTTCGTCACCGTCGCGATCAACTTCGCCATCCTCGCCCTCGTGATCTTCCTGATGGTGAGGCAGATCAACCGCCTCAAGCGCCAGGCGCCTCCCGCGCCGCCGGCGCCGCCCGAGGAGGTGCAGCTGCTGCGCGACATTCGCGACTCGCTCGCGCGCCGCTAGAGCGGGCGACGGCCCGCGCCCGGCTACAATGCGCGGTTTCCGCCTGCCTTTTCCATGCGCAAGCTCTGGCTCGTCTTCGCCCAGGCCGTGACCATCACGCTCGCGGCGCTCTTCGTCGTGAGCCTGGTGAAGCCGGACTGGATGGCATGGCGCGGCCGGGTGGTCGAGGTACGAGAGGCGGCCGGACCCGCGACCGCCTCCCTCCAGCAGGCCGCGCCGCCCGGACGCTCGATCAGCTTCAGCGATGCGGCGCGCAAGGCGATTCCGTCGGTGGTCAACATCTCGGCCACCCGCCAGGTGCGCCGGCGCAACCCGCTGCTCGAGGACCCGGCGTTCCAGCGCTTCTTCGGCGAGCGCTTCAGCCTTCCGCCGGAGACGCAGCTTTCGCTCGGCTCGGGCGTGATCGTGAGCCGCGAGGGCTACATCCTCACCAACGACCACGTGGTCGAGGGCGTGAGCGAGATCCAGGTCACGCTCCACGACGGGCGCACGGTCATCGGCAAGACAGTGGGCACGGATCCCGACACCGACCTGGCGGTGGTGCGCATCAATACGCCCGGGCTGACCGCGATCACATTCGGCCAGTCCGAGCAGGCCAAGGTGGGCGACCTGGTGCTCGCGATCGGCGACCCGTTCAGCGTCGGGCAGACCGTGACGATGGGGATCATCAGCGCCGTCGGCCGCGAGATCGCCCCCGCCAATCCCTTCGGCCGCTTCATCCAGACCGATGCAGCGATCAATCCGGGCAATTCGGGCGGGGCGCTGGTGGACACGAACGGCAACCTGATCGGCATCAACACGCTGATCTTTTCCCGTTCCGGGGGCTATCAGGGCATCGGCTTCGCCATCCCGGTGAGCCTCGCCAGGCGGGTGATGGAGCAGATCATCGAGACCGGGTCGGTGACGCGCGGCTGGTTCGGAGTCGACGTCGCCGACATCTCGCCCGAGCTCGCCGAGTCGCTCGGGCTCAAGGGCACGCGCGGGGCGATCGTGGGCGCCATCGAGCGCGGCAGCCCCGCCGAGAAGGGCGGCGTGCGGCTTGGCGACGTGATCGTGGCCATCGACGGCAAGCTCGTGCCCGACGTGAGCTCGGCGCTCAACGCGATCGCCGAGATGGCCCCGGGCCGCAACGTTCCCGTGAGGGTGATCCGCCGCAACCAGGAAGTGAGCATCGACGTGACGGTAGGCAAGCGGCGCCCACGCCCGCGCGCCGACGAGTGAGGCCGTCCTAGTCCTGCGAGGCCTCGCCGGCGGCCGCGCCCTGCGGCCGGCGCCGCCCGACGAACTGGGCGATGACGATGCCGGCCTCATAGAGGACGTACATCGGCACCATGAGCGAGAGCATCGACACCACGTCTGGCGGGGTGACCACGGCGCAAACCACCGAGATGCCCAGCAGCACGTAGCCGCGCCATTCGCGCAGCTGCGCGACGCTCACCAGTCCCATCATCACCAGCACCACCACGACCACCGGCACCTCGAACGCCAGCCCGAAGGCGAGGAACATCCCGAGCACGAAGTTGAAATACGCCTCGATGTCCGGGGCGACGGTGATGCTCTTCGGCGCGAAGCTCGAGATGAAGGCGAACACCTTCCCGAAGACCCAGTAGTAGCAGAAGAACACGCCGATCAGAAAGAGCAGCGTGCTGCTCACGATGATCGGCACCGCGAGCCGCTTCTCGTGCGCGTACAGTCCCGGGGCCACGAACGCCCACGCCTGGTAGAGGATGAACGGCAGCGCTATCACGAAGGCGACGAAGAAGCCGATCTTCATCGGAATGAGGAAGGGCGAGATCACGCCGGTGGCGATCATGCGCGAGCCTTCCGGCAGGCTCTCGATCAGGGGCTGGGCGAGCAGGTCGTAGAGCTCGGCGCTGAAGTACAGCGTCGGCGCGCACGCGATCGCGTACGCGACCAGGCTCCACACCACCCGCTGGCGCAGCTCGATCAGGTGGGAGAGGAAGGTTTCCTGGTTTTCCAATCCTGCGTTTCCTCGATGCCCAGCTCGAGCTGGGGCGACGGCGGGCTGCCCGGCTCGCCGGGGGGCGGTTCACCGGGCGAAGGCTCGGGCGGGGGCTCGGACGCGAGTCCGCCCTCGATCGATGCGGTCGCGTCGCGCAGCTCGCGCTCGGTTTCGGCCGCCTTCGACTCGACCTCGGACTGGAACGAGCGCGCCGCGCCCTCGAACTCGCTCTTCAGCTTGCCCAGCTCGGCGAGCTCCATCTCGCGCGAGATGTCGGACTTCACCTGGGTCACGTAGCGCTGCAGCCGCCCGAAGAGGTGTCCCGCCGTGCGCGCGACCTTCGGCAGGCGCTCCGGCCCGAGCACGACGAGCGCCACGATGCCGATCAGCATCAGCTCGGAAAAACCGATGTCGAACATGGCGGGACGCTCGCGTCCGGGCCCGGCGGCCCGTCAGCTCTTCTGCTTGTCCTTGATCTCGCCCTCGATCGTCGAGCCGCTCCTGGCGATCTCCTCGGGCTTCTTCGGCTCGTCGCCGCCCTTCACGCCGTCCTTGAAGCCTTTCACGGCGCCCCCGAGGTCGCTGCCCATGTTGCGCAGCTTCTTGGTGCCGAAGATGAGCAACACGATGACCAGGACGATGAGCCAATGCCAGATGCTGAACGAACCCATTTTTACGCTCCGGTGCGGGCGCGGCTTTCCTAGTCCTTGTCACGCGCGATCATGCGCGGTAGAGGGTCGGCGCCGCCGAGGATATGTATGTGCAAATGATACACGTCCTGCCTGCCGACCCGGCCGGTGTTCACGATGGTGCGAAAGCCGTCGGTCGCCCCCTGCTCTCTGGCGAGCCGCCCGGCCAGCGCGAACATGTGCCCGAGGACCGGGGCGTCGGTCTCGGCGCAGTCGGCGAGCGACTCGATGTGGCGCTTGGGGATGATCATGAAGTGCACCGGCGCCTGCGGGTCGATGTCGTGGAAGGCGAGCATGTCGGCGTCCTCGTAGACCTTGCGGCTCGGGATCCTGCCCTCGACGATCTTGCAGAAGATGCAGTCGCTCATCACGCGTTTCCTTTCGAGCGGGAAGCCTTCTCGGCGAGCCCCGAGCGCCCCTCGCGGCGCTCGAGCTCCGCCAGCACCTCGTCCACCCCGACCCCGTGCCACGCGAGCATCACCAGGCAATGGAACCAGAGGTCGGCGGTCTCGTGCACGATCGCCGCGCGTTCGCCCGACCTGGCCGCGAGCACCGTCTCGGAGGCCTCCTCGCCGATCTTCTCGAGGATGGCGTCGGGACCGCGCGCATTCAGCGACGCGACATAGGAGGAGCCCGGGTCCGCGCCGCGCCGCTCGGCGATCGCGCGCTCCAGCCTCTCGAGCACCTCGCGCGCGCTCATTTCGGCCTCCCTGCAGCCGGGTCCACCCTGAAGGTGGCCGGATCCGCGAGCACAGGGTCGGTGGCCGTCCAGCGTGCCGCCGGGCCCTCGCCCTCGAGCCTGTTGAAGAAGCATCGCCGCCGGCCGGTATGGCACGCGATGCCGGCAACCGAGTGCACCCGGAGCAGCACGGCGTCGGCGTCGCAATCGAGCCTGATCTCGACCACGCGCTGCGCATGCCCCGAGGTCTCGCCCTTGCGCCAGAGGCTGCGCCGCGAGCGCGACCAGTAGGTCGCCTCCCGGCTCGCCGCCGTGCGCGCCAGCGCCTCGCGGTTCATCCAGGCGAGCGTCAGGACCTCGCCCGAGTCGGCGTCCTGCGCCACCGCGGGCACGAGCCCATCCGCGTTCCAGGCGACGTCGTCAAGCCAGTCCTTGCTCATGTGCGCATCTCGATCCCCCGGGCCGCGAGGAAGCGCTTGGCCTCGGGAATGGTGATCTCGCCGAAGTGGAAGACGGAGGCGGCGAGGACCGCGTCGGCGCGCCCGCGCTCGATGCCCTGCGCCAGGTGCTCGAGGCTGCCGACCCCGCCGCTCGCGATCACCGGAACCGGCACCGCCTCCGCGACCGCACGCGTGAGCTCGAGGTCGAAGCCGCTCCTGGTCCCGTCGCGATCCATGCTGGTGAGCAGGATCTCGCCCGCGCCGCGCGCCGCCATCGTCGCAGCCCATTCTACGGCATCGAGCCCGCGCGCCTTGCGCCCGCCGTGCGTGTACACCTCCCAGCGGCCGGCGGGCCCGGCGCGCGCGTCGATGGCGACGACGATCGCCTGCGAGCCGAAGCGGCGCGCGGCCTCCTGCACGAGGTCCGGGTCCTCGACCGCCGCGGTGTTGATGCTCACCTTGTCGGCGCCGGCGTTGAGCAGCTTGCGCACGTCCTCCACGCGGCGCACGCCCCCGCCCACGGTGAGGGGAATGAACACCTGGTCGGCCACCCGCTCGATCACCTCGACGATCGTCTCGCGCGCATCGCTCGAGGCGGTGATGTCGAGGAAGGCGAGCTCGTCGGCGCCGGCCTCGCCATAGCCGCGGGCGATCTCGACCGGGTCGCCGGCGTCGCGCAGCTTCACGAAGTTGACGCCCTTCACCACGCGGCCCGCGTGGACGTCGAGGCAGGGGATGATGCGCTTGGCGAGGCCCACCCGGCCGTTCCCGGCCGTCAGTCCTCGCCCGCGGCGAGCTTGAGCGCGGCCGCGAAGTCGAGCTTGCCTTCGTAGAGCGCGCGCCCCGCGATGCAGCCGGCGACGCCTTCGGCCTCGAGCTCGCAGAGCCGGCGCACGTCGTCGAGGTCGTTGAGCCCCCCGCTCGCGATGACCGGTACCGTGAGCGCCTGCGCCAGCTTGCGCGTGGCCTCGATGTTCACGCCCGTCATCATCCCGTCGCGCCCGATGTCGGTGTAGATCACCGCCTCGACGCCATAGTCCTGGAATCGCCTGGCGAGGTCGACCACGTCGTGCCCGGTGAGCTTCGACCAGCCGTCGGTGGCCACCTTGCCCTCCTTCGCGTCCAGCCCGACGATGATGTGGCCGGGGAACGCGTCGCACGCCTCGTGCAGGAACCCGGGGTTCTTGACCGCGGCCGTGCCGATGATCACGTACGACACCCCGTCGTCGAGGTAGCGCTCGATCGTGTCGAGGTCGCGGATGCCCCCGCCCAGCTGCACCGGGATGTCGGAGTCGACCGCGCCGATGATCGCCTTCACCGCCGCCTCGTTGCGCGGCTTTCCGGCCACGGCGCCGTTCAGGTCGACGACGTGCAGGCGGCGCGCGCCCTTGCCCGCCCATTGCGTCGCGGCTTTGGCCGGGTCATCGGAGAACACGGTGGCCGTTTCCATGCGCCCTTGCTGCAGGCGAACGCAGTGGCCGTCCTTCAGGTCGATCGCGGGGATGATCAGCATGGCGCGCGGGGAACCGTCACGGTTTCCAGGTGGTGAAGTTGCCGAGTAGCGCGAGGCCCGCGACGCTGCTCTTCTCCGGGTGGAACTGCGTCGCGAAAATGTTATCGCGGGCGATGGCCGAGGTAAAGGCGCCGGCGTAGTCGGTGCGACCGGCGGCGAGCCGCGGATCGGCCGGCGCGCAGTAGTAGCTGTGCACGAAATAGAAGCGCGCCCCATCGGCGATGCCCCGCCACAGGGCGTGGGGTGCCACCTGCCACACCTCGTTCCAGCCCATGTGCGGCACCTTCAACCCCTGCGCGCGGCGCTCGGGCGTGACGTCGAACCCCACCACGCGCCCGCCCAGGAGCGCGAGGCCCGGCGTATCGCCCTCGGCGCTGTGCTCGAAGAGCATCTGCTGGCCGATGCACAGCCCGAGGAACGGGCGCGCGCGCGCCGCCTCGGCCACGGCCTGCCCGAGCCCGCTCGCCTCGAGCGAGCGCATGCAGTCGGGCATCGCGCCCTGCCCCGGGAACACGACCCGGTCGGCGCGGCGGATCGCGTCCGGGTCGGAGGTGATCTGCACGTCGTCGCCCGGGGCCACGTGCGCGAGCGCCTTCTGCACCGAGCGCAGGTTGCCCATTCCGTAGTCGACGATCGAGATGCGTTGTGCCATGGGGGCGGCGGAGCGGGGCGTCTAGAGCGCCCCCTTGGTCGAGGGCACGGCGCCCGCCGCGCGCGGATCGGCCTCGACCGCCATGCGCAGCGCGCGCGCGAACGCCTTGAAGACGGTCTCGCACTGGTGGTGGGAATTGTCGCCGCGCAGGTTGTCGATGTGCACCGTCGCCTGCGCGTGGTTCACCAGCCCCTGGAAGAATTCGTGGGTGAGGTCGACGTCGAACTCGCCCACGCGCGCGCGCGTGAACTTCACGTTGTACGCGAGGCCGGGGCGTCCCGAGAAATCGACCACCGCCCGCGACAGCGCCTCGTCGAGGGGAACGTAGGCATGGCCGAAACGCCGGATGCCCTTCTTGTCGCCCAGCGCCTTGGCGAGCGCCATGCCGAGAGTGATGCCGATGTCCTCGACGGTGTGGTGCGCGTCGATCTCGAGGTCGCCCTTGGCGCGCACGGTGAGGTCGAGCCCGCCGTGGCGCGCGATCTGGTCGAGCATGTGGTCGAGGAACGGGATGCCGGACTCGAGGCGCGACTCGCCGCGCCCGTCGAGGTCGAGCGCCACGAAGACCTGGGTCTCCTTGGTGTCGCGCTGGACTTCGGCCTTGCGCATGTGTGCGGAGGGGGTCCCCATCAGCGGGGACAGGATTCGATAACCGAGGCGAGCGTCTCGATGAGTTTCGCGTTCTCGTCGGGAGTGCCGACCGTGAGCCTCAGGCAGTGAGCGAGCAGTGGATGCGAGCCGTGCAGGTTGCGGACCAATATACCACGCTCGCCGAGCGCTTCGAGCGCGCGCGGCGCGTCGGGAAAGCGCGCCAGCACGAAGTTCGCGGCCGAGGGAAAGCGGCGCACGCCGGGCATCGCGTCCAGAGCGGACTCGAGGCGTGCGCGCTCGGCCACGATCGCACGCGTCTGCTCCTCGAGCACGCCGCGATGCGCGAGCACGAGCTCGGCGGCGGCGGCGGTGAGCACGTTCACGTTGTACGGCGGGCGCAGCTTCTCCAGCTCCGCGATCCACTCGGGCGCGCCGGCGGCAAGCCCCAGGCGCAGGCCCGCGAGCCCGAGCTTGGAGACGGTGCGCACCAGCAGCAGGTTGGGATGCCTGGCGACCTCGTCCATCAGCGTGGCGCCGCCGGAGAAGGCGTAGTACGCCTCGTCCACGACCACCAGCCCCGGCGAGGCCTGCACGGCCGCGAGGATCGCCTCGCGCGGGAACAAGTTGCCGGTGGGGTTGTTCGGATAAGCGAGCCAGGTGAGCGCCGGGCGGTGCGTGCGGATCGCATCGAGCAGGCGGTCCGCATCGAGCGAGAAGTCGGCCCGCAGGGCCACGCCCTGGTAGCGCATGCCCGCCGCGGCGGCGCTCATCCGGTACATCACGAACGAAGGCTCGGGGGCGAGCACCACCGCGCCCGGCCGCGCAATCGCGAGCGACACGATCTGGATGATCTCGTCGGAGCCGTTGCCGAGGACGATGGCCAGCGCCTCCGGGATACCCATCGCCTCGCGCAGGGCGCGCTTGAGCCCGGGCAGGTCCGCATCCGGATAGCGGTTGAGCGCCACTGCGGCGAGGCGCTCGCCCAGCGCCGCGCGCAGCTCCACGGGCAGGCGGTAGGGGTTCTCCATCGCGTCGAGCTTCACCATGCCCTGAGCCGGCGCCACGTGGTAGGCGCGCATCGCCAGGACTTCCGGCCGCACCAGGTCGCGCGGGGACTTGCTCATCGCTCGCCGTCGGGCAGCCGCAGCTCGGCGCTACGAGCGTGCGCCTCGAGCCCCTCGGCGCGGGCGAGGGTGGCCGCCACGCGGCCGAGCGAGCGCGCTCCCGCGGGCGAGACCGCGATCACGCTCGAGCGCTTCTGGAAGTCGTATACACCGAGCGGCGAGGAGAAGCGCGCCGTGCGCGAGGTGGGCAGCACGTGATTGGGCCCGGCGCAATAGTCGCCGAGCGCTTCCGAGGCGTGGTGCCCGAGGAAGATGGCGCCCGCGTGCCGGATGCGCGGAAGCAGCGCCTCGGGGTCGGCCACGGCGAGCTCGAGGTGCTCGGGCGCGATGCGGTTGGCGACCTCGCACGCCTCGGCGAGGTCGCGCACGCGCACGAGCGCGCCGCGCGCGGCGAGGGAGGCGGCCACGATCCGGTGGCGCGGCAGCGCCTCGAGGCCGCGGCGCATCGATGCGGCGACGCGCTCGATGAGCTCCGCGTCGGGCGTGAGCAGGATCGCCTGCGCCATCTCGTCGTGCTCGGCCTGCGAGAAGAGGTCCATCGCGACCCAGTCGGGGTTGGCGCTCGCGTCGGCGATCACCACCACCTCCGAGGGCCCCGCGACCATGTCGATGCCGACGCGCCCGAAGACGCGGCGCTTGGCGGCGGCCACGTAGGCGTTGCCCGGGCCGACGATCTTGTCCACCGCGGCAATCGTCTCGGTGCCGAAGGCGAGGGCCGCGACCGCCTGCGCACCGCCGATGCGAACGATGCGGTCCACGCCCGCGAGCGCGGCGGCCGCGAGCACCGGGCCGTTGACGACGCCGCCGGGCGTGGGGGTGACCATCACCAACTCGGGCACGCCGGCGACCTTGGCCGCGACCGCCCCCATGATCACCGAGGACGGGTAGGCGGCCTTCCCTCCGGGGACGTACATGCCGACGCGGTCGAGCGGCGTCACCTGCTGGCCGAGCTCGGTGCCGTCGTCCTCGCGCACGCGCCACGACTCCTGGCGCTGGCGCTCGTGGTACGTGCGGATGCGCGCGCTCGCGGCCTCGAGCGCCCCGCGCTCGGCTTGGGGCAGCGCCGTCAATGCCGCGTGCGCCTGGGAAAGCGGAATGTCCAGCTCGTGCGCGGCGCGCGGCGTCCAGCCGTCGAAGCGCGCGGTGAGCTCGAGCAACGCCGCATCTCCGCGGGTTCGCACCGCTTCCAGTATCCCGGTCGTGGCGAGTTCGACCGCGTCGTCCTGGGCGGCCTCGAACGCGAGCAGGCGTCCAAGCTCGGCATCGAAGCCGGGCGCGGCGCTGTCCAGTCGCCGCGGCTCAGCCACCGACGGCCTTGCCGATCGCCTCGACCACTGGAGCGATCGCCGCACGCTTGAGCTTCATCGACGCGGGGTTGACGACAAGGCGGCTCGCGACCGCCGTCAGCTCCTCCACCACCTCCAGGCGGTTGGCGCGCAGCGTCTGCCCGGTGTCGACCAGGTCGACGATGGCATCGGCCAGCCCCACCAGAGGCGCGAGCTCCATCGAGCCGTAGAGGCGGATCAGGTCGACCTGCACGCCCTTGGCGGCGAAGTGCTCACGCGCGATGCGGATGTACTTGGTCGCCACGCGCAGGCGAGCGCCGCTCTTCACCGCGGCCGCATAGTCGAAGCCCGCCGGCGCCGCCACCGCCAGGCGGCAGCGCGCGATGCCGAGGTCGAGCGGCTGGTAGAGGCCCTGCCCGCCATGCTCGGCGAGCAGGTCGGCGCCCGCGATCCCCAGGTCGGCGGCGCCGTACTGCACGTAAGTGGGCACGTCGGCGGCGCGCACCAGGATCAGGCGCAGCCCCGGATGGCGCGTGGCGAGGATGAGCTTGCGCGTATTGAGCGCGTCCTCGGCGGGAGCGAGACCGGCGCGATCGAGCAGCGGCAGCGCCTCCTCGAGGATGCGGCCCTTGGCGAGGGCGAGCGTGATCGTGCTCATGGCCGCCCTCAGGATACCCGTTCGATGCGCGCGCCCAGCCGGGCAAGGCGCTCCTCGATGTGCTCGTAGCCGCGATCGAGATGATAGATGCGGTCGATCACGGTCTCGCCCTCGGCCACCAGCCCGGCGATCACCAGGCTCGCCGAGGCGCGCAGGTCGGTCGCCATCACGTGCGCGCCCGCGAGCGCGGGCACGCCGTGCACGATGGCGGTGTTTCCCTCGATGTCGATGTGGGCTCCCAGGCGGCGCAGCTCCTGCACGTGCATGAAGCGATTCTCGAAGATGGTCTCGGTCACGAGCGCCGTGCCCTCGGCCACCGCATTGAGCGCGATGAACTGGGCCTGCATGTCGGTCGGGAAGGCCGGATGGGGCGCCGTGCGCAAGCTCACCGCGCGCGGCCTCGAGGCCATGGCGATGCGGATGGTGGTGGCGTCCGATTCGATCGTGGCCCCGGCCTCGCGCAGCTTCTCGATCACCGCGTCCAGGCTCGACACCGGCGCCCCGGTGAGGGTCACCGAGCCACGCGTGGCCGCCGCGGCGGCGAGGAAGGTCCCGGCCTCGATGCGGTCGGGCATGACCGCGTGATCGACCCCGAAGAGCGCGTCCACGCCCTCGACCGTGATCACGTCGCTGCCGTGGCCGCTCACGCGCGCGCCCATCGCGACGAGGCAGCGCGCGAGGTCGACGACCTCGGGCTCGCGCGCGGCGTTCTCGAGCACCGTGGTGCCCTTCGCGAGGCACGCCGCCATCATCAGGTTCTCGGTGCCGGTCACGGTCACCGTGTCCATGAAGATACGCGCGCCCTTCAGCCGCGTCGCCGTCGCGTGGATGTAGCCCGCCTCGATGGCGATGTCCGCGCCCATCGCGGCGAGGCCCTTGATGTGCAGGTCGACCGGGCGCTCGCCGATGGCGCAGCCGCCGGGCAGCGACACGCGCGCCTCCCCGAACCGCGCCAGCAGCGGCCCCAGCGCTAGGATCGAGGCGCGCATCGTCTTCACCAGGTCGTACGGCGCGAAGGGCTCGGCCACCAGGCGCGAATCCAGGCGCACCTCGTGCACGCCTGCCTCGACCTTGACTCCCATGCGCTCGAGCAGCCGCACCATGGTGCGCACGTCGTTCAGCTGCGGCACGTTGGTCACGCGCACGGGCGCGGCCGTGAGCAGCGACGCGGCGAGGATCGGCAGCGCGGCGTTCTTGGCCCCGGCGACGCGAACCTCGCCCGAGAGCGGCATGCCGCCGCGAATGGAAAGCTTCTGCATGGTGTGCGGGCCTGTGGGCCCCTATCGGATCGGTCGGGTCAGCGCGCGGCCCATTCCTCGGGCGAATAGGTCTTCATGGAGAGCGCGTGGATCTCGGAGCGCATGCGCTCGCCCAGCGCGCCGTAGACCAGCTGGTGCTGGCGCACGCGCGACAGGCCCGCGAACGCCGGGCTCACCACCACGGCCTCGAAGTGCGCGCCGTCGCCGGTCACCTCGAGGTGCGTGCAGGCGAGGCCGGCGCGAATGGACTGTTCGATGGACTCGGGTTCGACTGACATGGACCCTCTCCCCAACCCTCCCCCAGGGGGGAGGGAGCAAACGCGGGATGCGGTTTCGTGGAATTGATGGGCTGGTCAATGGCGCAGCTTGTAGCCGCCGCGCAGCAGGTGCAGGGTGATCCATGATAGGGCAGCGAAGGCGGCGGTCGCAATCGCGAGGCTCGTCGCGGGCGGCACGTCGGAGTGCGCGAAGAAGCCGTAGCGGAAGCCGTCCACCGCGTAGAAGAAGGGGTTCAACCTCGACACCGCCTGCCAGAACGGCGGCAGCGTCGCGACCGAGTAGAACGCGCCGGCGAGGAACGTGAGCGGCAGCACCACGAAGTTCTGGAACGCGGCCAGCTGGTCGAACTTCTCCGACCAGATGCCGGCGATGATGCCCATCGCGCCCAGCATGCCGCTGCCGACCACGGCGAACGCGAGCGCCCAGAGCGGCTCGGCGAGCGGCAGCGGCACGATCCACACCGTCGCGGCGAACACGCCCAGGCCCACGGCGAGCCCGCGCACCATCGAGGCGAGCAGGTAGGCGGCGAAGATCTCGCCCGGGGCGAGCGGCGGCAGCAGGATGAAGATCATGCTGCCGGTGATCTTCGACTGGATGATCGACGACGAGCTGTTGGCGAAGGCGTTCTGCAGCACCGCCATCATCGCGAGCCCGGGGACCAGGAACTGCACGTAGGTCACCCCGGGGAACGCCTGAACGTGCGCCGCAAGCGCGTGCCCGAACACCAGCAGGTACATGAGCGTCGTGAGCACGGGCGCGGCCACCGTCTGGAAGGCCACCTTCCAGAAGCGCAGCACCTCCTTGCGCAGCAGCGTGGGAAAGCCGCTCGCCGCGGCCGGGGCGCTCACGCCCTCGCCTCGCGCCGCATGATCTTCACGAACACGTCCTCCAGCTCGGGCTCGGAGACCTCGAGGCTCGCCACCGCGGCCCCCGCCTCGCGCAGCCGCGCGAGCGCGTTCTCGACGTGCGCCGGCTCGGACACCGGCAGGCGCCACCAGCCGCCGCCCTCGTCGGCCGCGCCCGGCGCGAGCGAATCGGGCAGCCCCGATCCCTCGAGCTTCACCCGCAGCACGCGCTCGGAGAAGGCCGCGAGCAGGCGCGCCGTGGAGTCGAGCGCCACGATGCGCCCGTCGCGCATCATCGCGATGCGCGAGCACAGCAGCTGCGCCTCCTCGAGGTAGTGCGTGGTGAGCACGATGGTGTGGCCGGCGGCGTTCAGCCCGCGCACGAACTCCCACAGGGTCTTGCGAAGCTCCACGTCCACCCCGGCCGTGGGCTCGTCCAACACGATGACCGGCGGGCGGTGCACCAGCGCCTGCGCCAGCATCACGCGGCGCTTCATGCCGCCCGAGAGCGAGCGCATGTTGGCGCCGGCCTTGGGCGCGAGGGCGAGGCGCTCGAGGAGCTCGTCGATCCAGGCGCCGTTGCGGCGCAGGCCGAAGTAGCCCGACTGGAACTCGAGCGTCTCGCGCACCGTGAAGAAGGGATCGAACACGACTTCCTGCGGAACTATTCCAACCGCGCGCCGGGCCGAGCGGAAATCGCCGCTCACGTCGTGGCCCATTACCGCCGCGTGCCCGGCGTCGGCGAGCGCGAGGCCGCCGAGGATGGAGATGAGGGTGGTCTTGCCGGCGCCGTTGGGCCCGAGGAGGCCGAAGAACTCGCCCTGCTCCACCGCGAGCGAGACGCCGTCCAGCGCCTGGACGCGACCGTAGCGTTTCGCGAGGCTGCGCACCTCGACCGCCGGCGCGGCCATGTCAGGCGGGCTTCTGCGGCTGGATCAGCTCTTCGACGCCGTAGAGGGTGGCGAGTGCCACGAGCGGCGCGGGCAGGTTAACGAAGTCGAGCCGCTTGCCCAGGCGCTGCGCCTGGCGGCGCCACTCGAGCAGCAGCGCCACCGCGGACGAGTCGACCGCGTCGATGCCGGCGAAGTCGATGGTGAGGCGGTCGGGCAGGTCGGTGCGCGCGGCGTACTCGGTGCTCGCCTGGAGCACCTCGGGCAGCGACTCGAACGAGAGCGCGCCGTCGAGCGCCAGCACCTCGTCGCGTTGCGCGGCGCTCACTTCTTGGCGGGCGCGGCCGGCTGCGGCCCGCGGTTGCGGTCGGCGAGCGTCTTCACCAGCCCGTCGATGCCGCCGCGCTGGACCTGCTCGTTGAAGCTGCCGCGATAGGTGGTGACGAGGGAGGCGCCGTCGATAATGACGTCGAACACCTTCCAGCCCGAATCGGTCTTGTCCATCGCATAGTCGATCGGGATCGAGGGCCCGCCCTGCTGCACGACGGCGGTGCGCACGGTGGTTTCCTTGTCGCCCGCGGCCATCTTCACCGGCTTCACCTCGATCGACTGGTTGCGGTACGCCGAGAGCGAGGTCGAGTAGGTGCGCACGAGCAGCGTGCGGAACTCCTTCACCAGCGCCTCCTTCTGCGCCTCGGAGGCCTGCTGCCAGTTGCGCCCCACGGCAAGACGCGTCATGCGCGCGAAGTCGAAGTGCGGCAGCACCTTCACCTCGGCGAGCTCGGCGATCTTGCGCGTATTGCCGCTCTGCAGCTCCTTGTCGGCCTTGATGATCGCCAGCACCTCGTCGGTGACGCGCCTGACGAGGGCGTCGGGCGCCTCCTGGGCGAACGCCAGGGCGGGCACAAGGGTGATGAGAGCGAGGATCTTGCGCAGCATGGGGTGAGTCCTGTGTCGGTTGCGAACGAAGTGAGACCGCGGGTGGCGCGCGCCGGTTCCGGCGCGCTACTTCTTCGGGGCGGCGGGCTCTTCCTGCGCCTTGCTGAACAGGAACTGGCTGATCAGCTTCTCCAGAACGACCGCCGACTGCGTGATCTGCACGCGGTCGCCGGCCGCGAGCGCCTTGGTATCGCCGCCGGCCTCGAGCCCGATGTAGGTCTCGCCGAGCAGTCCCGAGGTGAGGATCGAGGCGCTGGTGTCCTTCGGGAACGTGTAGCGCGTGTCGAGCGCGAGCGTGACGCTCGCCTGGAAGCGCTCGTTGTCGAAGTGGATCTCATGGACGCGGCCCACCAGCACGCCGGCGCTGCGCACCGGCCCGCGCACCTTGAGCCCGCCGATGTTGTCGAAGCGGGCCTCCACGTTGTAGGTCTGCTTCGCGCCCTCCTGGCCGAGGTTGCCGACCTTGAGCGCAAGCACCAGCGCGGCGGCGAACCCGGCCACCACGAAGGCGCCGAACCACAAGTCGATCGTCGTTCTTTCCATCGTTCCGTTCCGAGTCAGTCCTGTGCCCGAAGCATGAAGGCGGTGAGCACGAGGTCGAGAGCCAGGATCACCAGCGCCGAGCTAACGACCGTGCGCGTCGTCGCGCGCGAGACGCCCTCGGCCGTCGGCGGCGCGTCGTAGCCCTCGTAGGTGGCGATCACGCTGACCGCGACGCCGAAGACCACCGACTTGACGAACCCGCTCGCCACATCATAGCGGACGTCGACCGCGGCCTGCATTTGCGACCAGAAGGCGCCGCTGTCCACCCCGATCAGCACCACGCCGACGAGGTAGCCGCCGAAGACGCCCATCGCCGAGAAGAGGAAGGCGAGGATCGGCATAGAGATCACTCCGGCCCAGAAGCGCGGGGCGATCACGCGCGCCATCGGCGAGACCGCCATCATGTCCATGGCGGTCAACTGCTCGGTGGTCTTCATGAGTCCGATCTCGGCGGTGATGGCGCTGCCCGCGCGCGAGGCGAAGAGCAGAGCCGCGACCACGGGCCCCAGCTCGCGCACGAGCGAGAGCGCGACCAGCACGCCGATCGACTCGGTCGCGCCGTACTTCTGCAGCGTCTCGTAGCCCTGCAGGCCCAGCACCATGCCGACGAAGAGGCCCGAGACCACGATGATGATGAGCGAGAGCACGCCGGTGAAGTAGACCTCGCGCATCACCAGGCGGAAGCGCTGGAAGCTGGTGCCCGAGGAGGCGATCACGAGCCCGAAGAAGCGCGCCATCTTGCCGATTCGCCAGATGCCGTCCACGAAGTTGCGCCCGAGCCGCGCGACCGGCGTACGCACGCGCTCAAGCACGGGCGGCCTCCGCGGCGAGGCCTACGTCGGCGGCGTAGTCGCGCGCGGCGTAGTGGAACGGCACCGGCCCGTCGGTCTCGCCGTGCACGAACTGGTGCACGAACGGGTCTTTCGAGGCGCGCACCTCGTCGGGCGTTCCCTCGCCGACGATGCGTCCCTCCGACATGAAGTACAGGTAGTCGACCATCTGCAGGCACTCGTAGACGTCGTGCGACACCACGATCGAGGTGGCGCCGAGGGCGTCGTTCAGCCTGCGGATCAACTGGCCGATCACCGCCAGCCCGATCGGGTCGAGACCGGCGAACGGCTCGTCGTAGAGCACCAGCATCGGGTCGAGCACCACGGCGCGGGCGAGCGCCGCGCGCCGCGCCATTCCGCCCGAGAGCTCGGCCGGCATGAGGTTGTGAGCGCCGCGCAGCCCCACGGCTTCGAGCTTGAGCAGCACCAGGTCGCGCACCATGCTCGCCGGCAGGCGCGTGTGCTCGCGCAGCGGGAAGGCGACGTTCTCGAACACCGTCATGTCGGTGAAGAGCGCGCCGAACTGGAACAGCATGCTCATGCGCCGGCGCATTCGATACAGGCCCGCCCGGTCGAGCTCGTGCACCGCCTCGCCCGCGACGCGCACGCTGCCTTCGCTCGGGCGCAATTGCCCACCGATCAGGCGCAGGAGCGTGGTCTTGCCGCACCCGCTGCCGCCCATGATCGCGACGACCTTGCCGCGCGGCACCCGCATCGTGATGCCCTTGAGGATCGGCCGGATGCCGTAGGAAAACGTCACCGAGTCGACGTCGACCAGGGTTTCGGACACGCGGGGGAAATGAGGAGGAAAGTAACGACGCGATTCTAGCAGCTTTGCCCCGCGCCCCTCGCCTATAATCGGCCTCGATGCCCACGCGCCCGCGCCTTCTGCTGGTCGACGACGATCCGCTGATCGGCGAGAGCCTCGCCTTCGCCCTCGAAGGGGACTACGAGGTGACGCGCGCGCAGGACCGCGCGGGCGCCGTCGCGCGCCTGCGTGAGGGGCTCGAGCCCGATCTCGCGCTGATCGACCTGGGCCTGCCGCCGGTCGCGCACCTGCCCAACGAGGGGTTCAAGCTGATCGGCGACCTGCTGGCACACGCTCCGCGCGTGCGCATCCTCGTGCTCACCGGCCAGAACGAGGATTCGAACGCGCGCCGCGCGCGCGCGCTCGGCGCCGTGGACCTGGTCCCCAAGCCCTGCGAGCCCGGCTACCTGCGCACGGTGCTCGCCCGCGCGCTCAAGTCGCCCGGCCTCGAGCGCCCGGACGACGAGGCCGAGAGCGCGCGCACGCTGATCGGGGACAGCCCCGCCGTCCGCCGGCTGCGCAGCCAGATCGACCTCTACGCTTCCGCTGCATTTCCCGCGCTGATCGAGGGCGAGTCGGGCAGCGGCAAGGAGCGCGTCGCGGCCTCGCTGCACCACCTCTCGGCGCGCGCGAGCCAGCCGTTTCTCGCGCTCAACTGCGCCGCGATCTCGCCCTCGCTGGTGGAGCCGACGCTCTTCGGCTACGCCAAGGGCGCCTTCACCGGCGCGGCCGCGGCGAAGTCGGGCTACTTCGAGGACGCCGGCGAGGGCACGCTCTTCCTGGACGAGATCGGCGAGCTGCCGCTCGACCTGCAGGCGAAGCTCCTGCGCGTGCTCGAGAACGGCGAGTACCAGCGCGTGGGCGAGACCCAGACGCGCGTGTCGCGCGCGCGCGTGGTGGCCGCGACCAACCGCGACCTGCGCGAGGAGGTCGCGCGCGGGCGCTTCCGCTCCGACCTCTACCACCGCCTTTCGGTCTTCGAGCTGGTGGTGCCGCCGCTGCGCGAGCTGGGCGAGGATCGCCTGAAGCTGCTCGACCACTACCGCGCGCTCTACGCCGCCAAGGCCGGCAGCCAGCCCTTCGCCTTCGACGATGCCGCGCGCGCACGCTGGTTCGCTTACTCCTTTCCCGGCAACGTGCGCGAGCTGAAGAACATCGTGATCCGCCTCACCACCAAGTACGCCGGCTACACGGTGGGCGAGGCCGAGCTCGAGGCCGAGTTCGCGCCCGCCTCCGATGCCGCGCGCGCCGACCCGCTCGCCCAGGCACGCGCCGAGCTCGCCTCCGGCAAGCCCTTCAGCCTCGACGCGACGCTGAAGGCGGTGGAGCAGGCCTACCTCGATGCCGCGATCGAGATGGCGCAGGGCAACATGTCGCAGGCGGCGAAGCTGCTCGGCATCTCGCGCGGGACGCTCTACGGCCGGCTCGAGTCGGCGGGCCGCTCGGGCGCCCGGATCAACCTGCCGGAGGGCAGCCGATGACGATGTATCTCGAACACTTCGGGCTGCGCGAGGCGCCGTTCCGGATCACGCCGCACACCGAGTTCTTCTTCTCCGGCGCCAACCGGGGTGCCACGCTGGAAGCGCTCGTGTACGCAGTCACCGCAGGCGAGGGCATGGTCAAGGTGACCGGCGAGGTGGGCAGCGGCAAGACGATGCTCTGCCGCGTGCTGATGGAGCGGCTGCCCGAGTCGGTCGAGACGATCTACCTCGCGGTCCCGAGCCTGTCGCGCGACGAGATGCTGGCGGCGATCGCCGCCGACCTCGAGATCGACACCACGGGCGCGAACACGACCCGCCTGGTGAAGGCGCTGCAGGAGCGGCTGGTCGCGATCCACGCGTCGGGCCGCCAGGTGGTGGCGCTGATCGACGAGGCGCACGCCATGCCGCTCGCAACCCTCGAGGAGATCCGCCTGCTCTCCAACCTGGAGACCAACAAGGAGAAGCTGCTGCAGATCGTGCTCTTCGGCCAGCCCGAGCTCGACCAGCACCTGGCGCTTCCCAACATGCGCCAGCTGAAGGAGCGCATCACGCACGGCTTCACCCTCTTGCCGCTGCCCCCGCGCGAGATCGACGAGTACATCCGCTTCCGCCTGCGCGCGGCCGGCTACCGCGGCCCCGACCTCTTCGGGCCCGAGGCGCTGCGCATCATCACCGATGCCTCCGAGGGCCTCACCCGCCGGATCAACATCTACGCCGACAAGACGCTGCTGGCGGCATTCGCTTCGGGCACCCACACGGTCACCGCCGACCACGCCCGCGCTGCGGTGAGCGACACGCAGATCGTGGTCACCCCCGCCGCGCCGCGCCGGCGCCTGGCCGCCGTCGGTGCCGCTGGCCTCGCCATCGGCGTCGTCCTGGGATATGGCCTGGCGCAGCTCACGACCGCCCCGCCCGCGCCGGCCGCGATCGCCGCTTCCCGCCCGGTGAACGCGCCGCCGCCGACTGCGCCGGCGCAAAGCCCTCCGGTCGTCCCGGCCGCAGCGACGGTCGCCACGCCTGCGCCGCCGCCGGCCCCGGCCGACCCGATCGCGGCACGCTCGGCTGCTACGCGCGAGTTGCTCGCCCCGAGCTCGCCCGCGCGCTACTCCGTCCAGCTCATGGTCACCGATGCCCGCGAGCGCGAGTATCTGGAGTCCTATCTCGCCGAGGCGGGGCGGCAGGTCGACCCCGCCAGGCTCTTCCTCGTGGCCTCGGGGAGCCCGCAATCGCCACGGCTGGGCGTGCTATTCGGCGGGTTCGAGGCGCGGGCGCAGGCGAACGAGGCGTTGGCGGGGCTGCCCACGGACCTGCGCCAGTTCAAGCCCTACGTGCGCTCGCTGGACGCGGTGCGCGAGGAGGCGCGCCGCGCGCAGGCCCAATGATGCAGGGCAGGTAATATTTCTACTGCAACCGGAACGGCGCCGAGTCGTGCCAAAGTTGTGCGGGATTTCATTTGCGTTTGCCACCCGAACACGCTATAACGACAACACAGGTTCTTTTGTCCTTAAAACAAACACTTACGAAGACTTCTTCGATGCGATTGCAAGCCTGCGCGCCCTGCCTTGCGCTGTTCCTGGGCTGGGCCCTGGCGGGATGCGGCACGCGGCCGGTCGCCCAGAACGAGGGGCACATCCTGCCGCCCGTGCCGCCCCCGGTCACGATCCCGCAGACAGTGAGGACCGTGCCCATGCCGCCGCCGCCCGCGGAGCGCGAGGCCGAGGTGCGCTACTCGGTGGTGGTCGCCAACCAGCCGGTGCGCGACGTGCTGCTCGCGATGGCGCGCGAGACGCGAGTCAACTTCGACATCCATCCCGGGATCGAGGGCACGATCAACCTCAACGCGATCGACCAGACGCTCAAGCAGATCCTCACGCGCATCGCACGCCAGGTCGACGTGCGCTGGGAGTCCGACGGGCAGACCATCACGGTGATGCCCGACACGCCATACCTGCGCACGTACAAGATCGACTACGTGAACATGTCGCGCGACGTGAGCGGCACGATCGGCGTGCAGAGCCAGGTGGTAAGCCCGCCGAGCGCCGGCGGGGGGGCGAGCGCAAATACCAGCCAGAATTCCTCACTGCTCAGGGTCGACAACGTTGGAAAAAACCGCTTCTGGGAGACCCTCGAGAAAAACGTGAAGGACCTGCTGCGGGAAACCGACAAGCAGTTGCCCGAGGGAAGCAGCGAGACGATCGTGCGGGCCCAGGGCCGGGGGACAACGACATCCGCGACCAGCACGAGAACGGCCGGTGCGCGGCAGTCCTCCACGACGGGAACGGCCACGACCGCGCCCGCCGAGTCCACCCAGGCCTCCGACGTCGTCGAGCAGCGCATGACCTTCCGCGAGATGGCCTCGGTCATCGTCAATCCCGAGAGCGGCATCGTCACCGTGCGCGCGACCTCGCGCCAGCACGAGAAGGTGGCCGAGTTCCTCGCGAGCGTCATGAGCTCGGCCCGCCGCCAGGTCCTGATCGAGGCCACCGTGGTCGAGGTGCAGCTGAACGACCGCTATCAGGCGGGAGTCGACTGGTCGGCGTTGGGCTTGCAGGGGCTGGGCTACAGCTTCCAGCAGAACCTCATCGGAGGCATCACCGGAACAGGCTCGATCGCCGGCACCGGCAACCCGTTCTTCTCGATCCAGTACTCGAATCCCAACGCGGCCGTCGGCGGGGCGATCAGCAGCACCATCAAGCTCCTCGACACGTTCGGCAACACGCGCGTGCTCTCGAGCCCGCGGATCATGGCGATCAACAACCAGACCGCGGTGCTCAAGATCGTCGACAACCTGGTGTATTTCACCGTCGACGTCACGCCGGGCACCGTCTCGAGCGGCGTGGTGAGCCCCGCGGTCATCAAGACGACGCCGCAACTGGTGCCGGTGGGCTTCGTCATGAACGTGACGCCGCAGATCAGCGAGAGCGACATCGTGGTGCTCAACGTCCGGCCCACCGTCACCAGCCAGATTGGAGAGGTGCGCGACCCGAATCCCGAGCTCGCGCGCGTGAACCAGACCAACCTCGTGCCCGTCATCCGGTCGCGCGAGTTCGAGAGCGTGTTGCGCATCCCGAGCGGCAGCACGGCGATCCTCGGTGGGCTGATGGAGGACAAGTTCGACGGGAAGCGAGGCGGCCTGCCGCTGCTCTCGCGCATCCCATTCCTCGGCGACGCGGTGAGCTACCGCGACGACCTGTCAGAGAAACGCGAGTTGGTGATTTTCCTGCGGCCAATCGTCATTCGCGATCCGAGCATCGAGGGCGACCTCGCGGCCTACCGCCGATATCTGCCGGGTGACGAGTTCTTCCGCGACACGCATCCCATCGGAAGCCGCGAGTTCGAGCGTGGCATCCGCGACATCGAGCGGGGCAAGTGGCCCAAGGGAACTCCCGTCCCGGTGGTGCCGGACCCCTACGGGGGCCGCAATTGAGCTTGCTGCTGGACGCGCTCAAGCGCGCCGAGCAGGAGAAGCTCGCGCGCCAGCCGGGCACCTCGGCCGCACCGCAAGCGCGTCCCGTAGCGGTTCCGTCGCCCGCGGCCGGCCCGTCGCTCGAGCTGCAGCCGATCGCCGCACCGGGCGGCGGCGGACCGCACGGCGCCCATGCGGCCGCGCCGGGTGCGCGCGCGGATGCCGGCGCGCACGCTGCGCAGAACGTGTTCCAGGCGAAGACCACCCGCGACTCGGAAGCCCCGCGCAACCGCACGATGCTCTGGACCATGTTCGGCGCCATCGCCCTCGTCGCGATCGCGGCCGCCGCCTACGTCTGGTATTCGGTGAAGTCGCTGACGCCCCAATACGCCGGCGCGCCGCGGCCACCTGCCGCCGCGACGCCGCCCCCGGCATCCGGCGCGCCACTGCCCCCGACCGCGGCCATGGGCAGCATCGTGCCCGCGCCGGGCGCCGTCCTTCCGGCGCAGGTTGCGCCCGAGGCGCCGCCCGCCGCCGCCGCCCCGGCCGTCGCAAAGGCTCCCACGCCGCCACCGCCGCCCGACCTGACCGCGGCCGAGCGCCTGGAGCGCGTCGCCGCCGAGGCGCGCACGCCGCCACCGCTGCAGATGGACCGCTCGCCCGAGGACGCGCGGCACGTCCCGGCGCAGGTTGCGCAGGGATACGAGGCGCTGCGCCGCGGTGACTTTGCCGCGGCCCGCCGCGGCTACGCGGCAGCGCTCGCCTCCGATCCCACGAGCGCCGACGCGCACCTGGGCATGGCCACGATCGAGGCGCGCAGCGCGAACCGCGCCGTCGCCGCGGAGCACTACCGCCGCGTGCTCGATCTCGACCCGCGCAACGCCACCGCGCTCGCGGGCCTGGCGGCGCTCGCCGACTTCTCGCGCCCGGAGGCGCTCGAGGCGCAGCTGCAGGCCGACCTCGCGCGGCTGCCCGAGAGCGCCGCTCTGCAGTTCACGCTCGGCAACCTCTATGCCGCGCAGGCGCGCTGGATCGAGGCCCAGGCCGCGTACTTCGAGGCGCATCGCCTCGACCCGGGCTCGGCCGAGATCGCGCACAACCTCGCGGTGAGCCTGGACCACGTGGGCCAGCGCCGCCTCGCCGCCGGCTTCTACCGCCGCGCTCTCGAGGGCGCGCGCGGCCGCGTCCCGCCGTTCGATGCCGCCGCCGTGGCGCGGCGCCTCGCGGAGCTCGACTGATGGGCTCGTTGCAGTCGACGCCGCTCGCCCAGGTACCGCTGGGCCAGACGCTCCTCACCAAGGGCATCATCAGCCAGGACCAGCTGAACATCGCGCTGACCGAGCAGAAGCGCTTCAAGTCCCCGCTCGGCAAGGTGCTGGTGACGCTCGGCTTCGTGACCGAGGCGACGATCCGCGACATCCTGTCCGAGACGCTGGGCCAGGTCTCGGTCGACCTCGAGAACACCATCGTGGATCCGGCGGCGATCGCGCTCGTGCCGAAGGACATGGCGCGGCGCTTCCACGTGCTGCCGGTCTCCTACGACGCCGACAAGAAGCTCCTGCTGATCGCGGTCTCCGACCCCGCCAACGTGGTGGCGCTGGACCAGATCCGCGCGCTCGCGCGCGAGGAGCTGCGCATCGAGCAGGTGCTGGCGCGCGAGTCCGACATCACCATCGGCATCGAGCACCATTACGGCTTCGAGCTCTCGATCGACGGGATCCTGAACGAGATCGAGACCGGCGAGATCGACTACCAGTCGCTCGCCGCCGATTTCGACGAGTACAGCCAGCCGGTCGTGCGGCTGGTCGACGCGCTCATGCACGACGCGGTGAAGCGCAACGCTTCCGACATCCACTTCGAGCCCGAGCAGGGGTTCCTGCGCATCCGCTACCGCATCGACGGCGTGCTGCGCCAGATCCGCTCGCTGCACAAGAACTACTGGGCCGCCATGGTGGTGCGCCTGAAGGTGATGAGCGGCATGAACATCGCCGAGACGCGCGCGCCCCAGGACGGGCGCATCTCGCTCATGCTCTCGGGCCACCAGGTCGACTTCCGCGTGTCCTCGCAGCCGACGACGCACGGCGAGAACATCGTGCTGCGCATCCTCGATCGCGACAAGGGCATCGTGCCGCTGGACGAGCTGGGGCTGCCGCCCGAGGACCTGAAGACGT
>Ga0307505_10001020_pt1 | contig 25470 bp, 38 predicted proteins | sample 23_S_MG_FD_202183 | JGI IMG/M metagenome (GOLD analysis project Ga0307505, IMG submission 202183) | Soil microbial communities from Populus trichocarpa stands in riparian zone in the Pacific Northwest, United States - 23_S | ecosystem: Environmental > Terrestrial > Soil > Riparian zone > Trees... | reverse complement strand
ACTCCTCCGGTGCGTCCTCGATCGGGTCGAACCGCTTCGCATCGAGGCCGAGCAGATTCCAGCTCTGCTGCATGTGCGGCGGCAACGGCGCTGTGACGTCGATCGTTCCTTTCCCGCTCGGATGCGGGATCGCGAGCCGCCGCGCCAGCAAATGCAGCCGGTTCTGCATGCCGCCCGGAAACTCCCAGTTCTCGATATCGAAATACTTGTCGTCGCCGACAATCGGATGACCAATCGCGGCCATATGCGCACGAAGCTGGTGCGTGCGGCCCGTAACGGGCTTCAACGACAGCCAGGCGAGCTTCTGCGCCGTGTGATCGACCACCGCGTAATAGGTGATGGCGTGGTCGGCGCCCTCCTCGCCGTGTTTGGCGACGCGCATGAGTTCGCCGCCCGGTCCCGCGCCCTTGGCGAGATAGGTCGAGACGCGCCCCTGATGCGGGCGCGGCACCCCCGCGACCAGCGCCCAGTAGATTTTGCGCGCCGAGCGCGAACGGAACGTTTTCGCGAGCGTCGCCGCCGCAAGCCGCGTCTTGGCGATCAGGAGAACGCCCGACGTATCCTTGTCAATGCGGTGTACGAGCCGCGGCTTCACGCCGTCCTTCGTGCGCAGCGCCTCGAGCAACCCATCGACATGACGGACCGTCCCCGAGCCGCCCTGCACCGCGAGGCCCATGGGCTTGTTCAGCACCATCACTTCGCGGTCTTCGTAGAGCGTGATCGACTGCAGGAATTCGGCATCGCTCTGCCCCTTCTTATCCCTCCCCCTATGGGGGAGGGTCGAACCGCGAAGCGGTTCGGGGTGGGGGGCAGCGTCTGCGACTGCACGATCCGATCGCCCCACCCGGCCGCTCTTCCGGCTTACGCCGGAATCGCGTCCACCCTCCCCTTGCGGGGAGGGAGAAGTATTGATCGGCGGCACGCGCACGCTTTGCCCAACCTCGAGCCGCGTACTGGTCTTCGCGCGGCCGCCGTCGACGCGCACCTGACCGGTGCGGAGAAGCTTTTGCAGATGACCGAACGGAAGCTCGGGATAATGCTCCTTGAACCAGCGGTCGAGGCGCATTCCCTGTTCGTCGTCTTTGATCTTGCGTGTGACAACACCCATCGTTCACGCCAGGGAGCGGACGACGAACAGCCCCGCAAAGATCGCCGCGAGCGAAAGGGCGACCGATGCGAGAACATAGGCAACGCCCTGCCCGATCTCGCCGCGCTCGAACATCAACGCGAAGTCGAGCGAGAACGCCGAAAAGGTCGTGAAGCCACCGAGAATGCCCGTCGCGAGGAACAGGCGCAGCGGCTGCGTCCACATCGCATCGCCGCGAAACGCAAAATAGGCCGCGAGCGCCCCGATGATAAAAGAGCCGACGACGTTCACGATCATCGTGCCCCACGGAAAGCCGGTACCGAACCATTCGGCCGAAGCGACATTCACGCCGTGGCGTATCGCGGCGCCGATCCCGCCGCCGAGAAAAACAAGAAAGATCGCGAGCATTCAGAACTGGCCTTTGCGCCGGATTGCACGACGGCTTGATACGTCTCCCACCGTCCCACCACAAGGCCGGGCCTTGATCCTGCCCCTCGCCCCGGCCATCGTGCCTGGAAATTCAGGGAGCGAAGAATGAGCCGACCCGCCGAAAAGCCAGCCTCCGGCAGAATGCCCGCCGATATCGCCGCCAGGGTCCGCGCGATCGGGCCGGTGATCGACCCGCCCGCGACCGCGGCGGTCTATGCCCCGCTCCACCCGCGCGAGCCCTATGCGGGCGTGAAGATCACGCGCGACATCAAGTATGGCGGTGACGAGCGGCACGCGCTCGATGTCTTCGTCCCGGAAGGTGCGGCGGCCGCTCGCCCTGTACTCATCTTCGTTCACGGCGGCGGCTACACCGGCGGTCACAAGCGCGAGGGCGAGAATTTCTTCTACGACAACATCATGCTCTGGGCCGCGCGCCACGGCATGGTCGGCGTCAACGCCACCTACCGTCTCGCGCCAAAGGGCGCATGGCCCGCGGGCGCGGAGGATGTCGGCGCGGCCGTCCGCTGGACGATTGAGAACATCGCAAAATATGGCGGCGACCCGGAGCGTGTCTTTCTTGCCGGTCACTCCGCCGGCGGCACGCATGTCGGCACGTACGTCGCGCAGGAACGCTTCCACGCGCGGGGCAGTCACTCGTTGGCAGGACTCATTCTACTGTCCGGCAACTATGACCTATCGCAAGTCCCCGCCGATGAGCGCTACTCGGCTTACTTCGGACCGGATCAAACCAAATATGCCGAACGCTCACCCTTCGCGGGCCTGATGAAAACGGACGTACCGATCTTCGCCGCTTACGGCGAGCTCGAACCGCCGTTTCTGTTCGAGCAGAGCAAGAACCTGATCTCGGCACTCGAAAAGGCCGGACGTAATGTAACGTCGGCGTACCTGCCCAATCACAGCCACCTCTCGATCACCTACCACATCAACACGCCTGATACCGAACTGACCGACGCGATGCTCGCGTTCATTCGCCGGCATCAATAAGCACATAACAAACGACATTCTCTGGGGGAGGAAAAACAATGGTTCGCCTTACGACGGGGACTTGCACGGCAATCTTGCTCACCGCCTGCCTTGCATGGCCCGCTTCCGCGCAAATGCCCGCGGAGATCGCGGCGCAAGTCAAGGCAATCGGCCCCGTGGTCGATCCGGCGAAGACCGCGCCGATCTATGCGCCGCTCCAGACCAAGGAGCCGTATGAGGGCGTGAAGATGACGCGCGACGTCAAATACGGACCGGACGCGCGCAACCAGCTCGACGTCTTCGCGCCGGAAAGCGCCAGCGGTCCACTGCCCGTCTTCGTGTTCGTGCATGGCGGCGCGTTCATGGGCGGCAACAAGCGCACCGGCGACAGCCCGTTCTATGACAATGTCATGCTGTTCGCCGCGAAGAACGGCATGGTCGGCGTCAACATGACCTACCGTCTTGCACCGGCGAACCCTTACCCGGCAGCGCCCAACGACATCGCCGCCGCACTCAAATGGGTGACGGCGAACATCGCGAGCCACGGCGGCGACCCGGCGAAGATCTTTGTCTCGGGCCATTCGGCCGGCGCCGCCATCGCAGCGCAGACGATCACCGAGAACGATATTCCGGGTATCAAGGGCGCACTTCTTTTAAGCGGCATCTACAGCTTTACGCTGACCGAGCCGGGCAAGCCGGAGCTCGCCTATCTCGGCACCGACGCGGTAAAACACGAAGGCGCCTCCTCCTTGAGCAAGCTCGCACGGGGAAATCTGCCGCTGTTCGTCGCCTGGGCGGAAATCGACCCGCCGTCTTTCATCAGGCAAGGCGAGGTTCTCTACGCCAACCTTTGCATCAAGAACCGCTGCCCGTCGCGCGTCATCCTGAAGGGACACAGCCATATGTCGGAGGTCTATTCGATCAATACCGACGACAAGACGCTGTCCGACGCGATGCTGGCCTTCGTTCAGAAGCACCGCTGAACTCAGACCACGCCCAGAAATCCTAGCACCGCCGCGGCGGCGAGCGTCCAGAGCGGGTTGAACTTGCTGAAATAAGAGAAGACTGCGGTCGCCGTCGTGATTGCCGCAGCCGCCACGCTGCCATCGGCCGCCTGCGCAATCAGGAGCGCACTCGCCGCGATGAAACCGATCGTGAGCGGAACGACACCGGCCTCGGTCGCGATCCGCCAGCGCGCGTGCTTGAAACGGTCCCACACGCGCGTAACAAAATAGGCGATGGTGCAGGTTGGAATGCAGAGCGCCGCCGCCGTCAGCAAGGCGCCGGTGGCGCCCGCGAGCTGCCAGCCGATCAGCGTGACAAAAAGAACGTTCGGGCCCGGCGCCGCCTGTCCGATGGCGAACAAATCGGCGAACTGCTGGCTCGTAAGCGCGCCCTGCACTTCGACGACCTGCCGGTGCAGCTCGGGCACGATCGTATTCACGCCGCCGACCGCAATGAGGGAAAGCAGCGCGACATGCAGGACGAATGCGCCGATGCCGCTGCTATCGTTCATCGGAGCCTCCACCACGCCCAGCCGATGCTGAGCGGCGCCAGCACGAGAACAACCCAATAGAGCGGCAGGCGCAGCAAGCCGACGGCGACAAATCCCGCCAGCGCGAATGCCAGCGGCGACGGTTCGCGCGCTTTGATGAGCGGCGTGGTCATTTTGGCGGCGAGCGTCACGAGCAGACCCGCGGCGCCGGCCGCGAGCCCGGCCAATGGTCCGCGCAGCACCTCAAGATCGCCGTAGCGGGCATAGAGCGCGCCGCAGGTCATCATGATGATCAGCGGCGCGATCACAAGACCGGCGACCGCGCATACCGCACCTGCCGCCCCGTGAAAACGTGAGCCGACAATCACGCCCATATTCACGATGTTCGGTCCCGGCAGGAATTGGCAGAGCGCCATCGCTTCGGCGAAATCGCGTTCGTTCAGCCATCGCCGCCGCTCGACGAACTCTCGCCGTGCGAACGGCAGCACGCCCCCGAACCCGGACAACGCGACCGCCAGAAAGCCGAGAAAGAGTTCGGAAAGTGCAGGAACCGGGCGCATCGCACCGTCGGTGGCGGGAAGAGATTCGGACATGGGAACTTCATAGGCCGGCAAGGAAAGGACACAAAGCCGCGAGCGGAACAGGAACAATTCCTTCGGCGTCCCGTTCTCCAACCGCGGCGGGCCGAGTATTTCCGGAGGAAGCACACAATGAAATCGATGAAAAAGGAACTCCTGGCAGCCGCAGCAGCGGCGGCCTTGATTGTCGGCGGCACCCATGTGTGGGCGCAGTCCGGCGGAGCCTCGGGCGGCGCGGCTGGTGATACCCAGCTTCAGGGCCGCAGCGGCGCGCAGAACGCGCCGAACGCGACCGGCGAGCAGCAGCCGGGCGGCACGAAGGTCCAGGGCCAAGGCGGCGCCAAGACCGGCGGCGCGCAGGCGCAGGGTCAGGGCGAGATGAAGGCCGGCAAGGACGGCGCGCAGGCCCAAGGTCAGGGCGGCGCGAAGACCGGCACGCAGACCGGCCAGAGCGACAAGAACGGAATGAAGAGCCAGTCCGGCCAAGCCCAGCAGCCGTCGGGCGATGCGAAGAAGCAGCAGACCACCGACAGCAAGCCGGGCGCGACCGACAAGCCGGCCCAGCTCAGTTCCGAGCAGCGCACCAAGATCAGTTCCACAATCAAGTCGAGCGGCGGCGACCTGAAGCGCGTGGATCGGAGCAGAATCAACTTCAACATCAATATCGGCACGGTCGTCCCGCGCACCATCGGCCTCGTGGCCCTGCCGGCCCCGATCGTAGCGGTCGTCCCCGCCTATCGCGGCTACCTCTACATCGTGGTCGACGACGAGCTGCTGATCGTCCACCCGCGCACCTACGAGATCGTCGCCGTCATCCCGGCGTAAGCGATCGAAACCAGACGCAAAGGGCGGCCCAACGGCCGCCCTTTTCGCATGACCTGTCCTTCGCTAAGAAAAGCAAGGCGGCAGGACCACGGCCAACCATGAGCACGCTGAAAGTTACACTGATCGGGTTGCTCGTCGCGGCGGCGACGGTCATCAGCGTTGCGCTCGTGATCCGCAGCCTGCCGGACGGCGACCAGCCTGCCCCGCCCACCAAGGAAGTGACCCGCGCGCCCGAACCGGCGCCGCCCCCGCCTGCGCCCGCAGCACCGCCTCCGGCGGCAAAATCCAGCCCGACGCCGGCGGCCGACCAAAGTCGCATCCCGCAAGTTGAAGAGCAGGCGGAAGAACGCATGCCGCAAACCGCAACACCGCAAGCGGAGCAACCGCCGGCCACGGCACCCGCACCGTTCAGCACCATGCAGGGCCGCGCGACGGAGTTGCTCGCTATCCCGCCAGCCGGCGTGCTCGGCGCGCCGTCCGCGCAGCCGGTCCCGCCTCCAGCACCCACTGCGGGCCCGGCGGTCGTCACGGCCGGCGGTCGCCTCGCCTTCTCGCCCGCGCAGGAAGAGCGTGTGCGCTACGTCCTCATGTCGCACAACGTGATGCAGACCGAGGCAGCAGACTTCCCGCTGCAACTCGGCGGCACGGTGCCTGAGACCGTGCGTCTCACGCCGCTGCCGATCGAGGTCGCCGAAATCATCCCGAACTACCGCACCTATGCCTATGTGATCTCGCAGAACCGCATCGTCATCGTCACCGCCGACGGCCGCACGATCAGTTCGCTGATCTCGATTGAAGCGCGCACCTAGCCGCGCTGCCTGCGCCGGAACGGCATTTGCGTTCGGGCGTTGTCTTATGGAACTCGCCCAACGAGGCGCCCCATGAGCCGCGCATTTCATTACTCAATGGCGTTTTCGCTGGCGCTCGCCGGTGCGATTGCGGCGCATGCTCAGGGCGGAGGAAGTTCATCGGGCTCCAGTTCGTCCGGCGCATCGAGCGGTACGTCGGGCGCCGGCGCCTCGAGCCGCGGATCGCGGAGTTCCGCCCCAGCGGGATCGGTCCGCGCACCGAGCCAACCTTCAGCGAAAAGCGGTTCTTCGTCGGCGCCTGAGGTCACGCCGCCGACGGCAGGCGGACAGGACGCAAGCAAGTCAGGCAGCGGCGTGCGGCGTTCGTTTGCTCCACCCGCATCGGCCACTCAGCCATCGACCGGCGGCAGCGCCAGTCCAAACTCAACCAGCCCCTCCGGCACGAGTTCAACGCAAAATCCTGCAATGCAGCCAGGCTCCGCTGCGGGAGCAGCACCGGGCGGCGCGGCGCAATCGGAACGCGGGCTTCACCCGGTTCAGCGCGACCCCGAACCGGCGCGAACCCAATCCGAGCAGAACGAACAGGACCGCGCTCGCTCGGGTGGCGGCGGGACAGCAGACGGCACGTCGGCAGGCGGATCGCCTTCGAATGGCGAGAGCAAGGCCGGCGGATCGATCCTCTCGCTCTCACCGGCCGAAATCGAGAAAATCCGCCGCGTGATCTCCTCCTACAGCATCGCGCCGCCTGAGCGCGCGAAATTCCAGATGCGAATCGGCGCACTCGTCCCCGGCAACGTGGACCTGAGACCGATCCCGCCCGAATTGAAGGGCATCATCCCCGACCATCAGAATTTTTCGTATATTCGGACGCCCGGTCAGATCGCAATCGTCATCACCGACAAGCGCGAAATCGACGTGCTGATCCCGGCCTAGCGATCGTTATCCGCGCTGTCCGCGCAGCTTCGCCCAATATTCAAGCCGCTTGCGGATTTCGCGCTCAAAGCCGCGCTCGACGGGTTCGTAGAAAGTTTGCCGCCCAAGCTGCTCCGGGAAGTAATCCTGGCCGGAGAATCCTTCCTCCGAGTCGTGATCATATTCGTAGCCCTCGGAATAGCCCTCCTCTTCCATCAATTTCGTTGGCGCATTCAGGATGTGCTTGGGCGGCAGGAGCGAGCCGCCCTCCTTCGCCGCGCGCTTCGCGCGTCCGTAGGCGACATAGGCCGCGTTCGACTTCGGCGCGGTCGCAACATAAAGCACCGCCTGCGCAAGCGCCAATTCGCCTTCGGGTGAGCCGAGAAAATCGTAGGCATCCTTGGCGGCGTTCGCGATAACGAGCGCTTGCGGATCGGCCATGCCGATGTCTTCCGACGCCATGCGCACGATGCGCCGCGCGAGAAAGAGCGGGTCCTCACCTGCGTCGAGCATCCGCGCGAGATAATAGAGCGCGGCGTCCGGGTCCGAACCGCGCACGGATTTATGCAATGCCGAGATAAGATTGTAGTGCCCGTCCTGCGACTTGTCGTAGATCGGTGCGCGGCGCTGCACAATTTCCGTCAGCCGGGCGGCGTCAAACACTTCGTCCTTGCGCGCGGCGCGCCAGACTTCTTCCGCAAGCGTCAGCACCGCGCGTCCGTCGCCATCCGCGAGGCGGAGCAGCATCATGCGCGCGTCGTCATCAAGCGGCAGCTTGCGGCCTTCGATCTCTTCGGCCCGCGCGAGGATTTTTTCGAGCGCCGCGGGATCGAGCGATTTGAAGACAAGGACGCGCGCCCGTGAAAGAAGGGCCGCGTTCAGCTCAAACGATGGGTTTTCGGTCGTGGCGCCGACCAGCGTCACCGTCCCGTCTTCCATCACCGGCAGGAAGGAATCCTGCTGCGCGCGGTTGAAGCGATGGATTTCGTCCACGAACAGCAGCGTGCCCTGCCCGGTCTCGCGTCGGGCGCGCGCCTCCTCGAATACCTTCTTGAGGTCGGCAACGCCGGAGAACACTGCTGAAATCTGCTGGAATTGCAGGTCGGTTTCTTCGGCCAGCAATCGTGCGACCGTCGTCTTGCCGGTGCCCGGCGGCCCCCAGAAGATGAGCGAGCCGAGCGACCGCGTCTCCAGCATGCGCGAGAGCGCGCCGTCCGGCCCCACCAGCGCCTCCTGCCCGACGACTTCGCCGAGCTTGAGCGGCCGCATTCGGTCGGCGAGCGGGCGCGGCGCGTCCTTCGCGAGCCCCGCTGCTTCGAAGAGGCTCGGCGAACCGCGCTTGGGCGCCTTGCTCATCCGCGCAACGTTACGCTGAGCTGCTGGCCGCCGCGCTGGATCGTGATTTCCCACATGCGGCTCTGCTTGCCCGTGGCCGCTTCAAGATCGCGCGTGCGTGCGATGCGCGACCCATTCACTTCTACGATCACGTCGCCCGGACGGAAACCGAGCATGTTGGCGCTCGAACCGCCCGTAATTTCCACGATCACGACGCCCTGCGCCGAGGTATCGAGGCGCAGCTCGTCCGCCACCGCGGGCGAAAGATTAGCGACCTTCACCCCCGTGAAAGGCGAGCGTCCGCGAATGACGATCTCTTCGCGCGGCGACTCAGGCGCGGCCTGCAACGCCACCTGCACGTTCATGACGCGCCCGCCGCGCTCGACCACCAACGCCGCGCGCCCGCCGAGCGGCTTCGTGGCGAAGCGATAATTGAAGGCGTTTGGGTCGTCGACCGCCTGCCCATCAATCGTCGTGATGAGATCGCCCGGCTGCAAACCGGCGCGCGCCGCCGGCCCTTGCGCGGTAACACTCGCGACCAACGCACCGGCCGGCCGCTTCAGGTTCATGCTCTCCGCAATATCGGATGTCACCGGCTGCAGGCTTGCACCGAACCACGGCCGCCGTACGGACTCGGCGCCCCCGCGCGCGGATTCGACGACGACGCGCACCATGTTCGACGGCACCGCGAAGCCGATGCCGAGCGAGCCGCCGGAGCGCGAATAGATCGCGGTGTTGATGCCGATGACGCGACCGGCCATGTCGACGAGCGCGCCGCCGGAATTGCCCGGATTGATCGCGGCGTCGGTCTGGATGAAAAACTGATAGTCCGAGACGCCGACCTGCGTGCGCGCGACCGCCGACACGATCCCCTGCGTCACCGTCTGCCCGACGCCGAACGGATTGCCGATCGCGAGCACGATATCGCCGACTTCGGTCTCGTCCGAATTGCCAAAATCGACGGCGGGAAAACGCTCGCGCCCGTCCTTGATGCGCAGCACCGCGAGATCGCTGCGCTGGTCGCGCAGCAGGATGTCGGCGTCGAACTCGCGCTTGTCGGCGAGCGCGATGCGCACCGTCTCCGCGTTCTCGATCACATGATGGTTGGTCACGACGATCCCCGACGGGTCGACGATCACACCCGAGCCGAGCGAGCGTTGCGCGCGTTCGCCGCCGAAACCGCCCTGCCCGCCGAAAAACCGGCGAAAAAACGGGTCGTCCATGAACGGATGATTGCGCTGCGCGACCTGCTTCAGACCGTAGACATTGACCACCGCCGGCGCGACACGCTTCACAATCGGCGCATAGGAAAGCTGCAACTCCACCCGCGATGCCGGCACGCGCGGCTCCTGTGCCGCAGATTCCGGAACGAGCGGAAACGAGAGAATGGCAGCCACTACAAGGGCCACGAAGCGGCGCTGTCGGATCATGCGACAGATATAAAGCCTCGGTCCGGCCCACAAAAGGCCTACCCCCGACCCTCAGCGAAAAGCCCCGGACGCGTGCGTCCGGGGCTCTACCGTTGCGGCTCTTTGTTGGGCTCTTGGCGGTCAGAACTTGTAGTTCAGGCCGAGGCGAACGATGTGGCTGTTGTAGGAGACATTAACCGGGCCGGTCGCCGTGTAGAGGTTCTTGTCGCCGAGATCGACGTAGAGATATTCGAGCTTGGCGCTCCAGTTCTGCGTCAGCTTGGTCTCCACGCCACCGCCGACCGTCCAGCCGAGACGCGTATCGCTGCCACCCGCGACGCCGGCGACCGAGGCATCGATGTCGCCCCAAGCTGCACCGCCCGTGACGTAGAAGAGATAGTTGTCGACCGCGTAACCCGCACGCGCACGGCCCGTGCCGAGCCAGTTCAGGTTGGTCGAAATCGTGCCGGCGGCCGAACCGCCATTGCCGTCGATATTGCTCCAGGCGAGATCGCCCTCAAGACCGAACACCGCCGCACCGGCCTGCCAGTTGAAGCCGACCGTGCCGCCGAGCAGAAAGCCGTTCGCGTCGAAGCTGCCATTCGCACCGCCGAGCGCTTCGCTGTGGCTGCTATCGCCCCAGCCGTAGCCGGCGAGCGCGCCCCAATAGAATCCTGACCAGTCGAACAACTGCGCCGCAACAGGCGGCGGAGCTTTCGCCACCGGCACGCGTGCCGGCATGTCCGCGGCAAGAGCGGGAGCCGAGCCAAGTACGATCGCCGCAACGCCAAGCAACAATTTATTCCGCATGTCTGATTGTTCTCCGTGCCGGCAAGCCTAAGCCGGACCCCTGTGATGCGTGCGAATAAGCTGGCCGAACGTGGCAAATTGGGGCCAAGAACATGGCTCTCGCGTTGCGCGGCGGCGCGTGACGAATGTGTCACAGAATGGAACTCAGGCGCGCGAACCCGCATGCGCAAAGGATTCTGAAAACAAAAAAGCCCCGGCTCGCGCCAGGGCTTTTTATAAAATCCTTCGGAAAATCAGGCGGCAGTCGCCGCTACTTCTTCCTTCGGCTGCGTCGCGAGGAATGCCTCATGACGCGCGCGATCTTCCTTGCCCTTCGCGCCCTCGTCGCGATCGACGAGTTCGATCACCGCGACCGGCGCGGAGTCGCCGTAGCGGAAGCCCGCCTTGACGATGCGCGTGTAGCCGCCATTGCGCGACTTGTAGCGCGGACCGATGACCTCAAAGAGCTTCTTCACGGCATCCCGGTCCTTGATCTCGGCGATCGCGCGTCGGCGCGCATGCAGATCGCCCTTCTTGCCGAGCGAGATCAGCTTCTCGAACAGCGGGCGCAAATCCTTCGCCTTCGGCAGCGTCGTCACGACCTGCTCGTGCGTGATCAGCGAAGCCGCCATGTTGGCGAACATCGCCTTGCGATGTTCCCAGGTGCGGTTGAGCTTGCGATGGGCTTTGCCGTGACGCATGACCTTGGTCCTTCTGCGAGGCGCGAACGCCTCAGTAATGATCCTCGAAGCGCTTGGCGAGGTCGTCGATATTCTCCGGCGGCCAGCCCGTCACTTCCATGCCGAGATGCAGGCCCATGGAGGCAAGCACTTCCTTGATCTCGTTCAGCGACTTGCGGCCGAAGTTCGGGGTGCGGAGCATTTCCGCTTCCGACTTCTGGATGAGATCGCCGATGTAGACGATGTTGTCGTTCTTCAGGCAGTTGGCCGAGCGCACCGAGAGCTCAAGCTCGTCCACCTTCTTGAGGAGCGCCGGGTTGAACGGCAGTTCCTGGATCGCCGGCGCTTCGATCTCGCGGCGCGGCTCTTCGAAGTTCACGAAGATGTTGAGCTGGTCCTGGAGAATGCGCGCGGCGAATGCGAGCGAGTCTTCCGGCGTCATCGAGCCGTTGGTCTCGATGTTCAGCGTGAGCTTGTCGTAATCGAGAATCTGGCCCTCACGGGTGTTCTCGACGCGGTAGCTGACCTTGCGGACCGGCGAATAGAGGCTGTCGATCGGGATCAGCCCGATGGGGCTGTCTTCCGAGCGGTTGCGCTCGGCCGGCACGTAGCCCTTGCCCGTGTTGACGGTGAACTCCATGCGGAGCTCCGCGCCGTCGTCGAGCGTGCAAATGGCAAGATCGGGGTTGAGGATCTGGATGTCGCCGACGGTCTGAATGTCGCCCGCCGTGAGCACGCCCGGCCCCTGCTTCTTCACGACCATGCGCTTCGGGCCCTCGCCCGTCATCTTGACGGCGATGTCCTTGATATTGAGGACGATGTCGGTCACGTCCTCGCGCACGCCGGGGATCGAAGAGAACTCGTGCAACACGCCGTCGATCTGCACCGACGTCACAGAAGCGCCTTGCAGCGACGATAGAAGAATGCGGCGCAGCGCGTTGCCGAGCGTCAGCCCGAATCCGCGCTCGAGCGGTTCGGCGACGACGGTCGCGATCCGCTTTCCGTCCGCGCCCGCCGTGACTTGCAGCTTCTCGGGGCGGATCAGCTCCTGCCAGTTCTTCGGGTTGACGTTGTTGCTCACGGGTTCATCCTTCGCGCTATCGAAGCGAGCCGGTTTGCTCGCGTTTCCGCCCAAGGCGGTCTCTTAAAAATGCCGGCGAGTGCCGGTATGAAACTTCAGACGCGCCGGCGCTTGCGCGGCCGGCAGCCGTTGTGCGGGATCGGCGTCACGTCGCGGATCGATGTGATCGTGAAGCCCGCCGCTTGCAGCGCGCGCAGCGCCGACTCGCGGCCCGAACCCGGACCCGCGACTTCGACTTCAAGCGTACGCATGCCGTGCTCGGCGGCCTTGCGCGCAACGTCCTCACCCGCGACCTGCGCGGCATAAGGCGTCGACTTGCGCGAGCCCTTGAAGCCGAGCGAGCCCGCCGACGACCAGGCGATCGTGTTGCCCTGCGCGTCGGTGATTGTGATCTTGGTGTTGTTGAAGCTCGCGCTCACATGCGCGACGCCCGAGGCGATGTTCTTGCGCTCGCGGCGGCGTACGCGCGTGCCTTGCTGTTGTGCCGGTGCTTCTTTGCTCATTTCAATTCCCTTGGCCTGTTAGCTGGCCGATCAACCCTTCGCCGCGACCTTCTTGCCGGCGACCGCGCCCTTCGACTTGCCCTTGCGCGTGCGTGCATTCGTGTGCGTGCGCTGTCCGTGAACCGGCAGATTCTTGCGGTGCCGGAGACCGCGATAGCAGGCGAGATCCATCAGCCGCTTGATGTTGATCGACGTCTCGCGGCGCAGATCGCCTTCAACGAGATATTCGCGATCGATCTGTTCGCGGATTTGCAGAACCTCGGCATCGGTCAACTGGCTGACGCGGCGTTCGAGCGGAATGTTCAGCGCGGCCAGGATGTCATGCGCGCGCTTCTCGCCGATGCCGTGGATATATTGGAGTCCGACCACAACACGCTTCGCAGTCGGAATGTTTACGCCAGCAATTCGGGCCACGTTCTCTTCTCCGTTGGCGGCTTAGGCCGCCCGTTTGTCCTGTCGGCCTGCACGGCCATACCCATGCATAAAAACGACGCCTCCCTTCGCCCGAAGGGCTGGCATCGCTGCGAAAATACCGACAGAGAGGGCATATCTAGGCAAAGGCGGTCACTCCGTCAACCTCGGCTCGCCTGACGGCGGGCCGGTTTCAATGCGGATTTCCGGGCTTTTACCCGGCCCCGCTTGGCCGCCCGGCGCTTGACCTGGGAACGCCTGCGAGCCTGCGCAACCTTGCGGGCGCCCTTGGCCTTTTTCTTCGCCTTTCTGGCGGTCTTGCGGACCTTTTTGCGGGGCGCCTTCAGGGAGGCCTTCTTGCGAGCCTGCCGGGGCTTAGAACCCGGTTTCCTGGGCTCCAGAACCCGGCCGATCAAGGCAGTCACCTCATCGATCGGCGGCATGCCGTCCACGGTCCGCAGGTAGCCCTTGCCGCCGTAATAATCGATGAGCGGCGCTGTCTGGCCGCGATAGGCCACGACGCGCTGCCTCAGGACCTCGGGCTTGTCGTCCGCCCGCACCTGCTCGCCGCGCGCCTGCATTTGCGCGATCCGATTCTCGATGCGGTTAATAAGGATGCCCTCATCGACCTTGATCTCGACGACCGCGTCGAGCTTGAGGCCGCGCTGCGCGAGCAACCGCTCCAGCGCCTCGGCCTGCCCCACCGTGCGCGGAAAACCGTCGAGGATAAATCCCTTGGCGGCGTCCGCCTCCTTGATGCGGTCCGCGATGATCGCGATCACCACCGGGTCAGGCACGAGTTCGCCACGCGCCATGATGTCCTTGGCCTTGAGGCCGATCGGCGTGCCGGCGGCGACCGCCGCGCGCAGCATGTCGCCGGTCGAGAGCCGTGCAATGCCGTGACGCTCCGCAAGCCGTTCGGCCTGCGTGCCCTTGCCGGCGCCCGGAGGTCCGAGAAGTACGAGCCTCACCGCCGGGCTCCCCGCAGCTTCGCCTTCTTGATCAGGCCTTCATACTGGTGCGCGAGCAGATGTCCCTGCACCTGCGCGACCGTATCCATGGTGACGCTGACGACGATCAGGAGCGACGTGCCGCCGAAATAGAACGGCACGGCTGCGTAAGAGATCAGGAGTTCGGGCAGCAAGCAGACGATCGCGAGATAGCCCGCACCCACGACCGTGATGCGCGTAAGCACATAATCGATATATTCCGCCGTGCGCTCGCCCGGACGGATGCCGGGGATGAAGCCGCCATGCTTCTTCAGGTTGTCGGCCGTGTCCTTCGGATTGAAGACGATCGCCGTATAGAAGAACGTGAAGAAGACGATCATGCCGATGTAGAGGATCATGAACAGCGGCTGGCCGTGACCGAGATAGGTCACGACCGTCGTCATCCATTCCGGACCCTGCCCGCCGGAGAATCCGGCGACCGTTGTCGGCACGAGCAGCAGTGACGACGCGAAGATCGGCGGAATGACGCCCGACGAATTCAGCTTGAGCGGCAGATGCGAACTCTGCCCCTCGAACATCTGGTTGCCGACCTGCCGCTTTGGATACTGGATCAGGAGCCGGCGCTGCGCACGCTCCATGAACACGATGAACATGATGACCGCGAAGGCCATCAGCACGACGGCGAGGATGAGCGGCGTGGAGAGCGCGCCCTGGCGGCCGAGTTCGAGCGTGCCGGCGATCGCGGATGGCAGTTCGGCAACGATGCCCGCGAGGATGATGAGCGAAATGCCGTTGCCGATGCCGCGTGCGGTGATCTGCTCGCCGAGCCACATCAGGAACATGGTGCCGCCCGTCAGCGTGATGACGGTCGAGACACGGAAGAACAGGCCCGGGTCGCTCACCACGTTGCCCGCGCTCTCAAGGCCGATAGCGATGCCATAGGACTGGAAGACGCAGAGCACCGCCGTGAGGTAGCGGGTGTACTGGTTGATGACCTTGCGGCCCTGCTCACCTTCCTTCTTGAGTTGCTCGAGCCTCGGCGAGACGGTCGTCATCAGTTGCAGAATGATCGACGCCGAGATGTAGGGCATGATGTTGAGTGCGAAGATCGCCATGCGCGACACCGCACCGCCCGAGAACATGTTGAAGAGGCCGAGAATGCCGCCCGAGGCCTGCTGGAAGGCCTCGGCGAATGCCTGCGGATTGATGCCGGGCAGCGGGATATAGGTGCCGAGGCGATAGATGATCAGCGCGCCGAGCGTGAACCAGATTCGCTTCTTCAGCTCCTCGGCTTTCGCCAGGGCGCCGAAATTGAGGTTTGCCGCAAGTTGTTCAGCCGCCGAGACCATCTAGCGCTCCGTTAGGACCTTCGCCCCGGCCGGGACGAAAGATTTGCCGGCCCGGTCCCTAATTGGGGATCAGGCCGACGCTTCGCCACCGGCAGGCTTGCCGGACTTCTTCTCAGCCTTGGGCTTCTTCTCGTCGCCTTCCGGCTTCGGAGCCCGCAGGACCTTCACGGTACCGCCCTGCTTCTCGACCGCGGCGACCGCCGACTTCGACGCACCGTCGACCTCGAAATTCAGCTTGCCCTTGATTTCGCCCTTGCCGAGCAGGCGCACGCCGCCATGGGCGCGCCGCAGGACACCGGCCTTCACGAGCGCTTCCACGGTGATCGGCTGGTCGGCCTTGAGGTCGCCCTTGTCGATCGCCGTCTGGATGCGGCCGAGATTCACTTCGTTCTTGCGCACGGCGAAGATGTTGTTGAAGCCGCGCTTCGGCAGGCGCCGGTGGAGCGGCATCTGACCGCCCTCGAAGCCCTTGATCGAGACGCCGGTACGCGACTTCTGACCCTTGACGCCGCGGCCGCCGGTCTTGCCCTTGCCCGAACCGATGCCGCGCCCGACGCGCATGCGGTTCTTGCGCGAGCCCTCGTTGCCGACGAGTTGGTTGAGTTTCATTGTTGTCTCCTTACTCGCCCTCAACGACACGGACGAGGTGCTGCACCTTCGCGATCATGCCGCGCACTTCCGGCGTATCCTTGAGCGTGCGCTTGCGGCCGGTCCGCGTCAGGCCGAGGCCGATCAGCGTCCGCTCCTGAATGTCCGGACGGCGCATCGGGCTACCGACCCGCACAACCGTCACCGTCTTGCCGCTCGCCATGACTGCCCTCGCCCTTATTCGGAAACGTCGGCGTCGACATCGCGCCGGCGCGACTGCAACTGCGAAACCTTGAGACCGCGGCGTGCGGCGACCGATCGCGGCGCGTCCTGGTGCTTCAGCGCGTCGAAGGTCGCACGAACCATGTTGTACGGGTTCGACGTGCCGAAGGACTTGGCGACCACGTCCGAAACGCCGAGCGTTTCGAACACGGCGCGCATCGGACCGCCCGCGATGATGCCGGTGCCCGGAGGGGCAGCGCGCAGCACTACATGACCGGCACCGTGATGGCCGGTGACGTCGTGATGGAGCGTGCGGCCTTCGCGCAGCGGCACGCGCACGAGCGAACGCTTCGCGGCTTCCGTCGCCTTGCGGATCGCTTCCGGCACTTCACGCGCCTTGCCGTGACCGAAGCCGACGCGGCCCTTCTGGTCGCCGACGACGACGAGCGCTGCAAAACCGAAACGCTTGCCGCCCTTCACCACCTTCGCGACGCGGTTGATGTGGACGAGCTTGTCGACGATACCGCCGTCGCGCTCATCGCGATCACGATCCCGGTCGCGCGACCGGCCGCGCCGCTCCCCGCCCCCTGATTGTGCTTGTGCCATCAGAACTCGTCCTTCCTCAGAATTCCAGTCCGCCCTCGCGGGCGGCATCGGCGAGCGCCTTTACGCGCCCGTGAAAGAGATAGCCGCCGCGATCGAACACGACCTGCTTCACGCCCTTTTCCTTCGCGCGCGCGGCAAGCCGCTCGCCGACGGCCTTGGCCGCTGCGACATTGGCGCCGGTCTTGGCGCCGCCGCGAATTTCCTTTTCCATGCTCGAAGCCGCGGCCAGCGTTTCGCCCTTCGCGTCGTCGATCACCTGCGCATAGATGTGCTTCGACGAGCGGAACACAGACAAGCGCGGACGGCCATAGGCGACCCGCTTGATCTTGCGGCGAACGCTCTTGGTCCGACGAATTTCCCGGCTAACAGTCATGGCGCATCACTTCTTCTTGCCTTCCTTGCGGAAGATGAATTCACCTTCGTACTTGATGCCTTTGCCCTTGTAGGGCTCCGGTGGACGGAAATCGCGGATCTCGGCAGCCACCTGCCCGACCTTCTGCTTGTCGATGCCGGTGACGATGACCTCGGTCGGCTTCGGGGTCGCGATGTTGATGCCTTCCGGGATCTTGTAGACGATGTCGTGGCTGTAACCGAGCGCGAGCTGGAGCTGCTTGCCCTGCACCGCGGCGCGGTAGCCGACGCCGCTGATCTCGAGCTTCTTCTCGTAGCCCTTCTCGACGCCCTTGATCAGGTTCGCGATCATCGCGCGGGTGAAGCCCCAGGCAGCCTTGTGCTGCTTGGACTCGCCCGTGGTCGTGACCGAGATATTCCCGTTCTCGACCTTGGCCGCGACCTTCTCGCTGAGCGGAAGCGCGAGCTCGCCCTTGGGGCCCTTGGCCTTGAACTTCCCGCCTTCGATCGTCGCGGTGACCCCCTTCGGGACGGCGACGGCTTTCTTGCCGATTTTTGACATCTCGCCAGCTCCCTCAGAACACCGTGCAGAGGATTTCGCCGCCCACGTTTTGCTCGCGCGCATCGTGGTCGGCCATCACGCCTTTCGGCGTCGAAAGGATTGCAACGCCGAGGCCGTTATTCACGCGCGGCAGCGCCTTGACCGACACATAGACGCGGCGGCCGGGCTTCGACACGCGGGCGATCTCGCGGATCACCGGCTGGCCGTCGAAATACTTGAGCTCGATCTCGAATTCGGTGCGGCCGTTGTCGAACTTCGTTTCCGAATAATCGCGGATGTAGCCTTCGTTCTTCAGAACGTCGAGCACACGCGCGCGGAAGGTCGAACCCGGCGTCGAGACCTTGTTCTTCTGTCGCATCTGCGCATTGCGGATGCGGGTCAGCATATCGCCGATCGGGTCGTTCATCGACATGACGATCTCCCCTTACCAGCTCGACTTTACGAGGCCGGGGATCAAGCCCTTCGACCCGAGTTCGCGAAGCGCGATACGCGACAGCTTCAGCTTGCGATAGGTCGCGCGCGGACGGCCCGACAGCTCGCAACGATTGCGGATGCGGGTCTTCGACGAGTTGCGCGGCAGTTCGGCGAGCTTGAGCCCGGCGGCGAACCGCTCCTCGATCGGAAGCTTCTTGTCGTAAACGATCTTGTGCAGGCGATCGCGCTTGGCGGAGAACTTTTTCGCCAGCCGGCGCTTGCGCCCGTTATTCTCAATTGCACTCTTCTTTGCCATCTCTCGGTCCTCTGTTTCCGCGTTTGAGGGAAACCCTCACTGCCGGAAGGGGAAATTGAAGGCGGTGAGCAAAGCCCGCGCCTCGTCGTCCGTCTTCGCCGTGGTACACACGACGATGTCCATGCCCCAGACGTCTTCGGCCTTGTCGAAGTCGATCTCGGGGAAAATGATGTGTTCCTTGATGCCGATCGTGTAATTGCCGTTTCCGTCGAAGCTCTTCGGATTGAGCCCGCGGAAGTCGCGCACGCGCGGCAGCGCGATCGAGACCAGCCGGTCCACGAAATCGAACATGAGGGCCGCGCGCAGCGTCACCTTGGTGCCGATCGGCAGGTTTTCACGCAGCTTGAAGTTCGAAATCGCCTTGCGCGACTTCGTCACGACGGCCCTCTGACCGGCGATGAGCGTGAGGTCGCGCGCAGCGGCCGTGACCTTCTTCTGGTCCGACACGCCCTCGCCGATGCCCATGTTGAGCACGACCTTATCGAGCTGAGGCACGGCAAAGCGGTTCGAGTAACCGAACTGCTTTGTCAGCGCCGGTACGATGCTCTTCTCGTACTCGGTCTTGAGCCTGGGAATATAAACGTCAGGCATCGACTTTCTCTCCGGAACGGCGGGCGACGCGAATCTTCACGTCCTTGTCGGTTTTGAAACCGACCCGCGTCGGCTTGCCGTCCTTCGGATCGGCAAGCGCGACATTTGAAATATGGATGGCGGCTTCCTTGCGGATGATGCCGCCCTGCTGGGCCGCGGTCTGGCGCTGGTGGCGTACAACCATGTTGACGCCCCGCACGAGCACGCGGCTTTCCGACGGGCGCACTTCAATCACCTCACCCGAACGGCCCTTGTCGCGGCCGGTGATGACGACGACCTTGTCGCCTTTTCTGATTTTCGCAGCCATCACAGCACCTCCGGCGCGAGCGACATGATCTTGACGTGGTTCTTGGCGCGCAGTTCGCGCGGCACCGGCCCGAAGATGCGCGTCCCGACCGGCTCCATCTGGTTGTTCACGAGCACCGCGGCGTTACGGTCGAAGCGGATCACCGATCCGTCCGCACGGCGGATGTCCTTGCGGACACGCACGATCACGGCCTTGCTCACTTCACCCTTCTTCACGCGCCCGCGCGGAATCGCTTCCTTCACGGAAACGACGATCACGTCGCCGATGCTCGCATACTTGCGCTTCGAGCCGCCCAGCACCTTGATGCACATGACACGGCGCGCGCCGGAATTGTCGGCGACGTCGAGATTGGTCTGCATCTGAATCATGGCGCTCTACCTTCATTTTGCCCCGGCGAACCGGCGCTTAGTCCCGTTAACCGGATCAGCCGGCCTTCTTCTGCGTTTCGTTCTCTTTCACGATCCAGGTCTTGGTCCGGGAGATCGGCTTCGTCTCCTCGATCCAGACGCGGTCGCCCACCTTGCACTCGTTGTTCTCGTCATGCGCGTGGTACTTCTTCGTACGGCGCACGGTCTTCTTGAACAGCGGGTGCGCGAAGCGGCGCTCGACTTCGACCGTGACGGTCTTGTTCTGCTTCGTGCTCGTCACTTCGCCCCAGAGCATTCGTTTCGGCATGATCTATCTCACTTGCCCAAATTCTTCTTGTTGGTGCCCGCGGTGGCGACGTTCTTTTCACGAGAGATCGTCTTCATCTTCGCAATGTCGCGGCGGATGACGCGCACGCGCGCCGTGTTTTCAAGTTGGCCCGTCGCCCGCCGAAAGCGCAGGTTGAACTGCTCCTTCTTCAACTTGAGGATCTCTTCCTCGAGCTGATCGGTCGACATCTGGCGCACGTCTGCAATCTTCATCACGCTCTCCGTCAAACGATGCGCATCACAAAGCGCGTCCGCACCGGCAGCTTGCCGGCAGCGAGCCTGAGCGCCTCACGAGCCGTCGCCTCGTCCACGCCGTCGATTTCGAACATGATGCGGCCGGGCTTCACCTTGGCCGCCCAGTATTCCGGCATGCCCTTGCCTTTACCCATTCGCACTTCGGTCGGCTTCTTCGAGATCGGAACATCCGGGAAAATGTTCACCCAAACCCGGCCGGCGCGCTTCATGTGATTGGTCATGGCGCGGCGCGCCGCCTCGATCTGACGCGCGGTAACACGCTCGGGCTCGAGCGCCTTCAGGCCGTACTGGCCGAAGGCAAGCTGATTTCCGCTGGTCGCCAGGCCGTGGATGCGGCCCTTGAACTGCTTGCGGAACTTGGTGCGTGACGGTTGCAGCATGATTCAACTCATTCCGTACTTCAGGCCGCGTCGCGGCGCGGACGGCCCGCGCCGCCACCGCTCGTTTCGGCTTCGGCGAGACGCTTGTCCTGCGCCATCGGATCGTGCTCGAGGATCTCGCCCTTGAAGATCCAGACCTTCACGCCGCAGGTGCCGTAGGTGGTGAAAGCGGTCGCCGTTCCGTAATCGACGTCGGCGCGGAGCGTATGCAGGGGCACACGCCCCTCGCGGTACCACTCCATGCGCGCGATCTCGTTGCCGCCGAGGCGGCCCGAGCAATTGATGCGGATACCGCCGGCGCCGAGACGGATCGCCGACTGCACCGCGCGCTTCATGGCGCGGCGGAAGGCGACGCGGCGCTCGAGCTGCTGCGAAATCGATTCGGCAACCAGATGCGCATCGATTTCGGGCTTCCGGATCTCGACGATGTTGATGATGACCTCGCTGTCGGTCATCTTCGACACTTCCTTGCGGAGCTTGTCGATGTCGGCGCCCTTCTTGCCGATGACGACGCCCGGACGGCCCGAGTGGATCGTGATGCGGCACTTCTTGTGCGGACGCTCGATCACGATGCGCGCCACCGCAGCCTGCTTGAGCTGTTTCATCAGATAATCGCGGATCTTGATGTCCTCGTGCAGAAGCTTGGCGTACTCGCCCTTGCGCGCGAACCAGCGCGAATCCCAGGTGCGATTGATGCCGAGCCGGAGCCCGATCGGATTGACCTTCTGACCCATTAGGCTTTCTCCTCAACTTCACGCACGACGATCGTGAGGTTCGAGAATGGGCGCGTGACGCGGGCAACACGGCCGCGGGCGCGCGGGTTGTAACGCTTGATCACCAGCGCTTTGCCGACATGAGCTTCGGCGACCCGGAGGTCGTCGACATCGAGCTGGTGGTTGTTCTCGGCATTCGCGATCGCCGACTCGAGGCACTTCTTGACGTCCTTGGCGATGCGCTTGCGCGAAAATTCGAGATCGGCGAGCGCCGCCGAAACCTTCTTGCCGCGGATGAGACCGGCGACGAGCCCGAGCTTCTGCGGGCTGACGCGCAGCATGCGCGACACCGCCTTGGCCTCGTTCTCTTTCAGCACGCGAGCGCGTGAAGTTTTGCCCATGATCGCTCTCTCAACCCCTCGCCGGTCCGTCCGCCTTCTTGGCGGTACGGATGCCGGAGTGACCGTGGAAGGTGCGGGTCGGCGCGAACTCGCCGAACTTGTGGCCGACCATTTCCTCGGTGACATGCACCGGGATGTGCTTCTGCCCGTTGTAGACGCCGAAGGTGATCCCGACGAACTGCGGCAGGATCGTCGAGCGGCGGCTCCAGATCTTGACCATTTCCGAGCGGCCGGACGAACGCGCGGTATCCGCCTTCTTCAGCAGATAACCGTCGACGAACGGACCTTTCCAAACCGAGCGCGCCATGTCGCCCTACTCCTTAGTTCTGCTTCTTGCGCGCATGACGGTTCGTCACGATGAACCGCTGCGTGCGCTTGTTCTTGCGGGTCTTCTTGCCCTTGGTGGGGAAGCCCCAGGGCGTAACCGGATGGCGGCCGCCCGAGGTGCGGCCTTCGCCGCCGCCGTGCGGATGGTCGACCGGGTTCATCGTCACACCGCGATTATGCGGCATGCGGCCCTTCCAGCGATTGCGGCCGGCCTTGCCGATCGAGATGTTCATGTGATCGGGGTTCGAGACCGCGCCGACCGTCGCATAGCAATTGCCGTGCACGAGGCGTTGCTCGCCCGACTTCAGCCGGATGATGCAGTAGTCCTGGTCGCGGCCGACGATCTGCGCGTAGGTCCCGGCCGAGCGCGCAAGCTGCCCGCCCTTCCCGATCTTGAGCTCGATGTTATGCACGATCGTGCCGACCGGAATGTTGCCAAGCGGCATCGCGTTGCCCGGCTTCACGTCCACGTCCTCGCCGGCGACGACCGTGTCGCCTGCCGACAGGCGCTGCGGCGCCAGAATATAGGCCAGATCGCCGTTTCCGTACTTGATGAGCGCGATGAAGGCCGTGCGGTTCGGATCGTACTCGAGCCGCTCGACATTGGCCGGCTCGTCGCGGCGCGCACGCTTGAAGTCGACATTGCGAAGCGCGCGCTTGTGCCCGCCGCCACGAAAGCGGACGGTGATGCGGCCGTTATTGTTGCGCGCGCCGGTGCTGCTCTTGCCCTCGGTCAACGCCTTGACCGGCTTGCCCTTCCACAGCCCTTCCCGATCCACGAGAACGAGCTGGCGCAAACTCGGCGTCACCGGCTTGTAAGTCTTGAGCGCCATGATTCTTCTCCGCCCCCGCCTCAGAGCCCGGTGGTGATGTCGATGGAGTGGCCCTCGGCGAGGGTCACGATGGCCTTCTTCACGTCGCTGCGCGTTCCCGCGCGCTGACGGAAGTACTTCGTCTTGCCCTTGGTCACGAGCGTATTCACGCCCGCCACCTTGACGTTGAAAAGCTTCTCAACGGCTTCCTTGATCTCCGGCTTCGTCGCGGTGCGCGCGACACGGAAGATCACCTGGTTGTTCTGCGACGCCATCGTCGCCTTTTCGGTGACAACCGGCGACAGGATGACGTCGTAGTGGCGCGGATCCTGCGCGGCCTTTGCTTGCTTGCTCATTTCAGGCGCGCCTCCAGCGCTTCCAACGCCGCCTTCGTCAGCACGAGCTTCGTGCGGCGCAGGATGTCATAGACGTTGATGCCGGCGACCGGCAGCACATCGACGCCCGGCAGGTTGCGTGCTGCAAGGCCGAAATTCTTATCGACCTCCTGGCCGTCGACGATCAGAGCCGTCATCAAGCCGAGCTTCTCGAAATTCTTCACGAGCGACTTCGTCTTCGGCTCGCCGAGCTTGGCCTCATCGAGCACGATGATGTCGGAGCTCTTGGCCTTGGACGAGAGCGCGTGCTTGAGCGCGAGCGAACGAAGCTGCTTCGGCAGATCGGTCGCATGGCTGCGCACGACCGGGCCGAACGAACGGCCGCCGCCGCGGAACAGGTTGACGCGCGCCGAACTGTGGCGTGCCTGGCCCGTACCCTTCTGGCCGTACATCTTCTTGCCGGTACGCCAGATTTCGCTGCGGTCCTTGGTCTTGTGTGTGCCGCGCTGGCGCTTGTTGAGCTGCCAGTTGACGCAGCGATGCAGCAGGTCGGCGCGCGGCTCGAGACCGAAAATCGCGTCCGACAGCTTCACCGAGCCCGATTTCTTGCCTTCGAGGGAAACGATCTGGATTTCCATCACTTCGTCTCCTCGGCCTTGGCTTCAGCCGGAGCGTCCGCCTTCGGCTCGGACTTGGCTTCGGAGCCAGCTTCGCGGAATTTGCCCGGCTTCGGCGCATCCTTATGCAGCGGCTGCTTCACGGCATCGCGCAGCATGATGAAGCCGCCCTTCGAGCCCGGCACCGCCCCCTCGACCATCACGAGACCGCGCTCGACGTCTGTACGCACAACCTTCAGATTGAGCGTCGTCACCGTGCGGTCGCCCATATGGCCGGGCATCTTCTTGTTCTTGAACGTGCGGCCGGGGTCCTGGCGGCCGCCGGTCGAACCGATCGAACGGTGCGAGACCGAAACGCCATGCGAGGCGCGCAGACCGCCGAAATTCCAGCGCTTCATGCCGCCCGCGAAACCCTTACCGACCGACGTACCCGTCACGTCGACAAACTGACCGACCACGAAATGATCCGCCGTCAGCTCGGCGCCGACCGGGATCAGCGCATCCTGCGACACGCGGAATTCCGCGACCTTGCGCTTGGGCTCCACCTTGCTCTTCGCAAAATGGCCGCGCAGGGCCTTCGATACATTCTTCGGCTTGCGCGTACCCACGCCGAGCTGCAGCGCCACATAGCCTTCCTTGTCGGCCGTGCGATGCGCAATGACCTGACAGTTGTCGAGCTTCAACACCGTTACCGGCACGTGCTCGCCCGCGTCCGTGAAGACGCGCGTCATGCCGAGCTTTTGTGCAATTACGCCGGAGCGCATGATCCTACGTCCTTCTAGACTCAGAGCTTGATCTCGACATCAACACCGGCGGCGAGATCGAGCTTCATCAGCGCGTCCACCGTCTGCGGAGTCGGATCGACGATATCGAGCAGCCGCTTGTGCGTCCGCATTTCGAATTGCTCGCGGCTCTTCTTGTCGATGTGCGGCGAGCGGTTGACCGTGAATTTCTCGATCCGCGTCGGCAGCGGAATCGGACCGCGCACCTGCGCGCCCGTACGCTTTGCCGTCGCCACGATCTCGCGCGTGGATGCGTCGAGAATGCGGTGGTCGAACGCCTTGAGGCGGATCCGGATATTCTGGCCGTTCATCTTCTTTTCTCTCACCTGTCATGGCCGGCCTTAGTGCCGGCCATCCACGTCTAGCCTCTGACTCTTGTGCGCGTGGATGCCTGGGCACAGCCCAGGCATGACGCTCTCTTTCCGTTACTCAATAATCTTTGCGACGACGCCGGCGCCGACGGTGCGACCGCCCTCACGGATGGCGAAGCGGAGCTTCTCTTCCATCGCGATCGGAACGATCAGCTGCACTTCCATCGACACATTGTCGCCCGGCATCACCATCTCGGTG
>Ga0307505_10001019_pt1 | contig 25547 bp, 18 predicted proteins | sample 23_S_MG_FD_202183 | JGI IMG/M metagenome (GOLD analysis project Ga0307505, IMG submission 202183) | Soil microbial communities from Populus trichocarpa stands in riparian zone in the Pacific Northwest, United States - 23_S | ecosystem: Environmental > Terrestrial > Soil > Riparian zone > Trees... | reverse complement strand
TGGATCGTTGAACCCGGGGATCTCTTGTTCGCGTGGGCTGGGGTCAAGGGCGTCTCGTTCGGACCGACGATCTGGAGTGGGCCTCGCGGCGTCCTGAACCAGCACATCTACCGCATCCGGCCAAAGCCAGGTGTGAACAAGAGGTGGCTCTACTACGCACTCTCGGAGGTCACGATTGAGATTGAGAGCAAGGCGCACGGGTTCAAGACGAGCCTCGTACATGTGCGTAAGGCGGATATCACTGGCGCGCGCGTCTCCGCTCCCGCAACACGTGAACAGGAAGCGGTTGCAGCCACGCTGATGCTGTGGGATGCGGCGCTTGAGAAGACCGAGCACCTTCTTTCAGCGAAGGAGCTTTCTCATCAGGGACTCCTGCAAACACTCGTCCGCGGTGGCCGCTTCCCAGAGCACAAGCTGTCCGATTTGACGGCGCGTGTCACCCGCAAGAACACGACTGGCAATGGCCTCCCTCTGACGATCTCAGGCAAGGACGGCTTGGTCGCGCAGTCGGCGTTTTTCGGTAAACGCATCGCGGCGGAGACCACGGAGCACTACACGCTGCTCAGGCGCGGTGAGTTTGCGTACAACAAGAGTTACTCGGCGGGCTACCCATTGGGTGCGATCAAGCGTCTTGACATACACGACGAAGGCATCGTCTCGTCGCTGTACCTCTGCTTCGCGCTGCGCAGCGCTGATGCTGTTTTGAGCGACTACCTGACCTACTTCTGTGAGGCGGGTGGCTTCAATCGCCAGATTCGACACATTGCGAAGGAAGGGGCTCGCAACCACGGCTTGCTGAACGTTGCGACTGAAGACTTCTTTGCCATGAAATTGCCCTTGCCGGACATAGCGCGTCAACAGCTCGTCGTCAGCGCAATGGCCGACTCCAATCGCGAACTCAAGATCCTTAGGCGCTCGCTCGATGCCCTGCGACGCCAAAAGCGCGCCTTGATGCAGAAGCTTCTGTTGGGCCAGTGGCGGGTACCGCTTGATGAGGGAGTGACCGCATGAGCAGGAAGAAGGCCATCATGGCCATTGCCTACGACTTCGATGGCACCTTGGCTCCAGGCAACATGCAGGAACACCAGTTCCTGCCCGACATCGGCATGACGCCGGCGGCTTTCTGGAAGGAGGTAAACGAAATCGCCAAACAGCACCAGGCCGACGAAGTCCTGGTGTACATGAACCACATGCTGCGCAAGGCGCGGGAGCGCGACGTTCCTGTTCGCCGCGACGACTTCAAGAGCCGCGGCAAGTCGATCCAGTTGTTCGAAGGCGTGGCCGACTGGTTCACCCGAATGACTGCCTACGCGAAGTCGAAAGGCGTGGATCTCAAGCACTACCTGATCTCGTCCGGCAACGAGGAAATCTTCGCCGGCACGCCGATCGCCAAGCGCTTCGAGGCGGTGTACGCGTCCAAGTATCTGTTCGACGCCAACGGCGTCGCGCAGTGGCCCGCGCTGGCGATCAACTACACGACGAAGACGCAGTACCTCTTCCGCATCAATAAGGGGGTGAAGGACATCAGCGACAACGCGGCCGTCAACGAATACAAGCCGAAGCATGAGCGCGCGGTGCCGTTCGAAAACATCGTGTTCATCGGCGACGGCGCGACCGACATCCCTTGCTTCCGGCTCGTCAAGGAACAAGGCGGCCTGTCCGTGGCGGTGTACACGCCGAACAAGCACGGCGGCAAGAACAAGGCAGAGCAGTACCTCAAGGACGGACGAGTTCACGCGGTGGTGCCTGCGACCTACACCGACGGCTCCGCCCTCGACAAGATCATCAAGGCCCGGATCGACGAGGTCGCTGCGCGCTACGCGCTGGACGGCCTGTTGAAGGCGTGACCGACATGAGTGCCGCCTTCCCCTTCGACGAGAAGCGCCTGTCCCAGGTGCCTGCCCTGCAGATGCTGGTGAACCTGGGCTACACCTACCTCACCCCTGCGCAGGCGCTCACTGCACGAGGCGGCAAGCCCGGTCAGATGCTGCTGGAGGAGGTGCTGCGCGAGCGCTTGAAGAAGAACAACCGCATCCAGGTGCGCGGCCAGACCTGGCTGTTCTCCGAGGAGAACATCCAGACCGCCATCCAGCGCCTGAAGAACGTCAAGTACAACGGGCTGCTGCGCACCAACGAGGCCGTCCATGACCTGCTGACGCTGGGCGTCGCCCTGGAGCAGTCCATCGAAGGCGACAGCAAGAGCCACACGCTGCACTACATCGACTGGAAGAACCCGGCCAACAACGACTACCACGTGGCGGCCGAGTTCACGGTGGAGCGCACGCGCAGCACCGAAACCTGCCGCCCAGACATCGTGCTCTTCGTCAACGGCATTCCCTTCGCCGTGATCGAGTGCAAGGCGCCCACCGTGGAGGCCGCGCAAGGCGTCTCGCAGATGGTGCGCAATCAGCGCGACGAATACATCCCGCGCCTGTTCAGCTACACGCAGCTGCTGCTGGCAACGAACAAGAACGAGGTGAGGTACGCCGCCGTCGGCACGCCCGCGCGCTTCTGGGCCGCGTGGCAGGAAGAGATTGCGTCCGCCGAGCTGCGTGCCGTGCGCGACAAGCCGCTGCCCGAGTCGGCCAAGGCCGGACTGTTCGAGCTGGTGTGGGACGGGCACTCGGTGCACGAGGACAGGCCGAGCGCAGCGTGGTCGCTGACCGAGCAGGACCGCGCCCTCTATGCACTGTGCCGGCCGGAGCGGCTGCTGGCGCTGGCACTGCAGTACACCGTGTTCGACGGCGGCGTGCGCAAGGTGGCGCGCTACCAGCAGTTCTTCGCCGTCCAGCGCATCGTCGAGCGCGTGAAGCACCGCGACGGGCTGGGCCGGCGCCTGGGCGGCATGGTGTGGCACACGCAGGGCTCGGGCAAGTCGCTGACGATGGTGATGCTGGCGCGCGTGCTGGCGCTGGACCCGGACATCCGCAACGCACGCATCGTGCTCGTGACCGATCGCGTGGACCTGGACACGCAGCTCGGCAACACCTTCGCCGCCTGCGGCCTGAGCCCGGAGCGCGCGCAGAGCGGGCGCCACCTGCTGGAGCTGGTGGCCGACGACAAGGCGCACATCGTCACCACGCTGATCCACAAGTTCGACAAGGCGCTCGCGGCACGCAAGCACGTGGAAGAGTCGGCCGACCTCTTCATCCTGGTGGACGAGAGCCACCGCAGCAACTTCGGCGGCTTCGCGGCACGCATGCGCCAGATGTTCCCGCTGGCCTGCTATCTGGGCTTCACCGGCACACCGCTGATGAAGAAGGACCGCAACAACTTCGCCAAGTTCGGCGGTCTGATCGACAGCTACGCGATCGACCGGGCGGTGAAGGACGGCGCGGTGGTGCCGCTGCTTTACGAGGCGCGGCACGTGGAGATGGAGCAGAACGAAAAGGCCATCGACACCTGGTTCGAGCGTCACACGGCGGGGCTCACTCCCGCGCAGAAGGCCGATCTGAAGAAGAAGTACGCCCGCGCAGAGATGCTGAACAAGGCCGACCAGGTGATCTACATGCGCGCCTTCGACATCAGCGAGCACTTCCGCCAGAACTGGCAGGATACGGGCTTCAAGGCACAACTGGTGGCGCCCGGCAAGGCGGCAGCGCTGGCCTACAAGCGGTTCCTCGACGAGATCGGCCACGTGAGCAGCGAGGTGGTGATTTCGCCGCCCGACATGCGCGAAGGCTTTGATGCAACCGACGACGAGCCGGCCGACGAAGTGGTGGCCTTCTGGGAACGGATGATGAAGCGCTACGGTTCCGAGGAGGACTACAACAAGCGCATCATCGAGCAGTTCAAGGGCAGCGACGACCCGGAAATCCTGATCGTCGTGGACAAGCTGCTCACCGGCTTCGACGCGCCGCGCAACACGGTGCTGTACCTGACGCGCATGCTGCGCGAGCACACGCTGCTGCAGGCGGTGGCGCGCGTGAACCGCCTGTACGACGACGAGGACGGCCGGCGGCCCAAGGAGTTCGGCTACATCATCGACTACGCCGGCGTGCTGGGCGAACTGGACCAGGCGCTCACGACCTACAGCGCGCTCGACGGCTTCGACGAGGCCGACCTGGCGGGGGCGCTCACCAGCATCAACGACGAGGTGGCGAAGCTGCCGCAACGCCATGCCGACCTCTGGGACTTGTTCAAGCAGATCAAGAGCCGCAACGACGAGGAGGCCTACGAGCAGTTGCTGGCTGATCAAAAGCTGCGGGAGCTGTTCTATGCGCGCCTTGCCGACTACGCCAAGACGCTGGCCGTGGCGATGTCGTCGGAGCACTTCATCACCACGACGCCGGACAAGAAGCTCCAGTCGTACAAGGGCGACTTGAAGCGATTCACCCACCTGAAGGCGGCGGTGAAGTTGCGCTATGCCGAGTCGGTGGACTACCGCGACTTCGAGCCGCGCATCAAGAAGCTGCTGGACACGCACATTTCGGCCAGCCAGGTGACGCGGCTCAACGAGCCGGTGAACATCTTCGACGAGAAGGCTTTCAAGCAGGTGGTCGAAACGCAAGGCGATGGCCGCAGCGCCGCCGCCAAGGCGGACATGATCGCGCACGCCACCAAGAAGGCGATCAGCGAGCGCCTCGAGCAGGACCCGGCCTTCTACGAGAAGTTCTCCAGGCTCATCCAGCAGGCGATCGACGACTACCGGGCCAAGCGGATTTCCGACCTGGAGTACCTGAAGAAGACGGGCGAGATTCGCGACGCCGTGGTCAGCCGGCGCAGCGACGATGCGCCGCGGCAACTGGCCGGCAACGACAACGCGCTCGCGGTCTTTGGTGTGCTGCGGCCTTTCGTGGCGGCGCACGTGCCGGCGGGCGATGCCGACTCACCCGCCGCCGATGCGGCGATGGCCATTTGGGCCATCGTCCAGCGCAACCGCAAGGTCGGCTTCTGGCAAGACCTGGACGCGCAGCGCCGTACGATGAACCAGATCGACGACTACCTGTACGACGAGGTCAAGGCGAAGAAGGGCGTACCGCTCGCGGCCGGCGAGATGGACGAGATCATCGAACGGACGATGCAGATCGCCCGGCACCGGATGCAGGCGTGAGTGAACGCGGCGGCACCGTTCGCTATGGAGGAGAGCTGATCGGCTATCAGGTCGTGGAGCGGCCGGGGCGGCGGACGCTGGGTATCGAGGTTCATCCCGACGGGAGGGTGTTGGCTCTGGTACCCGCAGACTGCGAAACCAGCGTGATCGAGCAGAAGCTGCGGCTGCGCTCGGGCTGGATCAGCCGCCAGCTTGCCCTGTTCTCCCGCTACGAACGTTGCATACCGCAGCGTCACTACGTCAGCGGCGAGTCGCATCGGTATCTGGGCCGCCAGTATCGGCTGCGCATCGTGCCGAACGATCCTGATGCGGGCATCGACCGGGTCCGGATGTTGCGCGGTGAGATGCTCGTTGTCGGGCCCAGCAAGCTGCCGCCGACGCGGGTGAAGGAACTCCTACACCGCTGGTACCTGCAGCGCGCACGGGACGTTTTCTCCGACGTGCTCGACGAGTGCTTCCAGGCCTGGGCGACGCGCAAGCACGAAAGGCCCCGCATCGTGGTGCGCGACATGCGAAGCCGCTGGGGCAGCCTGTCTCCCGCTGGTCAGATGACGCTCAACTCACGGCTGGTGCAAGCGCCTCGGCGCTGCATCGAGTACGTGATCGTGCATGAGCTGTGCCACCTGATCCACCCCAACCACGGCCCCGCGTTCGCCTCGCTGCTTGGGAGGGTGATGCCTGACTGGGAGGCACGAAAGGAACGCCTGGAGTCGGTTGCGCAATGAACCAGAGCGCCGAGAGCGCTTGATTGACCGAATGCGCTCTAGACAAGTCCTCTAGAGTTTGAGCGGCCACTGGTCCCAGGCTTTTGCCTCCACCACCTCGCCATACAGATCGATCACCACCGCCGTTCCCCGATGCTCGCGCCGCGCCGCCTCGCCGCGCACATAGCCCAGCGCCACGCAGGCACCGGCCTTCGGGCTCCACCCGGCCGACGACAGCTCGCCCACCGCTTCACCGGCGATGGAGACCGCGTCGCCGCCCCAGGCATAGGCCTGCGCTGAATCGAAGACGAAGCTCAGCAGCTTCTTGTTCAGCGGCTGGTCCTGCAGGCGCAGCAGCGCCTCGCGGCCGATGAAGTCTTGCCCCTTGTCCAGCTTCACCGCAAACAGCAGCCCGGCCTCGAAGGGCGTTTCGTCGGGCCCGAGTTCGACGCCCCAGGCGCGGCGGCCGGCTTCGATGCGCAGCGCGTCGATCGCGTAGTAGCCGGCGTCCTTCAGCCCCAGGTCGGCGCCGGCCTCGTGCAGCGCCAGGTAGACGTGCCGCGCCATCTCCACCGGCACGTACAGCTCGTAGCCCGGCCCGCCGACATAGGCCATGCGCGCCGCGCGCACGCGGGCATGGCCCAGGTCGATCTCCTTCGTGTGGCTGAACTTCAGCGCGGCGGGGGACAGGTCGTCGGGGCTGACGCGATTCAGAAGCTCGCGCGCCTTCGGCCCCATCACGGAGATCACGCTCCACTGCGTGCTCACATCCGTTAGCAGCGCAAAGGCGTCGCCGATGTGGCGGCCGATCCAGTCGGCGTCGCGCTCCGGCTGCGCCGAGCCGGTGATGACCAGGAAGCGGTCCGCGGCCAGGCGCATCACCGTCAGGTCGCTCTCGAAGCCGCCGCGTTCGTTGAGCATGGCGGTGTAGACCATGCGCCCGATGGCCACGTCGATGTCGTTCGCGCACAGCCGCTGCAGCACGGTCAGCGCGTCGCGGCCCTGCAGCAGCAGCTTGCCGAAGCTGCTCTGGTCGTACAGCGCCACCGCCTCGCGCGTGGCGCGCTGCTCCTCGATCACCCAGTCCAGCCAGCCGGGACGGCCCAAGCCGTGGGCCGGTTCGGCGGCACCCGCCGGCTTGAAGTAGTTCGCCCGCTCCCAGCCGAACTTCGAGCCCCAGCTCGCGCCTTGGGCCGACAGCAGGTCGTACAACGGGCTGCAACGCAACGGCCGCGCGGTCTGCAGCTCCTGCCGCGGCCAGCGCATCGCGTAGTGCAGGCCCAGCGTCTCGCCGGTGCGCTCGGCCAGTGCCTTGCGGTTGGCGTTGAAGGGCCCGAAACGGCGGATGTCCACGTCCCACAGGTCCATAGTCGCTTCGCCTGCGGCGATCCATTCGGCCATCAGCCGCCCGGCGCCGCCGCTGTTGGCGATGCCCGACGAATTGAAGCCCGCGCAGACGAAGTAGCCCCGCAGCCCCGGCGCCTCGCCCAGGATGAAGTTGCCGTCGGGCGTGAAGCTCTCGGGCCCGTTGAGCAGCATCTTCACCTTCGCCGTTTCCAGGCAGGGCGTGCGATGGATGGCAGCGGTCATCAGCGGCTCGAACTGGTCCCAGTCGTCGTCGAGCAGCTGGAACTGGAAGTCCGCGGGAACCGGGTCCACGCGCCACGGCTTGGCCTGCGGCTCGAAGCCGCCCATCAGCAACCCGCCCACCTCCTCCTTGTAGTAGATGTAGCCGTCGGGATCGCGCATCACCGGCAACATCGGGTGCACGCCCTCGATGCGGTCGGTGACGATGTAGAAGTGCTCGGCCGAATACAGCGGCACCGTCACGCCGGCCAGCGCGCCGAACTGCCGCGCCCATTGGCCGGCGCAGTTGACCACGACCTCGCAGCGCAGCTCGCCCTGCGTCGTGCGCACGCCGGCGACGCGGCCCTGCTCGATCATCACCCCGGTGACTTCGATGCTTTCGAGCATCTTCACGCCGCGGTTGCGCGCGCCCTTGGCCAGGCTCATGCACAGGTCGGCCGGGTTGGCCTTGCCGTCGCCCGGCACCCACTGCGCGCCCTGCAGGTCGTCGGTGCGCAGCAGCGGGTACAGGTCGCCCGCCTCCTGCGGCGTGATCAGCTGCACCTCGACGCCGAAGCCGTGCGCCAGCGCCGCCTGGCGCTGCAGCAGCATCCAGCGCTCAGGGGTGCGCGCGACGTTGACGCTGCCGCATTGCTTCCAGCCGGTGGCCAGCCCGGTCTCGGCCTCCAGCGTGGCGTACAACTCGATGCCGTACTTGCTCATGCGCGTCATCGTGCGGTTCGGCCGCATCTGGCCGATCAGGCCCGCGGCATGCCAGGTGGTGCCGCTGGTGAGCCTGCCCTGTTCCAGCAGCAGCACGTCGCTGATGCCGAGCTTGGCCAGGTGGTAGGCGGTGGAGCAGCCGGCGATGCCGCCGCCGACGACAAGCACTCGGGCATGGGTGGGCAGGTTCATGGCGCCCAGCGTAACTCAGCCCTCTTGCGGCAGATCACGTGCCCGAATGCGTCGGACGCCCCTGTGCAGGGCCCCTCTCGTACACTGAGCGTCCACCGTTGCACGCCATGGCCGCAATCTCCGGATCTCCTGTCGGCCCGCCGGGGCCTCCCGGCCCTCCTGGGCCCTCCGGGCCGGCAGGCCCGCCCAGCCCGCCTGAGGCCGAACGGCTCGCCTACCAATCGCTGACCAATCTGCTGAACAGCGAGGAAGCGGCGTTCTGGACACGCAACAACATCCTCGTGCTGGTGCAGGGTGGGATGATCGCCGCTGCGGCCAGCATCGTCGGCAGTGCCGACAAAGCGTTCGGCGCCGACGCGCAGCCCCACGCCGAGATCAGGCTGTTTGCCGCGCTCGCAGTCCTGGCGCTTGTCGGCCTCGCCACGGCAACGGCGTGGCTGCTGACCGTTCAGCGCGGGCAGCGCATTGCCGACACGATCCGGCATCAGCTGTCGAACATCGAGGCAGACTGGGAGACGCGTGGACTTCTTTCGACCCAGACGACCAGCAGCTACCTCGCCTTCACGCGCTGGGCCCGTCAGCTCAACAACGACGAGCCCGTGCCGCCGACGTGGAAGGTGCCGCGCAACTGGTGGAATGATCAGCGGCTGACGCTCATATGGACCTGCCTGGGCGGACTCTTTGCAGCGCTGTGGGCCGCACTGCTGCTCGGCTTTGTCGCCGCGGCGGTGCGGTCCGACTTTGCCAGCCAGGCGACCGGCGATACCAGGGCTGCACACGAGCGCACTCTCGTCGAAGCCACGCAGGCAGCCGCCCGCTCCGCAACGGCAGCGGAGCTCGCCACACACGCAGCCGCGGCAGCAGCGAGCTCCGCCGATCGGGCTGGGGGCGCTGCGGCGAGCGCCGCCGACAGTGCCGCACGTGCAGCGGCGCGTTGCAGCGCCAAACGCTCAGCGGGGTCGGGCGGCAAGCCTCAGGGTGGGGGACGCGCTGTCAGCGGCGGTTCGTCGTCCTGCCGCTAAGGCGCGAGGAGCGACGGAGGTCATTCGCCCAGCGGATCGTGTGTCCGAATACGGCCAGCACGCAGTTCCGTCGAGGGCGATTATCCGACCCATGCGCTCTGCCCTGCCCCGCGCCCTGAACTGTCTGGTCGCCAGCAACCTGGCGGCGCAGTCGGCCGAACAGCTGAGCTTGGCGGCCGTGCCCATCGTCGCGGTGCTGGCGCTCGGCGCCGGGCCGGGCGAGATCGGCGCACTGGCCACGGCGCAGACGCTGCCCTTCCTGCTGCTGGCCCTGCCCTTCGGGCTGTGGGCCGACCGCAGCTCGCGGCGCTGGTTGATGGTCGGCTGCGAGCTGCTGCGCGGCCTGTCGCTGCTGGGCTTGCTGGTGGCGGTGCTCGCCGGGCAGCTGTCGCTGGGGCTGCTGGCGTTGCTGGGTTTCATCGGCGCCGTGGGCACCGTGGGCTACAGCGTCGCCGCGCCGGCGCTGCTGCCTGCACTGGTGCCGCCCGCTGCCTTGGCGCGGGCCAACGGCCGGCTGGAGCTGGCGCGCAGCGCTGCCTTTGCCGCCGGCCCGGCGCTGGCCGGCGCGCTGGTGGCCTAGGCGGGAGCATCGGCGGCCTTCGTGCTGGCGACGCTGCTGTCGGCCAGCGCGGTGGCCTTGCTGTGGCGGCTGCACGAGCCGCCGCGCACGCCAGCCGCGCCGCGCCACCCGCTGCTGGAGCTGCGCGACGGCGCGCTGCTGGTCTGGCAGCACGCGCTGCTGCGGCCGATCCTGCTGACCGCGGTGGCCTGGAACATCGCCTGGTTCGTGCTGCAGGCGGCCTACGTGCCCTATGCGATGCGTGCGCTGGGCCTGGATGCCGGCGCCGTCGGTTTGACGCTGGCCTGCTACGGCGCCGGCATGGTGGCCGGCGCGCTGCTGGCGCCGCGCCTGGTGGCGGCGATGAGCTTCGGCCATGCCATCGTGTTCGGCCCGCTGGTGTCGGTGGCGGCCATGGCCACGATGGTGGCTACGCTGCGCTGGCCGCAGGGTGCTCTGGCGGCGGCGTCCTTCTTTCTCTTCGGTTTCGGGCCGATCGTCTGGACCATCACCTCGACCACGCTGCGCCAGACGGTGACGCCCGGCGCGATGCTCGGCCGCGTGTCGGCGATGTTCCTCACCGTCAACATGGGCGCGCGTCCGCTCGGCGCCGCGCTGGGCGGCTTGGTCGGCGCGCACTGGGGCGAGGCGGCCTGCCTGTGGCTGGCGCTGGCCGGCTTCGTGCTGCAGGCCGCGGTGATCGCGGCTTCGCCGGTGCGCGCGCTGGCGCGGCTGCCGGCAGCCTGAGCCCGCGGGCGGATCAGCCGGCCGGCGGTGTTGCCGTCAAAGCCTGGCTGTCCGCGGTCTGCACCGTGGCCCGGCCGAGCACGGCCCAGGTGGCCACCGGCTCATCGATGCCCTTCACGCGCTCCGGCGGCATCGCTTGCAGGTCGAAGGAGTCGCCGAGCTCGGCGCGCACGGCCTCGGTGACCAGGATCGCCACGCCGTGGGTGCGCGTCAGCGTCTGCACCCTCGCCGCCAGGTTCACGGTGCGGCCGACGAAGCCGTACTCGCGCCTTTCGCGCGAGCCAATCATGCCCGACAGCCCCGGCCCACGATGGATGCCGATGCCCAGCGCCAGCGGCGGCAGGCCCTCGCGCGCGAGCTCGAGGTTGTACGCGTGCAGCGTCTCGCACATCGCCAGCGCTGCACGCACCGCGTCGGCGCATTGCCAGGGGTTGGGCCGCAGTGCCCCGAAGTAGGCGAGCATGCCGTCGCCGAGGAAGGTGGAGACATGCCCGCTGTGGGCATGGATCGCGTCGCTGACGCGCTGGAAGTAGCCGTCGAGGACACGCGCCAGCACCGTCGGTTCCAGTTTCTCGCTCATCGCGGTGAAGCCGACCAGGTCGCTGAACAGCGCCGTTACCACCTTGCGCTCGGGCGGCAGCTCAGCGCCGCGGTGCGTGCCGTCGGCCACCATGCGGTCGACCACGCCGGCCGGCGCCAGCCGGGCGCAGGCCTGCTGCAGCTCCTGCAGCTCGAGCGCGGCGGCGTCCAGCTGGCGCTGCAGCGCCGCGCTGCGCAGGCGCTGCCGCCCGTAGGCCCAGACCAGCGCCGCAAGCAGCAGCGCGCCCAGGCCGGCGAGCAGGCTGCCGATCATGCGTCGGCTTCCAGCACCACGGCCGTCATGCGGCACAAGGCGTTGGCCATGGCGGCCACGCCGACGGCTTCCATCAGCTGCGCGCGGCTGAGGGTCTCGCACAGCGCCCGGGCGCGGCGCTGCAACGCCGCGGGCTCGTACCACAAGGTCTCGCGCGCGAAGGGCAGCAGCAGGCGCTCGATCGGATCGAGCTGCGGCGCATCGAGCTGGCCGAGCACGCGCTGCAGCACGTCTGCCGACAAGCCCTCGTCGATCAGCGCACGAGTCAGCTCCTGCTCGCAGACCGCGCAGGGCAGTCCGCGCGAGACCACCGCAAACATCAGCAGCTTGCAGCGCCGGCCAAGGATCGGCGACTGCCACAGCTCGCCCAGCACAGCTTGCAGCGCGCCAGCGATCGGCGACCCGGCAAAGGCCGCCACCAGTCGGCCGTAGGGCAGCGACGGATCCGGTGCCGGCGTCTGCACCGGCTGCCCACGTGCATGACGCCGCCCCATCAGGCAGTCGACCCATGGGCGCAGCAGGCGCAGCACGGGCTGCTCGGGCATGCGCTCGAAGGGACGCCAGGGGGCCGCGACCAGGGTGTGCACGCGGTTGCTGAAGTCGGTGAGTGCAACGGTGAAGGCCACCTCCTTGGCCTCGAGCGCGTCGAAGCCCGCCGCACGCAGCCGCTGCCAGGCGGCCCGCGCGCCGGCCGGCCCCTCGCGGGACTGCGCGCGGGCGTACTCGATGGCTAGCTTGGCCCTCTGCGGCAGATCGGCACTGGCGAAGTCCTGCTCGACGCGGCGGATGCGCTCGGAGTCCATGCCATGCAGCCACAGCGTCGAGCGCACGACCGCATAGCAGAAGCGGCAGGAATTCTCCTGGCTGACGACCAGCCCGATCAAGTCTGCCGTGCGCTGGTCCAGCTTCAGCAGCAACCCGAATTCGACATGCAGATCGACGACCGCGCGTGCCACCCAGGGTGCGTCGACGAAATAGCGCACGGTCGGATGCGGCATGCCGAAGCGGCGGCGGGCATAGGCTTCCAGTTCCCGGTCATGCGTGGGCGTGACCAGGCTTTCTTCCCAGGCGACATGCGAGAGTGCGCTGTCCATCGAGGCCCCCTTGCGAGGCTGTGCTCCATCCAGCCCGAAGTGTGCACCCTCACCAGGGCAACGAATAGGTCTTGACGTTGGTGAAGGCCTTGCAGCATTCCTGCACGCCTTCCTTGACCCCCGTGCCGGAGTCCTTGATGCCGCCGAAGGGCGTGACCTCGAGCCGGTAGCCCGGCACTTCCCAGACGTTGACCGAGCCGACGTTGAGCTCGCGCACGAAGCGCATGATGTCGTCCAGCCGGTTGCTGCAGATGCCCGAGCTCAGGCCATAGGCGGTGGAGTTGACCTGCGCGATGGCGTCGTCCACATCTCTGAAGGTGATGACCGGCGACACCGGGCCGAAGGTCTCCTGCTTGACTACTTCCATCTCGCCGCGCACGCGGTCGATCAGCGTCGGGCTGTAGCTGGCGCCATCGCGCTGGTTGCCGTGCAGCAACCGCGCGCCTTGGGCCACCGCGTCGTCGACGCGGCGCTCGAACAGCTGCGCCGAGCGCTCGTCGATGACCGTGCCCATGTCCACCTTCGGATCGAGCGGGTCGCCGTAGCTCCAGGCGCGGGTCCTGGCCAGCAGCGCCTCGGTGAAGTCGGCGGCGATCTTCTCGTGCACGAAGATGCGCTTCACCGCCGTGCAGCGCTGGCCGCTGTTCTTGTAGCTGCCGTTGGCCGCCAACTCGGCCGCCTTGGCGATGTCGGCATCGTCCATCACCACCAGCGGGTCGTTGCCGCCCAGCTCCAGGATCTGTCGCTTGTACACCGCCTTGGCGGCGATGGTCTTGCCGATGGGCACGCCGCCGGTGAAGGTGACCACGTCGACGTGCTCGTTGATCAGCATCTCGTCGGCGATCTCACCAGGGTCGCCGGTGATCACGCTCAGCATCGGCGGCGGCAGCCCGGCTTCGTACAGCACGTCGGCCAGCAGCAGCGCGGCCAGCGGCGTCTTCTCGGTCGGCTTGAGCACCATGCGGTTGTTGGTGGCCACCGACGGCGCCACCTTGTGGATCACCTGGTTCAGCGGGTGGTTGAAGGGCGTGATCGCGCTGATCACGCCCATCATCGGCTCGCGCATCGTGTGCACGCGCCGGCTCTTGCCGTGGTGCGTCAGGTCGCAGGCGAAGCTCTGGCCGTCGTCGACCAGCGCCTGCTGCGCGGCGAACAGCAGCACGTCGCTGGCGCGGCCCACTTCGTACAGCGTGTCCTTGATGCACAAGCCCGATTCCAGCGTGATCAGCCGCGCGATCTGATGCAGGCGCGCGGCGATGATGTCGCCGGCCTTCATCAGGATCCTGTAGCGCTCGTGCCGCGTCAGCGTGGGCTTGTAGTCGCGGGCGATCCTGAAGGCGCGCCGCACGTCGTCGACCGTGGCCTTGGGCACCGTGGCCACGACCTCGCCGGTCCAGGGATAGCGCACCTCGATCGTGCGTTCGCCGTACACCTTGTCGCCGGCGATGCGCATCGCCTCGCGCTTGGGGCTGTCGATGACGGACGGTCGTGAACTCATGGGGTCTCCTCGGCCAGGCAGCGCTCGAGGATGTCGAGCGCCTGGTCCATCTGTGGTTGGGTGGTGATCAGGGGCGGCGTCAATGTCAGCACGTTGCCCATCGTGGTCTTGAACGACAGGCCGGCCGACAGCGCGCGGTACAGCACGCGCTCGGCCGCCGCGCGCGCCGGCGCCTTGCTGTCGCGGTCTTCGACCAGCTCGACGCCCAGCAGCAGGCCGCGCCCGCGCACGTCGCCGACCAGCCGATGGCGCTGTTTCATGTCCTGCAGCCGCGCCAGCGCATGCGCGCCGACGCGCTCGGCATTCGCCACCAGATCGTCGCGCTCGATGACCTGCAGCGTGGCCAGCGCCGCGGCGGCGGTGACCGGGTTCTTCTCGTGCGTGTAGTGGCCCAGCGCAAAGTCGCCGGCGACGTTGAGTCGATCGAGGGCGATGCAGGCGGCGATGGGCAGCACGCCGCCGCCCAGCGCCTTGCCCAGCACCACGATGTCGGGCGCAGCGGCGTCGTGCTCGGCGGCGAAGAAGCGGCCGGTCTTGCCCAGGCCGGTGGGGATCTCGTCGAAGATCAGCAGCGTGCCATGGGCATGGCAGGCCTCGCGCACCGCCTGCCAGTAGCCCGGCGGCGGCACGAAGGGCACGGCGCGCGCCGGCTCGGCGATGACCGCGGCGACGTCGCCTTCGCGCTCCAGCACGTAGCGCACCATCGCCGCGCAGGCCAGTTTGCATTGCGCCAGCCGCGGCTGGCCCTGGTCATCGACCTCGTGGCCATAGGCGCAGCGGTAGCAGCCGAAGGGCGCGACATGTTCGCTGCCCGGCAGCAGCGGCCCGAGCCGGCCCGAGCGGAACAGCGATTCGCCGCCGACGCTGGACGCGCCGAAGCCGGCGCCGTGGAAGGCGTCCCAGAAGCTCAGCGTCTTGAAGCGGCCGGTGGCGGCGCGCGCCAGCTTCAGTGCCACTTCCACCGCGTCGCTGCCGCCGGTGGTGAAGAGCACGCGCCCCGGCTGGCCGGTCAGCGCGCGGAAGCGCTCGTTCAGGGCTTCGGCCAGTTCCACCGAACGCAGCGGCGCAAAACGGCGCGGCGCAAAGCTCGGCTCGTCGAGCTGCTGCTTGATGGCGGCGATGACCTGCGGATGGCCATGGCCGAGGTGGTGCACGTTGTTGCCATGGAAGTCCATGTAGCGCCGGCCGGCCATGTCCTCGATGTACAGGCCCTGCGCCTTGACGATCGGCGCCAGGCAGGGCGTGGACACCGACTGGTGCAGGAAGGCGGCGCTGTCGCGCGCCAGCAGCGCGCGGCTGGCCTCGTCCAGATGCTCGCGCTGCCAGGCGGCGCGCTGCGGCGTGCTGTTGACGTCGCCTTCGCTCTGCGATGGCGCTGCGGACATGGCTACAGCGTGCCGTTGATCGCGAAGTCGAAGATCTGGTAGCTCTTGATGGCCTGGCTCACCGCCTTGTCGCGGTAGGCCTCGTTCAGCGGCCGGTTCAGGATGAACGGCACCTTGGTTTCGGACATGCCGCCGTGCGTGCGCAGGCGGTGGCCCTTCAGGCCGCTGAGGTCGTGGTTCTTCGCCGAGCTGCCGATGCACCAGTTTTCGTGCGCGATCACCGCGACATCGCCCTCGCGGTCCGGCGGCATGTCGAACATGCGGCAGGCGGTGTCGCGGTCCAGCGCCAGTTCCACGCCCTCGGCATCGCCGATCGCGTCGATGATCTGCCGCGCCGTCACGGCGCCGCGCGACCAGACGCGCACGAAGCCGCCGAGCGCGCCATGGTGCGCGACGAAGGCATCGGTGATCGGGCAGATCACGGTGGTGGTGCCAGCGCCCAGCCTGGCATCCAGCAGGTCCTGCAGCCACAGCACCTGCGGCTCGCCGTCGGCCGTGCTCTTGTCGCTCATGCCGTGGTCGGCGGTCAGCGCGAGGGTCGCGTCCAGCGCCGCCAGGCGGCCGACGCAGTCGTCGAGCCGGCGATAGAACTCGCGCGCGCCGTCTTCGTCGGGCGCCCACTTGTGCTGCACCCAGTCGGTCAGCGACAGGTACAGCAACTCGGGCCGGCGCTCACGCAGCAGCTTGATGCCGGCCTCCAGCACCAGCAGGCTCAGCTCCATCGAATACATGCCCGGCTGCTCCATGCCCAGCCAGGGCAGCACGTTCTCGATTCCGTTCTCGGCCAGCGTGCATTGGCCGGCAAATTCGCTGGAGAAGGACACGTGACCCTGGCTCACGTCCAGCCCCTTGCCCAGCTGCTTGCGCAGCTTGTCCTTGGCGGTGATGGTCACCACCTTGGCGCCGGCGGCGGCGAACCGGGCGATGATGGTGTCGCCGCGCAGCAGCTCCGGCCCGGTCATCACCACCGGCTGCCAGGTGGCGGTGTCGAGGTAGAAGTTGCCCGAGATGCCGTGTTTTGCCGTCGGCGTGCCGGTGATGATCGACATGTTGTTCGGGCAGGTGAAGGACGGCATCGAGCCTTCGGCCACCGCGGCATAACCCTCGCGCACGCAGCGCGCGATGTTCGGGATGCTGCCGTCGGCGAGGAACTGCTTCAGGTAGCGCGGGTCGCCGCCGTCGATGCACACCACCACCACCGGGCGCAGGGGCCAGCGATAGTCGGTGCCGTTGACGTTGACGGTGGGTGGGGTGCTCATGGGCATCTGCCTTGAAAGAGGATCAGGCCGGGTCGGGGGTGCCCAGCGCGGCGTGCAGCCGCTCGCGGCTGACCAGCACGTGTTCGGTGAGCAGCGCCTCGGCGCGCTGCTCGTCGCGCGCGGCCACCGCGTCGATGATCGCTTCGTGTTCCTGCGTGGACACAGGGATGTTGTCCGTGCCGCGGCTGATGGTGGCGCGGCGGTACAGGTCGAGCTGGTTGACGATGCCGCGGTACTGCGCCAGCAGCGCGTTGTTGCGCGCGGCGCGCGCCAGCAGGTCGTGGAACTCGACGTTCAGCGCGAAGTATTCGTCGGCACGCCGCCCCTTCTGTGTGAGGTGCATGCGGCGCACGACGGCGCGCAGTTGTTCGATCTCGTCGATGGAGATGCGCCGCGCGGCGAGCTTGCCGATCAGCCCTTCGAGCGCGGCGCGCACCTCGTAGAACTCGTTGGCCTCTTCGATGGAGACCTGGCGCACGAATACGCCGCGGTTCTTTTCCACGCGCACCAGCCCGGCCTGGCTGAGCGCGCTGAAGGCCTCGCGCACGGGGCCGCGCGACACGCCCAGCGCGGCGGCGACCTCGACCTCGTTGAGCTTGGCGCCGGCGGCGATCTCGCCGGAGATGATGCGCCGCTCCAGCTCCTGCAGCGCCAGCGTGGCCAGCGAATGCTCGCGCAACATCTCGATGGCCATCGAGGCGTCGGAGGGCCGCTTGTTCATTGCGGAGGGCGGGGCGGCAGGTTGCATGGGCTGAATGCGGCGGGACCAGGCATGCTAGGTCGCAGTTTGCTGATTGTCAACAAAATACAAAACATGGCCCGGATGGGATTCAGGTCTTGGCGTCGACGAAGCGCACGCCCTGCGTCTGCGCGCGCAGACGCGGGTCGAGCGAGGCCACGCTGAGCGGCTGGCCGTGCAGCGCCTCGAAGCAGCGCGCCAGCGTCTCGTCTTCCAGGCGCTGCATCGCCTCCTGCGTGTAGAAGGTCAAGTGCGGCCACAGCATGGCGTTGTCCATTGTGTAGAGTGCCGACAGCGGATGACCGTTGCGTGACAGCGGCTCGCGGCCGTAGACGTCGAGCGCGGCGCCGGCGATGCGCTGCTGCTGCAGCGCCTGCAGCAGCGCCGCCTCGTCGACGATCTCGCCGCGCGACACGTTCACCAGGAAGGCCGAAGGCTTCATCCGCGCCAGCTGTGCGGCGCCGAGCAGATGGCGCGTCTGCGCATTCAGCACGCAATGCACCGACACCGCGTCGCTGGAGCGCAGCAGCGCATCGAGCGTGTCGCAGCGTTGCACGCCCGCAGGCACGGCCTCGGCCGCGACATGCGGGTCGTAGGCGAGTACGCGCATGCGGAAGGCGCCGGCCATGCGCGCCATGCTGCAGCCGATGCGCCCCAGGCCGACCAGGCCCAGCGTCTTGCCCGCCAGGTCATGGGCCAGCCAGCGCGCTTCGGGCCAGGCCCAGCCTTCGGTCTGCATCGCGTGGTGGATCGGCTTGAAGCGCTTGAACAGCGCCATCAGCAGCGCGAAAGCGCCTTCGGCCACCGTCTCCTCGGCATAGGCCGGCACGTTGACCACCGGGATGCCGCGCGCACGCGCGGCCACGATGTCGATGGCGTCGATGCCCACGCCGTACTTGACGATGGCCTTCAGCCGCGTGGCGCCGGCGATCACCGCTGCGGTGACAGGCGCGTAGCACATCAGCAGCAGGTCGGCGTCGGCCACCTCGCGCGCAAGCACCGGCTCGGGCGTGCCATCGGGCAGCAGCACCAGCTGTGCACCGGCTTCGCGCAGGCGCGCATCGACCTGCGGCATTTCCAGCTCGCGGTCGATGCGCACGACCTTGAAGTTGCGCGGAAGATCGTTCAACAGGCTCTCCTCAACTCAGGCGCAGCGCGATCACGCCGCCGACGATGACCACGGCGCCGCAGGCGCGCTGCACCCCGAAGCGTTCCTTCAGCACCCACACCGACAGCGCGGTAGCGAACAGTACCGAAGTCTCGCGCAGCGCCGACACCGCCGCCACCGGCGCGCGTGTCATCGCCCACAGCGCGATCCAGTACGAGCCCAGCGACGCCAGCCCGCCCAGCGTGGCCAGCGGCCAGCGCTGGCGCGCATAGGCCAGCATCGCCTGGCGCGACGCGGCGCTGCGCTGCGCAAACACCAGCGCCGGGTAGGGGATGCCGTCCAGCACGAACAGCAGCACCACGTAGCTGGCCGCGGTGTAGCCGGCCTCGGCGCCGATGCGCACGCCGCGGCCGTCGACGATGGTGTAGGCGGCGATGACCGCGGCATTGGCCAGCGCAAAGCCGATGGCGCGGCGATGGTGCAAGGCCTGCGCCGGCCGCGCCAGCCCGACCAGCAGCACGCCCACGGTGACCGCGCCCACGCCCAGCCAGGCGGCCGGTGTCAGCTGCTCGCCGAGCGCGGTGCTGCCCAGCGCCACCAGCAGCGGCGCGCTGCCGCGCATGATCGGGTAGGTGCTGCCCAGGTCGCCGTGCTGGTAGGCGCCGTTCAGCGTGATGTAGTAGGCCACGTGGATCAGCAGCGACGCTGCGATGAAGGGCCAGGCCGCCACCGGCGGCAGGCCCACCCACAGCAGCAGCGGCAAGGACACCAGCGCGCCGAGCAGGTGCACCAGCGCCAAGTCGAGCTGCTTGTCGCCGCTGGACTTGACCAGCGCGTTCCAGGCCGCATGCAGCAACGCGCCGAACAGCACTGCCAGCACCACGCCGGTGCTCATCTACGCGCGTCGTCGGCCATCAATTCAGCCATGCGCGACTCGCGCAGCCGTGTGTCCGCAAGAACCCCGGCCGATTCCAGAATGGGGTAGGCGATCGAGCAGATGTGCGAGTTGATGCGCTTGAGCTCGCTGATCAGGTCCAGGTGCAGGCTGCTGGTCTCGATGCTCTGCGCGGTGTTGTCGCGCAGCCGCGCGATGTGGTTGGCCGCGTATTCGTGCTCCAGGTCGCGGAAGCGCGCCTTTTCCTCGAGCAGCTTGCGCGCGTCGTTGACGTGGCCGTCGAGGAACACGCTCATGCCCAGGCGCAGGTTGGACTGCAGCCGCTCGTGCAGGTGGCTGATCTCGGCCATGCCGGCCTCGGAGAAGCTGCGCCCCTTCTGGATCTTCTTGTCCTCCACGTCCTGCAGCACGCGCTCGACGATGTCGCCGATCTGCTCCATGTTGATGGTGAAGCTGACGATGTCGGTCCAGCGCCGGCTTTCGCGTTCGGACAGCGCCTCGCGCGAGATCTGCGTCAGGTAGAACTTGATCGCCGAATACAGATCGTCGACGGTGTCGTCCATGTGGCGCAGCTGCGCCGCGAGCTGCAGGTCGTTGCGGCGGATGACGTCGATCAGCCCGCGCAGCATGGTCTCCACCACGTCGGCCTGGTGCAGCGCCTCGCGCGCCGCGCAGGCGATGGCCAGCGACGGCGTCTGCAGCGCCACCGGGTCCAGGTGGCGCGGCCGGCTCTGCGACGGATGCGGCGGCGGCGCCACCATCCAGCGCTCGAGCCAGCGCGCGAGCACGCCGGTCAGGCCGATGAACAGCAGCGCCAGCGCCACGTTGAAGGCCAGATGGAAGGCGACCACCTGCTGCGGCACCTCGCCCAGCTGCTGCTGCAGCATGACATGGATCTGCGGCAGCCAGGGCACCACCAGCAGGCACCCGGCCAGCTTGAACAGCAGGTTGCCCAGCGGCAACCGCCGCGTGGCAACGTCGGCACGCGCGGTGGTCAGCACGCCCAGCAGCCCGCTGCCGACGTTGGCGCCGAGCACCAGCCCGAGCGCGACGCCGGCCGGCAGCATGCCGGCCCCCGCCAAGGTGGCGGTCAGCAGCACGATCGCCAGCGACGAATAGGACAGCACCGTCAGCACCGCGCCGACCAGCATGTCCAGCAGCACGTCGTTGGGCAGCGAGGCCAGCAGCTGGCGCACCGCCGGCGATTCGGTCAGCGGCTTGGTGGCGCCGACGATCAGCTGCAGCGCCAGCGTGATCAGCCCCAACCCGATGACGATGCGCCCGAAGCGGCCTACCGACGTGGCCTCGCGGCTGATGAACAGCAGCACGCCGACGAAGATCAGCAGCGGCGACAGCCACGACAGGTCGAAGGAGAAGACCACCACCATCGTGCTGGTGCCGATGTCGGCGCCGAGCATCACTGCCAGTGCGGCGGCGGTGGCGATCAGGCCGCGGCCGACGAAGGAGGCGACGATCAGCCCGGTGGCGGTGCTGGACTGCACCAGCGTGGTGACGGCGAAGCCGGCCAGCAGCGCCTGGAAGCGGTTGCCGACGCTGCGCGAGATGACATGGCGCAGGTTGGCGCCGAACAGCCGCAGCACGCCGGTGCGCACGATGTGCGTGGCCCACACCAGCAGCGCGATCGCGGCCAGCAGGTTCAGCAGGTGCTGCATGGGCGGCGGGGCAGGCCCGCTCCGGGGTCATCGGTCATCGCGCCTGATTGGACCCCTGTGCCGCCGAAATGTCAACAATCTGCAACTTGCGCGAAACTCCGGTTGACAGGCCGACACGCGGGCAGGCAGCATGCAAGTGGTGTGCCGGGCTTGCGGCGTCACACCACGGCCATCGGAGCGGCGCAACGTCCGCGGTTTGCCGTTTGCGCTTCCACCCATCACCCTCAGGAGCCCCCATGCGCATTCCCGTCGTCCTGTCGCTTGCCGCCGCCACGCTCTGCCTGGCGGCCGGCGCCGCCTTCGCGCAGAAGACCCAGCTGCTGGTCTACACCGCGCTCGAAACCGATCAGTTGAAGGCCTACCAGGAAGGCTTCAACAAGGTGCACCCGGATATCGAGATCAAGTGGGTGCGCGATTCCACCGGCGTGGTCATCGCCAAGCTGCTGGCCGAGAAGAACAACCCGCAGGCCGACGTGATCTGGGGCGTCGCCGCCTCGGGCCTGGCGCTGTTCGACCAGCAGGGCATGCTCGAGCCCTACCGGCCGCTGAACCTGGACGCGATCATGAGCCAGTACCGCGACAAGAAGAACCCGCCGGCCTGGTGGGGCATGGACGTCTACGGCGCGGTGGTGTGCTTCAACACCATCGAGGCGAAGAAGCGCAACATTCCCAAGCCCGAGTCCTGGAAGGACCTGCTCAAGCCGGTCTACAAGGGCCAGATCGTGATGCCCAACCCGGCCTCGTCGGGCACCGGCTACTTCGACGTGATCGCCTGGCTGCAGATGTGGGGCGACGAAAACGGCAAGGGCGGCGGCTGGAAGTACATGGACGCGCTGCACGAGAACATCGCGCAGTACACCCACTCGGGCTCCAAGCCCTGCAACATGGCGGCCGCCGGCGAGTACGTGGTCGGCATCTCCTTCGAGTACCGCGGCCATGCCAACAAGGCCAAGGGCGCGCCGATCGACCTGGTGTTCCCGAAGGAAGGCCTGGGCTGGGACCTGGAGTCCTTCGCCATCTACAAGGGCACGAAGAAGCTCGACGCCGCGAAGAAGCTCGCCGACTGGGCCTCGAGCAAGGACGCGATGATCCTCTACGGCAAGAACTTCGCGATCACCGCACAGCCCGGCGTGGCGCCGAAGCTGGCCAACATTCCGGACGACTACGAGTCGCGGCTGATCAAGATGGACTTCAACTACTCGGCCAGCAACCGCGACCGCATCCTGGCCGAATGGAACAACCGCTACAACGCCAAGAGCGAAAAGAGGTAAGCCCCCGAAGCGACCTGCGGCCGCCGCTCGATCGCAGTCACGGCACCCCGAGCGATCGTCGACTCCACCTTGAACGCCTATCTCCGGCTCGCGGGCATCCGCAAGGATTTCGGCAGCTTCACCGCGCTGCGCGACATCGACCTGAGCATCGCCAAGGGCGAGTTCGTCTGCTTCCTGGGCCCGTCGGGCTGCGGCAAGACCACGCTGCTGCGCATCATCGCCGGGCTCGAGGCGCAGACCGCCGGGCGCATCGAACTGGCCGGGCGCGACATCTCGGTGCTGCCGCCGGCGCAGCGCGACTACGGCATCGTCTTCCAGTCCTACGCGCTGTTCCCCAACCTGAGCGTGGCCGACAACGTGGCCTACGGCCTGGTCAACCGCAGGATGCCGCGCGCGCAGGCCCGCGCCCGCGTCGATGAACTGCTCAAGCTGGTGGGCCTGCCCGGCAGCCAGCACAAGTACCCGGCGCAGTTGTCCGGCGGGCAGCAGCAGCGCATCGCGCTGGCGCGTGCGCTGGCCACCTCGCCGGGGCTGCTGCTGCTGGACGAGCCGCTGTCGGCGCTGGACGCGATCGTGCGCGTGCACCTGAGGCAGGAGATCCGCAGCCTGCAGCGCCAGCTGGGCGTGACCACCATCATGGTCACGCACGACCAGGAAGAAGCGCTGGCCGTGGCCGACCGCATCGTGGTGATGAACCACGGCGTGATCGAGCACGTGGGCACGCCGATGGAGGTCTACCGCGACCCGGGCACGCCCTTCGTCGCCGATTTCGTCGGCCGCATCAACGTGCTGCCGGCGCGGCTGGCCGAAGGCCAGCGCGTGCTCTTCGCCGACACGCCCTTCCACTGCCCGCACGACGGCGCGGCCGGGCACGAGGTGAATGTCTACCTGCGGCCCGAGGACGTGCTGGCACGGCCCATCGCGCCGGGCGACAGCAACGTGTTCGAGGCGCAGATCGACAAGATCGAGTTCCTCGGCTCGTACTGCCTGGTGCGGGTGCGTGCCGAGGCGCTGGGCGAGACGGCTCTCACCGTCTACCTGTCGCTCAACTTCCTGTCCGAGCAGCAGCTGGAAGTGGGCGCGCGGCTGCCGCTGCGCCTGCTGCCCGAGCGCATGCGCATCTTCTGATGCAGGCACGGCGATGACGTCGGCCACCCTTCCCGCCCCGGCGCGGATCGCGCTGCGCGTGCACTGGACCGACCGGCTGGCGCATGTCGCGCTGGCCGGGGTGGCATTGCTGCTGATGGTCTTCCTGGCAGCGCCGCTGCTGGCGATCCTGATCAAGTCGGTGCAGGACGGCAACGAGCAGTGGGTCGGGCTGAAGAACTTCATCGACTACGCGCGCACGCCGGCGCTGCTGCAGTCGCTGTGGAACAGCCTGTGGGTATCGGCGCTGGTGACGGTCGTCACCGTGCCCGCGGCCTTCGGCTTCGCCTATGCGCTGACGCGCAGCCGCATGGGCTTCAAGCGGCTGCAGCGCGGCATCACGCTGATCCCGCTGCTGGCGCCGTCGCTGCTGTCGGCGATCTCGTTGATCTACTGGTTCGGCAACCAGGGCGTGCTCAAGTCCTGGCTCGACTTCTTCGGCATCGAGCAGATCTACGGCGCGCCGGGCATCGTCCTGGCCGAGATCTTCGCGCTGTTCCCGCATGCGCTGATGATCCTGGTGACCGCGCTCACCGCCGCCGATGCACGCCTGTACGAAGCCGCCGACGCGATGGGCACCAGCGCGGCGCGCAAGTTCTGGACGGTCACGCTGCCCGGCGCCAAGTACGGCCTGATCTCGGCAGCGCTGGTGGTGTTCACGCTGGTCATCACCGACTTCGGCATCCCCAAGGTCATCGGCGGCAACTTCAACGTGCTGGCCACCGACGTGTTCAAGCTGGTCATCGGCCAGCAGGACTTCCAGAAGGGCGCGGTGGTGGCGCTGCTGCTGCTGGCGCCGGCCGCGCTGACCTTCAGCATCGACCACCTGGTGCAGCGCAAGCAGACGGCCATGCTCAGCGCGCGCGCCGTGCCCTACCGGCCCAAGCGCGCGCCCTGGTTCGACGCGACGATGCAGCTGTACTGCGGCGTCATCGCGCTGCTGATGCTGGCGATGCTGGGCATGGCCATCTTCGCGTCCTTCGTCAAGTTCTGGCCCTACGACCTGAGCTTCAGCTGGGACCACTACCAGACCGGCCTGGTCGAAGGCGATCTGGCCACCGGCTTCGTCAACAGCCTGCTGATGGCCACCGGCACGGCCGTGTTCGGCACCGCGCTGGTCTTCGTCGGCGCCTACCTGCAGGAAAAGACGCAGGGCGGCGGGGCGCTGCGCAGCGGGGTGCGCATGCTGTCGATGCTGCCGATGGCGGTGCCCGGGCTGGTGCTGGGGCTGGGCTACATCTTCTTCTTCAACGAGCCGGACAACCCGCTGAGCGGCATGTACCAGACGCTGACCTTGCTGACGATGTGCACCATCGTGCACTTCTACACCACCGGCCACCTGACGGCGGTGACGGCGCTGAAGTCGCTGGATGCCGAGTTCGAATCGGTGTCGGCCTCGCTGAAGGTGCCGTTCTACAAGACTTTCTGGCGCGTGACGCTGCCGATCTGCACGCCCGCACTGGTGGACATCGCGCGCTACTTCTTCGTCAACGCCATGACCACGATTTCCGCCGTGGTGTTCCTGTACTCACCGGAAACCAAGGTGGCCTCGATCGCCATCCTGAATCTGGACGAAGCCGGTGACATCGGTGCCGCCGCGGCCGTTGCGCTGCTCATCGCCGCGGCCTCGACCGTGGCCACGCTGCTGTTCATGAGCCTGTCGTGGATCATCGAACGGCGCACTCAACGATGGAAGGCATGACATGGACCGCGACCGCATCCTGCTCACCCCCGGCCCGCTGACCACGACGCTGCGCACCAAGCTGGCGATGCTGAAGGACTGGGGTTCCTGGGACGCCGACTTCAATGCCGTGACGATGCGGCTGCGCGGCCAGCTGCTCGACATCGTGCACGGCCACGACACGCATGCCGTCGTGCCGCTGCAGGGCAGCGGCACCTTCAGCGTCGAGGCCGCCGTGGCCACCGTGGTGCCGCGCGACGGCCATGTGCTGGTGCTGGACAACGGCGCCTATTGCAAGCGCGCCGCCAAGCTGACGCAGATGATGGGCCGCAAGGCCAGCAGCCTGGCCTTCGCCGAGGATGCGGCCGTGTCGCCCGCG
>Ga0307505_10001018_pt1 | contig 25559 bp, 23 predicted proteins | sample 23_S_MG_FD_202183 | JGI IMG/M metagenome (GOLD analysis project Ga0307505, IMG submission 202183) | Soil microbial communities from Populus trichocarpa stands in riparian zone in the Pacific Northwest, United States - 23_S | ecosystem: Environmental > Terrestrial > Soil > Riparian zone > Trees... | reverse complement strand
CGCGTCCGTGCATTCGGCGCCCCGCGCCTGGGGCTGGGCGGCGCGGAGATGGTGCATCCGCGCGTACGCGCCGTGCGCGACGGCGAGGCGCTGCCCACGGCGCTGACGCCGATCTATCCGACGACGGCCGGCGTGCCGCAGGCGTGGCTGCGCCGACGCATCGCGCAGGCGCTGCGCACGGTGGAGCTGCGCGACCTGCTGCCGGAGGCCGTGTGCCGGCAGGCGCGGCTCGAGCCGTTGCGCGATTCGCTGCTGCTGCTGCACAACCCGCCGCCCGATGCCGATGCCACCGCGCTGGCCGAGCGCAACGCGCCGGCCTGGCGACGTGTCCGCTTCGACGAGCTGCTGGCGCAGCAGATCGCACTGCGGCTGGCGCGCGCCGCACGCCGGCAGCGCAGTGCGTCGGTGCTGGCGGCCCCAGCCGTGGGGTCGGCGGCGCCATCACTGTCGCGTGCGTTGCTAGCTGCGCTGCCCTTCACGCTGACGGCAGCGCAGCGGCGCGTGTGGCGCAAAGTCGAGGCCGATCTCGCACGCGAACACCCGATGCAGCGGCTGGTGCAGGGCGACGTGGGCAGCGGCAAGACGGTGATCGCCGCGCTGGCCGCCGCGCGCGCGATCGAGTGCGACCGGCAGGCCGCGCTGATGGCGCCGACGGAACTGCTGGCGGAGCAGCACTTCGGTCGCATCGCGCAGTGGCTGGCGCCGCTGGGGGTGCCCACGCAGTGGCTGGCCGGCCGGCTGACGCCTGCTGCGAAGCGCAAGGCGCAACAGCAGATAGCAGACGGCACACCGCAGCTCGTCATCGGCACGCATGCGCTGATCCAGGACGCGGTGAGCTTCCCGCGGCTCGGACTGGCGATCGTCGACGAGCAGCACCGCTTCGGTGTCGCGCAGCGGCTCGCGCTGCGCGGCGACGATGCGCGGCTCGCGCCGCACATGCTGATGCTGTCAGCCACGCCGATCCCACGCACGCTGGCGATGAGCTATCTCGCCGACCTCGACGTGTCGGTCATCGATGAAATGCCGCCGGGCCGGCGCACGGTAATCACCAAGCTCGCGTCCGCGCGGCGCCGCGACGACGTGATCGCGCGTATCCGCGCCGAGGTCGCCGCCGGCCGGCAGGCGTACTGGGTGTGTCCGCTGGTGGAGGAAAGTGACATGGTCGCGGCGGCGGCCGCCACGGCCACGCATGCGCACATCACCGAACTGCTGCCCGAGCTGCGCGTGGGCCTGCTGCACGGCCAGTTGCCGGCGGAACAGAAGACGGCCGTCATGCAGGCCTTCGTGGCGGGCGCGATCGACGTGCTGGTTGCCACCACGGTCATCGAGGTGGGCGTCGACGTGGCGAACGCCACGCTGATGGTCGTCGAGCACGCGGAGCGCTTCGGGCTGGCGCAGCTGCATCAACTGCGCGGCCGCGTGGGCCGCGGCGCCGACCAGAGCTACTGCCTGCTGCTGTTCGAGGAGCCGCTGTCCGAAGCCGCGCGCGAGCGGCTGAAGATCATCTACGAGACGACAGACGGCTTCGAGGTGGCGCGCCGCGATCTGCTGATGCGCGGCCCCGGCGAATTCCTGGGCGCGCGCCAGGCGGGCGTGCCGTTGCTGCGCTTTGCCGACCTGGAGCGCGATACCGCGTTGCTGGAGCAGGCGCGGGCAGTCGCGGAACAGCTGCTGGCCAACGATGCGGCAGCCGCGCGCGAGCACCTGCGGCGCTGGTACGAAGGGCGCAGCGATTTTCTGTCGGCCTGAGCGGCTGGCGCGGTCGGATGCGGCCGGGTGCCGCAGCGCGGCCGGTTCATGGTGAAATCCGGTCATGACCCTTACGGAACTCAAATACATCGTGGCCGTCGCGCGCGAGCGTCACTTCGGCCGCGCTGCGGAAGCCTGCTTCGTCAGCCAGCCCACGCTGTCGGTGGCCATCAAGAAGCTCGAGGAGGAGCTGGGCACGCAGATCTTCGAGCGCGGCTCGCACGAGATCTCGGTAACGCCGGCCGGCGAGCGCATCGTCAGCCAGGCGCAGCGCGTGCTGGACGAGGCTGCGCGCGTCAAGGAGATCGCGCGCCAGGGGCGTGATCCGCTGGTGGGGCCGCTGCGGCTCGGTGTCATCTACACGATAGGTCCGTACCTGCTGCCGGGCCTGGTGCGCCAGCTGCTGAAGGATGCGCCCGAGATGCCGCTGCTGCTGACCGAGAACTTCACGGTCAAGCTGATGGAACTGCTGAAGAACGGCGAGATCGACGTGGCGATCATGGCGCTGCCGCTGCCGCAGACGGGGCTGGCGATGCAGGCGGTGTACGACGAGCCGTTCATCATCGCGGTGCCCCGGCATCACCCGTGGGCGAAGCGCAAAGCCATCCCCAGCGAGGACCTGAAGAAGGAGACGATGCTGCTGCTGGGCACCGGCCACTGCTTCCGCGACCAGGTGCTGGAGGTGTGTCCGGAGCTGTCGCGCTTTTCTTCGTCGGCGGAAGGCATCCAGAAGACTTTCGAGGGATCGTCGCTGGACACGATCAGGCACATGGTGGGTTCCGGCCTGGGCGTCACCGTGCTGCCCATCACATCGGTGCCGCAGAAGCGCAGCCGCGACGCGCTGCTCGAGTACGTGCCGTTCAAGCCGCCGGCGCCGGACCGGCGGGTGGTGCTGGCATGGCGCAAGTCCTTCACCCGCACCGCCGCGATAGAAACGCTGCGACGCGCTATCCTGAGAACGCCGCTGCAGGGGGTCACGCGGCTGCCGGAGGCACCGGTGGAGACGTGGTGACACGCGCGAAACGCGTTCCATAGATGCTGCCGATCGCTGCGATTCGATAGTTCCAATTGACCCTTCGCAGAGCGAAGCACTAGCATCTGCGTATAACGCACACGGAGAGAAAGATGGCCAAGAAGAAACTCGCGCCGCCTGTCGCCAACGGCAACCCCACGATCAACATCGGCATCGCCAGCAAGGACCGCGCGAAGACCGTTGAAGGCCTGTCGCGCGTGCTGGCCGACACCTACACGCTGTACCTGAAGACGCACAGTTTCCACTGGAACGTCGAAGGCCCGATGTTCAACACGCTGCACCTGATGTTCATGGAGCAGTACACGGAACTGTGGAACGCGCTGGACGCCATCGCCGAGCGCATCCGCTCGCTGGGCTACCCGGCGCCCGGCACCAACACCGAGTTCGCGCGGCTGACCTCCATCGAGGAGTCGCCGGGCGTGCCGGACGCGATGGACATGGTGCGGCTGCTGATGCTCGGTCACGAATCGGTCGCGCGCACCGCGCGTAATGCCTTCCCGGCCGTCGACAAGGCGGGCGACGAGGCCACGGCCGACCTGCTGACACAGCGCCTGCAGGTGCATGAAAAGACCTCGTGGATGCTGCGCAGCCTGCTGAAGTAGGCCGCACGACGATACGGACTGCCGACCGCCGTCAGGCGTCGCGAAACTCGGCGACGAAGCGGCGGTCGATGCGGTCCTTCCAGCGCCACACCCAGTCTCCCTCCCACGCGAAGCGTCCCCACGACGCGATCGCGTGGCCCGGGCGTGTCGCCAGCAGGTACAGCGCCACGCGCTGCGGCGTATAGCGGCGCAGCGGCGTACCGTCCGCCGCGCGCAGCAGGTTGTCGGCCAGCGGTGGGCCAGCGCGCACGGCGTAGACACCCGAGCGCGCGCGCGGCGCGTTGACGATGGTGGCGATGTCGCCGGCCGCGAACACGTTGGGATGCGACACCGAGCGCAGATGCTCGTCGACCTGGATGAAGCCCGCTTCGTCGCGTGCGAGTCCGACGTCATGCAGCCATGCCGGCGGCGCCGCGCCCGTGGCGATCAGCGTCATGTCACTGGGCAGCGTGGAGCCGTCTTCCAGCACTACGTGATCGCCGTCGATGCGACGCACGGCCGCGTCGAACACGCGCACGCCGCCGTGCACCAGTGCCGCGGCCGCGCGGCGTCGCACATTTTCGCCGTGGCCGGGCAGCAGCGCGCCGCCGGTGATCAGCAGGACCTGTGCGCCGTTGCCGGCGGCCCGCATGCGATGACTGACGGCCAATGCCACTTCGACGCCGCCGGCGCCGGCGCCCACGATGACGATCAGCGGCCGGTCGGCCTCGGCGAGCCGTGGCCCCAGCGCGCTCCACGTGGCGACGAAGTCCTCCAGCGGCCGTAGCGGCACGGCCCAGCGGTTCGCGCCGGCGATGCCGCCCAGCGCGATCTCCGAGCCCACCGCCAGCGACAGCACGTCGAAACCCAGCGGTTCGCCCTGTGGCGTGTAGGCCACTCCTTCGCGTAGGTCCAGCCGCGCGATGCGCTCCTGCACCACCGCGATGCCCGTGCGCTTGACCCAGGGCGCCAGCGGGATCGCCAGCTCGTCGATGCCGTAGTGCCCGGCAATCCAGCCGGGCAGCATGCCGCTGTAAAGCTGCCGTTCGTAAGGCGTGACCAGCGTGACCGTCAGGTTCGAAGGACGCCGGCGCGCGAGTTCGCGCAGTACGTGCAGGTGTGCGTGGCCGCCGCCGGCCAGTACCAGGCGCGTCATCGCGGTCGTGTCATTCCGGCGCCAGCGCGATGTCGCCGAAGTACGCCAGCGTGCTCGTGCCGGTGTTGTCGGCGTCGCTGGCGAAGGCCACCGCGCTGACGCGCGGCAGGCCGCCGCGCGCCTCATCCGGAAAGGCCAGAGCGAAGTCGGCGCGCAGGTCGCGCCGTTCGTCGAACCAGCGCTGCTGCTCGCCGGCCGCTGCCGAGCGCAGCACCAGCATGCGCACGCGATCCGTGTACACGTTGGGCAGCCAGGTGCCGGGCGGCTGCGCACGATCCCACAGGTAGCACAGCGTCGCGGCCGGCAGCTGCGGGTCGAACAGGCGCCGCCCCAGTTCCACCTTCAGCCGGTCGCCGAACGACAGCCGCTCCAGCGGCACGTCGAACAGCACGCAGACCTTCGCCGCCACATCGTCGCCCGCCTTCACCGCGAGGTCGCTGCCGGCCGGAAAGCGGTCGGCGCGCCAGCTCCAGCGCAGCACCGGCGTGGCCGACACGTCGGACGCTGTACCCGCCAGTGGATGCACGACGTTCGCATACGAGCCGTCGGCTTCGGCGCGCACCGCCCGGCGTCCGTCGATGGCGACGAGTTCGTAACGCGTGTGGCGCGGGATCTTCGGCAGCGTGACGATGTGCCACGGCGGCGGCAGCTTCGCGTCGGCACCGCTGCTCAGCGGCGTGACGGGGCTGGGGGAGCCGGTGGCCCCAACGGCCGAAGCGCCGCCGGCAACCAGCCAGCTGCACACGGCAAGCACCGCGCCGCACGCGGCGGCCCGCGTGCGCGTCAGTTCCAGTCGGTCTCGGCGATCCATCCGTTGTCCAGAGCCATCTGCAGATCCTGCGCATCATCGAGGTCCGGCAGCGGTGGCAGTTCGACGCAGCGCAAGGACAGCGACTGTACGCGCTGCCGCGTGGCGGCGAGCACGGTCGCACCGCCCCAGGCGATGTCGTCGAACAACCGTGCGCGCGGTTCGCGCAGCGCGATCAGCACGTAGCCGCCGTCCAGCGCCGGCTGCAGCACCACGTCGTGGTCGTCCAGCAGCATGCCGGCGCGCTGCAGGTCGCCGGGCTGCTGCGCAGGGCAGTCGGTGCCGATGACGACGCAGCGCCGGCCGGCCGCATGCGCATGTTCGAAGGCCGCCAGCATGCGCACGCCCAGGTCGCCCGGCGGCTGCGCGCACAGCGCGGCGCCGTGGCGCTGTGCGAGCGGCGCCAGCGACTGCACGTCGCCGGCCACCCACAACACAATCTCCGCGCCGCTGTCGCGCGCGCGCTGCAGCGCGCGCGCGGTCAGCACGGCCTGCAGCCGCGCGGCGCCGTCGGCGCCCAGCCGCGGGATCAGCCGTGTCTTGGCCTCGCCGGGCACCGGCGCGCGCGCCAGCACGGCCACCTGCAGCCGCGTCATCGCTGTCGCTCGCGCTGGTCGCCATACTCGCGCGCCAGCACGGCGGCGTCGACGCCGCGGAAGTAGCGCCAACGCAGCGACCACATCTGCACGATGGTGCGCCAGGCACCGGCGTTGTCCCAGCGCCGGCCCGATGTGACGACCGCCGGCCGCAGCGCAGCCGGCGGCGCGCCGCGCCGCGCGCGGCGCGAGAACTCGATGTCTTCCATCAGCGGCTGTTCGGGAAAGCCGCCCAGCGCTTCGAAGAAGGCGCGTGTCGCGAAGATCGCCTGATCGCCGGTGCAGATGCCGGTGAGCCGCGAGCGCAGATTCATCAGCATCGCGATCGGCACCAGCCAGCGCGACCGGCCGTCGATGCGCACGTCGAAGCGGCCCCAGCGTGCGTCGCGCGCGAGCGCCGCGGCGATCAGACGGTCCGCGTCAGGCGGCAGCCGTGTGTCGGCGTGCAGGAACAGCAGCGCGTCGGCCCATGGCGATGCGTGCGCAGCGCCGGCGTTCATCTGGCGCGCGCGGCCCCGGCCGCTGCCGACGACTTCGGCCTGCGCCGCGCGCGCGAGGTCCGGGGTTGCATCGCTGCTGCCGCCGTCGACGACGACGACGCGCGCGCCGCGCGCTCGCAGCGGCTGCAGCGCGGCCAGCGTCGCGGCGATGCCGGGCGCTTCGTTCAGCACCGGCACGATGACGGCGAGTCTCGGCAGCGCGTTGGTCTCGGTCGAGGCGGCAGACACGGGCATTCGGGGGAAGGGCAGGCGCAGCGCCGGGACGCGACGCCTAGCGCAGCCGCGGCTGGCGCGGCGCCAGCGCCGGCATCGACTGCTCGATGGCGGCCAGCAGCTCACGCGCGCCGATCACGTGCACGCCGGGCGGCAGGCGCTCGACGGCCGCCAGTATTGCCAGCGCCGCGGTGCGCGGGTGCAGCGCCTGCACCTGCGACGGCAGCATGATCTCCATGACGCTGCGCGCCATCGCATGCACCACGCGGCCCACCCACGCGCCGGATGCCGCTGCGCTGTCGCCACGCGTCGGGTGCACGATGACCAGCGTTTCGAAACGCATGTCCACCAGCGCGAGCTCCTGCTCGCTGGAGATCGCGTGCGACGCGGCGTTCAGCTGCAGCAGAGCTGACAGCGGGGACACGACGACCAGGCGGCGCACGCCGGCGTCGCGTGCGATGCGCGCGGCGTCGACCAGCTGCTCCGCACTGAAGGTGCGCACCGGCGAGGCCTTCGGCACGAACGAGTCTGCATCGGTCACGCAGAGGTACGCGTCGTCGGCGACGATGACGGTGGAGCCCGGCACCCACGGCCGGTACTTGGCGCTGGCCGAGCCTATCGCCTGCTTCAGCGCCACGTAGACCAGGCGGTAGCGCGGCGATGCGACCAGCGCCGCCAGCAGTTCCTCACCCAGCGCGCCCACGCCGCCCAGCGACAGCGCGACGCGCGGCGGGGAGCGGTCCTGCGGCAACGGGGGCGACGCGGCGGTCGCGGCCGGCGTCATCGCGGTTCTCCGGCCGCTGCACCGGCGTCCTGGCGCGGTCGCATCGGATGCGCAGCCTCGATCAGTGCCGGCCGCTTGTCGCGCAACAGCGCCGGCACCGCGCGCAGCACCGCCGCGAACGCGCTTGCACCGCGCCGCCACGCCTGGAACGCTGCCAGGAAGTGCTGCTGTCCCTGCGTGACCGTGCGCCGCTTCCACGCGCCGGCCGCGTACTTGTTGGCCTCGGCGAAGGTCGGGTAGATGTGGATCGTCGCGAGGATGCGGTTCAGGCCGATGCCCTGTTTCATCGCCAGCACGAACTCGGCAATCAGCTCGGCCGCGTGTGCGCCGACGATGGTCACGCCGAGGATGCGATCGCTGCCCGGCGCGGTCAGCACCTTGACGAAGCCGGTGGCGGCCTCGTCAGCGATCGCGCGGTCCAGGTCGGCGATGTCGTATGTCGTGACATCGCGCGCGATCTTCCGCTCGGCCGCTTCGCGCTCGTTGAGCCCCACGCGCGCGACCTCCGGATCGACGAAGGTGGCCGAGGGGATCACGCGATAGTCGGCCTTGAAGCGACGGAACGTGCCGAACAAAGCATTCACCGCCGCGTACCACGCCTGGTGTGCAGCCGTGTGCGTGAACTGGTACGGCCCGGCGACGTCGCCGCAGGCCGTGATGTTCGGGTAGATGGTCTGCAGCCACTCGTCGGTGGCCAGCGTGCGCTGCGCGGTTGTCGTGATGCCCAGTTCCTCCAGTCCGTAGCCGGTGGTGCTGGCCACGCGGCCGACCGCCACCAGCACGGCGTCGAAACGCACGCGGACTTCCTCGTGCACATCGTGGACGGCGGCGGCGGGTTTGGCCAAGAGCCAGCGCTCGCCGTCCTGCTGCTCGAAGCGCACCGTCTTGTGTGCGGTCAGCACGCGGATGCCTTCGGCGTTGAACTGCGTGAGCACGCGCGCCGACACGTCGTCGTCCTCGCGCATCAGCAGCCGCGGCTGCATCTCGACCAGCGTGACGCGGCTGCCGAAGCGCGCGAAGGCCTGCGCCAACTCGCAGCCGATAGGCCCGCCGCCCAGCACCAGCAATTCGGCCGGCAGCGCGGCCAGCGTCCACACCGTATCGGAAGTCAGATAGCCGACGTCGGCGAGCCCTGGTATGTCCGGCACCAGCGGCTTCGCGCCGGTGGCGATGACGATGCTCTTCGTCGTCAGCGTGCGCGCTACTTCGCCCGTCATGACTTCGACGGTCCACGGCGACGTGAGCCGCGCCTGGCCCTGGATGCACTCGACACCCAGCGCCGCGTAGCGCTCCGGCGAATCGTGCGGCTCGATGGCCTGGATCACGCGCTGCACGCGCTGCATGACGGCAGCGAAGTCGAACTGCGCCTGCGCTGCATCGATGCCCAGCGCGCGGCTGCGCGCCACGTCGGCCAGCAGCCGTGCCGAACGGATCAGCGCCTTGCTGGGCACGCAGCCGGTGTACAGGCAGTCGCCGCCCATGCGCTCGCGCTCAATCAGCGCGACCTTCGCCTTGGTCACCGCGCCGATGTAGGCCGACACCAGCCCGGCGCTGCCTGCGCCGACGACCACCAGGTTGTAGTCGAAGCGCGCAGGCTTCACGCCGGTCCAGCGCGCGTACACCTTGCGCGCCTTGAACGCGTCCAGCGCGCGCTTCGCGACCAGCGGCAGCAGCCCCAGCAGCGCGAACCCGAGCAGCAGCGCGGGCGAGGCCAGATCGCGCAGCGACTCGATGCGCGCGAGCTGCGTGCCCAGGTACACGTACACCATCGTCCCCGGCAGCATGCCGAGCTGGCTGACCCACGTGTAGGTCCATGCGCCGATGCGCGTCAGGCCCATCGCCAGGTTGACCAGGAACAGCGGGAAGGCCGGCACCAGCCGCAGCGCGAGCAGGTAGAACACGCCGTCGCGCTCCATGCCGGCATTGACCGCGGCCAGCGACGACGCAAAGCGCTTCTGCACCCATTCGCCGACGACGTAGCGTGCCGCCAGCATCGCGAGCAGCGCGCCCAGCGTGGACGCGAAGGACACGACGATCACCGCGGTCCAGAAGCCGAACAACGCGCCGCTCGCCAGCGTCAGCACCGCGCCGCCTGGCAGCGAAGCGGCCATGACCGCGACGTACAGCAGGAAGTACGCGGCGAGCGTTGCGGCCGGATGCTGCCGGTACAGCTCGACCAGTGCGGCGTGCTGGCTCTTCAGGTACTCCAGGCTGATGAAGCGTCCCAGGTTCAGCGCGAAGTACAGCGCGACGGCCAGCGCCAGCAGCGCGACGATGACGAGCCGGCGTTTCATGCAGGCGGTAGCGCCATGTCCGCAGGGTCGCCGCGGACCATGCCGGGGCGGCGGCTCAGACTGCGCACACCGTCTCGGCCCGGCCCAGCGCGTGCGCGACGGCGAACGCGGGTCCGGCGACGATGCGACGGCGGTAGGAGACGGCAGCGGCCGACCCCGCCGGCCACATCGCATCGAAGCGGCGCAGCCAGGCGTCCAGATCGAACTCGACCTTCAGCGCGTCCACCACGCAGGGACGCTCGCCGATCCAGTCGTTCAGTCCGTACAGGCGCAGGGGCTCCAGCGCCGGCGGCAGCGCGCGTGTCGCGATGCGCGTGATGACGCCGCAGGTCGTGCCTTCGAAGTTGGCCATGCCGGCCGAACCGTTGTTGACGACGAAGCCGCGCTCGGTCGCCTTCAGCGCCGGCGCGCAGGTGTGCGTGCACGCGAAGCCGTCCAGCGCGGCCAGCGACAGCGCGGCGTCGATGCCGTCTGCGCCGTCGTCCGCATGCAGCCGGTCGTGCGCGAAGCGCCAGCCGGCCAGCGACCACGCGTCGCCGTGCACGACGCCGATACGCGCGCGGCCGACCTGCACGATCGTGTGCATCGGCAGCGCGGCCAGCGCGCCGCGTGTGTCCGGCAAGGTGGCGGTCGCCGTTTCCGCGACCTCGCGCAGGCGCCGCAGGATCGCGTTGCTGCGCGCGACGTCGGCGTCGGGGACCGACTCCGGATACGCGCAGCCGCAGCCTGCCGCGTCGTCGTCGCCGGCGAGCTCCGTCTCCACGTTGCCGCGCAGCGCCACGTGCTGAAGTACGCGGTGTTGAACTTCCGCGAAAAGGTCAGCGTCGGCATCGAACCAGTGAAAATCACCATTGAATACACGCAGCGGCGCGACGGCCTCCTGAGCGGCCAGTGCGTCGATGGCGTCCAGCGCCGGCGCGTTGCCGTACAGCCCGCCGATCACGTACAGCACGTCGGTCGTGAACTCCGCGGGCCGCGCCAGCTCGCGCGGCGAGTAGCCGTAGGACGGCGGGCAGATGCGCCCCGGCGCAACATCGCGTCGCGTGCGCCCGAGCGCACCGGCGCGCACTCGCCGGCCGTCGTCTTCAGCCAAGCGCACCCCCGCAGCTCGAACCCTGGCCGGCGGTGCAGCCGTAGCAGTGATCGGCAACGACGATGGGATTGCCTTCGAGGTCCAAGGCCAGCCAGTCCGCCAGATGCAGCCGGCCGTGCGTCAGCCGTCCCTGCGCATCGCCTTCGCGCAGCGGCATGCCCAGCATCTGGTTGAAGTCGCAGTCGTACAGGAACCCCTGCCAGTCCACCGACACCAGCGAGCGGCACATCACGTGCTCGAGGTTCGCGTGCATGTGCGCGCCGCGCAACTTCGCCATGTAGTCGCGGAACTGCCCCTTGCTGATCAGCGTGGAACCGAAGCGCGCGATCGGCATGTTGGCGAGCGCCAGCAGCCGTGTGAACACGATGCCGTAGTGCAACTGCAGCTCGCGCCGGTAGTCGGCCTCCAGCGCGGCCTGCGGCGGTGGCAGGCTGGGGCCCTGCGGGTTGTAGACCAGCGACAACGGCAGCCGCTCGTCGACGCCGTAGCCCAGCGCATTCAGCGCCAGCAGTGCCTGCACGCTCTTGTCGAACACACCGCTGCCGCGCTGTCGGTCGACGTTGTCCTGCGAGTAGCAGGGCAGCGATGCGACCACTTCGACTTCGTGCCGCGCCAGGAACTCGGCAAGGCCTTCCTGTCCCGGCTCGAACAGGATCGTCAGGTTGCAGCGGTCGATCACGTGCACGCCCAGTGCGCGCGCCTCGCGCACCAGGTCGCGGAAGTACGCGTTCAGCTCCGGCGCGCCGCCCGTGATGTCCAGCATGCGGATCTTCTTCGCCGCCAGCACGTCTAGCACGCGATCGATGGTCTCGCGATCCATCTGCTCGGTGCGGTTCGGGCCGGCGTTCACGTGGCAGTGCAGGCAGCTCTGGTTGCAGGTGTAGCCGAGGTTGACCTGCAACGTGTCCACCGCGCGCCGGCGCAGCGGCGGGAAGTCCGTGGCTTTCAGCAGTGGCAGCGTCGCGTGCATGGCCGGGACCGGCGTATGCCTACTTCGCGTTCCGGCGCAGCCGCTTGATCAGCGACGACGTATCCCACCGCCCGCCGCCCATCGACTGCACCTCTGCGTAAAACTGGTCGACCAGCGCCCCCACCGGCAGCGGCGCGCCGTTGCTGCGTGCCTCGTCCAGGCACAAGCTCAGGTCCTTGCGCATCCAGTCCACCGCGAAACCGAAGTCGAACTTGTCGTCGATCATCGTGGTGCCGCGGTTGTCCATCTGCCAGCTCTGCGCGGCGCCCTTGCCGATGACCTGCAGCACCAGCTTCATGTCCAGTCCCGCGGCTTGGCCGAAGCTGATGCCTTCGGCCAGCCCCTGCACCAGGCCGGCGATCGCGAGCTGGTTGACCATCTTCGCGAGCTGGCCGGCGCCGGTGTCGCCGATGCGCGTGACGGCCTTCGCGAAGGCCATCGCGACCGGCTGCGCGCGCTCGAAGGGCGCGGCGTCGCCGCCGCACATGACGGTCAGCGCACCGTTGACGGCGCCGGCCTGCCCGCCGGACACCGGCGCGTCGATGAAGTGCGCGCCCAGCTTGCGCGCTGCGGCGTGCAGCTCGCGCGCGATGCGCGCGGAGGCGGTGGTGTTGTCGAAGACGATCGCATCCTTCGCGACGCCCGCGAAAGCGCCGTCGGCGCCCAGCATCACGCTGCGCAGGTCGTTGTCGTTGCCGACGCAGGAGAACACGATTTGCGCGCCGGCCGCGGCCTCGCGCGGCGTCGGCGCCGCGCGGCCGCCGTATTCCTTTACCCACTGGTCGGCCTTGGCCGCGGTGCGGTTGTAGACCGTGACGGCGTGGCCGGCGCGCGCCAAGTGTCCCGCCATCGGATAGCCCATGACGCCCAGGCCGAGGAACGCGACGTTGTGTTTGGCGATGGGGTCGTAGCTGCGCGTGGTCATGGGTGGGCTGGCCTCGTCGGATGGTGGGGACAGCGCGCGGCGAGCGCCGCGCGCCGAAGAACCCCGATTCTAGCCAGCGATGCCGCGCAGCCGCGCTCGCCCGGTCGCGTCGCTGCCGGCGCAGGCTCAGGCGCAGACTCAGGCGAGCGGCGCCGCGGCGCGCGTCAGGCGGCCGCCGCCGCCACAGCGTCGGCCGGTTCGTTGTCGGCCTGCTTGTTCGCCGTTTCCGCGAACACCGGGCTCATCAGCCCGGCATACGACGCGCCGTGCTCGTCCTTCTGTGCGCGGAGGCGGTTGACGATCTGCAGCGCTGTCAGTTCGCTGGGCGGCAGTTCCATGCGGCTCGTTCCCCGCGGCGTCACGCGCTGGCCCCAGCGCACCAGATGCGAGCACAGCGTGAGGCCGCCGCCGAAGGCCGGCATCAGGATCAGCGCGCCCGGCTTCACACGGCCTTGTTCCAGTGCCTCGACCAGCGCCACCGGCACGGTGGCCGACGACATGTTGCCGTAGCGCTGTACGGTCACGAACACCTTGTCCATCGGCAGGCCGGTGTGCTTCGCCACGGATTCGATGATGCGCAGGTTCGCCTGATGCGGCACCACGAGATCCACCTGATCGGGCGTCACGCCGCACTTGGCGAGTACCGTCTGCGACGCCTGCGCCATGCCCTTGACCGCCTTCTTGAAGATCTCCTGGCCGTCGAAGTCCCATAGCGTATCGCCGCAGCGCACCCCGTGGTTCGCATAGATGCTGCCCATGCCGCGCACGCGCAGGATCTGGCGCGCGTCGGCATCGCAGCTGAGCTTTTCGCCCAGCACGCCTTCGGGCTGGTCGCTCGCCTGCAGCACCACCGCCGCGCAGCCGTCGCCGAACAGCACCGCGATGCCGCGGTTGTTCCAGTCGATGTACGGCGAGATCAGCTCGACGCCGATGACCAGTGCGTTGCGCACGACGCCGGTACGGATCATCGCGGTGGCGGTGGACAGGCCGTACAGGAAGCTGGTGCACGCGGTGTTGACGTCCATCGCCGCTGCCTGCGTGGCGCCCAGCCGCACCTGGACGCCGGACGCGCTGTTGGGCACCTGCTCGTCGTTGCTGCAGCTGCCGTAGACGATGAGGTCCAGATCAGCCGCGTCCAGGTCCGCGCAGGCCAGCGCATGCGCAGAGGCCACTGTCGCCATGTCGATGGCGCTGACATGCGACACGCGGCGCTCCTTCATGCCGGTGCGCGACACGATCCACTCGTCCGTGGTGTCCAGGAAAGTCGTCAGGTCCTGGTTGCTGAGGACCGCGGGCGGCATGCACTTGCCCCAACCGGTGATGGCAGCGTAGGTCATCGTTGTTATCTCCTCGCCGGCTGGGCCGCGCAGGCTGGGACGTAAGAAGACAGCCATTCTGGCAGATGTGCCGGGTGCGCACGGGATGCCGCAGCCGAGGGGCCGGGTAGTGACCGGCGTCAGGCGCCGCTGCCCGGTGGCTCAGAAGCCTGCCGCCAGCCCGTCGCGGCGCGAATCGCTGGCGGCGACGTAGCCGTCCTGCGCCGGATCGCCCAGCCGCCAGACGAACTGGCCGGAGCCGAAGTCCATGTAGCTGTCGTTGCCGCTCATCACCTTGTGGCCGCGCCGCTGCAGGTCGCGCACCACGGCGTCGGGCATCGTGCCCTCGACTTCCAGTGCGACGCCGTCCATCGTCTTCCAGCGCGGCGCGTCGCAGGCCGCCTGCGGCTGCTGGCGCGCCAGCAGCATGCGCAGCAGCGTCTGCACGTGGCCCTGTGGCTGCATGTTGCCGCCCATCACGCCGAAGGCCATCTGCGGCAGGCCGTCCTTCATCAGGAAGGCCGGGATGATGGTATGGAACGGGCGCATGCCGGGCGCAACGACATTGGGGCTCGCCGCGTCCATCGAGAAGCCGTGGCCCCGGTTCTGCAGCGAGATGCCGTAACCGGGCACGACAACGCCCGAGCCGAAGCCCATGTAGTTCGACTGGATGAACGACACCATCATGCCGTCGCTGTCGGCGGCCGCCAGATAGATGGTGCCGCCGCGCGGCGGCGTGCCGGCGGCCGGCGCCTGCGCGCGCTGCATGTCGATGTAGCGCGCGCGCTGCTGCAGATAGCCATCGTCCAGCAGGTCTGCCGTATCGACACGCATGCTGCGCGGGTCGGCCACATGCGCGTAGGCGTCGGCGAATCCGAGCTTCATCGCCTCGATAGTCACGTGGTGCCAATCGGGACTGTCCAACGGATAGTCGGCGACGGCCGTGTGACGCAATATGCCAAGGCAGGCCAGCGCCGCGATGCCCTGGCCGTTGGGCGGGATCTCGTGAACGTCGTGGCCCGCCAACGACGTGCTGATCGTGCCTGACCAGCCGTGGACCTGCACGAAATCCCAGGTGTCGGCCAGGTCCTGCAGCGTCAGCGCGCCACCGGTGGAACGCGCGTATTGGGCGATGGCCTCCCCGATCTCGCCGCGGTAGAACGCTTCAGCGCCAAACTCCGCCAGCAGCCGCAGCGTGCGTGCCGCGCCGGCCAGCTTGAAGTGCTCACCCACCTCCGGTGCGCGGCCGCGCGGCATGAAATGCTCGGCGAAGCCCGGCCCGTCCTTCAGCAGCGGCACCGCGCGCTGCCATTTCTCCTGCACGATGGCGGACACCGCAAAGCCGCGTTCCGCGTAGTCGATGGCGGGCGCCAGCACGTCGGCGAACGACAGCCGGCCGAGGCGCGAATGCAGCAGCCCCCAGCCGGCGATCGCGCCCGGCACGGTCACCGTGTCCCAGCCGCGCACCGGCCGCGTGCGCGCGAGGTCGTCGCCATAGCGCGAGCGGAAGTACTCCAGCGTCCAGGCCGCCGGCGCGAGGCCGCTGGCATTCAGGCCGAGCAGTTGTCGCGAGGCGGGATCCCACACGATCGCGAAGGCATCCGCGCCCAGTCCGTTGCTGCAGGGCTCGGTCATCGTGATGACGGCGGCCGTGGCGATCGCCGCATCCACCGCATTGCCGCCGCGCTGCAGGATCCGCAGGCCGGCCTGCGCGGCGAGCGGCTGGCTGGTGGCCACCACGTTGCGCGCGAACACCGGCGTGCGCAGTGTCCGGTACGGATTGCCCCAGTCGAAACTCATGCCGCCGCTTCGCGCCGATACAGCGTCAGTCCACGTCGTGGAAGGCTTCCTCGCGCTTGCGGCTGATCTGCGGCAGCGCGACGATGACTACCAGCGCGATGGCCATGAGCAGCAGCCCCAGCGACAGCGGACGCGTGAAGAACACCGTCGGATCACCGCGCGACAGCAGCATCGCGCGGCGCAGGTTCTCTTCCATCATCGGGCCGAGGATGAAGCCGAGGATCAGCGGTGCGGGTTCGCAGCGCAGCTTGTAGAACAGGTAGCCGACCAACCCGAAGATCGCCGTCATCGTGACGTCGAAGGAGTTGTTGTTGACCGAGTACACGCCGATGCAGCAGAACACCAGGATCGCCGGATACAGCAGCCGGTACGGCACCTTCAGCAGTTGCACCCAGATGCCGATCAGTGGCAGGTTCAGGATCACCAGCATCAGGTTGCCGATCCACATCGATGCGATCAGGCCCCAGAACAGCGACGGGTTGCTGGTCATCACCTGCGGGCCGGGCTGGATGTTGTGGATCGTCATCGCGCCGACCATCAGCGCCATCACCGCGTTGGGAGGAATGCCCAGCGTCAGCATCGGGATGAACGAGGTCTGCGCGCCGGCGTTGTTGGCCGACTCCGGCGCGGCGACACCACGGATGTTGCCCTTGCCGAACGGCGGGTCGGGGTTGCGCGTGACCTTCTTCTCGACGGTGTAGGCCGCGAAGGCCGCGAGCAGCGCGCCACCGCCCGGCAGCACGCCCAGCACCGAACCCAGGCCCGTGCCGCGCAGTATCGCGGGGATCGCATACAGGAACTCCTGCTTGCTGGGCAACAGTCTCCCCACCTTGTCGGTGAACACCACCCGTTGACCGGCTTTGTGCTCCAGGTTGGCGATGATTTCCGCGAAGCCGAACACGCCCATCGCCACCGACACGAAGCCGATGCCGTCGGCCAGCTCCGGTATGTCGAAGGAATAGCGCGCGACGCCCGAATTCACGTCCGTGCCCACCAGCCCCAGCAGAAGGCCAAGGATGATCATCGCGATGGCCTTGAGCAGCGAACCCGACGCCAGCACCACCGCGCCGATCAGGCCCAGCACCATCAGCGAGAAGTACTCGGCAGGCCCGAACTTGAAGGCAAGCTGCACCATCGGTGCGGCCAGCGAGGCCAGGATCAGCGTACCCACCGTGCCGGCGAAGAACGAGCCCAGCGCCGCGATCGCCAGCGCGGCACCGGCTCGGCCGCGCCGCGCCATCTGGTAGCCGTCGATGACGGTCACGACTGACGAGGACTCGCCCGGCAGGTTCACCAGAATGGCCGTGGTCGAGCCGCCGTACTGCGCGCCATAGTAGATGCCCGCCAGCATGATCAGCGCAGACGTGGGCTCCAGCGCGTAGGTCGCGGGCAGCAGCATCGCCAGCGTGGCGACGGGGCCGATGCCCGGCAGCACGCCGATCAGCGTGCCGATCAGAACGCCTACGAAGCAGTAGGCGAGGTTGGCCAGGCTCAGCGCCGTCGTGAAGCCGAGCGTTAGGTTGTCGATCAGATCCACTTTCTGTCCCCGCTCAGTCGCGCATGAAGGCCGGCAGCACCGGGATGGTCATACCGAGGGCATTGACGAAGACAACGACGCACAGGATGGCCAGTCCCACTGTCAGCAGCAGCGCATCGCGCAGCCGGAACTCGGGGCTGCCCAGGCTGGAAACGACGACCAGCACCGTCAATGACACCAGCAGTCCCAGCGGGCGCAGCAGCAGTCCGAAAGCCACGACCGCGCCCAGCACCAGCAGCAGCGGCTTGAAGTGGAAGGCGTCGACCTTGCTGTCTGCGCCGCCGTCGGTTTTCAGCCCTTTGAACATGATGAGGATGCCCAGCGCCAGCATCAGCCCGCCCAGCATCGTCGGAAAGAAGGCCGGGCCCATGCGCGCCGCGGTGCCCATGTCGTACTGCTGGGCAAACACGACGAAAGACAGTCCGAACGCCGAGAACATCACGCCAGACCAGAAATCCTTTGCGTCCTTGATCTTCATGCTTCCTTCCCCTGCTGTCGGGCGGTCAATCCACGCGTGCACCCGAGAACTTCACGACCTTCTCGTATTTCGCAAGCTCGCTGCGGACGAGCTGCGCGAACTGTTCGGACGACATGGGCGCCGCCTCGGCGCCCATGCGTGCGAGGCGCTCGCGCATGTCCTGCGTCTTCAGCGCATCGGTCATCGTCTGGTTCAGCCGCGCGACGACGGCGGGCGGCGTGCCTGCCGGCGCGAACACGCCGAACCACGTCGACACGTCGAAGCCGGGCAGCCCGCTTTCGGCCATCGTCGGCACGTCGGGCAGCGCGGCCGAGCGCTGCGCGGTGGTCACCGCCAGTGCCTTCAACCGGCCCGCCTTGATCTGCGCGGTGGCCGACGCGAGGTTGTCGAACATGAAGTCGGTCTGGCCCGCCAGCAGCCCGAGCTGTGCGGGCGCGGCGCCGGCATACGGGATGTGCACGGCCGACACGCGCGCCATCGACTTCAGCAACTCGCCCGACATGTGGCCGGCGCTGCCGTTGCCGCCGGATGCGTAGTTGAGCTTGCCGGGGTTGCGCCGCAGGTAGTCGATGAGGTCGCGCGCCGACGACACGCCGAGCTGCGCGGCGCGCTCGGGCGTGACGACCAGCACGTTGGGCACGTGCGCGATCAGCGTGATCGGCACGAAGTCCTTGAGCGGGTCGTAAGGCAGCTTGCGGAACAGCCATGGGTTGACCGCGTGCGTGGCCACCGCGCCGATGGCCAGGGTGTAGCCGTCGGGTGCGGACTTCGCGACGTGGTCCACGCCGATGTTGCCGCCGGCGCCGGGCCGGTTGTCGACGACCACCGTGCCCAGGCTGTCCTTCAGACGGTCGGCCAGTGCGCGCGCCGCCGAGTCCAGCGGGCCGCCCGGCGGGTAGGGCACCACCAGTCGTATCGGATGCGTGGGGAAGGAGGCGGACTGGGCCTGCGCGCCCGTCGCTGCAAACAGGGCAGCCGTCAGCAGCGCGGCGAACATGCGCTTCAACATTCGTCTCCTTGTGGTCATTCTGCTTGTACCGTGGGCCGCATTAGAACGGAAACCGCCTCTCCTGTCATGGATTTGCTGGGTTGGTACGCACCGTGTCAGATCGACGGCCACTGGCAAAAGCCGCTGCCCAGCGCATCGTCCTCTTCGGCTGCGCTGGGCGCGCGCGCCGCGACACCGGTCACGCGGGCGCCGGGCGGGCCATGGCGGCACCACGCGTGCAGCAGTTCGACCTTGTCCGGCGGCCCGACGACCACCGCCTCGACGCGGCCGTCGGCGCGATTGCGCACCCAGCCTTCGAGGCCAGCATCGTCGCCTGGCTGCACATCGCCTGGCGATAGCTCACTCCCTGCACGCGGCCGCTGATCAGCAGATGCAGCGCGGCGATCATCGTCGATGCCGTCAGATTGCGTGCGCGGCGCGCAGCGCGGTGATCGCGCCCGCATCCAGCCCCAGCACGTCGCGCAGGATCTCGTCGGTGTGCTGGCCCAGCAGCGGCGGCGCGCGCTCGTAGCTCGCGGGGCTGGCCGACAGCTTGATGGGATTGGCCACCATCGGCACGTGGCCCGCCAGCGGATGCGGCAAGTCGACACGCAGTCCGCGTGCCGCCACCTGCGGATCGGCCAGCGCCTGCGCGATGTCGTTGATGGGGCCGCAGGGCACGGTGGCTGCATCCAGCGCTGTGACCCACCAGGCGACCGTGCGTTCGCGCACGACGGCCTCCAGCAGCGGCACCAGCACGTCGCGATGGCGCACGCGGTTGGCATTGCGCACGAAGCGCGGGTCGCGCGCCAGGTCCGGGCGGCCGGCCACTTCGCAGAACTTCGCGTACTGCGCGTCGTTGCCCACGGCGACGATGACGTGGCCGTCGGACGCCTCGAACACCTGGTAGGGCACGATGTTCGCGTGCGCGTTGCCTGCGCGGCCGGGTGGCCGGCCGCTCACCAGGCAGTTCATGTTCATGTTCGCGAGCATCGCCAGCATCACGTCGTACAACGCCATGTCGATGTGCTGGCCCTGACCCGTGCGTTCGCGATGCGCGATTGCCGCAAGGACCGCCACCGCCGCGTACATGCCGGTCATCAGGTCGCTGACCGCCACGCCGGCCTTCTGCGGACCGCCGCCGGACCGGTCATCGCGCTCGCCGGTGATCGACATGAAGCCGCCGCTGCCCTGGATGATGAAGTCGTAGCCCGCGCGCTCGCGGTTCGGGCCGGTCTGGCCGAAGCCGGTGATCGAGCAGTAGATGAGCCGCGGATCGGCCGCCGCCAGCGTCGGGTAGTCCAGTCCGTAGCGTGCGAGCTGGTCGACCTTGTAGTTCTCGATGACGACGTCGGACTGCCGTGCGAGCCGCCGCACCAGGTCCTGGCCGTCGGGATGCGCGATGTCGACGGTGATCGAGCGCTTGTTGCGGTTGGCCGACAGGTAGTACGCGGCCTCCGCGGTTTCGTTGTCGTCGGTGTCACGCAAATATGGCGGACCCCAGCCGCGCGTGTCGTCGCCGCTGCCCGGGCGTTCGACCTTGATGACGTCGGCGCCGAGGTCGGCCAGCAGCTGCGTGCACCATGGACCCGCCAGCACGCGGGTGAGGTCCAGTACGCGCAGATGGCCCAGAGCCTTCATCGGCGGCAGCGTAGCAAGAACGCCTCGGTGCGGCACTCGTTCCACGCCTATAAAATTCGGCGCCATGTCCAGCGAAGCTTCGCGCACCCTGCTGCGCGTCACGCCGAACCGGCTGCGGCGCTTCCTCAACCTGTGGCCACCGTACGTCGGCGCCGGCATCCGCGTCGAGCACATCGCGCCCGACTGGAGTTCGGCGACGGTGGCGCTGCACCTGCGCTGGTACAACCGCAACATCCGCGGCACGCACTTCGGCGGCTCGATCTACTCGATGGCCGATCCGTTCTTCGCGCTGCTGGTCATCCACCGGCTGCCTGCGGACTACAGCGTGTGGGACAAGTCGGCCTCCATCGACTTTATCGCGCCGGGCCGCGGCCGCATCTGGGCGCGCTTCGAGGTCACCGAGCAGGACATCGCGCAGATCGTCGCGATGACGGCCGACGGCGACAAGCACCTGCACATCTTCAAGGCCGACGTGATGGACGGCGACGGCATCGTGGTCGCGCGGGTCGAGAAGATCGTCTATGTGCGGCGCAGGCGAGCGCCGGCATGATGCCGCGACAGCTTCCGCCGTGGCCCTGGCCGCGCGTGCTCGCGCATCGCGGCGGCGGCACGCTGGCGCCCGAGAACACGCTGGGCGCGATCCGCTACGGACACTCGCTGGGTTTTCGCGCGGTGGAGTTCGATGCGATGCTGCCGGCCGACGACGTGGCGATCCTGATGCACGATCCGACGCTGCTGCGTACCACGGGACAGCCCGGCGACGTACTGGCGCGTCGTGCGGCCGAACTGGCGCAACTCGACGCCGGCGCATGGCACTCGGCGCGCTACGCCGGCGAACGCGTGCCGCTGCTGGAATCGGCGCTGCAGCTGTGCCGCGAACTGGACATCTGGGCGAACGTGGAGATCAAGCCCGTGCCGGGACAGGAAGCGCGCACCGGACGCGCGGTGGCGCTGGAAGTGGCGCGCATCTACGCAGATGCGATGGCGTCAGATGCTGCCGGCGCGGTCGGACTGCCGGATGTGCGGTTGCCGCTGTTCTCGTCCTTCGCGACGGATGCACTGATCGCGGCGCGCGCCGCCGTCCCGGGCATTGCGCGCGGCTGGCTGATCGATCGCGTGCCGCCGGACTGGGAGCGGATGATGGGACGGCTGGGCTGCGTCAGCCTGCATACCAACCACAAGCACCTGGATGCCGCGTCGGCGCAGGCCATCAAGCGTGCCGGCTACTGGCTGTTCTGCTACACGGTGAACACGCCGCAGCGCGCGCGCGAGATCCTGTCGTGGGGCGTCGATGCGTTCTGCACCGACCGGCTCGATCTGATCGGGGCGGATTTCGCGGCGTAGGCCTCGGACGCTTTCGACTTTTGCAGAATCGGCAATGGTCAGGCGCGGCGCACTGCGATGCTGTCATCCCCGCGGAAGCGGGGATCCATTTTTTGTCCGAAGTAGTTCGACTCTGACCCCTTTTCCCTTCGTAAAGAAAAACCGGGAATGTTCTAGCCCGGCGGGCGCGTGTCGGTGAACGATGGTCGCGCCATCAACTTCTCGTTGAGCCGCGCCAGATTGGGATAAGTTTCGCGCCAGTTGATGCTGCCGAAGCGGAAGTCGAGATAGCCGAGTGCGCAGCCCACCGCGATGTCGGCCAGTGTATAGGCGTGGCCGTTGCACCAGGGCTTTTCCGCGAGCCCGCGCGACATCGCCTCCAGGCCCGCGTTCATCTTGCCCTGCTGGCGCTCGATCCACTTCGCGCTCTGCTGTTCGGGCGGACGCTGCGTCAGTTCCAGCCGAACGAGAATCGCAGCATCCAGCACGCCGTCGGCCAGCGCTTCCCACGTGCGCACCTCGGCGCGCTCGCGGCCGGTCGCTGGGATCAGCTTGGATACCGGAGTCACGCCGTCGAGGTACTCGACGATGACGCGCGAGTCGAACACCGCGCCGCCGTCCTCCATGATCAGGCACGGCACCTTGCCCAGCGGGTTGGAGTCGCCGATGCGCGAGTCCGCGGCCCATACGTCCTCGACTTCCATCTGGTAGTCGATGCGCTTCTCGGCCATCACGATGCGCACCTTGCGCACGTAAGGACTGGTCGGTGATCCCAGCAGTCGAATGTTCTTGGACACGGGTTGGAGAGCGGTTCGGATCAGGTGATCGCAGGCATCGCTGCAGGCCAGTATATCCAGAGCCGCCGCATCTGCTGCATCGGCGCGCCACCGCAAGAGGGGATGATGCTCGTTTGCTACACTGCCACCACTCCCGTTTCTCGCAGTTGACCCTCTTCGCAAAGGGCCTGTCCGCGATTTGCGGCTTTTCTGCCGTCCGCACCCATCATTGCAGACGCCGAACCCGCGCGTAGTGCCAATCCTGCCGTGTCCCTCGAACTGCTTGCGCTGACCGCGATCTCGCCGCTCGACGGCCGCTACGGGCGCCAGACCGCCGAGCTGCGCGAGGTGTTCTCCGAGTACGCGTTCATGCGCGAGCGGCTGCGCGTCGAAGTCGAGTGGCTGATCAACCTGTCGATGCTCGGCCTGCCCGAGCTGCCGCGGCTGCCGCGTGACGCCGAGGCGCGGCTGCGCCAGCTGGTCAGCGACTTCTCGATCGACGACTGCACCGAGATCAAGGTCATCGAAGCCGAGACCAACCACGACGTCAAGGCGGTCGAGTACTTCATCAAGCGGCGCACGCAGGACGTCGACGCGCTGGCGCACGCGTCGGAGTTCATCCACTTCGCGTGCACGTCGGAAGACATCAACAACGTGTCGCACGCGCTGATGCTCGAGCGCGGCCGCTTTGTATTGCTTGGCCGCCTGCGCTCCGTGCATGTGCTGCTGCGCGAGTACGCGCATGCGCACGCCGAACTGCCGATGCTGTCGCGCACGCACGGCCAGCCGGCCAGCCCGACGACCGTGGGCAAGGAGTTCGCGAACGTTGCGGTGCGGCTGGCGGCGGCCATCGACGCGATCGAGCGCGTGCCGCTGCGCGCGAAGATGAACGGCGCAGTCGGCAACTTCAACGCGCACCTGGCCGCCTATCCGCAGGTCGACTGGGAGCAGTTCGCGCGCACCGTCGTCGAAGGGCTGGGCCTCGTGCACAACGCGCACACGATCCAGATCGAGCCGCACGACTACATGGCGGAACTGTTCGACGCGATCGCGCGCGCCAACACCATCCTGGTCGACCTGAACCGCGACGTTTGGGGTTACGTCGCGCTGGGCTACTTCCGGCAGAAGCTGAAGGCCGGCGAAGTGGGCTCGTCGACGATGCCGCACAAGGTCAATCCCATCGATTTCGAGAACTCCGAGGGCAACCTGGGGCTGGCCAACGCTGTGCTGCGCCACCTGGCCGAGAAGCTGCCGGTGTCGCGCTGGCAGCGCGACCTGACGGACTCGACGGTACTGCGCAACCTGGGGGTCGCGTTTGGCTATTCGCTGGTCGCCTACGAAGCCTGCCTGCGCGGCCTGCGCAAGCTGGAAGTGGATGCCGCGCGGCTGCGCGACGACCTCGAGCGTGCGTGGGAAGTGCTGGCCGAGCCGGTGCAGACTGTCATGCGCCGCTACGGCGTGCCCAACCCTTACGAGCAGCTGAAGGCGCTGACGCGCGGCCGCGGCATCACGGCCGAGGCGCTGCAGGAGTTCGTGCGTACGCTGGACATTCCCGAGGGCGCGCGCGCCGAACTGCTGGCACTGACACCGGCCACCTACGTCGGCAAAGCTGCCGAGCTCGCGCGGCGCGCCTGAGCAGATCGGGCGGAACCTTTGCCGCGCAGGCGGAGTCTGTACAACCGCCTAAGCCATTTTCAACGAAGGAACCCGAATGAAGAAGCAGGTGACTGTCGCCGTCACGCTCGCCATCGGCGCGCTGATGCTGGTGCCCGCGTATGCGCAGTTTGCCAGGCCGGAACGCGCGGTCGACTATCGCCAGGGTGCGTTCGCCATCATGGGCAATCACATGGGCCGCATCTTCCAGGTGGTGCAGGGCAAGGTGCCCTACGACAAGGACGCGGTGATCCGCAGCGCGGAGATCGTCGAGTTCACGGGCCGGCTGCCCTTCGAGGCCTTCGGTACCGGCACCGATCTGATGGAGTCCAAGGCCAAGCCGGTGATCTGGAAGGAAGAAGCGAAGTTCAAGCAGCTCGCGAACGACATGCAGGCCGAAACGGTCAAGCTCACCGCGGCCGCGAAGACCGGCAACCTCGACGCGATACGCAATCAGTTCCGCGCGACAGTGAAGACCTGCGACGCCTGCCACGACGCGTATCGCGACAAGTAGAGCGCACGACGCCGGCGCGTTCTCCTGCCGGCATCGCAAGATGGATTCCCGCTTGCGCGGGAATGACATTGCCGTTGCTGTCATCCCCGCGCAAGCGGGGACCCATTTTCACAGCGTCGTTACCGCAGCAGCCAGTCCGACGGCCAGCAACGCCAGCACCAGCGCACGCAGCCGCGTGCGCCAGTCGTCCTCCGCAGCCTTAACGCCGGTGAGATCGCTGCGATCGCCGGTCAGCATCGCGCGCGCCAGCGGCTTGCCGCGCAGCGCGTACCACGCGATGGCGGCCAGGTGCAGCGCGACCAGCGCCAGCAGCACCCAGCGGTTGATCGCATGCACCGAACCCATCAGGCTCGCGGTGTGTTCCGACACGAACTGCTGCCACGGACCTTCGTTGAAATCGTCGCTGCTCATCATGCCGGTGACGACCTGCACGGCTACCGACGCCAGCAGCGCGTAGACCGACAGCGCGCCCAGCGGTGCATGGCCGGCGACGTCGGCCGGCGCGCGCATCTGGCGCAGCGTCGCGCGCAGTGAAGGCGGAAAGCTCGAAAAGAGCGCGTAGCGCGACCCGGCGAAACCCCACAGCAGGCGGAACACCAGCAGTGCCAGCGCCGCGTAGCCGAAGCGCATGTGCCAGTGCCGCCAGTCGGAGCCGGCGTATTCGCCCGACAGCCAGGCCAGCACGACGAGCGCGGCGAAGGCCCAGTGAAACAGCCGCGTCGGCAGATCCCAGATGCGCACGCGCGGCATCGGCTGGTGTTGCGCGTCTTCCACCAGCCGGTGCTACGGCACCAGTTGCTGTTCTTCTTCCTTCTTCACCGGCTTGACCAG
>Ga0307505_10001017_pt1 | contig 25562 bp, 24 predicted proteins | sample 23_S_MG_FD_202183 | JGI IMG/M metagenome (GOLD analysis project Ga0307505, IMG submission 202183) | Soil microbial communities from Populus trichocarpa stands in riparian zone in the Pacific Northwest, United States - 23_S | ecosystem: Environmental > Terrestrial > Soil > Riparian zone > Trees... | reverse complement strand
ACGTACTCCTTGCCGAGTACGGCCGTGCGGATCTCGAGGCCCTTGTCGTAAGTCTTCTTGTCCATGATGAAATTCCCTTGCATGCGGTCGGCGCGACCATATCCGATCGCACGGAGCGGTGCAGCGCCATTTCCTTGTCATCACCGGGCCGCGCCGCCCCGCGAACCGAAGGTGAGCGGCTCGGCGGCGCGAGACCCGGTGATCTCGTTTCAATGGGCAAGGCCGTGCCCACCTAAACGAGATGGCCGGGACAAGCCCGGCCATGACGCAATAAAATTATCGTGCCGGCCGCGCGGCGAAATAGGATGCTGCCGCGTCCGCCTGCTCCGCTGTCAGCCGCTCGGCAATCGCCTCCATCAGATGCGCGTAGGGGCCGCCACCGCGGGTCTCCCTGCGCCAGGCGCGCAACTGTCCGGACAGATATGAAGCGTGCTGCCCGTCGAGGATCGGGAAGCGCGGATTGCGGTCGCGTGCCGCCCGGTCGTGGCAGCTGAGGCAGGCAGGCACGCCCTGCTCGACGATCCCTTCGCGGGCGATTTTCTCGCCTGCGGTAACGAGCGCGGGATTGACCGGCTCTTTCGAAACCGCGGGCCGCTGCGACGCGTAGTGGCGCGCAATGACGGCAAGCTCCTCGTCGCTGCCGCGGGAGGCTGCCGGTTGCATGATGCCGCTCTTCCTGCCGCCCGCCGCGTAAGCCCGCAACGCGTCGACAAGGTATCCCTCGAGCTGGCCGCCGATCAGCGGGAACGCGTCGTTCGGACGGCCGGCGCCGTCTCTGCCGTGACAGCGCGCACAGTCCGCGATGAGCGCGTCGGTGCGCTCACCCTGAATTGGCGTGAACGCCACTTCGCCGAAGGCATGCGCGCGATATTGCTCGGCGCTCATGTTCGGGAGCGCGCGCAGGAACGCCACCATTGCCCAGATCTCGTCGTCACGTTCGAGCGCGACCCACGCCGGCATGGCGGTGAACTTGATGCCGTGCTGCACGATCCAGAAGAGTTGCCGCTCGTTCCATTTTTCATTGACGTTGTAGAGCGGGGGCGGCGGCGGCGTGGCATGACGCATGGCAGCGTTCTGCGGCTCGCCCGGCGCGCCGTGGCAATAGGCGCATCCCGTCTGGTAGTGCCCTGCCCCGCGGTCCACGAGACCGGGGTTCGACAGATCAGGCACGACGATCCCGAGCGAATGCGTCTTCACCGAATTCTGCATCACCCAGTGCAGGAACCAATCCGTGACCCGCCAATGGCCGCCGCTCGCCGCAACGCTGATGAGCCCCGACCACGCCAGCAGCATCCCGCCCGCAAAAAGCGCGATGCCTCCGATCACGATTTCCCGCCAGCCGATGCGGATCCGCACGATCACCTCCGCCCCGGTACGGATGAAGGGGACGGGCCGGGTGCGGCGTTCAACAGCCGCGCCATGAGGATGAGCCCGCCGAGCAGATACACGGCGCCGCCGACCGCGAGCATGACCACGCCGCCCATGTTCTGGTCTTCGATCGCGCTCATGGCGACGGCGTGTCCACCATGCGCGGTCTCATAGAGCGGCCGCGGTGACAGTGCGAGCAATGCACCAAGCAGCGTCATGTGCATCGATGTAAAGAGAAGGCCGAAAATTCCCGCTGCCCCGCGCGGCGTTCCGATGCAGGCAAGCCAGAGGATCAGTCCCGCCGCGAAGAACGAAGCCTGTTCAAGGACGAGCCCGCCGGCGCCGCCGCGCGCAAACGCGTGCAGCACCGGCGCGTGCCAGCCCCAGACGATCAACAGCTCCCACAGGGATGCTGGCAGCGGCGCGAAAACGATCGGCAGGCGTTCGGACGGATCGAGCCGCGAGCCGGAGACTGCAACAGCGATCAGTGGCGCCGCGACCGCGACGACGCCCATATGCATGATCATGTGGGCCGTGAAGGAATGGCCGGCGAGGTAGCGGAGCGGACCACCCCAGACGAAGGCCAGCGCCACCAGCCCGGCCATGAGTGCGAGTTTCCTCATCGGCAATCCGTGACGAACAGCACCGGCAAGGCGGTGAAGACGATGGCGACGAAGCTGAGCGCGCTCACCAGCAAGGTCGCGTAGCCGATGAACCGCCGCCGGTCGGCTGCAGTGGGCGCGTCATGCGGCGGATCGTTGGCGCCGAAGCCCCAGTGCCGGAACGCGTTCGCTCCGGTGACTGCAACCACAACCAACGCCGCCACTGTGAACGCGATCACCCAAAGACGCACCGCCCCCAGCTCCGCCGACTCGCCCGCTTTCGCGCAGTGGATCGCCGCAAGGATGTAGCAGGCAAGAAAGTGCAATGCCCATACGGTCGGGGAAGTGAGGAGCAGCCAGAGATCCGCTTGACGCCTGAAAGCGAAGACCATCTCAGCCTCGCATGGCCAGCGGGAAGAAGGCGATGACCGCGACGGTCACCGCAACGGTGATGGCAGCGAAATGCCAGTACAGGACGACATTATGGATATCGATGTCGTATCGCGTGGTGAGCAGCCCGGCGAAGCTGCGTGCGAGGCAATAAAGCTGCATGAGCATGCCGAGGGCGATATGCAGTGCGGTCCACAGCACCAGCACCCAGACGATGGCCGGATAAGAATGAAGCGTCGGATTGAGCTCTGTGACCCACGGTGCATAGAGCAGCGCCGCCGCTCCGAGCGCGGCAAGCACGACGCTGACCGCGATCGCCGCGCGCAAGCCCATTGCCGACCCCATCGCGTTCAGCCGCCGCGCGGCGAGCATTAGGGCCCAGGCCGCGAGCCCCGCCGCACCTGCGACGGACGGCCAGAACACGCCCGGTCCGTCCATGCCGGCCGGCGGAAAATTCTCGTGCACCGTCCAGAAGAAGAAATAGCCGAACACCAGGCTGAAGAACGCCGACATGTCGCCCAGCATGGTGATGAGCATCGCCCACCATCCGACGGAATCCGAACCCGACACATAGACCGGCAATTTGAGTCCGAGGCCGACGTCCTTCTGCTCCTTTTCCGGAATGATGGCGGTGCCGGTCCACAACCAGTAGAGAATGACGCCGACGCCGACCACGCCGAATGCGAGCGAGGTCCAGTAGAAGTGAAACGCCGTGCCGACGAACGACGCGCCGATGAAGATCGCGGCCACCATCGGCACGAATGAATTGCCTGGCAATCGCAGGCATTGCACCGGCTCGCCGTCGAGCGGCGTCGTGATCAGTGTCTCGCGTTTCTCTTCCGCGGCGTCGGGCAGGTAGTAGCGCGCCTCGTTCACGTGGCGCGCGAGATCAGGATCGTCCCACAGCGGGTAGCGGCTCGCGACATGCGGCACTGTTCGCACGGCCCATGGCGCGTCCGTCGTCAGCCACTCCAATGTGCCGGCGTTCCATGGGTTTTGCTTTATTCGGCGCTCGGCGCGGCGCGGCCACAGCACGTCATAGACGATGACGGCGATGCCCGCCGCGAGAACGAACGCTCCGATCGATGAAACTAGGTTCAGCCACTCCCAGCCGAAACCTTCGGGATAGGTGAACACGCGCCGCGGCATGCCGCGCAGGCCGGTGAAATGCATCGGCAGGAACGCGACGTTGAAGCCGATGAACATCAGCCAGAACGCGATGCGTCCGAGGCGATCCGACAGCACCCGCCGCATCACCAGCGGATAGAAGTAATAGAGGCCCGCGATCAGTGGGAACACCGTGCCGCCAATCAACACGTAGTGCAGGTGCGCCACGATGAAGTAGGTGTCGTGCGCCTGCCAATCGAACGGTGCGAGCGCAACCATGACACCGGTGAGCCCGCCGAACACGAAGATCGCGAGCGCACCGGTCGCGAACAGCATCGGCGTCGAGAAGATGAGGCGGCCCGCGAGCACCGTCGCGATGAACACGAAGATCTGCACCGAGGTCGGGATCGCCACCGCTTCCGACGCGGCCGAAAAGAACCCGAGCGAGACGGCCGGCAGCCCGGTCGCGAACATGTGGTGGACCCAGAGCCCGAAGCTCAGGAACCCGGTGCCCACCGCCGCGAGCACGATCCAGGAGTATCCGATGATCGGCCGTTGCGCGAAGGTCGGCACGATCATCGCGAGCAGCGCAATGGACGGCAGAAAAATGATGTAGACCTCTGGATGGCCGAAGATCCAGAACAGATGCTGCCAAAGAAGCGGATCGCCGCCGCGCTTCGCATCGAAGAACGGCCAGTCCGCCATTCTTTCCATTTCGAACAGGATGTCGCCTGCGATCAGCGGCGGGAATGCGAACAGGATCATTCCGCCGACGATCAATACGTACCATCCGTACAACGGCATCATATTGATGCGCATGCCGGGCGGCCGGCATTTCAGCACACCAACGATGAGCTCGACCGCCGCCGCAATCGACGCAATCTCGATGAAGCTGAGCCCGAGCAGCCAGATGTCGGCGCCGATTCCTGATTGTTTCGTGTCCGTCGCGAGCGGGGGATACATGAACCATCCGCTGTCGGGCGCAGCGTTGAAGAAGATTGAACCGCAGACGAACACGCCGCCGATTAGGAAGCTCCAGAATCCGAATGACGATAGCCGCGGGAACGGCAGATCGCGCGCCGCGTACATCGACGGCATGATGAGAATGGCGACGGCTTCGAGAATCGGCACGGCGAACAGAAACATCATCACCGTGCCGTGCAGCGTGAACACCTGATTGTAGAATTTTGCCGTAAGCAGCGTGCTGTCCGGGACTGCGAGCTGTGCGCGGATCAGGAGACCGAGCAGGCCTGCGAATAGAAAGAAGGCGAGCGATGTCGCCGTGTACCAGAGGCCGACCTGCGCATTGTTGACCGACGACCAGTAGCGCCAGCCCTTCGGCGTTTCCCACGTCCTGCCGAGCCGCCGCTCCTGTTCGCGAAACAGTGCGGCACTCGGTGCGGGCGCTGGTTTCCCGGCGGTCATTTCAGACTCCCGAGATACGACGCGATCGCCGCGGCGTCTTGGTGCGACAGCATGTTGTAGGACGGCATGCGCGAATTGGGCTTGATCGCTTCGGTTTCTCTGATGAAGCGCACAAGATTGTCGGCGGTGTTGTCGAGAATACCCGCGCCGATCGTGCGCCGGCTGCCGATGTGCGTCAGATCGGGGCCGATCCTGCCATTGGCTTCTGTGCCGCGCACCGCGTGACACGCGCCGCACCCGTTTGCGAGAAATAGCTCCGCCCCGCGCCCGCCTTGCACCGCACCTCTTGCTTCATCGGCGAGCCAGCGATTGAACTCATCGACTTCTGTCACCACGACGGAAAACGCCATGAGTGCATGCGATGCCCCGCAGAACTCCGCACACACGCCGCGATAGATGCCGGGTTTCGTGGGATGCAGCACGAGCCGATTGGTGCGCCCCGGAATCATGTCGAGCTTGCCGCCGAGCGACGGTATCCAGAAGGAATGGATAACGTCGGGCGCATCGAGGAAAAATTCGACGCGCTGTCCGACGGGAAGGCGGATTTCATTGGCGCTTTCTGCTTCGGCGCCGTTCGCCGCCCGGTAGCGCACGCGCCACCAGAATTGCTCCCCGGACACATGGATGCGCAGTCCATCTCCGCGACCGCGCAGGTCAGGCATGAGCCAGAGCCCGTAGACCAGGAGTGCAGTCACAACCACTGTCGGAAAAACCGCCCCGCCCCACAGGATCAGCGCCGGACCGAATGCTTCGCCGAAGCGATCGGGACGCACCTTCGCGGCATAGATGGCGAGCGCGATGACGGCGACCCACAGCACCGCCGATCCGATCAGCATGACCCAGAACAGTTTCGCGAGTCGCTCCGCCCCGTCACCCGCCGGATCAAGCGCCGACTGCGGACCCGCGCACCCCGCAAGCGCGAGCAGGCATGCAGACGCAGCGATCAACCGCAACCCCGGGCCTTCGATCACCCGCTTCATGCTGAGCAGAATATTGCGCTCCATCCGCGGATTGACGCCATAAGACATCCAACCCGCTCGGTCGGGCTAGGGTTCCACGGTCGCCGCCGCGGCGCTAGTGCGTGAAATTCCGTAGGACGTCGAGCAGCAAGCGGCGATTGTCCGGGCCGAGCTTCTCCGCGAGATCCGCCTCGTGTTGCGCGGCGAGAGCCTTGACCCGCTTGAGCACCTTCTCTCCGTCGCGCGTGAGATGGAGTGCATGCGAGCGCCGGTCGCGTGGTGACGGTCGCCGCCTGGCGTAGCCGCGCCGCTCCAGCCGGTCGAGCATACGCACGAGCCGCGCCCGCTCGATGCCAAGGAAATCGGCGAGGTCCGACTGCGACAGTCCCGGATTGGCTTCAATCACTGCCAGTACCGAGTACTGCGCGGGCCGGATATCGATGCGCGACAGCCTGCGCAGGAAGTCCTGGAAAACCCAGACCTGGATGCGGCGCAGGAAATAGCCAAGGTGCCCGTTGAGCACGCCCAGATCGAGCGGCTCCCGCACTCGATTCCGCGGAGCGGCACCCCCGCCGCGGGAAGTTCGCCCCGCGGCCTTAACGGCTCTCGATTCCGGCGTCCGATTAAGCATGGCCTCCCTCACCGGTGCATCCTAACCGGCAATATTGTTGTTGACGACATCAATTGTCGTTAGCAACAATAACGATCATAGCCGTGACGGATCGGCCAGCGCTCGGTCGAAAGGGTCGTCGCAGCCTGCAGGGTGACGACCCTGCCGCCGATCGGGTAAGAACGCCGTCAAGAGATGCCCGCCGCAGGCGGGCCAGGGAGGAATGAGATGACCAAGTTCACCAGCCAATCCACGCGCCGGGGCATTTCACGGCGTACCTTCGGCAAGGGAGCTGCCGCCGCCGGCTTTCTCGCCGGCACTGCACCGTTCAGCATCGTCCAGGCACAGGCAAAGTCACTCAAGGTCGGCGTGCTCCTGCCGCGCTCCGGCTTTCAGGCTTCGATCGGCCAGGACTGCCAGCGCGGCGTCGATATTGCCGGCGGCATTCTCAAGCAGCTCGGATATCCGACGCTGGAAATCATGAACGCGGACACCGAGACGAACGTCGACGTCGCTCGCGCCCGTGCCGAGCGCCTGATCGGTGAAGGCGCGCAACTTCTCGTTGGCGCGTTTGACTCCGGACAGTCGACCGCTATCGCGCAGGTCGCCGAGCAGCGTGGCATACCCTACGTGATCAACATCGCCGCCGCTCCCCCCATCACGGAGCAGGGCTACAAGTTCGTATTCCGCAACTTCCCGACCGCGCCGATGATCCTCGGCGACGCCTTCGCGAACCAGAAGGAAATCTTCGCGATCGCGAAGACTGCGCCGAAGTCGGCGGTATTCATGCATGTCAACGACACTTTTGGCACCGCGATGCAGAAGGGCTTCGGCGGCGTCATGCCGAAGTTCGACATGCCGTACAAAGTCCTTGAGACGATCGCTTACGACCCGGCAGCGCGCGACCTCTCGGTCGAAGTTGCCAAGGCCAAGGCCACCGGCGCCGAAGCGCTGATCATGGTCAGCCGCCTCAACGACGCGATCCTCATTACCCGCGAACTCGTGAAGCAGCGCTGGAATCCGATGGCTGTCCTCAGCATGGGTCCGGGCTGGTACGAGGATCAGTATCTCAAGACGCTGGGCAAGCTCTCTGACGGTCCGTTCAGCTTCGTGCCCTGGTACGATCCGAACAAGAAGGTCTCGAAGTTGATGGTGGCTGCTCTCGCCAAGCAGTTCCCGGACGTCAATCCGAACACCAACCACGTCTACACATTCGAGGCGCTGATGATTGCCGCCGACGCCTTCAAGCGCGCCGGCTCGGCGGATCCGAAGCAACTCGCCGATGCGATCCGCGCGACCGACATCAAGGACAACGTCTCGACCGGCCCCGGCATTGCGTTCGACGCCAAGGGGCAGAACGACAAGCTGAAAAACTCGGGCATTCAGAATCGCGGCGGCAAGCTCGTCGCCGTCGCGCCGGCCGCGGCGTCGAACGCGAAGCCCGAGTTGCCAATGAAGCCCTACGACAAGCGCTGATCAAACTGACCTGAACAAAGCTGCGGCTGCTCATGCAGTCGCAGCTTTGCCGGTCGGCAACAAGATCCGCTCATTCCCGCGCAGCGGGAATCCAGTCTGGGTTCCCACTTTCGCGGGGACGAGCGGAGCAAGACGCTGACCGAGCGATCGAATGTGGGGCCCGGGGTGCCAATCGAGATCTATCTGAACGTGGCCGCGAGCGGCCTTCTGACCGGTCTCGTCTACGGTCTGATGGCGCTCGGCCTTTCGGTTATTTTCGGCGTTGTCCGCGTCGTCAACTTCGCCCACGGCGAGATGATGACGATTGGCATGTACATAGCCATCGTTCTGTTCTTCCAGCTCGGCCTCGATCCGCTGGTCATGATGGTGCCCATCGCGGCCGTCCTTTTCGCGCTCGGCTATTTGATGCAAGCCGCGTTGATCAACCCCTTCATCAACCGCCCCGAGCACAGTCAATTCATGCTGCTCGTCGCGGTCGCGCTGATCATGGTCAACGCGCTGCTAATCATCTTTGGCCCCGACGCAAAGGGCGTGCAGACCTCCTACTCCTTCGACAGTTTCCAGTTCGGACCGCTGATCGTTGACGCGGCCAAGGTTTACGCAGCCATCGCGGCGCTCGCGGTTGCGGCGGCGCTGTTCGCATTCTTCAGGTTTTCGCTCACCGGCAAGGCAATCCGCGCCTGCGCCGACAATTACAACGGAGCGCTCGTCGTCGGCCTGAATGTGAAGCAATTGTACGCGCTCACCTTCGGCATTGGCGCGGCCTGCGTCGGCGCTGCGGGCTCCATGCTGGTCGTGATGATCGACGTGACGCCCGCGCTCGGTCCCGCCTACACGCTTCTCGCCTTCGTCATCGTGATCACGGGCGGCCTCGGCTCGATGCCGGGCGCCCTCCTCGGTGGCCTTCTCATCGGCGTGACCGAGGCGCTCGGCGGCCTCCTCTTCACGCCATCCGCGAAAAGCATGTTCGCTTTTGCGATCCTCGTACTGGTCCTTCTGTTCCGGCCGCAGGGCATCCTCGGCAGGAGGGCCGCGTGATCCGTCACCTTCTCGACGGTGTGCCGTCCCGCGGACTTGCGATGCTTGCGATCCTGCTCGTGCTCTTGCTGATCGCTCCCTATTTCGTCGGCGGCTATCTCCTCACCGTCCTCTTCCTCATTCTCTATTTCGCCTATGTCGGCCAGGCATGGAACATCATGATGGGCTTCGCCGGCCAGCTCTCGCTTGGCCACTCTCTCTATGTCGGCCTCGGCGCCTACGCCGCAGCGGCGCTGTACGTCCATTTCGGCGTGAGCCCGTGGGTCGGGCTGTTCGCTTCGGTTGTGATTTCCGCGCTCGCCGGCGCCGTAATCGGTTTCCTCGCCTTCCGCTTCGGCGTTGGCGGAGTCTACTTCGCGATCCTGACGATCGCGTTCGCCGAGTTTGCGCGCATCGGCTTCGACCACTTCACATGGGTGCATGGATCGTCGGGCTTCTTCCTGCCGGTCTCGAACTACACGCAGAACGATCTCTGGAACCTGCGCGGCAGCCCGGTGATGTTCTACTACCTGATGCTCGCGTTGACGGTGATCGCATTCATTCTCTGTCACGTGCTGCTACGCAGCCGCGCGGGCTACTACTGGCTCGCAATTCGCGAGAGCCCCGAAGCCGCGCAGGCGCTCGGCATCAACATCTTCAAGTACAAGATGTACGCGGTCGTGCTTTCGGCTGCGATGACATCGCTCGCCGGCGTCATCTTCGCGTTTTTCTACAACAACCTCTTTCCCGAACAGATCTTCCACATCTCGCGCTCGATTGAATTGATCCTTGGCCCGATCATCGGCGGCGTCGGCACGCTTTTCGGACCGATCGTCGGTGCGTTTCTGCTGACCGCACTCGCCGAGGGCATGCGCGAAATCATGCTCCAGCTTGGCGTCGAATTGCCGGGCGTGAAGCAGGTCTTCTACGGAGTCTGCCTGCTCGTCGTCGTCATGTTCCTGCCCGACGGTGTGTGGCCGCCGCTCTCCCGGCTCCTCGGCCTCGACCAAAAGACCCCGGATGGCGAGAGCTGAAATGGCGCGCCTCGAAGTCCGCAACATGTCGAAGAGCTTCAGCGGTCTGCGCGCGGTGCAGGACGTGAGCTTCGACGTGCCGCAGGGCGAGATCGTCGGCCTGATCGGTCCGAACGGCGCGGGCAAGACCACTTGCTTCAACCTGATTGCCGGCGTCTATCGTCCCGACCAGGGCGAAGTCCTCTTCGACGGCAAGCGCATCGACGGGCTCCGCCCTGACGAAATCTGCCGTGCCGGCATCGGCCGGACCTTCCAGATTGTGAAACCCTTTGCCGGCCTCTCCGTCCTCGAGAACGTCATCGTCGGCGCGCTCAACGCGAAATCGAGCGTGATCCAGGCGCGGACCGAAGCAGAGGACGTGCTGCGCAAGCTCGGCTTGTGGAACAAGCGCGATCAGGCGGCCTCCGCGCTCACGCTTCCTGAGCGCAAACGTCTCGAAGTCGCGCGTGCGCTCGCGACCGGCCCGAGCATCCTGCTCCTCGATGAGGTTATGGCCGGCCTGCGCCCGACCGAAATGGACACCATGGTCGCCCTCTTTCGCGATCTGAACGCCAAGACGGGACTCACCATCCTGCTCATTGAGCACGTGATGCGCGCGGTGATGACGCTGTCGAAGAAGATCGTGGTTCTGCATCACGGCGAGATCATCGCGAGCGGCACCCCCGCCGAGGTGTCACGCGATCCCGCCGTTCTTGAAAGCTATCTCGGGGAGGAAGCGTTGTGATCCTCGAGATCGACAAGCTCGACCTCTATTACGGCGACGCCCAGGCGCTCGACGCCGTTTCCCTGAACGTGGGTGACGGTGAACTGGTCGCGATCGTCGGCGCGAACGGCGCAGGCAAGTCGAGCCTGATCCGCACCATCGCCGGCATCGAAACCGCGCGGAGCGGCCGTATCCGCTTCAGAGGCGCGGATATCACCGGCCTGCCGAGCTACAAGGTGTGTGATCTTGGCATCGGACAGGTTGCCGAAGGCCGCCAGATCTTCCCCACCCTGACCGTGCAGGAAAACCTTGAAATGGGCGCGCTTCTGCCGCGCGCCCGCGCGAAAATGCGCGAAACGATCCCGCAGGTTTACGAGATGTTTCCGCGGCTCGCCGAGCGGCGCACGCAGTTCGCCGGAACGATGTCGGGCGGGGAACAGCAGATGCTCGCGATCGGCCGCTGCCTCATGGGCCAACCCGAACTCATCATGTTCGACGAGCCCTCGCTCGGCCTTGCGCCCGCCCTCGTGCAGGAGCTCTTTCGCACCATCCGTGCTCTCAACCAGCGCGGACTGACCGTCATCCTGGTCGAGCAGAACGTGGCCGTTTCGCTGAAGCTCGCGAACCGTGCCTACGTGCTGGAAAATGGCCGCATCGTGATGACCGGCACCGGTGCGGAGTTGCTCAACGATGACCGCATTCGGCAGGCATATCTCGGCATCGATCACACAGTCGGCGCCTGAAGACCATACCGCCATTCAAATGAATTCAGCGTGACGTGAGAAGAACGTCGCCTCGCCATGCGCGAACTCATCTTGACCGCATGGCAACCCGGTCGCAGACTGGAATTGTAAAAATAACAAGATCGGGCCTCCGGGAGTTGTCCCGGTGTCGTCGAAGAAACCGACATCCTGAAAAAATGCCGGGCCGTAAGCCCCGCACGGGAGGAACGCCATGCCCACGGTGGCCATGAAGGTCAACGGGCGAAGTGTGTCCGTTGAAGTCGATCCCCATACATTGCTGGTCCAGGCACTGCGCGGAAAGCTTCGTCTGACCGGCACGCATGTCGGCTGCGACACGAGCCAGTGCGGCTCATGCGTCGTCCATGTGAATGGACGCGCCATCAAATCCTGCACGATGCTCGCTGTTCAGGCTGAAGGTGCTGAGGTCACGACGATCGAGGGCCTCGCCACGAACGGCCACCTGCATCCGATGCAGGAAGCCTTTCGCGACAATCACGGCCTGCAGTGCGGCTTCTGCACGCCCGGCATGATCATGTCGGCGCTCGACATGGTGAAACGCAAAGGTCACGAGCTGGACGAGCGTACGATCCGCGAAGAGCTCGAAGGCAATTTCTGTCGCTGCACCGGCTACCACAACATCGTCAAAGCGGTCGCCGCCGGCGCAAAGGCAATGAAGAACGGCAAGGGCGCGAGCGCGTAAGCGCGAGCGAGCGAGGGGACTTAACGACGAAGAATACGGACCTGGGAGGAGATGCCATGAGTGCGACTGGAGTTGGCGCCCGCGTGCGCCGCGTGGAAGACCAGCGCTTCATTACGGGCCGAGGGCAATACACGGACGACATCCACCGTCCTTATGAAACCCACGCCTGTTTCGTCCGCTCGCCGCACGCCCACGCGACGATCAAAGGCATCGACAAGAAAAAGGCCGAGAAGATGCCGGGCGTTCTGGCGATCCTCACCGGCGACGATATCGCAGCCGACAAGCTCGGCGATCTCTTCTGCGGCTGGATGGTGTTGTCGAAAGACGGCTCGCAGATGAAGAACGGCAGCCACCCTGCCCTCGCCAAGGGAAAAGTGCGTTACGTCGGGGACCATGTCGCCGTCGTCATCGCCGAAACACTCGATCAGGCCAAGGACGCCGCCGCCGAAGTCAATGTGAGCTACGGCACGCTTCCCGCCGTCGCCGATCTCGCCAAGGCGCGCGACCCGAAAGCGGCCCTCATCCACGACAACGCGCCAAACAACACGGTCTATGAATGGGTACTGGGTGACGCCGACGCGGTGAAAGCAGCCTTCGAGCAGGCCAAGCACATCACCAAGCTCACCTTCGCCAACAACCGGCTGATCCCGAACGCGATCGAGCCTCGCGCCGCGATCGGCGAGTACGAGCCCGGCACCGATACCTTCACTCTTTGGTCGACGAGCCAGAACCCGCACGTGCTGCGTCTCGGACTGTCCGCCTTCATTGGCCTCGCGCCCGAGCACAAATTCCGCGTCATCTCGCCCGACGTCGGCGGCGGCTTCGGCTCGAAGATCTTCATCTATCCGGAAGAGACCGTCTGCATCTGGGCGTCCAAGAAAGTCGGGCGCCCGGTGCGATGGACCGCGGAGCGCAGCGAATCCTTCCAGGCCGACGCGCACGGCCGCGACCACATCACGACGGTAGAGCTCGGGCTCGACGCCAACGGAAAGATGCTCGGACTACGCGTGAAAACACTCGCCAATCTCGGCGCCTATCTTTCGACTTTCTCCTCGGCGGTACCGACTTTCCTTTATGCGCCGCTGCTCTCCGGCCAGTACGCGATCCCGGCGATCTTCTGCGAGGTCGATGGTGTCTACACGAACACTGCGCCGGTCGATGCCTATCGCGGCGCCGGACGCCCCGAAGCTTGTTACGTGATCGAGCGCGCCGTCGAGGTTGCTGCGCGCGAGATGAACATGGATCCGGCGGAACTGCGCAAACGCAACTTTGTCAGGACTTTTCCCTACCAGACGCCCGTCGCGTCGCTCTACGACGCGGGCGACTATCAGGCGTCGCTCGACAAGGCCATGCAGATGGCCGACTACAAGAATTTCGGAAAACGAAAATCGGAAGCGGCGCGCAAGGGAAAACTGCGCGGCATCGGCTTCTCCGCCTACATCGAAGCCTGCGGCGTGGCACCTTCCAACCTCGCCGGTGCGCTCGGCTGCGGCGTCGGCCTCTGGGAGTCGGCCGATGTCGCGGTGACCCCGACCGGCATGGTTGAGGTTCTCACCGGCTCACACAGCCACGGCCAGGGCCACGAGACGACCTTCGCCCAGCTTGTCTCCGAGCGCCTCGGAATTCCGATGGACCATATATCCATCATCCATGGCGACACCGACAAGGTTCAGTTCGGCATGGGCACCTATGGCTCGCGCTCGGGTTCGGTCGGCATGTCCGCAATCGCCATGGCGCTCGACAAAGTGATCGCCAAAGGCAAGCAGGTCGCGGCGCACGTGCTAGAGGCGGCCGACGCCGACATCGAGTTCAAGGACGGCAGGTTCAAGGTGGCCGGCACCGACAAGTCCGCAGCCTTCGGCGAGATCGCGCTCGCCGCCTATGTCGCGCACAAGTTTCCCACCGCGCACATCGAGCCCGGCCTGAAGGAACATGCCTTCTACGACCCGACGAACTTCACCTTCCCCGCCGGCACGCACATCTGCGAGGTCGAGATCGACCCGGACACGGGCGTGACCGATATCGTGAACTGGGTCGCGGTCGACGACTTCGGCACCATCATCAATCCGATGATCGTCGAGGGTCAGGTGCATGGCGGCATTGCCCAGGGCATCGGCCAGGCGCTGCTCGAGAATTGCGTCTATGACTCGAACGGCCAGCTCGTGACCGGCTCGTACATGGATTACGCGATGCCGCGCGCCGACAACCTGCCTTCCTTCAAGGTCGACTACACGACCACGAAATGCCCCTCGAATCCGCTCGGTATGAAAGGCTGCGGCGAAGCCGGCGCAATCGCCTCGCCCGTAGCGCTCATGAACGCGATCACGAACGCGATCGGCACCGAGGACATCGCCATGCCCGCCACGTCAAAAAACGTGTGGCACGCCATTCAGAAGACCAAGTCCCAGCAACGCCGTGCGGCCGAGTGACGGGAGAAGATCATGCACACATTCACCTATCACCGCCCCACGACCACGAAGCAGGCCGCCTCGCTCCTCGCCAAGAAGGAAACGAAGGCGCTCGCCGGCGGCATGACGCTCATACCCGCGCTCAAGCTGCGCCTTGCGAGCATCGATAATCTCGTTGACCTCGGCAGCATCAAGGGGTTGAACGACATCGCCGTAAAGGGCAAGACGCTCGTCATCGGCGCCATGGCCCGTCACGCCGCGGTGGCCTCGTCTTCCGTTGTGCGGAAGGCCATCCCGGCACTTGCGAAGCTCGCCGAAGCGATCGGCGATCCGCATGTGCGGAACCAGGGGACGATCGGCGGCTCGCTCGCGAACAACGATCCCTCCGCCGACTATCCGTCGGCCGCGCTCGCCCTCGACGCGACGATCGTCACGAACAAGCGCAAAATTCCGGCTGACAAGTTCTTCAAGGGCCTGTTCGAGACCGCGCTCGGAAAAGGTGAATTCATTCTGCAGGTCGTGTTTCCGTTGCCGAAGCGCGCGGCCTATCAGAAATTTCCGCATCCCGCATCGCGCTTTGCCCTCGTCGGTGTCTTTGTCGCCGACCACGTCAAGGAAGTCCGCGTCGCCGTCACGGGAGCGGGTGAGGACGGCGTCTTCCGCGCGAAAGAGATGGAGGCTGCCCTGCGGAAGAATTTCGCCGGCGCCGCGCTCGATGGCGTCAGGGTCCCCACCAAGGGCATCATGTCCGACATCCATGCGGACGCGGAATATCGCGCGCATCTTGTGGGCGTTATGGCGCGCCGCGCGGTCGCTGCCGCGGCCGGGTGACACGCAAGCGAGCCAATTAAACTAATTTATATGCCCGGGCTGGTCCCGGGCATACACGTCTTCCCTTCGGCGGTTCAAGACGCGGATCGCCGGGCTCGCCGCAACCGGTGATGACGAGGAAGCGCTGCAAAGCTATCCTACCGGACCATGCCAGCGCTCCCGCAATCGATCGACGACACGCTGAAGCTTCTCGGCGCCACGGATTATGTCGCCGATCGTCCGCTCGCGACCGTCGTGTTCCTGGCGCTCAAGATGCAGCGGCCGCTTTTCCTCGAAGGCGAAGTTGGCGTCGGCAAAACGGAGATCGCGAATGTCCTCTCGAAGGCGCTTGGCCGCCGCCTCATCCGCCTGCAATGCTACGAGGGGCTCGACGTCGCGTCCGCGCTCTACGAGTGGAACTACGCCGCGCAGATGATCGCGATCCGCGTGGCTGAGGCCGAAGGCATCAGCGACCGCAGCCGCCTCGTCGAGGATATTTTTTCCGACAAGTATCTCGTCAAGCGCCCCCTCCTCGAAGCACTTGCGCCCGACCCGGCCGGGCCGCCCATTCTCCTGATCGACGAGCTCGATCGCGCCGACGAAGCATTCGAAGCATTCCTGCTCGAAGTGCTCGCCGATTTCCAGGTGACGATCCCCGAACTCGGCACCGTGAAGGCAGCCGAGCCGCCGATCGTGATCGTCACATCCAACCGCACGCGCGAGATCCATGACGCACTCAAGCGCCGCTGCCTCTATCACTGGATCGGCTATCCTGACTTCGCGCGCGAGCTCGCAATCCTGCACGCGCGCAATCCCGGAGCGTCCGACCGGTTGGCGCGCGAGATCGTTGCCTTCGTTCAGGCGCTGCGCAAGGAAGAGCTGTTCAAGCTGCCGGGCATCGCCGAAACGATCGACTGGGCCTCCGCCCTCGTGGCGCTTGGCGCCGATCGCCTGGAGCCCGGCACCGTCGCCGACACGGCGGGTGTTCTCCTCAAGTATCAGGACGACATCGCGAAGCTCGATTCCGGCCGCATCGAAGGCCTGATCAAGCAGTCCCAGATCGCGCTGAAGGCGGCTGAATGAACGCCGCCGGCGAGTTGCGTCTTGCCGAGCAGGTCGTCCGGTTCGCGCGCGCGCTGCGCGCGACGGGTATCAAGGTCGGACCGGGTGCGGCGATCGATGCCGTGGAGGCGGTGGAAGCCGCGGGCGCGATACGCCGCGAGGATTTCTACTGGACGCTGCACGCGACCCTCATCAAGCGCCGGGAGGATGACCCCGTCTTTCAGGAGGCCTTCCGCCTGTTCTGGCGCCGCCGCGACGCCAACGAAGCAATCATGGCGGCGATGCTGCCGGCGGCGCCCGAGAGCGCCATCGAGCGCCCGGCCCAGCGTCGCGTGCAGGAAGCCCTCAACGACCGCGACACCCCGCGGATTCCGCGCCCTCGCCCCGAGGCTGAGCGGGAAGTCGACATGCGCGGCTCGGCGTCGGACGTGGAGATCCTGCGCCACAAGGACTTCGCGCAGATGAGCGCGGATGAGTTGGCCGAAGCTAGGCGTCGCATCAAGGAGACTGCCACGCTATGGCGGCGGGTGCCGTCGCGCCGCTTGGTTGTCGATCCGCGCGGCCAGCGGATCGATCTGCGCAGGACGCTGCGCGCGACCCTGCGCGCCGGCGGCGACCTGATCGACCTCAAGCGCCGCGGCGCCGGGCAGCGCCTGCCCCCGCTCGTGGCACTCCTCGATATTTCGGGCTCGATGACGGAGTATTCGCGCATCGTTCTGCATTTCCTGCATGCGCTGGCGGAGACGCGCGGACGCGTCTCGACCTTCCTGTTCGGCACTCGCCTTACGAACGTCACGCGCGCGCTCAGAACGCGCGATCCGGACGCGGCGCTCGCCGCCTGCGGCAGGGCGGCGAACGACTGGGCCGGCGGCACGTGGATTTCCTCGTCGCTCCACCGCTTCAATCAGGATTGGTCGCGCCGCGTTCTTGCCCAGGGCGCGGAGGTACTGCTGATCACCGACGGACTTGAACGCGAGGGAGGCGAGATTCTCGGCCGCGAGATGGACCGTCTGCACCGCTCCTGCCGTCGGCTCATCTGGCTCAACCCGCTGCTTCGCTATCAGGGCTTCGAGCCGAAGGCGATGGGCGTCCGCACCATGCTCCCGCACGTCGACGAGCTGCGGCCGGTGCATAATCTGGAGAGCCTCGCGGCCCTGTGCGAAGCGCTCGGATCGAAGGAACGCGGAAGTCTCAGATGACCGAGAGCGCGCCCGGCTCTACGCGAAATTGCGTGCCGCAATTGTCGCATTTCACTTCGCCATCGCGGCGTTTCTTGTAGTCGATGTTCAGCCGCTTGCCGCACTGGCAAACGTAGCCGACGATGTTTGCCGGATTGCCGACCACGAGCGCATGATCCGGAACGTCGGTCGTGACGACCGAACCCGCGCCGATCATGCAGTATTGTCCGAGCACCACGCCGCAAACGATCGTTGCGTTCGCGCCGATGGACGCGCCCTTCTTCACGAGCGTGGGGACGATCTCATAGCTGTCGTTGAAAGCGCGCGGATAGAGATCGTTGGTGAAGGCCATATGCGGCCCGAGGAGAACATCGTCCTCCACGATCACTCCCTTGTAGACGGAAATTCCGTTCTGGATCTTGACACGGTTTCCGATCTGCACGCCGAAGTCGACATAAACGCCCTTGCCCAGCTTGCAGTTCTCGCCGATCCGCGCGCCCGGCATGATCTGGCACTGGTGCCAGATCTTGGTGCCCGCGCCGATGATCGCGTCGGCCGCCACCTCCGCGGTCGGATGAACGAAATACGGACTTTCCACGTTCGGCTTATGCATCGGCGGGCTTCTCCAGCAGCGCAGTATAGATAGACTGAATGCCTGCGGACATAGCCTGTGTCGAGTAGCGATCGAGCGCCCGCGAATACGCCTGTTGCCCGAGTTGCACCCAGTGCTCCGGCCGGCTCGACAAATCCCGAAGCGCGCCGGCGAGTTCGTTGTCCTTGGCCTCGAAATTTACGATCGCTCCGACCTCGCCCGAGACCACCTCGTCCATGCCGGGGGTATTCGAGACGATCACCGGCAGCCCAGCGAACATGGCTTCCATGACGACCCGCGGAATTCCTTCGACCGTGGAGTACGCGACCAGCGCATCCGCCATGCCGAGCAGCCGTGGCACGTCCTCGCGGCTGCCGAGAAAAAGTACCTGCCGCTGCAGATTCTCATGAGCGACGAGGCGTCTCATGTCGTCGACATACGAAGGCGCGGTTCGAGTACCGCCGACGAAGACGAGATAGTGCGAGCGGTTTTCCTTGAGCCACGGAAGCGAGCGCTCGAGAATCTTGGCCTGACCCTTCACTTCGTAGAGCGCACCGACATTGATGATGATTTTTCTCCGCCGCGAGCGGCGCTTCGAGGGCGCCGCCGCCGGCGGCTCGACGCCGTCACGGACGACGAAAACCCTGGACGGATCCGGGAGATTACGCACGATGGCCTGTCGCAGAACTTCCGCGACCACAATGACGCGGTCGAAGTAGCGGTAGAGATATTTTCGTACGCGCGCCGGCGTCAGGTCCTCGAGCCCTGTGCGGAAATGGCAGATCGAGGGAATTTTGGTCAGCCGCGCGGCGTAATAGGCCGGGGGGCCGACCCAATGTTCATTGGCGTGGACGAGTTCGATCTGCTGTTCGCGGATGACCCGACGGAGACGCCAAACGAGCCTCGCGTTTCCGGGGAATGCCAGTGGATTGGTCCAGTGGCCGAACTTCATGAGCGACCAGGACACGCCCAGCGCATCGAGTTGCTTCGTGAGCCAGCCCTCGTTCGAGACAACGACGTAGGGCTCGAACCTTGAGCGGTCGAGCAGCTTGATGTGATGCACGAGGCTCACCTGCGCGCCGCCCAGTGATGCAAATTTCTGCGCGATCAGCACGCGCCGTGGTGCGCGATTGGGCTTGGTGGCGGTGCTGGTCATTCGGCTCGCGCGAAGGGCTAGGAGCGGAGTTCGGCCGCCCGTTCGGGTTTGGACAAGGCTATTACCATGTCCCTGCCGTGCAGCCATCCGCCTTCGAGTCGCCTTGCTTGATATCCGTAGGACGCGCCCCAGCGCATCAGGGCGCCTGGAGATTGAATGGCAATGGCGGTGCCGTCGGCGGCTCGATACTCTCCGACGTAGTCGCCGGGAAACTCTCCGATCCAGAACCGCCAATAGTATGGATTGATCTGGTTGATCAGCACGTGCCCGCTGCGCAGCCGGCGCATCAGCGCATTCCGGTTGCGCAGATACATCAGGCACTTGGAAAAAATCACCACGTCATACTCGGCGAGCAACAGCTTGCCGATGCGCTCGTCCTCCTCGAACGCGTCCACGTCCCCGTGATGCACATCGAGACCCTTGGACTGCGCAAGAGTGACCGCCCCCGGCGCGAGGTCGATACCGACGCACTTGCACCCCTTGTCCTGCAGGGCGGCCATCAACGTTCCCGCCCCGCACGCAATGTCCAGCACGCGTGAGCCCGCCGGAACGGCTTCGGCCATCGCGCGAAACCGCCGATGAAAATTGTGATCGGGGTAATTCTCGCAGGAACGAACACCCGCGATGAACTTGTCGTAGTCGAACATGCGATCACAATTTCTCGAAGAAGAGATCCCAGTAGAAATCCAAGGTCATCGAGTAGCCGTAGCCCTTCATGAGCTCGATCACCTGTGCACGGGTGTCGAGCGTCTCGATCTGCACGAAACCGCGGTTGCGCGTCAGCAGGCGCTCCATGCCCGCAAGCGCCTCAATTTCGTGCCGTTCGACGTCCATCTTGATCGCGAGGGTTTTGCCCGAGAGGTCGACCACGTCATCGATCGCAACAACCCTGACCTGCCGCCCGGTGCCGTTGGCCGCCAGATGCGCCTGTCCCGAGTTGCTGTCCGGCCCCGTCTCTAACGACATCTGGCCGGCCTTGTTGCTCACCGCGCACTCGTGGACCTCGACACGGTTGAGCAAGCCGTTCAGCAGAAGATTGGCACGCAGGTGCGCGGCAGTCGGCGCGTTCGGTTCGAACAGGATCGCGCGCGGAATCGTGGTCTGCTTGAGGAGCACGCAAGTGTAGAGACCGATGTGGGCGCCGACGTCGAGAAACACATCGGGCTTCATGCGATCGATCGTGTCGATGCAATGCTGAAGCTGTATCTGCTCGAAATTCTTGAGTGAAATCTCGCGCGGAACGAAGTCGCCCCAGCGGACGAGAAATTTTGCACCGAAATAATTCGTGACGAAGAAATCGTCGCCGTGCACCGCCCGCACATATCGCTTGCGCACGCTTCGTGCCAGACGCGGAAGCAGTCGAAGCCGCGTAATCCTGCGCTTCAGCTCATCGCGCGAGGCAAGTTCTGTACGGTCAGATTCACTCATGTGCCGAACTCACATTTGGGCGCGCCGCTTCTTTATTGGCTACTGAGTTCAATCGATTTCGTGCAGCGATCACATCAGCTGGCCTGACGGCCTTATCCTGGGCGATTTGCCGTATTGCGTATCGATCGCGAGACAGCCAGCGCTTGATTTGCAGGAGTGGATCGAAGTGATAGGGCTCTCCCAACCGGCGAAAAAACTTCAACTTCGCGGAGCGCCGATGGTCATTCAACGTCAGCTTCGACCAATCCGCCGGGCGTTTGGACTTCACCGCCTGAGCAACAATCTCGGCAACCCGCCTGCAAGCATTGCCGTCTGGCGTCGCACACCATTTCTCAAGATAGCTTTGCCGAACATCGCGCAGCTCCGTCTGCGCCGGGTTGGCTAACTGCGATGCCACCATAGCAGGCAGGTCGGCCGGATCGCCGCAATGTACATTTCCCTGCGACCGCTCCTCCGAATACAGCATTGGATGCCGATCAAATATGAGTTCGATCGTTGGCTTTCCAGCGATCCAGCTTTCGACAGCGGTCGTACACGACTCGCCGGATATTTCGATATCGCAACCTAAGATCAGTTTACTGATGTTGCTTTCGGAATCGATCGAAATTCGTTCCCGTTCGCTGGCCGGCAGCTGGCTGAGGGAATTCTCATATACCGCCCTCCCTTCGGTCGGATGCGGCCTCAGGATAATGTCGTACTTACCTGTGCCCGCAAGCGGCCGCAGATACTCGATGAATTTTTGCTGTGACTTCCAGTGACTCTGAATAGCACCCCAATAATCCTCGTAGAGCGGCATACGGCTTGCCCAGGCGGAGAAGAATTTGTCCCCTGCCGCACGAGGCAATTCCCAGAACTTGGCGAGCCCGAAATTCGTACAGGCGAGGATGCGCTTCCGGTCTGACGGCCTGCTCGGCTTCTCATAAACAACGCGCGACCACGGCTCAAAATAGAAATCGAACCGCGGCACGCCGACGACCTCTACCCGTGCATCCCGATAGGCCCGCTCCGTCAGTAGACCGTCGCGATGCTGAGAATTCCAGCAGAAGAAAAAATCCAGATGGCCGTCTCGATGAAACTGACCGGAATTGAAACGCATGTCGTCGGACTTGAGGTACATGCCCTCGTTAGAGAGCACTGCCGTGAGCACACCGATATCCGCAAGCCGGTTGGACCAGGTGACGAGATGGCTGGCCATCATATGATTGAATATGATCATCCCGGGCCGGTAAGCACCGACGACAGCCCGGAATGCCTCGAGCGGCTCGAGAAAACACTCGACCCCCAGATTGCGCAACTGATGTGCGATGAGCGCCGCCTGATCCAGATCGCGCTTGCGATTGTCGACGAGCAGCACAACGGGGGGCGGCGACGATTCAGAAGCGTTCATGCCGTCGCCACAGCGGATCTTTCATTCGCATTGTCGGTTTCCATCCCTGACACGCCAACATGACACCGGTCATGGGAAGGCTGCAGCCTAAATTACCCTGAACGCCGGTGAAGGGCTATCAAGCGCAGGATCGCCCGATTTCGGCGGAGGATTCGCCGGGTTGTAATACAAGGATCGATTGCTGGAACCGAGCGTCCGGTCGGTACTCTGATCGACGCGCGCGGCCTGCTCCCGCTGCGTGATCCGATGCTGGTCCACCCCGTCCTTGATGCGCCAACTTCCGTTCAGCTTTTCCCAGATCGACGGGTCGCGCATCGGCTCGACCAGACCGTAGAAATCGTCGACGCTAATGCCAAGAAACTCACAATAGTAAGGCAAGCTCACCGGCTCCCGCGCGTCGTAACGACGAACCATCTCGATACCTTCTTCCCGGGTCATTCGCCCGTGACGGATTTCCATGCTGGCGTCGTCGGTCGCTCTCCCGTAGCCGAATTTCAGATACTTCAGGTAATCGTGGACGTCGTTCGCGTGATCCTCGACCTTGGCAAAGAGATTGAATGTCCGATCACGCTCGTACGTGATCGGCGCAAAATCCCATTCCTTGCGCATCGTCTCGGCCTGCATCTTTGCGTCCCACGGAAAGAAGTTCGACAAATAGATGCCGCGCAATCCGCAACGCGCGAGCTCATCGTCCGTGGGATAAATATAGTGAGCGATGTCGTGCTCGGTGATGCCGCCTTGCCCGACGATGTCGTGCGGTTCGTAGCCGCGCATGTCGTGTTCCTTGCGCGACCACTTCGTGAACTCCACGAAGTCCTCGAGTGTGACCAGCCCGGTCAGCTCGGCAAACCCGTGCTCGCCCCACACCATCAGGGGAATGTTGTATTTAACCGCGATCTGGATCGGGAACGTTCGGATACCGGCGTGATAGTGCCAGGTCAGATCGCCCACCTTCTCCAGCATGTGCCGCGAGATGCGACGAGCCGCGTCGAGGCCAGCCGTGCCGCGGATGAAATCGCAACCCGATTTTTCGACGAGGTTGTAGAGATTCCGATTCCCGGCGGGTGAATTGAAACAGTGATTGAACGTGACGAGCAGCGGATTCATTCCGTACTTCTTTTTAAGCAGCCAGACCTGGTAATGACTGTCTTTGCCGCCGCTGACCGGAATGATGCAGTCGTGGCTGTTTCCACGTTGCAGTCGCAACTTGCGCGCCTCGTCGAGTATCTGCTCGAATATCTTGAGCCGCTCGTCCCAATCGATTTCGAGCCGCTGCCGGCTTTCGTGATAGCGGCAGCCGCTGCACACGCCGTCGTCGTCCAGGATGATCGTGGGCTTGGCGTTGATCGGATAGAGGCAGCGAGAACAATATTCCATCGGCTTACTCAAACGCAGTTATCCTGCCGACGAAATCTCACACAAGGACGCGGCCTTCCTTGCGGACCGAAACCCCGGCGTCGGCCATAAAGGCCTTCGCCTTGCGGGTGGCATGCTCTGAATAGTGAAAGATATTGGCCGCTGCAACAGCGTCGGCTCCCGCCTCGATCCCTTCGACCAAATGATTCCACGTAAAAACGCCGCCAAACGCGATAACCGGCACGTCCACCGCCGCACCGATTTGCCGCAGCGTCTCGAGATCGTATCCCTTGCGAGCACCATCATGATCGATGGAATTGAACAGAATTTCGCCGGCCCCTATCTCGCAGGCGCGCCGCGCCCAGGAAACGGGATCCTGCTGCGTGTCTCGGCGTGCTCGGTCGACGAAAACCGTCGGCTTCCCGTCGGTGCGCTTGACGTCCAATGAGCCGACGATGCACTGCCGGCCCAAACGAACCGAGAGTCCCGTCACGAGTTGAGGATCGTCCGCGAGCGCGCTGTTGATGATCAGCTTGTCCGCCCCGCTGCGAAGCAGCGTGTGGGCATATTCCGCGTCGGTAATCCAGCCTCCAACCGATAGCGGGACGAAGCAGTGCCGCGAGACCTTCGCCACCGATTCCGCGAATTGATCGCGCGAGCCCTGTTCGCGGCTCACATTGATCATCGCAATTTCATCGACCGCCCATTTGTTGAACGCTTCGATCGCGTGCACAGGATCGGAATGGATGACGTTGGTGTGTTTGAAGCGAACGCTCTGCACGACCTGGCCGTTGCGCAGAATAAGGACTGCAATCAGGCGGCTCTTCAGCATCAAGCCGGCAACCGTAGGAAATTCGCAAGCAACCGCAGCCCGATGCTTTGACTTTTTTCCGGATGGAATTGCATGCCGTAGATATTGTCCCTGCCGATCACGGAAGCGAACGAGACACCGTATTCGGTGCTTGCCAATACGTCGCTCGGTTGTTCGCATGCCACGTAGTACGAATGCACAAAATAAACGTCGCTCGCCTCCTCGACCCCGTCAAAGATCGGATCAGTGCGTGCAAGATGCAATCCATTCCAACCCATGTGTGGAATCTTGCGGCCTTGATTGCGCGGAAACGAAATCACGCGCGCCGGAATCCAACCCAGCCCTCCGTGATCCCCGTCTTCTTCGGAAGCGTCGCACATGAGCTGCATGCCGAGGCAGATACCAAGCACCGGTCGACCGGTCGCGCGAAAACGCTCGAGCGCCGCCGCCATTCCGCTCTTGCGCAAGGTGTCGATTGCTTGCGCAAAGGCGCCGACGCCAGGTAACAGAAGCCGCTCGAAACGATCGATCGCATCGGGATCCACGATCAACTCGGCGGACGCTCCGAGCTCCGCCATCGCGTTCATGACCGAACGCAGATTGCCCATCCCGTAGTCGACGACCGCCACTTGCGACATTGTAAGCGTATCCGCCCGGCGTGAATTGTTGACCAGACCTCGAACCGTGCACTAGTCTCCGCGGGCTTTGAAATAGGCGATCGACTGAACCCGCGCCACATTTTTATCTGTCCAGGCAGCTGTTTTCATGACCATGCGTCCAATCGGCGACGGGAATCCATGTTTCATAACCTTCGAGGCTGGACCCACACACGACGGGCTCGAGACCGCCAAGCGGCTCGCAACGCTGGCGGCAGAGGCCGGAGCCGACGCCGTCAAATTCCAGATCGTTGACGCCAATCGGCTGGTTGCCGACCGCACGCAGTTGTTCAATTACGACGTCCTCGTCGATCGCGCGAGCGGCCGGGCCGAGGCCGTGTCCGAGCCGCTCTACGACATACTCAATCGCCGGATGATGAGCGAAGCTGAATGGCGGGAATTGAAGCGGCATTGCGATCAGCTTTCTCTGGCCTTCTTCGCCACCGTAACATTCGACGACGAACTCGATTTGGTGGCGCAGTTGAATTGCGACACGGTCAAGATCGCGTCCGCCGACGTCAGTCATCTCCCGTTCATTCGCAAGGTCGCGCGCACCGGAATGAACGTGCAGGTGGACACCGGAA